>WNGM01004654.1_pt1 | contig 10803 bp, 11 predicted proteins | sample 5400571 | NCBI WGS metagenome assembly WNGM01 (sample SAMN13153378, study PRJNA577476) | soil metagenome | isolation source: 100 cm soil or saprolite under Garry oak tree replicate 2 | place: USA:California | collected 2016-06-15 | reverse complement strand
CCGGTTCATATGCGCTCCGAGTCGGCGTTATGCGCTGAAACTACCAGATAGCCGCCCCCCGGTTAAGTACCGTATGTAACGGCACGTACGGGCAGGCCACCACATGGCGATCGGGATCTCGCCGGCGCCGGCTCCAGCCGGGAGGGACCCGTGCGGCGGCGGTCTCAGCGGCCTGTGGCGGGCCCGGTCCGGTCACCGGAGCGGGCCCGCTGGCACGGCATGAGATCACCCGCCCGTAAGACGATTCAACACGGCGGCGCGTGCAATCCGGCGATCAGCCGACCTGGAATGCTGCTGCTTTTCCGCGATAACACACTTCACGAAATTCCGCTACGTCTGCAGACGAAAAAAGAGCAGTCCGGGGGGCCACCATTCCCGGCCGCCTGGGATCAGGAGTTCCCGCAGCTCAGTAGCGGTACGAGTAGACAGGGATGCGGTATTCCTATAGGCTGACTTCAGCGCTGTAGTTGATAGCGCGATATGGGGCAATGGGTTGTGTCGGTCCTCGGACACCAAAACCGGTGAGATCTCCCCAAAACTGACATCACTCGAACACGCTGCCTCCCTCGGGAGGCGCCTGTGACTGATCAGGTCATCGCGCCTGTGATCCCGTCATCGGCCGCTTGGGCCGAGGCGTACATGGTCGCGCGAGCGGCGGCCGTCCGCTGCCGCTGGCCAGCCCGCCTGACATGCCCTTGGATGCGGTCTACGGGATGAGTCGGATCGACGCCTCTGGCCGGGTGGCCGACCGGCTGATCATCGACATCTTGAACTGGCAGCCCGATGACCGGCTGACGCTGACCGCTGCCGCCGGGGTGGTGCTCGCGCGCCGCGACTCGTGTGGCTTGGTCACCGTGTCGGCCAGGCGCTCCATCGCGATCCCAGCTGCGCTGCGGCACCGGTGCGGGCTGCAGCTTCTGGCCGCGCTGCCCGGTGAGGACGCGCTGGCCGTTTACACGCTCGCGGTGGTGGACCAGGCGCTGCGGGCGCATGCCACGTTCCCGCGCCGCGGCCGAGCACCTGGTCGCGGCGCTGCGTTGCCTGTACCAGCGGGCTATCGATGACGGGCTGATCTGCGAGGCGGACAATCCGGCGCGGAAGGTGGCCAAGCCGCGCCGGCTGCCGTCCACGCGGCGGGCCGTGCCCGACACCCGGCTGGCGGAGATCAACGAGGTAGCCGCGGCTACGGGCGATTATCCCGAGCTGGATACGCTGCGGCTGCGGCTGCACACCGAGACCGCCTGCTTCTCCAGCGGACAAATCCGACATGTCGGATCGTCTGCAGGTTCTCGCAGGTCAGGGGCCGACCAGCTGCGGGTGGCTGTGCAACATGTGTTGTGCACGTAGGGCGCTGGGATGTCAGCCGTGGCGCATGGTCTGGTTGAGGCGGGCCATGAGTTCGCGGTTGGCCGAGCGTGCGGCGGCGAGGTCCTGGTCTCGTTCTTCGAGTTGGAGGCGCAGGTCGATGACCTGCTGCTGGAGCTGGCTGTTTTGCTGGGCGAGGTGGCCGGGGTCGGCGGGGGCAGCGAGGCCGGACTCGTGCCAGGCCTGCTCGCCGAGCGCTTCGGACAGGCGGTGTTCGAGTTGCCGGATGCGGCTGGTGAGCCGGAGCGTGCGCTCGTGGGCGGCGGCCAGGTCGGCTTGCAGCGAAACGCGGGTGACGCCGGGTCCGCTGGCCTGGCCGCCTGCGGCCGGGGCGGCTTGGAGGGCGTGGATCTTAGCGAGCAGGTCGCGGTGGCGGTAGAGGAAGGTGCGGTCGACTCCGGCCGCGCGTGCGATCGCGGAGATGCTGATCTCGGCTTGGTCGCGGCTGGCGCGCTCGAGCGCGGCGGTGACCCGCTGGCGGCGGCGGGCGGAGTCGGCCTGGCGTCCTTGCCTCATGGCCTGGGTGCGCTGGCGGCCAGCCGGGATCCGGGCGGTCACCGGGTCGCTGCGGCGGCGGGGCGGATGGCGGGCATGCCGAGCGAGACGGCGCGGTGCCGGCGCACCGCGGTGACGGCCTGGTCGATCTGGGCGCGTTCGGCGTCGGTGAGCTGGGCGATGTCGCCGTTGATGCGTGTGATCAGGCGGCGGATGCGGGTGATTTCCTGCTCGGCGGGGGTGGCGTCGGCGCGGGCCCGCTCGTCGGCGCCGTCGATGGCGGCGGCCAGCCGTTCCCGGGTTTGCAGCAGGTCATCGAGGTAGGCGGTCAGGTCGGGGAGGTGGGAGACGTCGGTGCGGAAGTGGTCGCAGCCGGCGCAGCGGAACCGGATGGGGCAGGCCCCGCCGCCGGCGGCCACGTTGGCTGGCTCGGCGCAGCGGCCGTAGGGGACGGCGATCTCGCCGACGGCGTACCGGGCGTGCTCGGAGGCCAGCAGCGCGGCCGCGTCCCGCCAGATGCGGTTGCCGTGCCGGTCGAAGCTGAACGCGGTCACCTTGCCGGCCGCCTCGCGGCGGCGGTCTTCCCCGATGCGGTAGTACCCGCGGGTGACGTTGAGGTCGCGGTGATCCATCAGCTGGGCGAGCACGTCGATGGGAATCCCGGCGTCGGCGTGCCTTTGGGCGTAGCTGTGCCGGTAGGCGTACGGGGTGGCCCGGGCCTTGTCGAACTCGGCGCCGTCGCGGGTCCGCAGGGTTGCCAGGCTGTCCGCCCATTCGCGGTGCCGCTGGTCCAGCGTGTCGGTGCTGATCGCGCGGCGCCCGCCGGGGTTGCGGCAGGGGCTGGGCAGCAGCTTCAGCTCGCTGGCCGGGGTGTGCGGGAACCGGTCACGGACCCGGTCTTGCTGGGTGAGGATGACCGCGGCGGTGGCCTGGCCGATGGGCAGGCGGCGGCCGGGCCGGCCGGCTTTGGCGTTGTCGCAGATCAGCACGGCGCCGCCGTCGGCGTCGCGGGCCAGGCAGTTCAGCGGCAGGGCGAGGATGTCCTCGGGCCGCCGGCCGGTGTCGATCGCGATCTGGATCGCGGTGCGGGCCCCGGCGGGCTGCAAGCTGTCCAGGCTGGCGCACAGCGCGGCCATGATCTCCGGCGGCAGGTCGCGTCCCGGTTCGCCGCGTTCGGGGGCGGCGGGGATGTCGCCGCGGCCGATCATGAAGTCGCCGGGCAGCCCGGCGGCTGCCCGGCCGGGCCGGGTCAGGCCGATCGCGCGGATCCCGGCCAGCGCGGCCTGCACGTCCCGGCAGATCACGGTGCGGTGGCAGCGGCTGATCGTGCCCGCCGACTCCAGGTAGGCCACCCGGGCCAGGAAGGCCTCGATGTCGGGCCGGCCCAGGCTGGCCGGCGCCATCCCGTGATCGCCGCGGGCACGCAGGCTTCCGGACAGCCGGGCCAGCGCGTTGACCTTGGCCCGGACCTTGCTGGCCCCGCCGCCGCGGTGGCGGGGCAGCTCGCCCGCGGCCCAGGCCTTCGCGGCCCGGGCCAGCCACGGCTGGCTGATGCCGGTGAACGACAGCCGCCCGCGGTGGCCGAAGATGGCCAGGTCCCAGACGTCGCTGTCCTGCTCGGCGGCGGGATCGGCCAGGCCGCGGCGGACGTGGCGGGCCAGGGCGGCCAGCAGCGCCCGGGCCGGCCGCCCGGCCCGGACCGCGGCCGGCGGGCAGTCCGCGATCGATGCCGGCTGCCGCCGCCGCAGCGTGTCGCAGACCCCGCGCAGGTTCACGTCGGTGATCTTGGCCCCGCTGCGGGTGCGCTGCCAGATCCCGAACAGCACCTGCACGGCCACCAGCGGGGCAAGCCCGCGCAGGCTGACCTGGCCGCCTTCGGACACCGCCGGCTCGGTCAGCTCCCAGTGCCGCTGGCCGGTCCCCGGCGCGGCGGTGACGGTGACACGCCACCGCAGGTCATGGGCGCGACAGTACCCGCGCCCGCTTTCGGCCCGCCGGGAACACGCCGCCACACCGCACGGGCCCAGCGCGGCCAGCGGCCGGACAGCCGGGTCGGCGAGGAACCGCTGGATCGTCATCCCCGCGGTGCGGCGGAACTGCCGCGAATGCGCCACGCACAACCCGGTCCGCTGCCCCTGCCGGCCGGCCGGCGACATCCGCTCGCACCCCGGGACCAGGCACCCGGCCCGGCGCGGCGGCGCCGGCGGGACCCGCGGCAAGGCGGCGATCTGCGCCGCGCTCATCCCGGCCCGCTGCAGCCGGGCAAAGCAGCCCTGGCACAGCCCGCCGGCCTTCGTGCCCTGCGCGGTGGCCGGGCAGCCATCGGCCCGGCACAGCGTGCGGCCCAGCAGCGGATGGCTGGCGGGCAGGGACAGCACCCGGCTGGCCGGATCCCAGCCCGCTTCGGCCAGGAACGCCGGGTCCAGCATCCCGGCCAGCCGGGCGGCCGGCCCGTCCAGCGCCACCCCGGCCAGCACATGCCCGGACTCCCGCGACGGCGGCCGGCCGGCCGCAGCGGCGGCCAGGCTTGCTGCCGGGCTCACCGGGGAACCCCGTACTGCTCGCGCGGGCTGGGCACCACGTCCACCGCAGCCCGCAGCCGGCCCGGGTCCGGATGCACGTAAACCTGCGACGACGACACCGAGGCATGGCCGAGCAGGGCGGCGACCACATCCAGGCCGCACCCGGCATCAGCGGCGTTGCTGCCGAAGGCGTGCCGCAGCTGATGCGCCCGCACCGCCGGGACCAGCCCGGCCCGGCGCGACGCCGCAGCCAGCAGCTCCCCGACCGCGTCCGGGCGCACCGGAGCGCCGATCACCCCGCGGGCCAGGTTCACGAACACGAAATCGCTCCCCGCGGCTTCCGCCACCCTCATCCGCTCCAGCTCGTAGGTGTCGAACGCCTGCACGACCAGGAAGTCCAGCGGCACCGCCCGCTGCCGCCGGGACTTGGCCCACGCCCCGTTCGGGTTGCCCTCACGGCGGACCACGTGCAGGTGCGCACGGGCAACACCGCAGCCCAGCGGGCGTGAATCGGCCACCAGGTGCACGTCGCTGCGCCGCAGCCCGCACAGCTCGCCGCGGCGCAGCCCGGCCCGGGCCATCAGCAGCACGATCAGCCGGTCCCGCGCGGACCGGCACGCCTTCACCAGCGCGACGACCTGCTCATCGGAGGCCCGGTCCACCGGCGCCTCCGGCTCGTGCAGCCGGTGCCGGGCCCGCAGCCGCCACGCCATCCGCCCGTCAGCGTCCCGGGCGGCGGCAGGCAGGTCCCGGTCACCGGCGACTTCATACAGCAGCGGCACCAGGCGGCCATCGGCCTGCCCGGCCGCGACCGCGTGCACCACCATCGACCGCACCGCGGTCAGCACCCCGTTCACCCGGCTGGCCGACCGGGCCGGTGCCGCCCCCGGGCCAGCCATCACCGCCCCGCCCGGCTCGTCCGCAGCGGCCCCGGACACGGCCGGGCCGGCATGCTGCAGCCAGCCCATGAACAGCGGCAGCTGCTCCGCGCCCGCCTGCCAGCTCCGGCCCGTCCGCGCGCACCAGCGCAAGAACAACGCGATCGAATGCGCATAGCTCTTCGTCGTCGACTCCGCGCCATCCCGGCCGAACCGGACCTGCCGCAAGAAGCCGTCCGCGACGCTCACCACGGCCAGATCCTCATCCAGCACCGTCCAGTACCGCGCCCCGGACGGCAGCCTCACCGGAAACGCCCGCATCCCTGATCCCCCGATCCCGCCGAACCACCTGAACTACTATCAGCGACGACCGCCACACCCAAGGTGACACGCCGCAAACACCGCTCGGGATCGGTTCATGCAACGTCGTACGACAGGCTGGGGACGCCTGGAGAAGCCTGCCGCCGCGGCGGCGCGCTAGCCCTGCGCCCGCAGGACCTCGACCCGGACCAGTGCCTGGTCCTGCTGCGGGAGAAGGGCGAGACGGTGCGCTGGCAGCCGGTCTCCCCCACGCTGATGGCCCGCCTGGTGCAGCACGGCCGGGAACGGCACGCTGTGCCGGTTGGTCAGTTGCTGCGGTATGCCGATGGCCGGCCGATCACAAGCCGACGGTATGACCACCTGTGGACCCGCATCGGTCGGCACCTGCCGTGGGTGGGGACGCAGCAGGTCAGCATGCACTGGATTCGGCACACCACTCTGACCTGGGTCGAGCGGAACTTCGGCTACGCCGTGGCCCGCGCCTACGCCGGCCACACCGATTCAGGCGGTGACACCGGGGCCACGTCGACCTATGTCCGGGCCAGTCTCGCCGAGGTCGCCGCCGCGCTGGCCGCGCTGACCGGCGAACCCCATCCCCTCGTAACGACGGAAGGGTGGTGATCCTCCATGGCTGCTCTTACCGTGGCTACGGACCGGGCCGACGTCAGTGGCGGTGTGGGGCTGCGTGGTCCGTCTCCCGCCCGGACCGCCGGACCAGCCGCCGCGGACCGGTCCTCCACGTCCCGGGTGGACAGGACGGTGCGGTCCTGGCCGCTGCTGGTCCTGGCCGCTCCGGCTGCGGCCGAAGTGTGGTCCGGTTGGGTCGGCATCGCGCAGAAGACCGGTTTCGGGCTCGTCTTCCCGCTGCCGGGAATCTGGCCCTCCCTCCACCTGGACACGGCCATCACCCTCCCAATCGGCGTCGAGGCCTACGCAGCGTACGCGCTGCGCGCCTGGCTAGCCCGCGAGGACACGATCAGCGCCCGGACACGCCGGTTCGCCAAGTGGTCGGCGATCTGCTCGTTGGCGCTCGGCATGGCCGGGCAAGTCGCCTACCACCTGATGGCCCAGGCCGGGATGGCACGGGCACCGTGGGCGATCACCACCATCGTGTCCTGCCTGCCGGTCCTGGTCCTGGCCATGGGGACCGCGCTGGCGCACATGCTGCGGGCCGACGCTGAGGCCATGGGTTCACCGGACAGCGGGACCGGACCACCAGCCTCCCTGCGGTCCCTGTCCTGGTCCCCCGAGGACCAGGACAGACCAGAACGCAGGTCGCCAGAGGCTGACCGAGACTGGTCTCCGCGCCGGGATCAGAGTGTCCCGGCGCTGGGATCACAGCGCGGCCGTGGAGTCTCGGGACCTGGTATCCGGCCCGCCCAGCCACAGGTGGATCAGGCGCGGATTGTCGCCCGTAGGCTTGCCGCTGCGGGGAAGCCCGTATCACGACGAGCGTTGCGTAGCGGCGGAGTCAGGGGCTCTAACGAGGCGCTGAACGCCCTCGTGCGCATAATCAACGGCGAGATAGCAGGTGCAGCGCCAAGTGATCCGGCTGGATGACGCGACCTGTCGCGTAAGGGACCACGACACGCTTGTCAAGCAAGTCCTGAGACCGCACAAGTTCTTGATCCGGGACCGGAATACGAAGTTCACCTTGGCGTTCGACGCGGTGTTCACCGCGATCGGCGTGCAGATCATCCAGACAGTACCCGCGAACGAGGAATGGTCCTGGAAGCCGGCTGACATCCTGACGACGGGACCTGTACACGTCTGCGTATCACGTGAGGAGCGGCCGTTATGAACCAGCGCGCCATATGGCTCGGCGGCCTTGTGGCCGGTGGCCTTCTGCTGATTTTGCTCGGCGGCATCATCCTGGTGCCTCACCTGCTCTATCCGCCACTTAGCGGTAACGACCTGCGCGGTGTCCCTAGCGCGCAGTCGCGCATCCAGCTTCAGCAAGCCCAGTCCCAGCTCGCTGGGGGCGCACGATCGGCCGTCTTGCAAGGTCTTGCCGGGCTGCTTGTAGTGACGGGTGCCATAGCAACCTGGCGGCAGGTCCATATCAGCCGTGAAGGCCAGATCACCGAGCGATTCACCCGTGCCGTGGATCAGCTGGGCAGCCAGAACGTTGACGTCCGCATCGGGGGGATCTACGCGCTGGAACGCATTGCCAAGAACTCCCCAGCCGACCGTTACGCCATCCAGTTCCTGCTGGGCGCTTTCATCCGTAACCACACGCCCTGGCCAGTCGGTGCGCCCGACGGCCCGCAACACCCCACGGCCACTGTGGACGAGCACCTGCCCTGGATGAGAGTCCGCGCCCCCGATATCCAGGCGGCAATGGGTGTCCTGGGCCGCCGGTCCCCGTCGCGGAATGAGCCAACCATTTACATGTCGCGGGTAGACCTGCGCAGCATTGCGCTTCGCGGCTCGCGGCTGGGGGGCGCCAAGTTCAGGTACGCCAATCTGGCCCGCGCAGTGCTGGTGGGGGTGTGGCTGGATCGCAGCGACATGACCGCAGCGGACCTGCGCCGGTCTTACCTCGAACACGCGCACCTTAACGGCGCGAACCTTAGCCGCGCTTATCTGCAGGGCGCTAACCTGCACCATGCCGATCTAAGCCAGGCAGATCTCTGCGGAGCCAACCTCACCGACACGATCCTCGACGGCGCCGTCCTGGCCGGCGCGCAAGCAGACAAAGCTACGACATGGCCCGCAGAATTCGATGCCGTCAGACGCCACGAACTCGGCATCGTCGAAGTCAGCCGGGGCGACCCCCCAGTTCAAATCCCAACAGCCAAGGAGATTCGCTAGTTCAAGATTGCAGACCTGGGCGCTCTTGTCCGCGTGCGCTTGGGCGGGTCGATCTGCCGGTAGCAGCAGCCGGCCTTGATGGCCACGCAAGGCAGTCCGCCGAGGACGGCCCGGTTCTCGGTGTTGGTGACGAGGCCGTACATGCTCTCGTGTGACACGACCATGATCACGGCGATGACGACGGGCGTAACCATGACCAGGGTCGCGGTTTGCCGGGAGGCAAGCAGCCTGGCCGACCAGGTCTCCGGCGCGGCAGCGGATCGCGGCGACGACAAACCCGGCGGCCAGCCGGAGTCGCCGCACGGGCGGCAGCCGTCCGCTGCCAGGATCGCCGTGCAAGTCCGCGCGCCAGGCGTGACGCAGGTGCGAATGGCTCTTCCCGGCCAGCGCGCCCGCCTGCCCGGTCAGGGCATCTCCACCCCGTCCAGCGAGCCGGACGGGCACGCCGCGATCATTCCGGAACCTGGCGAGCCACGAGGTGGCTGTGTCAACCTCATTTGGATCTGGATCTGACCCGTATTTCGTGATGGTCTCGGCCCCGTCGCGGTCGGGTCTCTAGCAGAGAAGGACTCGCTTGCGGAGGAGCCCGAAGGTGGCACGGCCGTACATCTGGCGTTTGATCATCTTGAGCCGGTTGACGTTGCCTTCTACCACTCCTGAGCTCCAGGGCATGGTGAGGCCGTTGACTACGGCGTCGTGGTCGCGCTTGAGGCCGTAGGCGAAGGAGTGCAGGTCGGGCTCGTCGTCGGCCTCGACGGCGGCGATCCAGTCGTCAAGGCGGTCGCCGTGCAGGCCGGTGAGGATCTTGGCGAACTCGGTGACGTGCCCGGCGAGCGCGTCCAGATGCGGGCAGCGTGCCCGGGCCTGCGCGAGCTTGGTCTTTTCGTCGTCGTTCAGGTTGTCGGGGTTTTTGAGGATCCAGCTGGCGAGGTCGCGGGCTTTCGGCGGGCCGGGGACGGCGGGCGGGGCGGTGCCGGCCTGGCGGAACGGGAGGACGTAGTCGCGGATGGTGCCGTATCCGCCCTGGTAGCCGCGCTCTGTGAGCTCGGCGTGCAGCTGGCGGACGTTGGTGCAGCCTTCGTTCCACCGCTGGTGCAGGTAGGGCTTGTAGTCGTCGAGGAGCGACGGGCGTCCATCCCTGACCTTGGCGAGCAGCTCGTCGACGGTGGCGGCGCGGTAGAAGCGGCGGACGGTCTCCTTGGCCAGGCCGGTCTGGCGCATGATGGGCTTGATGCCCGTGCCCTGGGCGCGCAGCGCCTGGACCTGCTCATACCGCTGCCGTGTGCGGATCGCTAGGGTGGACTCCTCCGCCCGCCGGGACGCTGCCTCGGCTGCGGCCTGCTGCAGGTCCGGGACGGGCGCTTCCCCGCCGGCCTCATCCGGTTCCGGCTCGGGGGAAGGTTCTGCCAGGCAGCCGCGGTGCCTGGCAACTGCCTTCTCCACGTGCTCTGACAGGTTGTGGTAGAGATGCCAGCGGTCCGCGACCTGCTCTGCTTCCGGGGCGCCCTGGCGGGCGCCGTCGGCGTAGGCGCCGGCCCGGTCGCGGCAGATCACCTGGGTCCCGGGGTGCTCCTTCAGCCACTCGGCGAATGTGCCTGCCTCGCGGTCGCGCAGCAGGTCCACGGGCTCGCCGGTCTCCGCGTTGACCAGGATGGTCCCGTAATCCCGGCCGCGGCGGAACGCGAAATCATCGACTCCGAGCACTGTCACCGTCCCGGTCTGCGGGTCGGGCAGCGCCATGATCAGCCGCAGCATGCTGGAGCGGCCCGCCGTCAGGTCCAGCCCCGGCGCCAGCCGCGCCCCGGCCCGGCCGGCCAGGGCCAGCGCGATCACCGTGAGCATCCGCGCCAGCGGCGGGGTCCGCCGGGCGCGCCGCGAGGTCAGGCCCTCGACTTGCTCGGCGAACGTGACAGCAGGGCAGCCCGGGTTGCCGCAGAAGAACCGCCGCACCGCCAGCCGGACCAGCACCTGGTGGCCGCCGACCGGCGCGTCGGCCAGCCGCCGCCCGTAGGCGCTGTGCACCCGGCTCGAGGACCAGCTGCACCTCGGGCATACACCGTGATCAGCGCGCGCACGCGCCCATATGCACAGCAGGCCGCCCGTGACCTCGGCGGCGTCGGCGATCACCCCGGCCAGGTGCGGCAGCAGCCGCTCCAAGCTGATCCCGTGCTGGCATGACAAGCACCCGCTGACCTGCGACAATGACACGGCGTACTCCTGGGAGGACGGCTGGAGTAGACAACCGCCGGCCTACCAGGAGTCCCTCTGCTTCTCCAGCACAACACGCCGATAACCGGTTAGAGCAGACCGGATCGTTACACGCTGCACATCCCGCCGCACGGGCTTGTTACCGTCACGAAATACGGGTCAGATCCCCTCATTTGGCCCCACCTACTACTTTGATTCGG
>WNGM01004652.1_pt1 | contig 10807 bp, 9 predicted proteins | sample 5400571 | NCBI WGS metagenome assembly WNGM01 (sample SAMN13153378, study PRJNA577476) | soil metagenome | isolation source: 100 cm soil or saprolite under Garry oak tree replicate 2 | place: USA:California | collected 2016-06-15 | reverse complement strand
GAGGAACGGTGGAGCTCGGGGAAACCCTCGAGCAGGCGCTGGTGCGCGAGATGGCGGAGGAGACCGGCCTCCGGGTCGAGCCGGGGGAGCTGCTCACCGTCTTCGACCGCATCCTCCGGGAAGAGGGGGCGGTCCGCTACCACTATGTGATCCTGGATTATCTCTGCTCCTACGTGTCCGGGGAGGCCGGCGCGGCCTCCGACGCGGAAGCGGTGGCCTGGGTCGCGCCCGAGGAGCTCCCCGCCTATGACCTTCCGGACAAGGCGCTCGAGGTGGTGAAGGACGCCTTTGCTCGGGTCGGCCGGTCGACGGGACATTTGCCCCCGACCACATGAAGCGGTATCCTAGCTAAAGCAGTTTCTCGGTGTTTGGGGCCTAAGTCCTTGTCGGGGGGGCAGAATGAAGACGCGGAACCGGACGCGACTGGCAAGTGGCCTGGCCATGGTGGTGCTTCTCGGTGGCGCCGTCGAGGCGGTTGGCCTCCCCAAGGCCATTTCGCTGTTGCGCCGCGACAGTCAGGAGACCCGTCTCCACCCCTTCGTCCAGGGGACCACGAAATACGTTACGCCCGAGTGGGGCGCGGACCTGCACCGCCACGTGGGGCCGTTCCCCGTGCACTTCTACGGCTACGTCAGCGGACGGCTGGGGTTCTAGGGCCGGTCCTCCGTAGGGAGCCAGAGGCGGGCGCAGGTCGGCCCGTCCGGGGGGCTGTCGAGGGTGACTCCGCCGCCGTGGTCCTCGGCGATCTTCTTGACCAGGGCGAGGCCGAGGCCACTGCCGCTGGTCTTGGTCGAAAAGAACGGCTGAAAGATCCGGCTGCGCACCTCCGGGTCGAGTCCCGGGCCCGAGTCCTCGACCTCGAGCTCCACCCGGCCGGGGCTTCGTTGCAGGCGCACGGCGATCTCCCCTCGCTCGCCCACCGCCTGGAGCGCGTTCTCCACCAGGTTCAGGACGGCCCTCTCGAAGAGCCGCTGGTCGACGGGAACCCGAGGGAGGGCGCCGTCCAGCTCGAGGCGGAGGCGCACCCCCTTGGGCAAGCCAGGCAGGTAGGGGGCGACGGCGCTCTTCACGATCGGCCCCAGCTCCTGGGGCTGAAGCACCGTGGCGGGAGGGCGCGCGAAGGCCGAGAACTCGGTGACCAGGCGTCTCAACTTTCCCACCTGCCGGAGGATCGTGTCGGTGCAGGTCGCCAGGGTTGCCGCGAAGTCCAGTGAAGGATCCCCGAACACCCGCCGCAGATGCTCGGCCGAGAGCTGGATCGGGGTCAGCGGGTTCTTCACCTCGTGGGCCACCTGGCGGGCCATCTCGGCCCAGGCCGCGAGCCGGTTGCTGCGCTCGAGGTCGCGCCGCTGGCGGTCGAGGTCACCCGCCATCTGGTTGAACGACTCCACGAGCTCGCGGAGCTCGTCCTGCGCGCTCGTCCCGACCCGGGCCTCCAGGTCGCCCGCGGCCACCCGCCGGGTCGCCCGGGTGAGGTCCCGGATGGGCCCGGAGATGCGGCGTGCCATCGAGTGGGCCAGGGCGGCTGCGAAGAGCAGGAAGGCCACCGAGGCGAGGCGGATGTTCCGGTCGAGGTCGTCCAGGGTCGCCTGGACCTCGCGCTGACGCAGGGCAAGGGGGATCGACAGGATGCCGACCTCGTCCCGCCCCAGCTTGACGGGGACCGACACCACCAGGGTCGAGAAGCTGCCGATCCGCTCCGTCCGCAGGAGGGAGGACACCTGCTCGAGGTTCAAGGCCCGGAAGACCGGCCCCGGGACCCGAGGGGTGAGCAGGCCCGAGGAGTACAGCTCGCGCTTGCTCGAGGCGAGAAGGCGGCCGCGGCCGAAGACGTCGACGTCGTTGCGAATGAGGCTCCCGACCCAGACCAGGGCGGGATCGGTGACCGGCTGCAGGACGGCGGCTTCTCCCCGCCGGGAGACCACGAAGTCCTCCACCGCCCTCTGGGCCACGGCCGCGCGCTCCAGCGCCTGGTCCTCGGACTCGTGCAGGAGCCGGTCGGCCACGAAGCGCCGCACCACCACCTCCAGCACGGCCACCGGGATGATGGCCGCGGCCACGAACGCCACGAACAGGCGGAGGGCGAACCGCTGGCGCACGGTCGCGAGCAGGGAGCTCAGGGTGAGACTCGGCCGGCGAAGCACGGTACGCAGGAGCAGGAGCGCGAACAGGACGGCGAGGGCCAGGAGCAGGAGCCCCGCGAAGGCTTCCACGAGCCCGGCCAGGGTGCGGCCGCCGTCGGCGCGCGGGTAAGCGAGGCCGAAGGTGGACTGGCCGTCGGAGAAAAGGAAGGTGTGGTGAAGGCGCTCGTCCAGCGGCAGGGTGGCCCAGAGCCCGGCCGGGTTTCGGCGCACGCGCTCGGCGAGGTCGGGGGAGAGCGCCGGCGGGCGGTCCGCGGAGCTGAAGGCGATCCGGCCGGCCGTGTCGTACACCAGCAGCTCCACCGGCCGGTCGCGGGCGGGGGCCCCGGTCGAGGAGCGGAACAACAGCGAGTACGGATCGCGTCCGGGGACGAACGGCAAGTTCCAGAGGTCGTCTCCTACGTAGAGGTGTACCGCCCCGTGGGTCTCTCCGTGATAGATCAGCCTCCGGCGGGCATGGAGGACGGCTCGCTCCGCGCTGAACAGGCTGAGCCGCTCTCGCGCGACCTTCCAACCGGCGTCCGCGGGCAAGCCGCGGAGCGGTTCGAAGCTGGGGAGGTTGAGGGCGAAGCGGCTGATCACGACCCCGGCCGCGTCCTGGATCTCGACCGCGGAGGAGAAGCCAAGGAGGGCGAGGTCGGTGGCCGACCAGGTGGCGAAGGCGAGCTCGTCGAGGCCGAGCGGGTTGGGGCCTTCGGGGGCGTCCTCGAGGAGCTGCAGCGCGTCCACCTTTGACTGGGCCTCGCTCAGCACGAAGGCCCGCCATTGGGGCTGGCGCAGGATGAGGGGGGCGTGGTCGCGCTCGATCTGCAGGCGGACGCCCTTCTCGCCGTAGTGGGCCAGGCCGGGATGGAGCAGGAGGGCGAGCACTCCGACCGCGCCCACCGCCAGGCCGGCTCGGCCCTCGGCCGAGGCCATGCGGACCCGAGGCACCCAGGCGGGGTGGGTAGCCGCGAGCCACCACGCGAGGACCACCAGAAGGACGGCGGGAACGAGGGGCAGGCTCACCGCCTTGCGTGGCCAGAATGCGTCGGCGAGGAAGAAGAACGTGATGGCGCCGGCGAGGACCGCCACCCGCGCCCGCCACCCGCGCGGGAACGGACCGCCCATGGTGAGGACACTGGCGATCAGGACGAGGCCGGTCGCCATCACCAGGAGAAGTGCTATCTGCAGGACGGCATGAGAGGCGCTGGGGGGCAGGAGGGTGATGGTCTCCAGGTCGAGGGGGCTGCTCCCGCAGGTGTCGGCGATCCCGACGAACGTGGCGGCCAGGAGGGGCAGTGCGAAGAGCCCCCCCAGGAGGGCGGGCAGCGGGCGGAAGCGGTCGGGTGCCCGGGCGAGCGCGCGTTCGAAGAGCAGGGCGGCCAGGAGGAGGGTGCAGAGGGCCGTGAGCAGGAGGTCGAGGGGGCTTCCGAGCAGGGGTCCGAGGAGCGTCGACGCGTAGAAGTCCGGTGAGAGCAGGGGTGAGGACGGGTCGGGGGCCGGCCAGCCCAGGACCAAGGCGGCCAGCCGGCCCAGGCCGAGGCCCAGGAGCAGGCGCAGCCTCGGGCCAGGACGCCGAGCCCCTGCGGTCCAGAGGAGAAGGGCCAGCCAGACCAGGGCCGCGGTGCCGCGGCGGTAGAGACGGCGCAAGGCGTCCTGATGCTGCTCTCGGCCTGCGACGGAGGCGCGAGCCACCGCCAGCAGGTGGCCGTCGGGCGCCGTGAGCGGTGCTTCGAGCGTTCCCGAGGGGGGCGGCCCGTGCGGTGTGTCGTCGCGGGCGTCGAGATAACGGACCTCGAGGCCGGGCTGGCGGCCGGCGATGAGGTCGTAGTCCGAGAGGTACTGATTCCGGATGTTGCGTTGCACCTGCACCGGGAGGGCGGCGGTCGCGAGGCCAATCGTCCCGCCCGCGCCGCGAACGGGGGCGGTGGCGACCAGGGTCGTGGTCACGCTCCCCGCCAGGACGAAGACCCCTTGCTCGTAGCCGGCGACCGTCTCCAGGCCGCGCAGGTCCGCCCCCCGCCCCGTCCAGGCCAGGGTGGAGACGGGAAGGGCGTGAACGGCAAGGGCTGGCCCCTCGTCGCGCGCGGCGGCGAGCGCATCGAGGCGGGCGAAGAGGCGGACGAGGGCGGAGGGACCACCTGCGAGGGCCGCCCGGGCCTCGGGGAGCGCGGCCACCCTATCGGCGGCGGACACGAGGTCCGCCACCAGGCGGTCCTTGCGCGATTCGGTGGCGCGCAGACGGGCGCGCAGCTCTTCCTGGATCGGGGCTGGAGCACGCTCGGCGACTCGGCGTACGTGGATCTCGCCACCGACGGCGAGCAGGACGGCCGCGATTGCGCAGGCCAGGGACGGCCCGTGGCCCGCGCCCCGTCGCGGGCCCGGGGTGGGAGGGCCCGTCGAATCGGAGGGGATGAGCGCGCCCGCGATGGCCTCCGGAGCCTCGGGCTGCGGCGCTTCGAGAGCGCCCGGGCTCGGGTCGCTCAACGCGAGGTGCGGATCTCGAGGATGCGCCAGTCGCCCTTCTCCTCGCGCAGGGTCAGCACCACGGTCTCCGAGATGTCGTCGCCCCCGCGCCGAGGCCGACGCACCCAGCGCCCCCGGGCGAAGGCCGTGCCGGGAGTCGACTCCGTCACATCGTCCGTCCGGAACAGGAGCTCGCGGGTGGCGTAATCCTGGAAGACGCGGGTGAAGAGGACTTGGAGCTGTCCGGAGGCGTACCAGCCCTGGCCCTCGGTCAACTCCTTGAGTTCCACTCGGACCTTGCCGGAGGTCGCGAACGAGGGGCGCAGGGCGGTGGCGTCACCTTCCCGAAAGGCACCCTCCACCTGGCGCAGGCGCATATCGAGGCGGTCGCTCGCCGGCGCCCCTCCGGCCACGAGGGCGGCGGTGAGGGCGAGAGCGGCCGCCCGCCCGACGGCCAGGCGCACCGACATCCTCGGATGGTAGACCCGCCGCTCCGCCACGGTCAACGGCCGTGCACACAAGGTGCCAGATGGATCTCGTTGCGTCGGCGCGGTTTCCCGAGGGATTGCGTCCCCCGCCGGAGACGGTGACCGTCCCCCGCCGAGACCGGCAGCGTTGCGTCTCGTCGTCGGGGAAGGAACGATTGTATCGGGAGGGATGGGGTGGGGGGTCGATTAACGATACAGCATCCAGTAGATCACGACCCCGGTGACCGAAACGTAGCCCCAGAGGGGGAGCGTGATCCGGGCGATCCTGCGGTGTGCGTCGAACCGCTCGCGGAGGGCCCACAGCACCGTGGTTCCCACGAGGGGAACGATCGTGACCGCGAGGATCGTGTGGCTGACCAGGATCGCGAAGTACAGGGTTCGGAGGGCCCCCTGGCCGGTGAAGGGGACAGAGCCGACCTGGAAGTGATAGACGAGGTAGGAGGTGAGGAAGAGGGCCGAGCTCACCAGGGCCGCGACCATGCAGTTGCGGTGGGCCTTTGCGCGCCCCGCCCGTATGAACGCGTAGCCGGTGGCCAGCAGGAGGGCGCTGGTCGCGTTGAGACCGGCGTTGAGGACGGGAAGGTCGGAGACGCCCATGCGACGGGAACGTTTCAGCGAGGCAGCAGGAGGAAGCGGAGCAACCGGGTCACGAAAGGAGTGATGCGGGCGCGGAACAGCACGGTCGCCACCGTGCCGAACACGAGATAGGGGGCGAAGAACATCACGAGGATGGCCGTGTTCAGCTTCTCCGACATCTGCCGGCCCTCGGGCGACTGGGTCACGGTGGCCCGGCACATCGCACACTGGGCGAGGACCGGCTCCGAGTAGAGCAACCAGCCAAGAGCAACGAGCCCCAAGCCGACGAGCATGAGAGTGCGGAGCCGAACTCGTACCAGCGTTCCCTCCCCCCTACGTGGGGGAGGATAGGAGGGGGGGTCGATGAATGAATAGCTCATCGGATCGTCCTGTCCAGCACGTGCTGGCTCTCGGGCGCGATGTAGAGGAAAAGGATCAGGGTGGTCACCATGATCCCCGCGAAGACCATGAGGGCCAGGTTGCTCTTCTCGAAGCGCAGGTGCATGAAGTTCCCGCCGATCATGATCGCCTTGAGCATCATGAAGGCGAGGAGGAAGGGGACCAGGAACCAGCGCGGCATGTGAAAGGCCTCCGCGCCCAGCATGGCGAGGGTCACCAGCAGCAGGAAGATCCAGGTGATCCAGTAGATCCGGTAGGGGTGGGCGGCGTCGTGGACCCTCATGGGTGCCTCCAGTCTAGAGCAGATAGAACAGGGTGAAGATGAAGACCCAGACGAGGTCCACGAAGTGCCAGTAGAGGCCCGCCATCTCCACGTTCTGGGCCGGGGTCTTGCCGAGGGCGGTCCGGATCGCGGTGACGGTCAGGATGGCGAGGCCGGAGAAAACGTGGGAGCCGTGGAAACCGGTGAGGAGGAAAAAGGATTGGCCGTATTGCGGGGGGCCCCAGGGGTTTACGAGGAAGGGCGCCCCTCTCGCGTGATTCGTGAGGTGCTGGCCCTCGCGGATCACGTGGGTCCACTCGTAGGCCTGGCAGCCCAGGAAGGCCGCTCCCCCGATGATCGTGAGGATCAGGAAGCGTAGAGTGGCCCTGCGGTCGCCCAGCCGGGAGGCCCCCACCGCCGAGCCCATGGTCGCGCTCGAGGTGATCAGGATGAAGGTCATGAGGGCGATGAAGGGGATCGCGAACGCGCCCTCCTGGGCGCCCGGCCAGGGGGCAGGGCTTGCCATGCGCAGGAAGGCGTAACCGCAGAGCAGCCCGGAGAAGAGCAGGGCGTCGGTGACGATGAAGATCCACATCATCGTCTTCTGCCAGCTCGCGCCGAAGGGCGCGGCGCCTCCGCCCCAGTGGGACTCCATCACGGCGGCGTCGTGGGTCATTGTCGACCCCCTGCGGCACGTCGGCCCCGCATCATCTCCACCTCCAGCCTAGAGCACGAACAACAGGAAAAGCAGATAGACCCAGAGAGCCCCCAGGAAGTGCCAGTAGGTCGCGAAGAGCCGCAGGCCGTCCTCGCCCGGTAGATAGGCCATGCGCCGCAGGCGGCGGGCGACGGCCGCGAAGCACCCGAGTCCGCCCAACAGATGCAGCGCATGCACCCCGGTGAGCACGTAGAAGAACGAGCTGTGGGGGTTCGTGGCCAGGAAGATCCCGCGGGAGGCCAGCTGCCGCCAGCCCATGTACTGTCCCGTCAGGAAGAGCAGTCCCAGGAGGCCGGTCGCGAGCAGCCAGCGCTCGCTGCCCGCCAGGTCCCAGCCCCGAAGCCGGCGCCGCGCCGTTTCGAGCGCGGCGCTGCTCGCCAGGAGCACCGCGGTGTTGAGCCACAGCACCGGCGGGGCGGCCAGGGGCTGCCAGTCAGCGGAGGCCCGTCGCAGGATGTAGGCGCTCGTGAAGCCGATGAACAGCATGGTGACCGTGCCCAGGAAGGCCCACAAGCCGAAGAGGGCCGGGTCCCCCAGGATCCCGGGTGTGCCCTGGCCGGACGGTCCGCCGCCGCCGGGGCGGTCATCGCCCCCACCGGGCACGCCGGGGCCGGAGTGGCCGGGCTTGTTCTCGAGAAGCTCAGTGGTCATGGTGGGGGGCCCGCTCTCCGACCGGGGCCGGATCGGTCTGCATCACGTGGTCGGCCGCCACCCCGGGGACGGCGTAGTCGTAAGGGGAGCGGTAGACCTCGGGGATCGTCCCCGGCCAGTTGCCGTGGCCGGGGGGCGAGGGCGTCGTCCACTCGAGCCCGTTCGCGTTCCAGGGGTTGGGCGGGGCTTTCGGGCCCTTGAAGACGCTCCACAGGAGGTTCACCAGGAAGAGGAGCTGCGACGTCCCCAGCACGAAGGCGCTGATCGTGATGAACTGGTTGACGGGCTGCAGCTCCTTCAGGAACGTGTACTGGTAAGGGTCGTAGATGCGCCGCATGTGGCCGGCGAGGCCCGTGTAGTGCATGGGGAAGAAGACGCAGTAGTAGGCCACGAAGGTGAACCAGAAGTGCAGCTTGCCCAGGGTGTCGTTCATCATCCGCCCGAACATCTTCGGGAACCAGTAGGCGGTGGCCCCGAAGACCCCGAAGAGGGCGGCCCCCGCCATGATCAGGTGGAAGTGCGCCACCACGAAGTAGGTGTCGTGGAGGTGGATGTCCACCGCGCTCTGCCCCAGGAGGATCCCTGAGAGCCCGCCGCTGATGAACAGGGAGACCACGCCCAGGGCCCAGAGCATGGGTGTCCGGAAAGTGATCCGGGACTGCCATAGGGTGGCCAGCCAGTTGAAGACCTTGACCGCCGAGGGCACCGCGATGAGCATGGTTCCCACCGCGAAGGCCATGCCGAGGTAGGGGCTCATCCCGGAGACGAACATGTGGTGGCCCCAGACCACGAAGCTGAGGCCGGCGATCGTGACCATGGCCGCCGCCATCGTCTTGTAACCGAAGATGGGCCGGCGGGAAAAGGCGGCGATGATATCGGAGGTGAAGCCGAGGGCGGGCAGCATCAGGATGTACACCTCGGGGTGGCCCAGGAACCAGAAGAGGTGCTGCCAGAGCAGGGGGGAGCCGCCCTGGTGCAGCGGCGCCCCGTCGGGACCGAGGAGCGCCTGCCCGGAGACCACGAGGCCCGCGGGGAGGAAGAAGCTGGTCCCGAAGTGGCGATCGAGCAGCAGCATCAGTGACGCGGCGGTGAGGGCGGGGAAGGCGAGGAGGCCCAGGATGGCCACCAGCAGCATCGACCACATGGTGAGGGGCATCCGGAAGAGGGACAAGCCCTTCGTCCGTAGGTTCAGGATCGTGGTCAGGAAGTTGAGGCCGCCCATGGTGAAAGCCGCGATGAAGAAGACCATGCCGATGATCCAGAAGGTCTGGCCCATCTGGGAGCCGGGGATCGCGCCGCGCAGGGCGGAGAGGGGAGGGTACGAGGTCCATCCCCCCGCGGCCGCGCCCCCTTCGCCGAAGACCTTGGGGAAGAAGCCGGCCCCGATGAAGAAGGACGAGAGGATGACGAGGCAGCCGGGGAGGAAGGTCCAGTAGCTGAGCGCGTTCAGGAACGGGAACGCCATGTCGCGCGCCCCGCCTTGCAGGGGGATCAGGAAGTTCCCGAAGCCGCTCACCGGGGCCGTGGAGAGCACGAAGAACACCATGATCGTGCCGTGCATGGTGAACAGCATCGCGTAGAACTCGGGGTTCATCACCCCGTCGCTGAAGCCGGCGCTCAGGAAGCGCCCGAGGACGGGCCAGGTCTTCTCCGGCCAGGCGAGCTGCAGCCGGATCAGCATGGCCAGGAGTCCCGCGACCCAGGCCATGACCATCGCGGTCAGGTAGTACTGGATACCGATGACTTTGTGGTCCTTGCTGAAGACGTAGCGCCAGATGAAGGCCTGGGGCGCGTGCTCGGGGCCGGCGGGGGTGGTGTGGCCGGCGGTGGTCTGGGCCATTCTGGTTCTCCTACTCGCCCGTCGCTTCCTTGATCTTCGCCTCGAGCTCGCCCGGGGGGACCACGGTCAGCTGCCCCCGCATCCGGTAGTGGCCGAGGCCGCAATGCTCGGCGCAGGCGATCTCGAAGGTCCCGGCTTGCCGGGGAACGAACCAGGTCTCCGTCGTCATCCCCGGCACCGCGTCCTGCTTCACCCGGAAGTCGGGGAGGAAGAAGCTGTGGATCACGTCGAGGGAGCGGATGCGCACCCGCACCGGGCGCCCCTCCGGGAGGAAGAGCTGGTTCTGGAGGGTGACGTCGTCCTGGGCCGCGGGGTCGGTGCGGTCGAGGCCGATGAAGTTCAGGGCGGCGGGGTCGACGAGCTTGACGTCGGTCTTGCCAAAGACGCCGTCGGGGCCGGGGTAGCGGATGTTCCAGGCGAACTGCTGGCCGGTCACCTCCACCACGAAGGCGTCGGGAGGGGCGGCGGACGTGACCTGGGCCCAGAGGCCCAGGGCCTTGAAGAGGAAGACGAACATCACGACCGCGGTGGTCAGGGTCCAGCCCCACTCCAGGCGCGGGTCGTCGTGCCAGTAGCTCGCCCGGGCCCCCGGTTGGTCCTGATAGCGGAAGGCGAACCAGCCCAGCATCAGGTTGGTGACCACGAAGACGAAGCCCGTGACGGAGAGGGAGATCCAGATCGCGTGGTCGATCGCCCCCCGGTCCGACTGGAGCGGAGGCATCCACGGCCTGGTGAAGAGGAAGGTGGCGACGACCACCAGCACGAGAGTCGCCAGGCCGAAGAGCAGGCCCTGCAGCTTCGACATCCGGTCCTCCAGAGAGCGCGACGTTCGTTCAGTGAGCCGGCCCCGCCGCAGCGCGGCGCGTCGGCCAGGGACACCTCTGTTGCTTTGAGAATGGTGCGGGCAACACTACCGCAGGACCCGGAGCACGGTCAACCAAGAGCCGCGTCGGCATCACAAGCGCGCGGCGAGCAGGAGACAGGAGAGCGCGGGCAGGTACACGACCGAGGCCAGGAAGAGAGCGCGCGCCGCCCGCTGGTCCCGCGCGAGGGCCAGGTTCAACGCGAAGGCGGTGAGGGCGAAGCCCAGCAGGGCCGCCCCCGCGAGGTAAGCGCCTCCCGCGAGGCCCGCCGCCACCGGGGCGAAGCTCACGATCAGGAGGGCCAGGCTGTGGACCACGGCCTGCCGGCCCGTGAGGTGGCCTTCGCGGTCCAGCACCGGGAGCATGGGCAGGCCCGCCCGGGCATAGTCGTCCCGGTAGATCCAGGCGATGGCCAGGAAGT
>WNGM01007412.1_pt1 | contig 10810 bp, 9 predicted proteins | sample 5400571 | NCBI WGS metagenome assembly WNGM01 (sample SAMN13153378, study PRJNA577476) | soil metagenome | isolation source: 100 cm soil or saprolite under Garry oak tree replicate 2 | place: USA:California | collected 2016-06-15 | reverse complement strand
CCCCATATTATGACCATCCTGGAAAAAGGCACACCTATCTTTGGCGAACAACTGAAGCCGGAGATGTTACAACCTACAGTAGAACTCATTTCAGAAGTCTATCCAGACATTCGAGTGGCGCGTGCAGAAACACAGCGTCTGCGAGGACAATTGGCCCAGCTTTTAGCCGACGAAGGTCTGACTCTGGTCAGCGCAGGCACTCATCCCACCGCTACGTGGATGGAGCAGCCAGTCACACCCCATCAGCGTTATGACGAAATACTGGAAGAATTTCAAAACGTCGGACGTTCCGTCCTGATCTATGGCCTCCATATTCATGTCGCTGTTCCCGGCAATGAGCTAGCCATCACTCTTATGAACCAGTTGCGAACATGGCTACCACATTTACTGGCCCTTTCCTCCAACTCTCCCTTCTGGGCAGGCCGTCTGACCGGCCTCAAATCCTACCGGGCCATTGTCTGGAAACGTCTTCCGCGAACTGGCCTCCCCGATAGCTTTGCCTCATGGAGTGACTTCGACCATTATGTGCAAACGCTGATTAGCACAGGCTGTATCGACAACGGCAAGAAAATTTGGTGGGATATCCGTCCCCATCCTGTCTTCGGGACTATTGAACTTCGTATTTGCGACATGCCCGCTACGCTCAACGATGTGATCGGGCTTGCCGCCCTCTACCAATCCCTGATTGCTAAACTCAACTGGCTGCACCTGCACGGGAGGACAGTCCCCATCATACCACGCCACTTCCTTGAAGAAAACAAGTGGCGAGCCACACGCTACGGCCTTGATGCCAACATTGTCGATTTTAGCTCAGGTTGCCACATCAGCATGCGCAACTCCATCCATAACCTCCTCGATATGGTCGATGAAGTAGCCGACGATCTCGGTACTGGCTCTGACCTCCAGTACATCCGCTCCCTCGTAGACGATCCCCGTGGCACAGGTGCAGATCGACAGATTGCGCTCTATAAGGAAACTGGGAATATGCATGCTGTGACACAATACCTGATGGAACAAACTTTGGCAGGCATTGCCGTCGAAGAGGCAGTATAGAAGAAGGATACTTGTAGGGGCTGCGTTCAGCCCCTACATTCGCTTTACCTATACAAACGCCACTAATCGGCAGAAGGCCGCCTCACCACCACTAAACTTCCACGGGAAACAACCAATCCATACACGCTGATCCAGCACCTCATCGATCATGCCACCAGCATTCTCTACATGAAAGACACCATACGGGAATAGATCATAGTGCATCAACTGCAAGTCCTCTTCTGGCCAGATTTCAGAGAGTGGCTTACCCAGTTTCTGCTCACACTTCACTGCCAGATCGGGGCGCACCTTGCGAATAACTGTGTTCATGGGATGATCCATTGAACCAGCGTCGATGGCGAACCAGGAAATTTTGCGTTCCAATGTCCAGTTGACAAACTCGCGTGTCGGCCCTGGATGCTTGATGAAATAGCGTGTCTCATCCGGCTGCGACTCGCCATACCAGTTACTGGGATAATACTTGTGATAGCCCGTATGCACTACCACAATATCGCCCGACTGAATACGCAAGCCCGTCTTGCGCTCCCACTCCTCAAAATGGCCTGAAGTGTAAATATCGTAGTCGCCAATACCCAAACCTTCAAGGTCTACCACCACGCCTGGGCCAACTAGCTTATCCAACGGGATGCTACCGATATCCTGCCCATTGGTGATAAAGTGTAACGGCGCATCCAGATGCGTCCCCACATGCAGCGTGGACGAAATATGCTGTCCACCCACCTTATCAAAGGCCACACGCTTGATCCACTTGATCGTTGGCCCCTCATAGGTCGCAAAACCAGGCGTATGCATATCCCAGTTCTGCGACAGGTCGATCACGCGCATGTTACTCAAATCAATTGCTGACATAGCTATCCCTTTCTATGGTTGGCCTTTTTGTACCGCATCAAAAATGATCTGGTCAATCAATTGCTCAACAGGAGCACGATCATCTGTAAAATAGATGTGCGTCGTCTTCTCTTCACGCATATGTCCATAGTTCACACTGGCATCAGCGATACTTTTCAACAACGGATTGTTCAATCGGGCTGTATTCACCAAGAAGTTATTCAGTGAAGTTGGGGCATTTGTGCCGATCACCAGACTGTTTTCAAAGCGTTGGGTATCGATAATATAGACATTGCTAAAGACCGCCTTCATGGTCTGGGCCAGAGCCTCGACGAGTCGGAAATCACAACAGGTGCGTCCGGCATTGATCGCCGCTACGCCTGTGGGAGAGAGATGGCTGCGTACCTCGCGAAAGAACTCAACCGTTGTTAATTGAAATGGCACATAGGGTTGCTCTTTTGAGTTGTAGTCTCCAGATAGTAACGTCCATCCTGCACAATTACATGCAGGTTTGGCTCATCCATATGAAAGTACTGCTGGGCCAGGTCTACAATCATCCCATCGATCTCCACCCCATCAATGGGAATTGGCCCATAGATTGAGCTAAACTCACGGGGAATCGTTCCAGCTCCCAGGCCAATTACGCTCACTCGATGTACCTGCGCAGGCGTAAAGGGTGGCTTATTAAAATAGGGAGCTACCAGAAAATAGTCCCACGGTCCCTCCGTTAAAATCTGCTTCGGGTTATAGATGGAATGGATACCTAGACCCTCATTCAGAACCAACTGCATCTCATCTCCTGAGCGCACTACTTGAATGTAGTTATAGGCCGACTCACGTTCTGTAATCAGTACGCCACCATTGGTGCCACTCGCTGGCTTGATCGGCCCAGACGAGCCAAACATCGCCAGCCCCATGGGAATGAGCAGCAGCAAAGAGAGCAAGCTTTTATCCAGCCGTGGACGCCGTTGTGCTGGTGGCAGATTGTCAAAGCGAGTCGCGACTAAACCGATGATCGACATGAGCAACAAGGCAAGGGCGAAGACAAAGAAGGTCAGACGTGTGCCAATGGTGGGAATAAGCCAGAGTACCGGCAAAAACGTTCCTAGAATACTGCCTGCCGTTGAAATGGCATAGAGTTGCCCGGCGGTACGTCCCGACTTGCCTACCTGCTCAATGCGCAAGCGAATAGCAAAAGGCGATACACACCCTAACAGAATCATCGGTATGGCAAAAAGGAGAATGACCGAGACGAGTGAACCATAAAAGACGCTCACCGAATAGGTCGCAAAAGCGGAAAGCGACCAGAGCAAAATTGGGCTTGAGATAAGCGGGATCAGGCCGATCAGAAAAGCTGCCACAGTCGTCAGCAGATAGAGTACCTCTGGTCGCGGAAAGCGGTCGGCCAGACGTCCACCGACATAGTAACCGATTGTCAGATAGAGCAAAATGAGACCGATCAGATTTGCCCATACAAATAGCGAGGTGCCAAAATACGGAGCCAGCAACCGCGAAGCCGAAAGTTCTACCGCCAGTGAGCAGGCACCGGCCACAAATACGAGCAAGACAAGCAACCGACCCTGTATAGAGCGGCCAGCCGTCGAGGCGACCGCCCCCTTCTCATCTGGCTCTACGTGGGAGCTAGAGGTCGTAGTAGACATAGGGAAACTCTCTTTCGTCTTTTTGATCTCTATTGTCTCATATTTGGCGACATCAGTCGAGAGAGTACCTCTGCTTCCACCTCGCGAGCAGTATGGCGCAAGCGAGCAAAATCGCTTAGCTCCATTTTATTCTCAAGTGTTGTCAGGAACTGCTCAATAAAGTGAACCGTTTCATAGTGCAAAGATTGGCGCATCTTAAGCGTGGTAAATAGCACCGCCACTGCTTCAGGATAAAATCCCTGCTCAAAAAACAGCATCCCCACATTGGTCAAAATCAGGCCCTCGTTATAGTGTTCATCCAATATCTGCGCAACGCGCAAGGCATCCTGATAGTAGCTTAAAGCCTTGGCATAGTCTTTAGCCGCATGATGAAGTAAGCCCAGATTGTGCAGCAAAACGCTTTCCAGCAAAGGATCGCGCAGCACCCGATTCAATTCTCGAGCCTGCTCAAAGTTTGTGTGTGCCAGTTGCCACTCGTGCCGGTTACGATACAGTTCTCCTTCGTTCGTCAGCGCCATGACCATGCCGTGCGTATCACTAATTTTGCGCTGTACAGCCAGTGCGCGTTCATAATATGTCCAGCTCTCCCGTATATTCCCCAAGCGATCATAGAGCAGGCCTAGATGATTACAGATCAACCCTTCATCACGGCGTGTAAGAACTCCATTGGGCGGTAACATGCCCAGATACAACCCAATCAGGGTATTCCACGCCCCCCATTGCACCATATTTTCGTAGATGCCTTCTGACAAAATTTGATCGCACGCCTGCTGCCAGTGCCAGCCCAAGCAAAGATGGCGTACCGTTGTCAGCAAAAACTCTACATCTTGCACACTTTCCCGTTCCTCACGCGGCACAGAGTACTCCTCGGCCAATTGCTGATAATAAGCTGCCACGCGCATATGGCCCGCAGCGAGCGCAACTTCTCGTGCCTCCGCAGTGTTCGTCAATGCTGCTAACGAACCGGTCACACCTAATGATGTTGCCCCCTGTCTATCTGGATGCAAGCCACTCCCTTCCAGGTAGTGTTCCAGCACATAGGCACGCCATAGGGGATGCAGGCTATAGCTTAGCTGCTTTTGCCGATTCTCTCCCTGTTGCACCAGTGCCAATTGGGTCAGCATATCCAGTTCTTGCTCGAATAGCGAGAGATTAGCCGTTGGATTCTCCCCCATAATTGCTGTAAATAAACCCTGTGCCGGTACTCGCTCATTGAACAGACACAAGATATGCATCAATGTATACTGAATGGGGTTTAGATGGTGATAGACTGTCGCAATCAGATTCTTCGTGACTTCACCGTTCCAGAGGGGTTGACAATCCGGCGAGTTGAGCAGGTAGCTCAATGCCAAGCCGCTTAGCTTTACCAGCGCAGAGAATAGTATCAGCGCGAAGACATGGCCGGCACAACGCTGCCAGATCAGCGACAGTTCTTCATATGTCCCCTGTGTGCCTCGCTGTTGCAGGAGTGCTAACCCCTCCGGCATGCTGATCCGCGATATCAGACATATACGCACGCGGCTCTCAGACACAGCGCGAGGATCATAGGGAGAGCGATATCCGGTCAATAATAACCGGCTCAAGCCGATATCTTGTTGCAGCATCTCCAGAAAGAGAGGGATAGCTCCTCTATCCTCTAAAGCCTGATGTGTCTCAAGATGAAACAGTTCCTCAAACTGATCGATCACGATCAGAGCCGGTTCCTGTGGGCGGCGCAAAATATGCAAGAACAGTTCAATTTGTTGTTCAGGCTTGAGGAAAAAAAAGCCTGGCTCACTCACATTCAGGCTACTGAGGATCGAGGCTAGCATATCGGGCAATGTGGTATGTATACCCAGCGTCACCCACACGAAGTGCCGAGGAGCCGGTAAACCTGCCTGGGCCGTCATCTCCAGACGGAGATACAATAACGCAGCTAGTGTTGATTTCCCCACTCCTGCATCGCCTGTCAGCATGACCGCACTCACCCGCAAATCGGTCAACATGCGTAACACCGTATTTATCTCATCCCCACGTTGCATCACGCCTGCTGCATTGGTCGATGGAGGTGTCGTGGCCTCAAGACCGAAGATAAACCGACGTGGCTGTTGCACCTTCATCCGCACCGTAGCAAGCATATACGTGCTTTGCGGCATTAGTACGGGGATTTGACTCATATCCGGAATCTGCCTGTGGCCTTGCATACGTTGCGTGTATCCTTGACGATCTTCCTCTCTCCAAGCAAGTATACTATACACATCTGAGAACCTTCTTCGGATAGCCCGAATATGCTAATATATGTCAATGATATATGTAGAGAGGGAACACATTATATGCTACGTATCATTTACATGGGTACGCCCCCATTCGCCGTACCGGCCCTTGAGGCCCTGATTGAGAACGCTGCCCCAGGCAAAGTACTGGAGCAGGGCTATGAAATAGTGACCGTGATTACCCGTCCAGATAAACGTGTTGGACGTGGGCAGGAGATCATCTACTCACCGGTCAAGCAAACCGCTCTAGCGCACAACATTCCTGTGTGGCAGCCTGGCTCCCTCAAAAAGCCCGACAATATCGAAGCTCTGGCCAAGCATTCCGCTGACCTCTATATCGTGGCCGCCTTCGGCCAAATTCTGCCCCAGGCCGTTCTTGACCAGCCACGCTATGGCACGCTCAACATCCACGCCTCACTCCTCCCCAAATACCGCGGCGTCTCTCCCATTTCTGAGGCCATCTTGCAAGGTGACAGCGAAACCGGTGTCACTATCATGCTGCTTGATGCAGGTGTCGATACCGGTCCTATGCTCCTGAAAAAAAGCATGCCCCTTACCAGCGACGAAACCACCGGCACTCTTACTCCCAAACTGGCAGAACTGGGAGCCCAAGCCCTGATCGAAACCCTACCACGCTGGATTGGTGGCGAAATTACGCCCGAACCACAAGACCTTGAAAAAGCCTCGCACACACATATGCTCCACAAAGAAGACGGTCACATCTCCTGGAAACAACCCGCCGCCGTTCTGGCACGCAAAGTACGTGCCTACAACCCCTGGCCTGCCGCCTACACCTCCTGGCGTGGCAAGCTTCTCAAAATTCTTTCCGCTCATGCAGTCCCCTTTGAACTCACTGAACCAATCGCGCCAGGAACCGTCAAGCTCCGGGAAGAAGTCGGTCACAAAATGCTCGCTATCATGACCGGAAACGGTCTACTTGCCGTCACACAAGTCCAGCTCGAGGGTAAGAAGGCCATGAGCGCAGAGGAGTTTTTAAGAGGGTATGGGCAGATTGTAGGAGAAGTATTGGAATAGAAACTCGAGGAGATAGGCACATCCCATCTCCCTCGCGTATATCAGTCACATAAAAAGAGTACCGGGACAAACATGCTTGCCTGCTTCGGTACTCTTTGCTTATCTAAGAACTTCTATACCATCACGCTACTTTACAGCAGTTTTGGGCTTCATGACGAACATGCCAACCACACCAGCAATCAACAAAACCGCACCGACACCGACAGCAGCATAGCTACTTAAATGATGAGGACTCGCCTTTGTAGCACTCACGAAAAGATATACACCTACAGCGAGAGCGATAACTCCAAGTGCAATTACTGCATAATAAACGATTGGATTTTTCATTAGGATCAATTACCTACCTCTTCTAACTTGAAAATATGCGCTCTGGTTTGTCCAAAGCGTCTTCATTATACCAAACGAGGAAGGGATACTCAAGTTGAACAAACTACTGCAAAATACCCAAAATGGCTATTTTCAAGATGTTGCATGGAAAACCGTTAAAAAGATGACGAGCGCAAGCAACCCGCCGCCCCAGCACCAAGCCGCAAAAGGATAGAGCCGTCCTGTCTCAAAGTATTTCAACAAAAATTTGGTGCTTAAAAAGGCCGCTACGCCAGATAACACCATGCCCACAAAGACCAGCAAGAGGGTTGTGCGAGGCAGGTGAAATAGTTGTGGCACTTCTAGCAAAGCTGCCGCTCCAATCAAGGGCGTTCCCAAGAGGAAGGAGAAGCGAGCGGCGTCTTCGTGCGTCAGCCGGACTCCTAGACCAGCCACCATCGTTGCCCCTGAACGTGAGATGCCTGGAATGAGGGCCAGCGACTGCATTAGACCTACAACCAAAGCCTCTTTCCAACTTAGTGAAGCAAGCGGGCGGAACTGCGCCTCGCGCTCTTTCGAGCTCAGGTTGGCATATTTGGCATCGGCTCGCAGGCGCAAACGTTCACCTAGAAAGAGAAGCGAACCATTGACGATTAAAAAGGTCGAAGCAATCAGAGGAGAGGCAAACAACGTCTTGAAGGCCTTATCCAAAAAGACACCGATAACTCCGGCAGGCACACAGCCGATGATGATCAGAAAACTCACCCATTCCTCTGTTCCCCGGCGCACCTCACCTTCTTTGACGCTTCTCACTACGCTCCGTCCCACTTGGAGCCAGTCGCGCCAGAAATAGATAACCAGGGCCACACTTGTCCCCAGGTGCAGAGCCACGATCAGAGGTAAGAAGCTCTCGTTACGTACCAGATCACCCCAGCCAAAGAGAGCGGGGAGAATGACGGTATGCCCCAGGCTGCTGATAGGGAATAGCTCTGTTATGCCTTGTAATAGAGCTAGAAAAATTATTTGCCAAATGTTCAGATTCATGTGCTGGTCTCTCTTTAATGTGAGCTTTGGTTTTGCTTTTGCAAAAACTCAGGGTAGGTCTTTGCGTAGACAGTACTGCCATTTTTTGTATTAAAAAAGTAGAAGTAATCCGCTTTTGTTGGCGATGCCGCTGCCTCTAAGACTGCCAGTCCCGGACTACAAATCGGTGTAGGTGGCAGCCCAACCCTAGTATAGGTGTTCCACAGACTATTCGTAGCAATATTTTTGCCCGAATCGTTGAGCGGTTGCCAGTACACTTTGGGGGGGGTTTCCGTGTCACGCGCATATTGGACTGACGGATCAGAGCCAAGATAGCCCGCCGTATCGTTGGGTATCACGTTCATCGCACGATTCCAGTACACACCAGCTACCCCTGGTGCATCTTTGATATTAGCGATCTCGCGCTGCACTAGTGAGGCCAGAATGACCATCTGGTACTCGCTGAGTCTGTTAGCTTGCGCTTTGGCAACCAATCCATTTTGCTGCACATAGTCATCAAAGGCAGTCAACATACGATTGACCACATCACGTGCTGTACCATCAAGGGGAATGTCATAAGTAGCAGGGAATAGCAAGCCTTCCATGCCATCGCCTTTAGGAATGGACTTTAGAATCGGGTACTTGCCAGCATCAGGGAACTGATCTGGATGCTTAGTATATTTGAGGAAATCCTGCTCCTTGAATTTCACTAGCCCGACAGAGGCAAAGGCATGAGCTATTTGCTCAATACGATATCCTTCCGGTATGGTGACGTAAAGGACATCGGGAAAAGCGTTCAACAACTGATCGATAATATCACTAATCGTCATACTAGTGTTGAGATGATTGTAGCCACCAGCTTGTAGTTGGCTATCCAAGCCCTTGATACGTGCCCAAACACGGAAAGCCAACGCATTGCGGATCAACCCTTTCGCTTGCAAGTCATCAGCGATCTGAGCAGTGGTCTCGCCAGGCTTGATCTGAATGGGAATGACGCGCCCCTCTCCAGCAGGGCTGACGGGCTGAAAGATGTCGGTGGCCGTGTTCCAGGCATAGTACACACCCCCAAAGATCACTATTCCCAGCAGAAATACGGCTATAATAGCAGCGCGTGCGCTTCGTCCTCTCATGATCATGTTTCCTTTGTGCTATTGCCCAATGAGTCCAGGTATTCCTGGAGAATCACGGTCGCGGCCAGAGCATCTATCTCATGACCCTTACGGCGGCGCCCCTTGCGACCACGCTTGCTCTGCTGCCCACCAAATTGAGTGCGTTTCCCCTGTCCATTTGCACTGCGTTCAGCCATTAGACGCTGCGCCTCAACCGTTGAAAGACGCTCATCCCAAAAAGCCATGGGAATAGAGATATGCTCTTTGAGACGTTCCGTAAAGGCGAGTACCCACTCTCCTTGTTTGTGTATTTGCCCATCCAGACTGATCGGCAAACCAACTACCAGTTTCTCAGCTTCTACTTCATTGATCACCTGCTGGATCGCGGCCCATACCTGCGCTTCGTCCCGTGAGACATATAACGTAGTATAAGGAGAGGCAAGAAAACCGGTGGAGTCACTAACTGCCACCCCAATTCTGGCCTCTCCTACATCCAGTGCCATCAATCGTGACATTTGTATGTATCTCTATCTTTACCCATAGTAATATCTACTCTGTCTATGCATTCTAACGAAACAGAAGTGATTTTGTCTACTACCTTACGTTTTTGGGTGATACCTGCCTATAAGATACACACTAAGATGAGCCATAGACTCGCTAATAGCGAGGGACGTGATCAATCACGTTCCTACCTTTTCTTAGGCTTGGGTTTGGGTGCGGGTTGCACCAATCGCGTTTTGAAATGGACGGTGATGCGCTGCGATAGGAAGGGCATCCAATGGAAGAAGCCTGGCGAGACGGTAATCTGCGGATTCTCCAAACCCTGCACGCCACCATTGGGGGAGATGGCAAGAGTCGCATTCTCGATTGACTTGCCGGTCACCTGATTGCGTATGATATCTTCAGAAATCCGTGAAGCAACCTGCCCAATTGCAGTAAAGCTTAAGATGACCGACTGCCCATTATTGGGCGAAAGATTCTTCAATTGTTGCACTACCACGGACTGCTCTGGCACCAGAGCCAGATTATTCGCCTTTTGCTTGTCGAGAGAAGCTTGAATTTGCGCACTGGCTGCTGTTTGTAAGTTGGGAGCTCGCACGACCAGTACGGTCATATGTAGCTTGAGGGTCTCGGCAAATGTGCCGCCCGTCGCTACAGCGCCCACTGCAGGCGTCGCCACTGGGGTTTCGACCATTATCGGTTGTCCTGGCTCGTCACCTGTATGCACATTCTTACTCAAGTAGTTCTTCACCTGTGTTTGTAGTTGAATAGCCAGTGTGGACTTCACTTTGTTGACGTCATTGTTCGTCACGGCAGTGGCCTTCCCTGCCCCACCACCGTTAGTCGCGTTCGGATTGGTCACCATTAAAGTGATGGCACTGACGCTCACCCCAGGATTATCCTGCTGGATCTTTGTGAGGCTCCCCGCTGGAATAACCGTAATGGTATTGGCCGCTACATTGCCTTGTGTACCGGCAGTGGTTGCTTGTACAGGTGTAGGTGGCCCACCTGCCAGCACCTCGGCCTGAGTAACAAACTCTAT
>WNGM01004648.1_pt1 | contig 10811 bp, 14 predicted proteins | sample 5400571 | NCBI WGS metagenome assembly WNGM01 (sample SAMN13153378, study PRJNA577476) | soil metagenome | isolation source: 100 cm soil or saprolite under Garry oak tree replicate 2 | place: USA:California | collected 2016-06-15 | reverse complement strand
CGGGGTGACATACCCAGCAGGAATGACGCTTAGTTTCTGCGTGACGCGTGCATCGTTGGCTAAGCCTGTCGTGCCCAGGTTGTTGAAGGTCAACGTGCATGTCTGGCTTGGAAACGTGATAATACTTGAGTTCACCCCGCCTGTCGTCCAGTATGAAGTGCCAAATAGGAAGATCGGGTCCAGCGAAAGGTTGAGTGTCGGTACTACAGGCGTCGTCCCGAGAGGTGGAAAGCTCTCGTCGTAGATCATCACGGACTGCCCGAAACTAAGGTTAATGAGAGATCCTGGGTCTTTCACCGTAAAAGCAGCAGTAGTGAGCGGATCGCTGAGGGACGCGTTGATCTCGTAGTTGGCAGGGGGGATATTCAGTGTTCGGTTGACTCCGTTTAAGATCGTCCACATCAGATCTTCCCCCCACTGGTGATCGCCACGTGCTTCCCACCCATGCGGTAGCCCTTGTCCTGTACCGCCTGCACCTTCCTGGCAGTATCCTTGGCATCATGGGAGGTGATCATGATCGTGGTGTAGTGGTAGTGCGTGGTGCCACTGCCGTTCGTTTTCAGGTTGACCGAATCTATCGGTATGCCAAGAGACGGGTCAAAGAAGCTGGTGCTGGTTGGCTTCAGGACCTTGCTCTTTGTGTGCTGCCCCAGATACCACAGGATGTAGTCGATGAGGCCTTTATGCGTGTGCTTCAGGAGTGCTGCCAGTTTCTTATGGTTATCCCCCACGAGCTGGTCCAGGTACTTGATGCGCTGCACATTGGTCATCTGATCGAAGAGTATCTTGTTGAAGTGCAGGCCCATCTTGCGGGCGTTGGCAATAATGTCTCTCTCATCGGCTGCGGTAAACATCTGCGATTTGGGCTGCTTTTTGCCATGCGAACCCGTGCCACTACCAGTACCGCCTGTTCCACCAGTACCCGAGCCGGTATAGCCGCCAGTACCCAAACTGGGGGAGCCGCTTTTGCCGTGCTGCTGTTGGCCCTTCTTGGTGCTTTCGGAGCCGGTGCCTGATATCGTATCAGGGAACCAGTTGACCGCCCCAAAGCTGATAGTGGGGACCGCCGCTTGTGGCAGGTGCAGCAAGCCCGCAATCGCGTTGTAAGCCTTAAACCAGGGGTCAACCATCGCCGTGAATATCTGGCCTGCTGCCATGAGCAGCATATTAATCAGGGCTTGCAACCCACCACCGACCGCTTGCTTTATCCCGTCCCATATCCCACTCAGCATGTCCTTGATATCAGTCCAAGCTTGCTTCCAGTTGCCACCCAGGATATCCAGGCCAATCTTTATGTAGCCTGAAATGACCGACCAGGCGACCTTCACGACGCCCTGGATGGCGTTCCATACCCCCACCAGTACCGCGTGGATTTGCTGCCAGTGCTGCTTCCAGAACACCGCAAATTGCTTAATGATTGGTTGCATGCGGCTTCCGATTTCCAGGGCGAGTTTCGCCACCGCCTTGTATATGGCGAGCACAATTGGGACTACAAACTTGAGGTATTGCCCAAACAGACGAATAGCGATCACGATACCATGCAGCACATTCTGGAGCAGGTGATTTTTCGTGGCCCAGGCTGCGAACTGCTTGACGGTCGGTCCTATCTCGTGGTAGAGATCTCGCGCAACGTTGCCCAGTTCTTTGAAGATAGGGACTATACCCTTGCCCAGTTGCTTCGCGAAATCCTGAAATTTGCTGCTTGAGACGATATTCCCGATGCCCACCAGCGCACCTTTTGCAGCATCGAATGCAGGGCCGGTGAAGGCACGCCAGGCCATCTGGATATTGTCTTTGATGGTGGTCATCAGGCCGTTGAAGGTTTGGGAGTGCTTCACCATCCCGCCGCCGAAGGTTGCTTCCATTCCGCGTCGTAGTGCCTCTATAGCCTTATCAGCAGGTATCAGGCCCTTTTTTACCATCGCTTGCAGTTGCGGCACGGTGAGATGCAACTGCTGAGCCATTATATTCCAGGCATCGATGCCACGTCTGGCAAGCTGCGTCATGGAGACAGCCGTCAGATGGCCAGTCGTCCTGATTTTGCCAAATACATCGATGACGCCTTGCAATTGCGCAGGGGTAGATTTACCAAGCGCGGATAAGGTATCTCCAACAGCAGTGATAATGGGAATGACTTGTTGTGCGCTAAAGCGGAAGGCAAGCATCTTCTGAGCGGCCTGGTCAATATCTTGAAATTGAAACGGCGTCTTGGCGGCAAAGGCCCACAGCTTATTCAGCATATCCGCCGCCTGGTTGCCTACCGGCAGCAGTGTTTTCATGGCGACGGTCATTTGTTCAAATGCCGCATTCGGTTCAATGATAGCTTGCGCGACCTGTACCGCAATTTGCGCAACCTGCTGGAGGCCCATGAGCACCATACTGGCCTTAGAAGCCAGGTCCATGAGCGACATACCTGTGCTTCTGGCAACACTCGACTCTTCCCGCATGGCAGTGGTTGCCTGTAACTCTGCACGGCGGGTGCGTTCAGTGGCGGTTGTGACGTTCCCCTGGGCTATTTTCACACGATCAAGTGCAACTGCGACCTGATCGGCGGCGATCTGCACTTGCTGCTGCGTGGCTTTTGCGTTCGTCATGACCTGGATGTAGCGGTCATACGAGAGCTTAGCCTGGTCGGTTGTGAGTTTTACGCGCTGTTGAGCGACCGCTATTTGGGCAAAGCCCTGCCTGACTGAGGCCATTGCAGCCGCAGCCTGGTTTTGTGCCCGCATTTGAATGGATAAAACGTACTCGCCTGCCATTTATGTAACCCCTGGATTTTCCTGGTCGCGCTTGTTTTGCTCCGCCGTGGCTCTCTGCCGGGCCATCCACACCAGTCGGTGCTTTTCCACGAGTTGGTAGGGTGCCTCCAGGTACTCTGAGAGCCCACCAAAGTGTTCAACCATCACGAATTCGATGATCGCATCAGGCACGCTCTCGTCCCGACTTAGCTCGCCGAGGAAGGCGCGTTCGCAGAGGGCGATGAAGCCAAAGGGTTTGCCACCGCGCCTTGCTTGGAAACCTCGTCGATCACATCCAGGACGGGCGTGACGTAGTTCATGGGGAGTTGGGCAATCGTCTGCTCAGAAAGCGCCGCTACGTTGTGATTATCGTCCGTGAGATTCCACTCTTTGATCATCGCGTACAGCATCTTGACCGAAGAGAGTGACACATTGGGGGTCCCTGTCTCGGCGTCCATGTTGGTGGCTGAAGACGCTTCCATGTCCCCAACCGTGAACTTCCCTTTAATCGTCACGGTCTCGTGCGGTTCCCATCCCCACTTCTGTCCATCTTCCGGGGTCGCTGGGATCTTGATCTCTGCCTTTTTGCTAAAAGCTGCCATGGTAGAAAACTTCCTCTGGTTTGCCCTGGGAAGAGGACCCAGGGACTTTGTGTAGTAGATTTACGAAGTGTAATTGGGGGCCTGGACGCTGTTGTTCCAGATCATTTTGTAGCTAGCTCCGATACCCGGGTCGTACTCGCCGATTCCTGCGATATCGGCTTCTGGGAACTTCATGGAGGGCGTTGAGGTCACTTCAAACTTGTTGAACTTGAACGGGATGATAAAGGTGACTTGCTGCAAGCTGTTGCTGCCCACACTTCTCCCATAGAAGTTGAGTTGGACGTACTGCTTGTTGTCCTGGCGAAATTGTTCAAGCTGAAGTACGTCGGTATATACCAGTTTGGCGTCAAGGGTGATCTCCCACTTGCCTATGCCAAGTGAGGTAAACACCTGCTTGTTAGCAAGGGTGTGTATCCCTTCATGGGGGACGCTCACCTTGATCTTGCCGTTCAGCATGCTCCCAAACGAGGTGGTACCCGGCGTGCCCGAGATGGGATCGATAAACACTTGGCAGGCCCAGGATGCGTCAGGCCGATCAACCTGTTGTGAGAGTGCCACCACCTGGCTGACAGTCAAGGGTGTAGTAGAGCGGTTCCCAATCGGAAGCCGGTCCTGGGCAATGCCCTTGCACTTCAAGACAAACTCTTTTTGGACATCAAAGTCAAACTCGTACTCGCTGAAGTCCGTAAAGGGAACGGTGACAGACTCGGAGCCAGTGAACCATTCCAACGTCTGGGTGAAGGTAGAAATGGCGGGCAGAAAGTTCCGGTTCCAGGCAAACACGCCGGTGATAGCAAGCGTACCAGTAGTCAAGCCAGTTGTGGTAACACCCGAGGCATTGACCAAAGAATAGATGTTGCTAGAGTAGTAGGTCCCGTTTCCGTTTACAGCGCCCAGGGCAGTGATGCCTGCCGTGATTGTCTCCGAGATGTTGTTCCCAAAGACATCCTTGCCTGCTATGCCGATAGTGCCGACCGCTGTTGAACCAGCTACGACTAGGATGAACTTCATACCAGGTGCGGTTGGCTGGGTGGTCAAGGACATCGAAGCTGCTACGGCTGTCGCTGCCAGACAGGTGACAGGCGATCCTGGCGATGTGGTAGGCGTAGACGGATTCGTGACGCTGTTCAGCATGGTGTAGGGAATCCACAGGCCACTGTCTGGATAGATGGCTGTATCTAACTCTACATCGCAGTCTTTGATGGTCTGCACCTTTCGAGAGTGGCGGTCCCCCAGGCCCCGGTGTTCGTCAGGGCTGTACTCGCCATACTTCGGGACGACCTTGAGGGTGCCAGGCAACTGGAACTTAGCGCCATAAATGCCACCGACCTTGATATTTCCACCTGTCAAGCCTGTGGTGGTGATTCCTGAAGCGTTGATCTGGGCATAGACGTTTGTCGTCACATAATCGAAACGGCCTGTTTCTTGTGACTGTGGTTGCACTGGTGCAATCGGAATAGAGCCGGTTGGAGGTACCGTCTCCGAGATGGCATTGCCCGCAATATCTTTGCCCGCAATGGTCACCGTTCCAGTGGCAGTGTTGTTGTAGACGTAGACGTGGCAGCGCATGCCCCCCGAGCCGGTGGGCTGGTTGGTCGCCGAGAACGATGCTGCAACCGCGCTATACGAGAGGATGGATACATCGGAAGCACCACCAGGCGGCGTATCCACTTGCTCGCCAGGCGCGGCAGTTGGCTCAAAGGCATAGCCGATGCTTCCAAGGGCTGCTGAAACCATGTTGTGTTACCTCGTTAGTTGGATTGATTGATGAGTGCTTGCTCTAAAGTGGTTGCCTCTTCCAGGGCGTGAGCAAGCTCCCCGAGAAGGTCTGGGTTGGCGGCAGGTTCAGGGGACGGCGGGGCACCGAATAGGCTGGTAGAAACAACTTCCATTGTAGTCGTATCAACATATACGACCAGGCCACCGGGCCATAGCCCGCTCTTGGCATCAGGGTTGGGCAGCCCCGGGATAGACCCTGCTTCGTGCATGTAGTAGGAAACGATGGTACTCATATGCCTTGTGCTCCTATCGGAACGGTATATTGGGATTCGACTTCGACAATGAACTCGTGTACCAGGTATTCCTGATCGTGATCAGTGACTACAGCGAGCTTTGCGCTTCCTGGCTTGACTCTGCTGTCTGAGACGCCTTGCACGCCACCAAGGTAGGCGTGCTGCTGGAAGAGTGGGACTACCGCGTCTCGACAGGCGCAAAGGGCCGTGATAGCGGCAGTCGGGGTGACCGTCGAGAATTTCACAGCACTGGTGATTTTGAAGCCCTGGATGTCCTTAATCACCCCGCCTGCGGCAAAGTGCTCGCTATCGTCTTCTGAAAAGGCAATCTCACAAACAGGGTCTGCGTTCGTCCAGTCCTTATAAGCTTCCAGCGCCACCGTCTGGTAGACCGTGGTGTTCGCCGTGATAATCGACTCGATGCCTTGCATGACGCCCAGGGTGTTTGGTAAAGCCATCTATGCACCCCCTGGGAAGAACGCCCTGTCAGCCGCCTGTACCAGTCGCGTTGGCACCTGGGCATTGATAACCTTAACTGCACGTTGCAGATAAAAGGCACCCGGATCGTTCCGGTAGGTTCTGCCCAGGCTGTCCGTTCTGCCGCTGAAACCTTCTTCACGCCGTCTGGAGTAGGGTAAGTCACTACCCACTGCACGATAGCCAGACCGTTTAGACCGGCCAAAGCTATCGGCCAATGCGCCGCTGGAGTGTCTCCAGTGCATCTGCCGGGGAATCTCCGTGAGTATTGCGTCGGAGATATCGTCGAGTGCCGATTCTGTCTCGGTCACCAGGCGGGCATCCGCGCCCATCAAGACGGCAATCTTCCTGAGAGAAGCTTCGTCTAAACCAGCCCAGAAATCCATCTAGCTCACCTGTCCTATCACTTTTGTAGCGCGTAGTTCCGCATGACCATCTGGATACGCCCTTGGATTACCTGCCACCCGATAGAGAGCATTAGCATTGGTGAGCGGATCGATATTCACGGTGTCGGTCACCAGGTCCCCACGGGCAAAGGTGGCAGTGGTATAGCGGATATAGATATGAAAGAGATCATATGGGTGCATATGGTCATAGTAAGCCCCCAGCGTTTCTGAAGCATTGTCGATCTGCACTCTTTGGATACCAGTAGCGCCCGTTACAGCCACCCCATTGCGGGTCACATTGATCGTGGTGATAATACTCACTCAAGGACCTCGATAACAGGGTTAATCAGCGCCTTTTTGAGTTTCGCGCTGTTATCACACTGCTTAATGGAGTTGTCTTCGTCCAGGTAAGCTATCTGACCGTCATCAAACTTGATTCCGGGCAATTCGACACGGCGTGTCTTGCCGAAGCCTACAGGCTGTTTGTCATGGATGATTTTAATGAGTTCCGTCATGAGATTAGATCGTCCTTGTGTAGGGCACTAACTTGGCTACAGCCTTCTTGTAGAGAGCACTCTCGCCCGACAAATCACCCCGGAGGAAGACTGTGTACTTCACCTGCCCCATCTGGGTATCGGCTGCCCCGGTGGGGTTGATGCGATCACTGAGTAGGTCGCTGGTAAGCCAGATACAGGCTTGCTTGATATCCCAGGGCAGGCTGGCGTAGGCAAACCCTGCCACGTAGGTGAACTGGACATACCCAGGTGAGTTCTGCCTAAGCGGTGGGAAGATGTTCAGTAGCGAGTTGCCCCCGGACCCACTCACTGCTGAAAGGGTTGGAACGGTGATACGCCGCTGGTTGCTAGGGATAATGGCCTGGGTAGCATCGTAGGGCAAGAGTGTGCTGGTATCCATGCCCAGGGACAAAGCGGATATCGACTGGACAGGGAAGTGACGTGGCCTGATAGCGAGCGCCCCGTCGCTGTTGATCGAAGCTGCCATCGTGCGCAGTTGCAACTCTTCTGGGTAGGTGGTCTGGAGCAGGGGCTGGCGACAGATGTTCTCGACTTCAATGCTGGCGGATTCTATGGCCTGCCCCAGGCTGCCGGTTGCCCCATCGCTGCAAAGCGCCACGCCTGTTGAGTGTGCATAAGCCAGGGCCGTCACTGGGATACTGCTTGCGCCTGCGTTCGTGGTGGTAGTCACTGCCACCATTTCACTACTCACCCCGTCGAATATCCAGATAGGGTCATTGATTGCCAGGTTCACCGTTGTACTGGGGGTGACCGGCAAGGATGTGGCCGCAGCACTCACACCACTTGAAAGGCGTAAGAGATTGCCTAACAGGGAAGTAATCTCTTGCCCTGTCGTCGCTCGCTTATACTCATGCGGTGTGATATACGTGTTAGGCATTCATTATCTCTTCTGGCAACTCGTCGAGAAGAAGCACTTCGCGAATGTAAAAGGTATGCAGGTAGTGAGCCTTCTCGCGGGGTATCTGCTTGATGCCCTTAATGAGAATGAAGAAATCAGGCACGCTAGGGCTGAGTAGGCCACGTACCACCTCAACCGGCAATGTCTCATCGTAGTGGTTGACTTCATCCATGATGAGCCGCACATTCATTCGCTGATACTCGTCGGCTGGGTTCTCTAGGATGTATTGCAGCCGTTCAGGCGTCGTCATCTTCTCAAAGTTTGGCGCAGGCCTGGCGTTGTCTTCCATTGCGTTTCCTCGTCTAGTCCCTTGCTTATGACCCGCCCAGGGCCTTGAGGCGTCGATCAATGTCAGCAAGGTGCTCCTCTACCTTCGCCACCTGAAAATTCTGGACCCTTGCCGATCCAGGCGTAGTGCGCGTCGTATTGTGCGACGTAACATTGCCACCAAACTTGCCCATAAATGCCAGATCTACGATCTGTGTCAAGAGCGCCATTGATTGATCATCAATGGCCTTTAGACCGGCATCAGCGACCGTCTCGATCAAAGCCCGCTTCAATGCAAGTACCGTACAGGCCGTGTTTGGCTGTGCGTCAATTACCGAACCTATAGACATGAATATTTCCTCCAGGGTAGTAGGTGAAGCGTGAACCCCACCTACTAGCTCATCCGTATACGCTTTACAGTCCTAGATTGGCTTTAGACGCCCGCCGCAGGCTGTATTCCTGAAATTACAGACCAGCCCCCTTGGTACTGATTTACCAAAGTTTCGTCCAGGAAGTAGCCGAAACCCCAGGTCTGTGGGCTTTGCTGGCTGGGCGGATAGTCCACTGCGGTGTAGTCCTGGTTGACCATGACTCGGAAAGGTGGATCGGTGATATCAGGGGCAGGGAAGGGGATCGAGTAGCTTCCGGCCATAATTGTGCCCTGGGGCAGGAATGGCAGGGTCACTACATCGACTTCAGTGCCGGTCACCTGGTTGAGGATCTTGCGTACTTTCTGCCCAGCGACCAGGTTCCCGATGCTGCCTGCACTCGTAGGCTCGGCAATGATACGGAAGTTGGAAGCCGTCCCCACCAGGTTGTCGATGGTGACGCCTTCAACCGGGCTGACAAACAGGTGCGAAGGGTTGGAACGCGCCTGCGAATAAGCTTTCCTGAACAGGAACTGGATATCCTGAAGGGCAAGCAGTCCACTGGTGGCAGCGGGCTGGATGATCACCGAGGTCATGCCCTGCTCACCTACGCTCGGGTTGCCGCCTGTATTTGGATTGAGGTAACACAGTGAGACCGCCCCATCAAACAGGTTCAAAGGCACGGTCGCGAGGTTTCCAGCGGTCACTGTGGTGCTGTACGCTGTACCAGAGGTGCTGTTCACAAGGATGTTGGCTGTAATACTCATGCTGCCAATGTAGTCAGTTGGCTGCACAGGCTTTGCACCACCCGTGTAGTTACCAGCCACTGTCTTCCACATGGCTGAGTTGGCAGGCTGGGTTGCGCCAGTGCCAATGTAGATGTCGTAGCTGGTAGCCCACGGCACGCCACTAAAGGTCACGTTCATAGACTGGTTGAGTGTTAGCGCGACTTTGGACGCAACAGCGGTAGAGCCGCCAAGCGCCAGAGTCTCGCCAGCCGCGTTGGTTGCGGTAACAAGCACCCAATAGGTAGCTGCTGCGAATGTTCCTACGGGAGCCGCCGCGCCAGCAAGCAACGCAGGTGCTGGTGCCCAGCACTTTGCAGCGCCGTTGATCAACCAGTTCTCCTCCTGGAGCTTCAGGGCATAGATCAGATTGGCTTTCATGCGAGCGAGCAGGTCGCCTTCTAACGCACGAGAGCGCCATTGCGCCTGGAATGTTCACTTCTGTTAAGCACTCTTACGAGTGTGCTACATCATTTCTGTGTAGCTCTCTGGTTTCATTTCTACGCTATAGCCAGAGGTCGGATCGTATCTTACCTTTCGGTCCTGCGTGCGATCTCTACGGCGTCCCTTGCGGGTTCCCTCGGTATTGTCCTTGCGTTAGGAGTTCCACCGATACAGCAGGTTTTCGAGAGGGCTTATGAAGACCCTCAAGCGGCAATCATTCTACCGAGTTGTATTCCGCGATGGTCTGATAGGTGCTCTGGTAGTTCTGGAGGTTGTAGACAGGGCCCTGGAGAGTGGTCCCACCATCAGTGGTGCCGCCCAGGTTGGTCTGCCCAAATGGACCGGAGTTGATGCCACCGTAGAAGAACATGCTAAGCACGCTTTTCCAGTGCTCAATATCAGTACCCTTGCCAACCATGCGAGGGGCAAGAGCGGCAAAAGGGGCTTCAACGGGAAAAACGAACTTGGCCGGAGTTTCCAAAACGTAAGGCTGGAAGCCGGTTGCTTGGGTTACAGCGCGGTTAATATCGCCCTTGAGTTGAGCGACTGTCTCCCTGGTAAGCCTGGAGGCAAACTGTGGCACCTGAGAGCGCTGTAGTACAGGCTGAAAGCCCTCTGGGTCCAGACTGCGTTTCTCTTCAGGATCGTAAAGAAGGGTGCCCGGTGCTGGAAGCGGGCGATTGAGGACCGCATTCATTGCAGCGCTCGCCGCCATGATCTGTTCCGGGGTATAGAGGACGTCCTGGACTCTCGCGTCAGGTGGATTCGTAATAGTCGTCACGTAAGTTATCTCCTATTGCCGCCCTGAAGAAGCTGGGCGGCAAAGTTGTCGATTTGCTGATTGCGGTTGAGTTGGCCCGAGCGGGCTAGCTCTATGAGTTCTTGAGCTGGCGTTTGGGCCGGAGGCTGGTTCTGGGGGTCAGGTTGCAATGCTCTCAACACGGCGCTATTGACAACCGGCTGGGCCTGCTGGGGCTGTTCAGCTATGATCCTGGTTAACTCTTTTACCTCATTCAGCAATGAGCGTACTTCAGTCAATCCATTCAGTTGCTGCTCCAGTCCATTCAAGCGCCGGGTGATGTCCGGTGTGACCTGTTGACTCTGAGCTGTTACCTGGGGTACCTGGGCGAATCTTGATGCGATACCGTTTAAGCGAAGAATCAGGGGATTAGCCTGACGGAAAATTTCTTCTTGAATAATATGGGCGATGGTCTCTCGCAACAGCCTGGAATCGCCGTCTCCGCTGCCGTCCCCAGCAGCACCACCGTCGTGATCGGTGTCCAGGCTGGGGATCACGT
>WNGM01011294.1_pt1 | contig 10817 bp, 10 predicted proteins | sample 5400571 | NCBI WGS metagenome assembly WNGM01 (sample SAMN13153378, study PRJNA577476) | soil metagenome | isolation source: 100 cm soil or saprolite under Garry oak tree replicate 2 | place: USA:California | collected 2016-06-15 | reverse complement strand
CGGCATGCGGGGCAGCGGAGGCGGGAAGTGCCGTCAATGATACTACTACGAGCAGAAGCGCACAGAGGAGGACATAACGTGGAGTTGTTCGATAGCGACGCATAATGTGACCTCTCGCATTGTTTTGGCTAATTCAATAGGGGATCTCCTACGCACTAAGCAACCAAAAACACTTAATGTGATGGTGGTGGCGAATTCAAATGGTAAACGTGATTCTGACCTCTATTTACATTATTTCAAACTCGACAATTCTATTCGCCAACAATATCACCTACCACTTCAGATGGCAGTGCTCTAAGAGGACTTCAGCTGCGGCCCGATCTACTACCAAATGGTATTTCTCATACAATGCACTCCGACGAGCCGGATCAGGTGGTCCTCCCGAGGAGACGAGCGAGACAAGCTCCTCGAAGTACTGCTCGAAGCCCGCCGGAGTAATCATTTCTAAGAGGCGGGCGGGTGCTGATCCTGCATTCCAGAAGCAGTGCTGGATCCCTCTCGGTTTCAGGACCAGGGTTCCCACAGGAGCCTGAATGAGCTGCTCGCCCACCTGGATCGTCAGTTCCCCCTCGAGGATATAGGAAATCTCATCCTCGTCCCGATGCGTATGCGGAGGAGCCGCAAGCGTTGTGGGGGCAACAGTATGTTCCACCAGTGCCAATGTGCCATTGGTCTGCTCCCCCAAGAGTTTGTAGATCGCTTCGGTGCCACCAAAACGGACCGACTTGCCTTCATCTGGCAAGACGACGAGTCCCGACATGAGATGCACTCCTTTCGCAAGCTACTTGATGGTATTCCTACACGCTCCAGGGCTCTAGAAGCCCGCGCGATATCGAATTCGCCAGCAATATCACTGTGAGGGAGAGCCATTTCAGTCTGTATCGCGTTGGCCTCCCTGCTCATGCGCCCCATCGGCGGACGCCTGATTCACTGCCAGCAGCGGCAACCCGAGGTCGCGCACCTTCATCAAGACACCATGCAGTGCGGCCTGATCTGCAAGAGCACCAGACAGGAGGGCTTCCCCATGCGGGAGATTGGTGATGGTGAGTCCATCGAACCAGGCCGACCAGTGTGAATCGAGGTGGCCTTTGACGCGAATTTCGTACACACTCATCGCTCTTCCTTTCAAGTGCCGCTCCTCATTGGCACGTCGTGATATCTGTGCCTAGTATAGCTGAGGAAGGGGTTGAGATACAGTGAACCAAAGTGGTAGCTGAGGGGTTTATTTTTAAGAGGGAAGGTGTGCGTGAGATGACATACAGTGAGTTACACGAGATTGAGTCCCCTGGCACGGGCGAGAGCCTGAGTCCGACTCTGCGTCCCTAGTTTGCCGCAAATGTTATAGACGTGCTTCTTCACCGTGCCCACGCTCAGCACGAGACGACGGGCGATCTCGCGGTTGGACGCCCCAGTACTCAGCAGGTGCAGCACCTCACGCTCCCGCTCGGTGAGCGGTTCCACCAGCGTACTGCGAGCAGAGATAGCAGGACCCGCGACGTGCTGTTCATCAAAGGCGGCGAGGAGCTGAGCGACATAGTCAGATGCGATGCCACGCGCCTGAGCCTGGCGCAGCAGGGAGCGCATCGGCCCCCCCTCATCGACGAACAGGCGGATGTAGCCCTCTGCCTCAGCACGCGTGAGGGCATGTTCCAGGGTGGTGAGAGCATACTTTTGGTCTTCCCGGGCGGAGAGCGCCAGCGCACGCAGCACGAGGATTTCTAGCACGCTGCTCAGGCGTGTTTTCGTTTCGGCATCGTGCAAGAGGCGATCCAGCAGGGCAAGGGTATCTTGGAGGAAAGGACTGGCCGGGTCGTCCCGCGCCTCCGCAATGCGCACTCGTGCCAGGGCGAGATACTCCTGCTCGCGGGGATAGCTCAGGTCCTCATCGGCGAGGGACAGGCCGCTGCCAGCAGCCCAGCGAAGAGCTGCCGTCAGGTTGGCTTGCGCCAGCTCTACTTGTGCCCGTACTGCCATCCCTCGTGCCAGCATTTGTGGGACGAAGTGACGCTGGCGAGCCAGGTCCATGAAGGCGTCCAGGGTCGCCAGCGCGCGGCTGTACTCGCCACGTGCCTGCTGCAGGCGAGCCAGGGCGATGTAGCCCAGCGTCACCTCGTCGGCGAAGACCGGCAGTGTCCCCTTGACCAGGTCCATGCCATCCACCAGGTGGCGTTCGGCGGCATCCAGCTCGTTCCACTCGCGCAGCAGATCGCCCAGGCCGAACTGTCCTTGGAGCCCTTGTAACCGGGCCAGGCAGGTGATACTTTGCAGGAGCGCGAACAGGTCGTCTGAAGCACGTACAAAGGCCACGGTGGCCATCGCCACCTGCTCGGCGGCGAGCGTGACATCCCCGCTCACCAGGTAGCTGGAGGCTACACCCACCAGAGCGGGCAGACGAAACCGATCTTCTGTCTCAGGCAACAGCTCCAGCGCTTGGCGTGCAAATGCCAGAGCACGTGCCAGATCGCCACAGGAACGGAGGAGGTTTGCGCGGATGAGGGCGATTTGGCCCCGGATCACGCGGTCCTGGTCGTTGGGCACAGTGACCAGGAGACCCTGTTCGACATCGTGCAGCCGGGTCTCGGCAGCCTCCACTTGATTCGTGAACAGCAGCATGACTGCAGAGTAGAGACAGAGGCGTGTGTGCCTGCGTACCACCGCATCAGGCAACGCATTGAGCCAGCCAAGCATCGTGTGGACCTCGCCCCGTAGCGCGAAGGAGATCCCATGGTGTTCGATCAAGTGGGTAGCTCGCTCAAGATCAGGGGCAGCCAACGCATGCTGTATTGCTTCAGCAAGCATCTCGTGCTGCTCGTACCAGGCACTGGCACGACGATGCAGTTCGGCCACCAACGAGACCTCTCCCTGCTGTAGGCGGCTCTTGAGAACCTCGGCAAACAGGTGGTGATAGCGGTACCAGCCTCGCTCCTCGTCCAGCGCGACCACAAACAGGTTCGCACGGTCGAGGGCTTCCAGCATCGCCTGACCCCCCTGCTGGCCGGCGACCGCATCACAGAGTGTTCCGCTAAGGCGCTCCAGGATCGAGGTGTGCAGCAGAAACGTCTGCACGACTGCGGGCTGCCGCGAGAGCACCTCCTCGCTGAGGTAATCTAGCACGAAGCGATGACTGCCGGTAAAGGCGGCCAGAAACCCGGAGACATCGGCTCCGCCCTGCAGCGAGAGCGCGGCCAGTTGCAAGCCGACCACCCATCCTTCTGTACGATGCTCGAGGGCAGCAATGGTTTCGGAAGGAAGGTCGAGTTCCATCACCTCACGCAGAAACGCGCTGACCTCATCGGTCGCAAAGCGCAGATCGGCAGCACGCACCTCGGTGAGCTGTCCGCGGGCCCGCAGCCCTGCAAGCAGGAGCGGTGGATCGGCACGCGTGGCAATGATGAGATGCATGTGGGATGGCAGGTGCCCTAGTAGGAAGATCAGGGCACGGTGGATGGCCTCGGCACTGATGACGTGATAGTCATCCAGCACCAGGGCGAAGTCTCTCGCAGCACCGGCGATGAGCTCGTTGATCACCAAGGCCATGACGCGCTCTGGTGGCGCTGGGCGCGGGGCGTGCAGCAAGGGGAGCACGGCGGTTCCCACGTGTGGATCAAGCCTCTGCAAGGCGGCGATCAGGTAGGAGAGGAAACGCACCGGGTCGTTATCCTCGGGCTCCAGCGACAGCCAGGCGACGGGGGTGCCGCTCTCGGCAAGCCATTGAGCCACAAGCGTGGTTTTGCCGAAGCCTGCCGGGGCGGAGACGAGGGTGAGCGCACGCTCCATCCCCTGTTGAAGTCGCTCGACGAGGCGAGAGCGACGGATGAACTGTGCACGCAGACGCGGCACGTGGAGTTTGGTCGCCAGCAGGGAGGGAAGCGGATCGCGCTGCGTCCGCAGTGGTGCTGGAGGAAGGTCAGCCTCTCCAGCACTGATAGTTGAGGCGCTGACGGGACCAGCAGCGAGGTCCTGAGCCACGGCCTGTAAGCGCGCAAGCGTGACGGTCTCCGACTTGCCCAGGTAGCGAGAGGAGAGCTTGCCGTGCTGTTTGCGATAGGCTTTCCAGTACCAGCCGCCCCGCTGGGTACTGGCCCGCTCTTTGCGGGCCGTGAAGTTGCCGACATCGCTAACAAACGAGAAAGTCGAGGCGGTCTCCAACCAGGCAAACCAGGCCGCCGTGCCTATGGTCAGCACACCCTCCTGGTCGCCCTCACGATAGACCAGGACATCACCCTGAACAGTGGAAAGCATCGCTGCCTCCTTTCTGCTGGTAAACAGCTTCTCTCTGAGCCCCGGTTACCGAACATGCACCTGGTTACAGCACAGTATAGCACTATATAGCACAGTATAACACAGTATAGCACAGTTTTGAAGATGTTTGGTAACTGCACTCCAACGACCCCTTTTCAGGAATATTTCAGCATCCTCCCTTATACTTTCAGGCAGTGGAGAAAATTGTGCATACATACAAATCGTGATTCGACTGAACCATGAGCCAGGACACTGGGAGGGAGTCTATGAGCGTGCAGTTGTACAAAAAAATCATGTCTATTCACTCCATTCCTCTTGCTGCTGTCTTGCTGATCGGCTTGATCTCCATCGTCATCGTTTCGACCTTTTGGCTCGGCTTCGTCCTCTGGCAAATCGCTCTCCTCATCGTGCTTGTCTGGTCGCCACTGTTCTTCCTCAAAACAGCCCAGCTCTATCGGCAGTATCGTTGGTTGGCATTGTTCTTCATTTTGGTCATCACACAAGGAGGGCACTTTGTGGAACATCTCACGCAAATGATCCAGATGCACGTGTTGGGTCTTTCTGGGCAGCAAGCCAATGGCATCTTTGGGATGCTCAATCTCGAATGGGTTCACTTTATCTGGAATTCCTGGGTGCTGTTGTTCGTCCTGCTTCTCCTCTCTTTCTTCCGCACCAATCCCTGGCTCTGGGTGCTGCTTGTGGTTTCAGGCTGGCATGAGCTTGAACATGTGTATGTGATGGCTGTCTTGCTCAGGACAGGGCATAGCGGTACACCCGGTCTCTTAGCTCAAGGGGGAGCGCTCTGGGGCGGACTCCCCATCATTCGTGCTGATCTGCACTTCTTCTATAACCTGGCTGAGGAAGCTCTGTTACTGCTTGCCTATGTCTCTCAAATCCACTGGCTCGATCGGGAGAATATGAGACGGGATTCCTCTCAAAACATCCCCGCAACACCCGTGAGGAACTCATGAGGCCACAAACGACAGCCGAAAGCAGTAGCCTCGACTTCATATAACCCTGGTGTTGAGTCTCATAAAGTCATACCTATCAGTTTTCGACAAAGTCTCACAAAGTCGTACCGGTCAAGTTGTGAGCCTACTCAAGCTCTCGCCAGGCGGCCAACGAGAATGGGAGGGCTAATTGATAGATTGGCAAGGCTTGCAGTGCAGCAATCTCCCCCATTAACTCTGCTTTCGTGATGCCTTGGATGGGCACTTGAAAGGTATCCTCGCTTCCTTCGGGTTGGCAAATCAAAGCCATAGTGTCAGGATCAAAAGAATGCACCTATTTTTTGGTTGCCTTGAGAGAGAACATCATGGGCACTCTCTTGCGCTTTCTCTCATCCTTGAACCTGCTCCAGCCGTCTTCTCCTGTCTCCATATCTGAAAAATACGGCCAGCCGCAAAAAGGAAACTCGTGGAAGAAATCAATGGAGAGACCCTCTGAGAGAAGAGCGTTGAAAATGTCGCTCAAGCTATGATTCCAGTTGTACTCGGTCTTGTTCGTCAGCACCGTCACCGAGTCAGCGTATGAGTGCTCAGAATCGAATTGCAGTGCTTCGGATGAAAAATAAGGATAGACAACTTTGAGGTCGGACGAATTCTCATCCAGTGTCAACATGAAGGGATGCGCTTCCAGAATATAGAACGTGCCGCCCGGTTTGAGGTAGTGTGCAATGACTTTGCCCCAGTGTTTCAGGTCCGGTAGCCAACCAAGGACACCAAGTGCGGTGTAGACCAGATCAAACGTGTCGGGAATGAGGGTGTCATTTGGCAGTTCGTAGATATTGGATCTGACAAAATGGGCATCTATTGCCAGCTCTTTCGCTAACGATTGCGCAAGTTCTATAGCCCTCTCCGAATAATCGACTCCTGTCACCTTCGCGCCCAGGCGCGCCCAGGACAGCGTATCCATGCCAAAATGACATTGCAGGTGCAGAAGAGATTTTCCAGCCACATTTCCGAGCTCTTCGCGCTCGAGAGGAGCGAGGGTATGACGACCAGCTTTAAAGCCGGCCACATCGTAAAATGCTGACTTTTCGTGAACCCCGACCATCTCGTTCCACCGTTGCTGGTTGATGTGCATATACTCTTCGTTCATTCCTGCTCCACCTCCATACTCTATGAGACAACAATAACTCACCGAGTCTCACTGATGTGCCTGTTTTTGAGTGGGACTCTCTTGCGAAAGCATTTCTCACTCAGAACGAACGTCTGAGGTTAGACACCGTGTTCAGTATGATAATCACAGCCACAAACCCGACAAAATGCTCCGCTTGCAGACGTGTGGGAAGAGGGAACCTCTTCATATCCAGCAGAAGAGGAAGGCGACTCATCCCGCTGGTTCTCATCAAAGCTCATCTGTTGTGACATCAATTTTGTTTCCTTCATGCTTGCTAAGGTTAAACGTTACGACTTCTCCTGTCTTCAGTACGAATAGAAGGAGGCAAGGTTAGGTATTCCAAACTGGCACTTCAGGTTAACTCACGCGCTATGATCTTCTTCAGCAGAACGACATTCTGGTACCAGAAAATTCCTATAAGGAAAAGTACGAAAACCATGAGGATTGCGACCCAGCTAACCACTACGTTTGAGGGACGTGGATGACGAACTGATCATGTTTCCTCCTTGCTACTCGAGCACTGATTGCTTGCTATCCGTAACATGCTTCTCGCTTTCTACGGACAGGTAGGTACATAAAGTCATTGAATCCCTGTATCTAGAAATTAAACGTTAGTAACGAAACCTTGCCTTACCCCGTTCGGCTGCCTCACTTATCAAGGGACTACCCCGATTTCTGCACAGATATATGCTAAAAGCCTTCTCCTTTAAGTAAAGGTGTCTTTACTTGCGGTTCGCGCATCTTGTGGACAGGTTGGCAAAAAAAGGCGAGACTGCGGGCATGAACGAAGAATTGACCATCCAAACCGAACACGTTGACAATCTACCAGTGTTGTTGGGGCAACTGGAACGAATGCAAGTGGCTTGTTTGCTCGATGAGCATTTTCCGCGCCACGGCAACTGGGAAGGGCTGAGTGTGGGCATCCCGATTTTTCAGCGGGAAAACGCCATTTCCTCGCCTGGTCTGGTAGACTTGGACGATGCCCCATGCTCAAAAAGAGTCCGTTGAAGAGCAGCTAAGTAGGAAAAATAACAGTGGGAAATATTTCTGTCTGTCAGAGAGTAGGGTGACAGTAATCGTGATGAAAAGCTGACCACTGACTGTGATGAATTACACACGCCCAATTTCTGCTATGAATGGTTCAATAGAACACGGTCCTACAGTGATTATACGTACCACATTTCGCAAAATTCCGGCCTTGACATATTACGCAAGAGTAGAGGCGAGGCACACGAACTATTTCGTATGCCCCGCCTCTACTCTTGCACCCCAGTGAAGGAATGAGCATGTTACTAGCGGCTAGCCCCATCACGCTCACGGCGAAGCTGGTCAAAAACCGGTTTGTTTTTGCGGAAGGAGGACATGCTCCAATGAGCCACGGGCATCACGACTCCGAAATTCAGGATGGGGCTGAGCACCAGCATGAGCGAGATGGGCAGGGTGAAGACCAGGATGGCGAGGAGTACCAGCTGGGCCACGGTCACAACACCCCAGACGGTGGTCAGGACCCGATAGAACGAGCGGAACTGGGGGAAGGCCCAGTCGGCGTTAAAGCTGGCAATCCGTTGGGGGTCATTCTGGGTCAGGATGGAACGGATGATATAGAATAAGACAGGCCGGGGGAAGAGCAGCGAGACCAGCATCACAACCCCGAACAGGCCACTGACCGCAGAGCCTTGCAGCAGCAGCAGGCGCGGGCTTTGGAACAGCAGGGCAAAGACGGCGGTCAACAGCAGACTCGCTACGACCAGCATGCCGATCATATCCAGACGCTTCTTCCAGATCACGCCACCCAGTGTCCACAGAGCCGGAACCGAACTCGCCAGCAATAGGGCATCGATGGTGGACATGTAGGGACGCGCCAGCATATTGATGGCAAAAGGTGCAGCGGCATTGATCACGAGGTTGGGGAGCATTTGGCGCAGCATCATGCCCCGACTTTTGTGGTTTTCACTCGCAGACGAGGACTGGACGTTCAATTGGGAAAGAGGAGTTGTTTGGGTTAACATGGTTGGACCTTTCTGAGATGATTTCACGTTCAGTTGGGAGAGAGAAGCGGTCTGGGTAGCCATGGGTGGACCTTCCTTTTTATGGTGCTCTGTGAGCTTTCTGACTATCTGATGTGTTTTTGTGCTTCCCGGATGTTTCTTACCGGTTCGTTATCTTCTGAAAGAAGTATAGCGAATAGAGGGCGAGATTCCATCCGCGCCAGGGTTGACTTGGGGTTGATATTCGCATGGAGGGGTTCTCAACCTGGGGGTGGATGAGAGGCGAGAAATAGTCTCATGCTTCCCTCGACTTCTCTCTCTCGTATGCGTTTGGCTGGCAAATGGTGCAGGCGCGGAGCATGGATCATTGCAGTAGTGGGACTGGCCGTTATCGTCTATTTCAATTTCTTTGTTCTCAACAACTCCGGTGACCAGGGTAGCCCTGGGCTAAACTTCAACCAATTGCTCAATTCATTGGCTCTCGCGCTCCTCATGGCAATACCGATTTTCTTCTTCTTCCTTATCCTCTTTGCGGTAGGAACTGTGCTTGATTACCTGAGTACAGGGCGAAATCTGTTAGAAGTCAATTAGATAGTACTATCGGCGACAATTAAACTTGCCGATGACTCTTCATCGGCAAGTTTAATTGTCGCCGGTGCTTCAAGGGCGGTTTGCTTTGCCAACAGCTCTGTTTGTGCTAGGGGGAGGTGCTGATGGTTGGCGGCCTCAGCGCGATAGCTTTCCACATTCATCATATCCAGAATCACCGAGTGATGGACCACGCGGTCGATGGCCGCCATAGTGGTCATGGGATCTTTGAAAATGCGCTGCCATTCACTGAAAACCAGATTGGTGGAAATCATGACGGATTTGCGCTCATAGCGTTCAGCCAGGAAGGTGAAGAGCACTTCCATTTCATCACGGGCGTGCTGAACATAGCCAATATCATCCAGGATCACGCACGCAAACTTCTCGAGCTTCGCCAACTCCTGAGGAAGGCGCAAATCTCGCTTGGCAGCCAGCAAACGCTGGACAAGCGTGCTGGTTGGTGTCCAGAGGACGGGATAGCCTGCGTAGATCAGCTCATAACCCACGGCAGCCAGGGCATGGCTTTTGCCAACACCTGGTTTGCCAATGGCAATCACATTGGTGGCCTGCTCGAGAAAGGAAGCGCTCTTGAGACGCTCCAACTGCAATTGCAGTGCTGGAGAAAGCCGATTGAGCGAGAAGGTGCGGAAGGTCTTCTCCACAGGGAGCCCTGAGGCGTGCAGCAATCGGGCCGTGCGTCGTTGGGTACGCTGCTCCTCTTCATGCCTGGCAAGCTCAAAGAGATAGGCTTCATGAGAAAGCCCTTCTTTGGTGGCCCGCAAAGCCAGGTCAGTACACATCTGGGCCATTGCCCCCAGGTTCAGGCGGGTTAAGAGCGTACGCAGTTCGGTCTGTCGATTGATTGGGTTAGGTTTGAGTTGCATAGCTTCTCCTTGATGGAATAAGTTGGTCATAGCAGGAAAGATCGAGAGTGGGTGCGGCCATGGCTAGTGCAGCTGAAGAACGTGGTGGATGCACCAGATCCCGAACGGCATCAAAGGTCGGAGTGGCGTTGGTCTCCAGAAGCAAGACCAATGCCGTTTCCACCTCGGCTTCACAGGTCGTGGCAGCCAGATGTAAAATACGCACATACTCATGATTTCCTCGCTCAGGACGGGCCACGAGCAGTCGATCGTAGGCGAGTCGGAAGGTCGTGGTGGGAAACAGGTCATCACGATACCGATAGGCAGCAAAGGCTCCAGGCTTGCGCACTAACCCCCAGATCACATGATGATAATCGATACGATGCTGCTGTTTGCCAACCAGACGAGGCAAGGTGAACGCCAGGGCACTGCCCACATATCCTTCCAGCGTCTCGGCTCGCACGCGCACCAGCACACTGGTGTCAATCAAACGGGAGGGCACGGAATAGACATTGCCTTTGATATGAATCGTGCTGAAACGGCTCACAGTCACGCGCAATTCCTGACAGGGTGAAAGTGGCGTGGTGGGTAAGGGGTGCAAAGCTTCCTGCTCCAGGACAAAACGTTCGCTGCGCTTGAGATTGCGATTGCGGATAAGATCCTGTACAAAGCGATCGTAGGCCGCACGACTGGGAAAATCGCGACTGGCTCGCACCCGCAGAGCTTGGTCCACGGCCTCTTTGAAGCGAAAGTGCGATTGCTCCACATCCCCGTTCTCGTGAGCCACATGCAGGTTGTTCCAGGTCGGCAACATGCCATAGTGAGCCATCAACGCCTGATAGCGTTTGGTCCAATCCTCCGTTCCCTGCTTGTCCAGACGACGCACGGCAGCACTCAAATGGTCCGTCCGATGTTGTTGTGGCACGCCACCTATCTGCCAGAGTGCTTTCTCCAGACCTTCGGCGAGCGCCTCAAAGGTTTCACTGAAACAAAGACTGGCCGCCTCGGTGTTGGA
>WNGM01010310.1_pt1 | contig 10817 bp, 9 predicted proteins | sample 5400571 | NCBI WGS metagenome assembly WNGM01 (sample SAMN13153378, study PRJNA577476) | soil metagenome | isolation source: 100 cm soil or saprolite under Garry oak tree replicate 2 | place: USA:California | collected 2016-06-15 | reverse complement strand
TGCCGTCGCCCACTGCGCTGACTGGTACGGAGCACGAGCGCATCGGGACGCCGTTCACGTGCACGGTGCAGGCGCCGCACTGCGCGATGCCGCAGCCGTACTTGGTGCCGGTGAGGCCGACTTGCTCGCGGATCACCCAGAGCAGAGGCGTGGTCGGGTCGACGTCGACCTCGTGAGACTTGCCGTTGATTGTCAGGCGCATTGTGTTATCTCCAGAAGGGCATGTGGTCAGGAGTGTTTTGCCGGCGCCGGCCACCGTGGGCGCTGTAGGGAAGTATGAACCAAAGTTTTCCGTTTGCCACTACCCCGCCGCTCTTAATGCAGTGCAGCACGAAAACTGCAGACGCAAAGCATCCCGTCCCATCTATCATCGGGGGAAACCACGGGAGAAGACCCATGACCGACCGCTCCGTTCGTTTGTTTCTTGCCTTCGCACTGGCGACGGGCTTCGCCGTCCACGCGCAGACGTTCCCTGGGAAGCCGGTGAAGCTCGTCGTGCCCTTCGGACCCGGCGGCTCCTCCGACGTGGTCGCGCGCATCGTCGCCGACGGCGCGGGCGAGGCGCTTGGGGCACCGGTCGTGATCGAGAACGTGCCGGGCGCGGGAGGCAACATCGGCACTGCGCGCGCCGCCAAGGCCGCGCCCGACGGCTACACGCTCGTCGAGTGCACCATCGGCACCTGCGCCATCAATCCGAGCATCTATGCGCAGACGGGCTACGACCTGCAGAAGGATTTCGTCCCGGTGTTCCTCGTCGGCGGGGTGATGAACATCTTCACCGTGCATCCTTCGACGAACATCAAATCCATCGCGGACCTCGTCGCCTACGCCAAGGCCAATCCCGGCAGGCTGCCTGCGGCGATCGGCGCCGTGGGCAGCTCGAACCACCTGACGCCGGTGTGGTTCGCCTCCATCGCCGGCATCGACATGCTGTGGGTGCCGTTCAAGGGCGCGGGAGACGCGATCACCGCGCTCCTCGGAGGGCAGGTGATGATGTTCGTGGACAACGAGCCCTCGATCCTTCCGCAGATCAAGTCCGGCAAGGCGCGGCCGCTCGCCGTCACCGGGCCGCGACGCTCGACCTATCTGCCCGAGGTGCCGACGATGGAAGAGCTCGGCTACAAGGGCTTTGTCGTCGAGCCCTGGTACGGCTTCATGGCGCCTGCCGGCACGCCGCGCGCTGCGGTCGAGAAACTGAACGCGGCGTTCAACGCGGCCATTCGCAATCCGCGCATCGCGAAGCGCCTCGAAGAGACGGGCTTGCGCCTGATCGGCGGCGCGCCGGAGCGGCTGGGCGAGCAGATCAGGAGCGAATCCGAGCGCTGGGCGAAAGTGGTCAAGGCGAACAACATCAAGGCGGAGTAGTGGAGCTTTTGCAGCTGTGCATCCGGAGGTGATGCAGCGGTTTCGCGCTCTCTTGGGTGGGAGTAATTCTGGTTCCGTCGTTTCCGATATCTTCTGTTCCATTGAACGAAGGAGGCTCCCGCTTTGGAACCACGGCTGGCTCGGACCTCGCCTTTGACGGTGACGAGGCGATCAGAAGACGACCCTCCGGCGTCTTGCCCATTGAGAAGCCGTTGAGCAATCGAAACTCCGCGACGGTAATATACGTGCGCCACTCCGGGCCTTCGCAGAGGCAGACACAACGAGAATGAAAAGCACTGCGCATCAACTTTCTGCCGACCCGCATCTTCTGACGCTGCTGGGCGATGAACTCATTGGCAATGACCGGCTAGCAGTTTTCGAGCTGGTGAAGAACGCATATGATGCCGACGCCACAAAGGTATCTGTTGAACTACGCCTTCTCGGAACGAGACCCTCTATACGAGTTTTAGACAATGGCTCAGGAATGACCGAAGGGATTTTGACGAAAAGTTGGATGCGTCTTGCTACCGGACATAAACGCGATGCTCGGACACCGTCTCCAATATACAAACGCACACCGCTCGGCGAAAAGGGAGTTGGACGACTTGCGATACAGAAACTGGGAGGCAAAGCACGTCTTGTCACGCGGGCATCAGGGGAACCCGAGTACACAGTTGAAATCAATTGGAAAGAGTTGATCGGGAGCTCGGATGATCTATCTGGCTTGGCTTTTTCCCTTCAGCAAGCTGATCAGCCGGAACAATTTCCGGATGATCGTCACGGAACTCTGATCGAAATCACAGATTTGAATCGTACGGACTGGGAAAGGCGGGATCTTCGGGCCCTTCGAAGGCTCCTGACTAGTCTCAAGTCGCCTTTTCAGATGGTCAGTGACTTCGATGTCGAGCTCAAGGTTCCAGGTCGAGAAGAGGACATAGAAGATCTCCTGAAGCCCACGGATGTGCTTGATCGGGCTGTTTGGATATATGAATTCAGCATCAACAAGGAGGGCACGTTTGATTGGAACTATGAGTTTCATCCGCCAGCGGCCTTCGCAAATCGCCTTCGGGGCAACACCAAAGTTCCTGAAAAACCTGAAGACAAGCGTCTTCTTGGCATCAAACTCCCTGCGGTTGATCAAATTATCCGCAAGCCCGAGGATCGCGAGAGCCTTCACATCGTCGAACGGGATCTGCAAGGGATCGGACCGATAAGCGGGAAGCTCTATGTCTACGATCGCCGTCGAGAATCGTTTGAGTCGGGCAGATTCCAAGAGATACGGAAGTATCTGGACGAACAGACTGGTGTTCGAGTCTACCGAGATGGTATTCGCGTATTCAACTATGGCGAACAAGACGACGACTGGCTCCTTCTGAATGCGAAGCGCATTAACCGGCCTGCCGAGCGGATGGGAACCAATTCTGTAATATGCGCAGTTCACCTTTCCCTAAGCGACAGCTCTGAACTAAAGGAGAAGACCAATCGCGAGGGATTCGATGAAAACTCGACTTTCCTTCGTTTCCGTTGGATCGTCCAAAGCATCGTCAGCCATCTCGACAAAACTCGACGGACAGATCGTGAGCATTTGGATGCCGTGATAGACGGTGTTTCTCTGGAAAAGCAGGTTGAAAAGAAGAAGCCATTTGAGGAGGTTATTGGCGAAGTTCGAGAAGGGCTAAAAAAACGCCATCTCGAAAAGGAGCTCGGCAAACAAGTTGACTACATCGAGCACGAGTACAAGCAGATGCGCGACGTTTTATCCGGTTCCGGGTTGGCCGGATTAAATCTTGCGCTCGTCTTTCACGAAATCGAGCGAGAGGTCATCGCCCTTCGCAAAGCCATCGAAGAAGCCGAAGGTTATGACAGACTGCGTACGCGCGCAGGTCACGTCGTGGGACTGCTGGATGCTGTATCCGGGCTCTTGCGCCAGTCGCAGCGCCGTTCAGGCTCCATTAAGCAATTGCTTCAGAGAATCCAAGTATTAAACAAGAGCCGTTTTGAACACCATCACATTACATTCTCCTGTCCCGTATTGACAGGCGAAGACAAGGACTTCGAGATTCACGGTCCACTCAACCTGTTTCTCGCGGCGATAAATAATCTCGTAGACAACGCGATCTACTGGAGTCGCGTTCGTGCGGAACTCGAGCCTGAAGGAAAAGTAAAGACAGCTGCCGTTGCGGTTCGCACGTTTCCGAATTGGTACAAGGATGGACATGCATTGGTCGTGGCAGATAACGGCCCCGGATTCAGGATTACAGTAGAGGATGCGGTTCGACCATTTATAACAACCAAACCTGGAGGCATGGGTCTCGGACTCTATTATGCGAATCTGGTTATGGATTCCACAGGGGGCGAACTTATTTTTGCGGATAGTGAAGACTTTGAATTGCCGCGTAGCTACAAAGGCGCTGTTGTCGCCCTGAAGTTCAAGAAGAGGTAGTTCAGTGATTTCCCTGCCGCGAATTGTAGCAATTGACAACGACGAGGAGGACCTCGAGCAAATCCACGACGCGCTCGTTCTGGCTCGCATACCTTGTGTAACCATTCCATACGATGCGGTGACGTGGGCGCCGGGGGATCTTCGTAGCCAATGTGTCGCGGTTCGAATCGTTTTGCTTGATCTAAATTTATTGGAAGGCGCTCCAAACGCCGAAACTATTACCCCACATATAGCGGAGGTCCTAGCTGCCGTTGCTCCTGCCGGGCCGTACATCGTAGTGTTTTGGTCTAAGCACAAGGATTTGGTGGATGAAGTACTTGCGAGGCTGGCGGATCGTCATAAAGAGACTGTCGTCCCGCCGATTTATCATGCGCTCCTGGACAAGCATGATTATCGAGTGACTGGAGATCCGGCGAAGGATGCGGAGACTGCGAAGAAACTATCAGCGAGCTTAGAAGACCTGCTAATAAATGTTCCGGTGCTGAAAATGCTTGTTGAATGGGAAAGCCGCGTCGGTACTGCCGTGGCACACACGGTATCTCGGCTCTATTCCCTTGCAGCTGCTAACAACCCTTGGCAAAGAGACAAGGTGGAAAGCAGACTCGCGGATCTCCTTACTTGGATCGCCCACGAAACCGCAGGTCGACAGTCCGCTGGAAGCATACCGGGTGACGCAGTTGACGAGGGGCTACACCACGCTCTAGCAGATGAGCTAAGTCGGTCCCCAGATACACCTGGCTACAACGACCGATGGAAAGTCGCAATTCCTAAGGTTGGTCGAAGAGACTTCAAGCCCGCGGAAGAGCTCTCAGCGGCCGCACTTAACGAAGTTTTCCACATTGACTCGGTGAACATCGTAAAGGGAGAGAGAGGGACTTTTGCGCTCTTGGCTCCGGAGTTCATTAGTCAGAGAGAGAAGGTCAAGCAGGTATTTGGGATGTCAATCAAGGCGCTCAAGAACGAATTTGTATATCTGGAAGGTTTGGAGGCCGACGCCAAAGCTGCACTGTTAGATGCTTGCAGGCTAGGGCTGCTGGAATTGAGTGCCGCGTGTGATTACGCACAACGAAAAGATCGCAGCTTACGATACGTCTTAGCGGCGCTTATTTCGGCGGCTCACGCGTCCAGAACCGAATTTCCCGATCCTGAAGATCATGAGGGCAGGCCGCGAGAGTCAAGGCATGAAGCGATCTATCGATTGCCGCCGATAAGAATCAAGGATGAAAACTTTATCTGTGCGTTGGATTTTCGTTATATTCTTGGATTGCCGCAGAACCACGAACTAATCGGAAAGCCCTTGTTCCGGGTACGTGTACCCTTGCTGGACGAAATTGCATACAGGTGTTCGTCCCACTTAGCCCGGCCAGGTTTTATTTCTTTCCACTAGGCCGATTACTTCGGCCGCCCCAAGAACTAGGTTTCTTTCTAGAGCGTGTCAGCGATCGGACGACAGCTGCCATAACAGGTGGGCATACCGCATTGCCCAAAAGTTTTATACGATCGCGCCTTGTTCCCCCATCTAGTTTGTATCCCGCGTCGAAACCCATCGCCTTCTGAAGTTCAGGGACCTGCAACATTCTAATCTTGGGCTCTTTCTTCCCCTGTTTCACGAGAGCAAAACGATCGACTGTTGTTACCGTCCGCAAAGGGCGATCCAAACGCTGCCACCCTCCGCCTCTATCGCTTCCGTAGTAGACGAGCAGGAATGGCTTGACATCGCCTGTCTTTTCTAGACCTGTGAGATAGCGCACAACGGTGTTTGCGGCTCTACCATCAGAAAATAGCGTGCTTGTTTTCCATTTGCCGTTGAGATTCACAACGTGCCGCGCCGTTTTAGGGGTGGCACGACCGGGCGTTACCTTTCTTGGCGCGCGTTCGCGATCGCAAAGAATGAACAGTCGTCGCCTCGTTTGTGGTACACCGAAGTCCTTAGCCTGAAGAACTTGCTCGGTGATCTTGTACTCAAGTTCCTTGAGCGACTGGATGAAACTTTTGTAACGTCGCCATGCCTTCATCTGGACAACGTTCTCGATGACAATCCATCGTGGCTCGAAAGCAGCCGCAAATCTCAGCACTTCTAGTGCTGTCTTCCTGCTCTCTTCCGAGCGCTTGGCGCTTCCGCGAGCGCACGTATGGTTGGTGCATTCTGGAGATGCCAAGAGCAGATCGACCGGACCGATCTCTGCGCGCAGCGGGCGAGCATATACGCGTTCGATTCGTCTCGTGATTACTCGAGCACGAGGAAAATTATCCTGGTAAGCGCTCGTGGCCAACTTCCAGGTGTCTATGGCAGCGACAATTCGTGCCCCTGCCTTCTTAGCGCCGACACTACTTCCGCCGCAGCCGGCGAACAAATCCAAGGTTCTTATTGCCATTGGGGCGACTTATACCAGGTCTGGTCCGTTCTGGCTAGGTCCGGACGGCACGAGATTGCTCGACCAACAGTCGGATGCGCCGCGCGCAGACCTCAACATCGCGCTCAATCTGGTGCTCCCAGATGCGCACAACTTTCCAGCCGGCCCGTCGTAGGGACCGATGAACCCTCGAATCGCGCAGACGATTGGAATTGATCTTCTGATCCCATTTGGCGGTCAATTTGTCGCGCCATATGGAGAACCGCCACCCATGCCAGAAGTCGCCGTCTACAAACACAACGACTCGGCGTTTCTTGAAGACGAAATCGGGTCGGCCCAAAACATCAGCGGAGTGGCTCACCCAGCGAAGCCCGAGACGTCTAAGTGCTTTGCCAAGCAAGAGCTCGGGCCCCGTATTTTTCCCTTTGATCCGCGCCATAAGGACACTGCGCGTTTCCGGAGACATGATGTCACCTCGGTGACGGGGGCCTCGACCCTCGGGTGCCACAGGACGCGGCAGCTTACGGTGCATGGTGTGCTATTTGTTCCCGCATCAAATCCCCCGGGATCCCGTTCGCCTTGATCGGGCCGGCCCATTTTCGATTTCGCTCGGGATGTATGGGGTCAGATATTCCGGGCTCCTGCGCTCAGGCGCCGGTATGGCACGTGGGGTAGACGGCCTCTTCGGGACCTCCCGCTCGACGAGTAGGACTGCCAGGTCTGAGTGTAGGTCAGCGTCAGATGGTGCCTGCCGCTCACCTGCAAGGCGTAGCCCGCTCCGAGCAGGGCGCCGATCCCGTTGACGCGGTCGGATTGCGATCCGGAGACGGTGACGAGGCTCGAGATCCCGACCCCACCCCTCAAGTACAGACCTGTCTCCCACGGAAAATACGTGAGCGCCGCGAAGGAGTTGGTGATCTGGACGTGCGTCTTGGTTCCCGCGATCGTGCCCGCCTGCGCGGCGGCGGACAAGTCGATCCCCACGAGGGTTTTCGAATTCAGCGCGAGGCCGAAGCTCGCCACGTTCACGGCGACGAGGGGCGACTTGTCGGTGGTCCCCTGGAATTGATCGCTGAAGGAGACGGTGTTCCCGTTGACCTTGAACCGGGCGTTCAACCCGGGCCCGATCCCCGCCGCGATGTACACCTTGCTCGGTTCGCCGGAACTCTTGTCGGGCGCGGGCGGAGCCGCCGCGGCTTCGCCCGCCGCGGGGACGCCCTGCGGCGGGCCTTCGGCCGCGACCGCCGGCGCGACCGCGCTCGCGGCCAGGAGAACGGCGAGCAAAGCTGTCCGTACCGAAGCATTCATCGTCGTCCTCCTGACCCGCGCGGATTACTTGATTCGCTTCCAGACGACGTCGGCGGCCGGCCCGGGGGCGGAAGGCACGGTGACGGTATAGGTCAGCTGGTCGCCGGCAATCTTCATGGCGCGTTTCTGCGACGTTCCGTCGAAGTTTGGGAAGGTGCTCACCTCGATGTTGAACGTGATCGCCTTGCCCCCGTCGTCGACGGTGTACGTGCCGTAGTGGGCGATGCTGCCCTCGACGACCCCCTTGTATTCGTCCGCCGTTCCCTTGATGCGGCTGTTCGAGGCGAATTTCGGCAGCGTCGCGCGCGCGATGACGATCGAATAGCGGCCGTCTGCGCCCAGCATCATCCTGCCGCGCGCATTGGGCCCGTACGCGGAAACCGAAACGACGGTATACGAGCCGGCAACGCTCTTGACGCTCTGCGCCGAAGCATCCCCGGCGGACAGTGCGAGTGAAAGAAGCAGAAGCGAAGCCGAAATTGCTGCAAGCGTGTTCCGACGGTTCATGATCTTCTCCCTGGACGGTGGATGGGTCGCGGGGCCCCTTGCCTCGCGCTCCCCAAGGCAATGGTACTCCTTGTGTCGGCGGGTTTGACCGGACGCTGCGCGGCCGTCACCCGGGTGGCCGCTACGCGCGTGATCTGCGGTGGCATATGCGGGCAGGTTGATCGCTTGACGCGTTCGGGGAATCACGCCTAGCATCTTAAGCGGAATACGCTTGCAGTCCACTCCGGGAGGAACTCACATGCATCCGAAGACAAGCGGCGATGCGCCGAACCGCGATATCCCGGACACCGCGCAGGGCCGCCGCGGCTTTCTGAAGCAGGGCGCCGCGCTGGTCACGGGCGCCGCATCCGCCGGGCTCGCGCAGGGCGCGAACGCGCAAGGTCTCGCGGGCCATCCCTGGGAGCGGGTGTACGGCGCGGCGTTCACCGGCTACGGGCAGCCCTCGCGCTTCGAGCAGCCGGTCGTGCGCCACTTCCTGCGCCCGTACGGCGATCTCGCGCCGGGATCGGGCGGGGCGCTCGCGCCGATCGAGTCGCTGGAGGGCATCATCACGCCGAGCGGCTTGCACAACAACCGCAGCCACAGCGGAACGCCCGATATCGATCCCAAGCAGCACCAGCTGCTGCTGCACGGGCTGGTGGCGCGGCCGCTCGCGTTTTCCATGGAAGCGCTGTGGCGCTACCCGATGACCACGCGCACCCATTTCGTCGAGTGCTCGGGCAACAGCAGCCGCGCCCTCGCGCCGCAGCCCGCGCAAGTGCCCGCGGGCGCGATGCACGGCAACATCGCCTGCAGCGAGTGGACGGGCGTGCCCTTGCGCGTGCTGCTCGAGGAAGCCGGGCTGCTGCCGCGGGCGAAGTGGCTGCTCGCCGAGGGCGCCGATTCGGCGCACATGAGCCGCAGCATCCCGGTCGAGAAGGCGCTCGATGACGCGCTGATCGCGCTCTACCAGAACGGCGAGCGCCTGCGGCCCGAGCAGGGCTACCCGGTGCGCCTGCTGCTGCCGGGCTTTGAAGGCAACATGAACGTGAAGTGGCTGCGGCGCCTGAAGGCGACCGAGGAGCCGACGCACACCAAGGACGAGACTTCCAAGTACACCGATCCGCTGCCCGACGGCCGCTCGCTTCAGTTCACCTTCGAGATGGGCGTGAAGTCGGTGATCACCAAACCTTCTTCGACCATGGCGCTGCAACGCACCGGGTTCTACGAGATCTCCGGAATCGCCTGGAGCGGCGCGGGGCGCGTCCGGCGCGTGGAAGTCTCCGCCGACGGCGGCGCGACCTGGGCGGAGGCGGCGCTCACCGGCGAAGAGCGTCCGAAGAGCCTGGTGCGTTTTCGCCTGCCGTGGGAATGGACCGGCAAGGAAGCGGTGCTGCAGAGCCGCGCCACCGACGAGAAGGGGCGCGTGCAGCCGGCGCGCAAAGAGTGGCGCGCGCAATTCGCGCCGGACATGCGCTTCCACAACAATTCCATCGTCAGCTGGTCGGTGGGCGCAGACGGGAGCGTGAAAAATGTCTACGTCTGAGCGCAGCGTCGTCATCGCGATCGGAGCCGCGGCGCTCGCGGCCTGCGCGAGCCTGCCGTCCGCGCCGGGCAAGCCGCCGGCTTTCGGCGCCGCAGTGAGCGCGGAAGAAGTCGCGCGCTGGGACATCAGCATCCCGCCGAGCGGCGCCGGGCTTCCCAAGGGAGGCGGCAGCGCGCGCCAGGGGCTCAAGGTCTACGAGGAGAAGTGCCAGTCCTGCCACGGCGCGAAAGGCGCCGGGAAGCCGGCCGATCCGCTCGCGGGCGGAATCGGTTCACTCGCGGGCAAGGCGCCGCAGCGCACCGTCGGCAGCTACTGGCCGTACGCGACCACGCTGTTCGACTACGTGCGGCGGGCGATGCCGATCACCAATCCGCTTTCGCTCAGCGACGACGAGGTCTACGCGGTGAGCGCCTACGTGCTCTTCTTGAACGGCATCGTCGGCGAGGACGCGGTCATGAACGCGCAGACGCTGCCGCAGGTGAAGATGCCCAACCGCGACGGCTTCGTCAGCGACTGGCCGCCGCGGGCGAGGAACTGAGATAAAGTCTTCGGCGGCGCGTTCAATCAAGGAGGAATGTATGGGAAAACTCTCGTTAGGAACGGTCTTGTTTGCCGCATTCGGCGCGGTCGCCCATGCGCAGACGCAGCAGGAGCTGCTGCGCGACGGCAACGGCGGCAGCACCGACAACGTGCTGACCTACGGCATGGGCTATCACCAGCAGCGCTACAGCCCGCTCAAGCAGATCAGCAGGAGCACGGTCAAGCGCCTTGTCCCGGTGTGGAGCGCTTCGCTCGCGAACGAGTTCGGGGAGCAGGGGCAGCCGCTCGTCTACAACGGCGTGCTCTATACGGCCAACGTCAAACGGGTGGTGGCGATCGACGTTGCCACCGGCAGGCAGCTATGGACGACGGCACTCGAATGGGACCCGGCGGTTGCGCGCGTGGTGTGCTGCGGGCTCTCCAACAGAGGGGTGGCGCTCTACGACGGCAAGGTATTCGTCGGCTCGGTCGACGCGCACCTCAGGGCGCTCGATGCGAAGACCGGCAAGGAAGTCTGGAAGGTCAAGATCGCCGAATGGAACGAAGGCTATTCGATCACCTCGGCGCCCACGGTCGCGAACGGCGTGCTGATGACCGGCATGACCGGCGGCGAATATGGCGTCCGGGGCTTCGTGGACGGCTACGATCCCGACACCGGCAAGCACCTGTGGCGCCGTCACACCACCGCGGGTCCCGGAGAAAAGGGTAACGAGACCTGGCCCGCGGGCGATGCGTACCTGCGCGGGGGCGGGTCCACCTGGATTACGGGCTCCTA
>WNGM01010578.1_pt1 | contig 10820 bp, 11 predicted proteins | sample 5400571 | NCBI WGS metagenome assembly WNGM01 (sample SAMN13153378, study PRJNA577476) | soil metagenome | isolation source: 100 cm soil or saprolite under Garry oak tree replicate 2 | place: USA:California | collected 2016-06-15 | reverse complement strand
CGGCGGGGTCGCGGGCTCCCGGTAGGGCTGGCGCCGGAGCGACCGGGGGTTGTCCACGCCGTACACGTTGTAGTCCCCGTCCTCGTAATAGGCGAAGGCCAGCCGGTCGGCCTGGCGCGCCCACGAGAGGGCGGGCGACAGCGGCGTGATCCCGGTGACACCCGTGAAGACGTCGGTCAGCTGATACAGGTTGTGGTCGCCGAAGTCGTACAGGTAGATGTCGCTGATCCCGGTTCGGTCCGAGACGAAGGCGATCGACCGCCCGTCGGGCGCCCACACCGGGTTGATGTTCTTGCCGTGCTCCATGTGCGGGAGCACTTCGATCGCCCCGTTGTCGAGGTGGTACAGGCCGATCCGCATGTTGCCGAACCGCAGCTGGCTGAAGTCGCTTCCCGGGCCGCGGTCGGTGGCGAACGCGATGGTCTTGCCGTCCGGGGACCACGCGGGCTGGAGATCGGCGTCCTTGTCGTTGGTGAGGCGGCGCAGGTCGCTGCCGTCGGCGTTGACGACGAACAGGTCGGACAGCCCGCCGTCATAGCCCGTGAACACGATCTGCCGCCCATCGGGGGACCAGGCGGGCGTCGTCAGCCCGTTCAGCGGGATCGGGATGCGGTGCAACTCACCGCCCTTCTTGACGTCGAGGATGACCAGGTCGTCCTTGTCTTTGTGCTTCGCCGCAATCGCGAAATAGCGCCCGTCCGGCGAGAACGATCCCGCCGAGTTGATGAAGCGCAGGCTTTCGTAGTTGTTGCTGAGGGTGGACCGGACGAGCCGACGCTTCACGCGACCGGTTTCCGCATCGGCGAGGTACAGATCCACGAAGAACGAATTCCGCTCGCTGAAATACGCGATGTCGCGGCCGTCCGGCGTGAGTGCTGGCGCCAGATGGAGCGTCCCATCCGAGCGCTTCTGGTTCAGCACCGGCTGGGCGATGCGGCGGGCGCGGTAGTGCTCGGAGAGCTGCGGTAGATAAGTCGTCTGCACCGCGTCGCGCCATTCGCTCGACAGGTCGTCGAGCGAGAGCCCCAGGCCGCGCTTGAACGCGGCTTCGACCCCGCCCGCGGTGGAGGCCTGGAGGATCTCGCCGATCACCTCGTCGCCCCACTTCTCGCCGATGTAGGCCCAGAGCGCGTGCCCGAAGCGGTAGGGGAAAATCCGCGGATCGTAGGTGAGCTGCTCGATGGTCGGCAAGTGGCCTTCCAGCGAGGCGTCGCGCAGCCACATCGAGGTGTGGGGATCGATCGGGCCGATCGAGAGGTATTCCGCCATCCCCTCCATGAACCACAGCGGTGGATTCACGTTGATGAGCGTCTGGACCCCGGCACCGATGCGGCCCCTGCTGAACACGTCGTACTGGAACTGGTGCACCATCTCGTGGCCGATCACATGCTCGAGCTCGGCGTAGGAGCCGGTGAAGGGCAGGACCATGCGGTGCTTGAAGAACTCGGTGACGCCGCCCGTGCCCTCACCGATATCGCCGCTGATCGCGTTGGTCTGCTGGAAGTCCGACTGCGAGGCGTACAAGATGATCGGCTTGCGTCCCTGAAACTCGTGGTGCAGGACGCGGGAGAGGCGCGCGTACCACCGCTCCGCCATGCGTGCTGCGTCGAGCGCCGCCGCGCGCTCGGCCGCATAGTAATAGACCTCGAAGTGATCGGTCTGGATGACCTGGAAGTCGAAGGACCGGTATTGGACCTTGTTCTGCCCGAAGTACTGCGCCGCCAGCGGCGCCGCGCCCGCGTGCGCCAGCGCCGCCACTGCTGCTGCGATCCGTCGCATGGGGATCATCCTTTCAACCCGTCGTCCCGCGTGCCCCCGGCGAGCACCGGAGCATCGCCCCACAGCCGCTCGAGCTGGTAGAATTCCCGCAGCTCAGGGTGGAACACATGCACCACGAAATCTACGTAGTCGAGCAACACCCACCGCCCCTGCGCCAGCCCTTCCACATGATGCGGTGCGAGGCCGTGCGGCGCCAGCGCTGTCACCAAATGCTCCGCCATCCCCCGCACGTGGGCGTCGGACGTCCCGGAAACGATTACGAAGTAGTCGGTGGCGGCGCTGAGTCCCCGCAGGTCCAGTACCAGCGGATCAACCGCCTTGCGATCGAGCAGCGCCTCGGTCACGAGTTGCAGCGCCGCCCGCACGTGCACGACGGGCCGCTTCGCCGGGCGACCACCCCGGCTCCTGCTAGTCATAGCGCCGCGCTCATCCGTTTGTTCCGTCCTCGACTTGGTAGAACACGCCCCACGCCCCGATCCCCGCATGCGCGGCGATGACCGGGGTGATGGGGCTCACCAGGCACTGCTTGGGCCGGTATCGCGTCACGAGCTGCGCGCGCAGCTGCTCGGCGAACTCGGGGATGTCGGCGTGCGCCACGCCGAGCCGGAGCGGCTGTGGGCCACGCGCGAGCACGCGATCCAACCGCTCGAGCACGCGGCGCTCGAGCGCCCGCCTGCCGCGCGCCCGGGCGATGGGGTCGATCGAGCCATCCAGGGATAACGCCATGATGGGCTTCATGTTGAGCCTCGTGCCCAGCCACGCCTGCACGCGGCTTACGCGTCCCGAGCGGACCAAGCGCTCGAAATTGTCGACCGTGAAGAACCCGCCGGACTGATCGCGCACGCGTGCGAGCTCACGCGCGATCGCCGCCGGCGGCTCGCCGGCGGCGGCGAGCTCGAGCCCTCGGAGAACCAACAGGCCCTCGCCCAGGCTCGCGGACCGGCTGTCCACGACCGAGATGCAGCGGGCGTCAGGGTCGAGCCGACGGGCTGCCGCCTCGGCGCTGGCGTACGTGCCGGACAGCGCCCGTGCAACCACCACGGCGATCACGTGCTCGCCTGCCCGTGCGGCGTCGCGGAACGCCTCTTCGAACGCCTGCGGGGTGGGCTGGGAGGTGGTGGCGTCCTGACCGGCGCGCAGCCGCTCGAAGAACTCAGGCGGTGTCAGCTCCAGTCGATCGCGGTACACGCGGTCGTCGAGGATCAGCTGCGTCGGCACCAGGCCAATGCCCTGCTCGAAGACCACGGCATCGGGGAGGTCGCACGCCGTATCCGCGACGAACGCGACCGGCCGCTTCGTCAGCAACTCGCGGTGCTGCGCCCGCATGTCCTCGGCCTTGGTGGACTCCACCGACCCCCAGCTCGCGCCGAGGGCGAACACCGCGTCCGGTGCATCGGTGTGGATGTGTGCCTTGAGGAGATCGCCCGTCTGGAGTACGACGATGGAGCCGCCGAGGCGCCGCAGCGCGTGCCGGGCAGCGGTCGTCGCCGGCAGCGAGGTGCTGCGGACCATCACCTCGGTGCAGAACTGGAAATCCCGCGGGGCCTCCACCTCCGTCTGGGCCGCGGCGTGCGGCACGAGGCGGTCCACCGCGCCTTGCGCGACCTGTCCCTCTTCGATCAGCCGCTTCACCCCATCGAGGAAGCGCACGAAGCCGAGCGCGCCCGCGTCCACCACGCCGGCCGCCTTGAGCACGGCGAGCAACTGCGGCGTGCGCTCGAGCGCCTGCTGGGCGCGCGTTACGAGGCGGCGCATGAACACCGTGAGGTCGGGCTCCTCGCCAGCGCGGGCGGCTTCGTCGGCGGTCTCGCGGGCGACGGTGAGGATGGTGCCCTCCACGGGATCGTCGAGTGACCCCTCCAGGCGGTCGCAGGCCCGGCCGATGGCGCGGGCGATGTCACGGGCGCTCGCGCTGCGGCGGTCGCCGAGCCCCTCCTCGAGGCCGAGCAGGAACTGGGAGAGCAGCATCCCGGAGTTGCCGCGGGCGCCGCGCACGCTGGCGCCCGCCATCGTCGCCGTCACCTGAGGAAGGGGGGCGTCACCCAGGTCACGCAGGGCCTGCGCCACCGCGCGCAGCGTGAGGCAGAGGTTGGTCCCGGTGTCCCCGTCCGGAACGGGGAAGACGTTGATCCGGTTCAGCTCGTCCCGGCCCGCCGCCACCCAGTCGGCGGCCGCGAGCAGGGCGCGGCGCAGCCGGGGGCCGTCGACGTAGGTGATGCCGGTGCCGCGCGTCACGCCGGAGTCGTTACTCCTTCACCACACTCACCCGAATCTCGGGCCGGACGTCGGGGTGGATCTTGATGCCCACCGGGAAATCGCCCAGCTCGCGAATCGGCTCGGGGAGGTCCACCTTGCGCTTGTCCACGTGAATCCCGAGCTCTTCGAGCTTGCGTTGGACGTCGCCCGCCGTGACCGAGCCGTACAGCTTGTCCTCTTCGCCAACCTTGACCGCGAACGTGAGATGGACGTCGGCGAGGCGGGTAGCCTCGGTTTCGGCGGCGCTCTTCTCGGCGGCGCGCTGCCGGGCGATGCGCTCCGCCTCGTAGGCGATCTTCTTCTTGTTCGCCTCCGTGGCGGGGTAGGCGAGCCCCTTCGGGAGGAGATAGTTGCGCGCGTAGCCGTCCTTCACCTTGACGACGTCGCCCGCGGCCCCGAGGTGCTGCACGTCTTCCCGCAAGATGATCTCCATCGCTTCCTCTCGGTGACGGTTCAGGCCGGCGCCTTGAGACGGCGCCGGAACTCGAGCCAGGTGTCGGTGACGCCCAGGGTCGCGAGTCCGGGCACCAGAAACAGCAACGGCGCGAGCAGCACCGCCGACACCACGGCCCCGATGACGAGCGCCACCGGCGCGATGCCGAACGCGGCCGAGCACGCGACCACGATCGCGATGCCCCGCACCAGATACAGCCCGCCGAGCGCCACGAGCACGTTCAACGCCGCCAGCTTGAGCGTCGCCATCACCGGCGTGACCCACAGGGTGAGCGAGACCACCACGGCCCACACCCAGTGGTCCCCGAAGTGGAACTCGCGGAACGGCGCGAGCGGCGGGCCGAGCGGATTGCGCGCGACCCGGCGGTGCCACTGCCAGGCGAGGGCGAGCCCGGCGAGCGTTTGGAGCGCGAGCGTCGCGGGCACCGTGTCGCTCACGAACCGCACCACGGGCTCGTAGAGCGCGAACGTGCGGGGCTCGATCTCCACCCAGACGCGCATCGCGGCGCTCGCCTGGCGGCGCGCTTCCCAGTGCAGCGCGTCCCAGACGGAGCCGCCCAGGTGCACGCTCGCGAGCGCGACGGCCGCGACACCCGCGATCAGCCCCGCCCGGATCGCCCGCCGCAGCACGGGCTCCTGGGCGGGGGCGAGCAGCGCGACGGCCACGAACGCGGCGGCGACGAGCACCGTGTAGGCTCGCACGAACCCCGTCAGGAGATCGCTCGCGGGGAGGAGCAAGAGCCCGACGCTCAACGCGCCGACGCCGGCCGCCGCACCCCACTCCACGGTGGAGCGGGGTCGGGTGACGAGCAGCAACCCGGCGAGCGGCAGCCCGACCAGGCTGGGCGGTGCCCACGCTGCGAATACGGCGGTGCCGAGCAGCAGCCGCCAGCGCCCTCCCTCCCCACGCTGCGCCATGTCAGCCGATGTAGCCCTTGATGTACGGGAGCAACGCGAGCTGGCGCGCGCGCTTGATCGCGGTCGCGAGCTGACGCTGGTGCCGCGCGCACATCCCCGACAAGCGGCTCGGCAGGATCTTGCCGCGCTCGGTCAGGAATCGGCCCAAGGTACGGTCGTCCTTGTAGTCCAGCACGCGCACCCCGGACTCGCACACGGGACAGGTCTTGGCGGGCCGTCTCATGCTTCATCCTCCTCCAGCTCCTCCACCTCGGGCGCGATCACTGCGGCGGCGGTCGGCGCTGCCTCTGGCCTGGCCGGGAGGCCTTCGGAGACGACCACCAGGTAGCGCAGCACGCCCTCGTCGAGCTTCACCGCACGCTCGTACTCCGGCAGCAGGTCCGCCGCCGTCTCGAACTGCGCCACGACGTAGTGGCCTGAGTCGCGCTTCTTGATCGGAAACGCCAGGGTGCGCTTGCCCCAGTGCGCCACGTTCGTGACGCTCCCCTTGCCGTCCTTGGTCAAGAGGGCGTGGAACTTGTCGAGCCGTTCCGTGATCGCGGGCTCTTCTAGGGCGCTGTCGAAGATGTATACCGTCTCGTACCGACGAGTCATGCCACCTCCCTTTGGTCTGGAGCGACCCGGCACTGGTGCGGCGCCGGGTAGGGGATTTGTGGGGCGGAAACATAGGCCGGGGTTGCAGCCGGCGGTAGGGCCTGTGGTCGGGGGGCAGCGGCGCGAACCGTAATGGCTCGGGCCTCAAGGGCCCCTAGTGACCTTCCTCACAGACGCACGCCGCCAGGGCCTGCCGCCCTTTTGATGCGAAATTGATGCGTCGTGACTACGATCACAGGCCGGGCAGCTGCGGCCAAGCATTCGTTGAGTAACGACTTGTCCTCCCCCGGCGTCACAGGGCGGCGGATCATGGCATCGGTCTTGCTCAGCTGTAGGAGTGCAGCGGCAGTTCACCCGGCACCAGATGTCCGGGAGCATCAATGACCGAGGGATGGCACCATGCAGGCAGTCGGGCGTTCGGTTCTCACGCGAGGAGGGCGTGTCGTCGTGGCGACGGCAGGCCTGATGGTGCTGCTCGCGCTGCAGCCCGAATCGGTACGCCTGGTGGAGCCGGCGGCGGCGGGCCTGGCGCCGAGCGCGAGGGCCGTCCGCACCCTCATCATCTCCGAGCAGGCACGTCGCTACCTCGCGCTCCAGTACCGTTCGTTCCCGACCGAGTTCATGGGGTGCATGATCGGTGAGGTGCGCGGGTCGACCGTGATTGTGCAGCGCGTCGCGCCGGCAGACGTCGATCCCCCGCAGTCGACCGCGACGCACGTCGTGCCCAAGCAGACCTGCGAGCAGGCCGGGTGGACGGGCACGGTGGGAATGATCCACAGCCACCCGAGCGGCGAGCGCTGCTGGTATTTCTTCCCGGGCACCCAGGTCGCCAGCTCCGACGGGCAGTCGTTCCTGCGGCAGCCCAACGTGACACGCGAGCAGCCGCGCGGCAACCGGGTGCATGCGGGCTCGGCCAGCCGCACGGGGGTGGACGAGTAGGGCTGGCACTCCCCGATGGCCCGCGTGTACGATACCATTGTGAAACGCCGGCCTCTGCTGCAGCGTCCGCTGTACCCGCTGTCCCTCGTTCTGATCGGCTGGACTCCCCTCCTCATGCAGGCGCAAGAAGACTCCGCCCGTCTCGCGGGTACGGTGCGGTCATCCATCAATGGCCTACCGATCGCCGCCGTGATGATCGCGGTGCGGGGGACTCAGCTCTTCGACGTGAGCGATTCCGCTGGAGCATTCGCGCTCACGGGCCTCCCCTCCGGTCACCAGATCGTTCGCATCCTATACCGTGACAGCGTGTCGTACGAGCAGAAGATCGATCTCAAACGCGGGAAGACGCTGACACTCTCGGTGCTACTCGATATGGACGCGGTCGAGCTGCCGCCGATCGTCGTCGAGGCGCGGAGCCTCCGCGCCGAGCGGAGCCTGGCGGGGTTTTACGACCGCAAGAAGTGGGGGTTCGGCCGCTTTTACACGTTCCGCGACTTGCAGCGCCGTAGAAGCTGGACGCTGCGATCGCTGCTCGGCGAGGCTGGCGTGCAGATACGCTGCGGACGGGGGTACTGCCTGCCAGTCAGTTGGAGCGGGACCCGCTACTGCGTGATGTCGCTGTTCATCAACGGCATGCGGCTGGCCTCCGACGACATGGACGTCATCCAAGTCGACGACCTGGCCGGCCTGGAGCTGTACACGCGTGGGTTCGATGTCCCCATGGAGTTCCGGTATGGCTTCGGGGAGAATTGCGGTGCCGTCCTGATGTGGCGCCGGTCCTAGACGTTGAAGCGGAACAGCAAGATGTCTCCGTCTTGCACGACGTAGTCCCGCCCCTCGGAGCGCACGAGGCCCTGCTCGCGCGCCGCCTTGTAGGATCCCACCCGTACGAACTCCTCGTAGGCCACGGTCTCGGCGCGGATGAAGCCGCGTTGAAAGTCCGAGTGGATCTCCCCCGCGGCGGCGAAGGCGGTCCCGCCCCGGTGCATTGTCCAGGCGCGCACCTCGTTCTCGCCCACGGTGAAAAAGGTCTGCAGCCCGAGCAGGTGATACCCGGCATGGATCAGGCGGTCGAGCCCGGGCTCCCGGACGCCGGCACTGGCGAGGTATTCGCCCCGCTCCTCACCCGCTAGCTCCGCGAGCTCGGCCTCGAACTTGGCGGAGAACGGAACGATCTCCGCCTCTTCGTGGTGCGACTGCACTGCGGCGCGCAGCCGGTCGATCCACTTTCCGCCGCCCGCCGCGAGATCGTCCTCGTCGACGTTGGCGGCGTAGAGAATCGGCTTCGCGGTGAGCAACCCGAGCTGACGCAGGAACCGAATGGCGTCCTCGGTCTCGCCCGCCTCGCGGGCCCCGCGGCCGGCGTTGAGCTCCGCCAGCACGCGCTCCAGCACCACGACTTCGAGCTGCGCCTCCTTGTCGCCCGCGCGCGCGGTCTTGCGCGTCTTCTCGAGCCGTCGTTCGACGACGCCCAGGTCGGCGAGCGCGAGCTCGCTCGTGATCACGTCGTGGTCGCGCACCGGGTCCACGGGTCCCATCACATGCACGACGTCGGGGTCCTCGAAACAGCGGATCACATGCACGATCGCGTCGACTTCGCGAATGTGGGACAGGAACTGGTTTCCGAGTCCTTCGCCCTGCGAAGCGCCCCGCACCAGCCCCGCAATGTCCACGAACTCAACGACCGCGGGGACCTTCTTCTTCGGTCGAACGAGCTCGAACAGTCGATCGAGGCGATGGTCGGGCACCTCCACGACGCCCACGTTGGGCTCGACTGTGCAGAAGGGGTAGTTCTCCGCTGCCGCGGCCTTGGAGGAGGTGAGGGCGTTGAACAGGGTCGACTTGCCGACATTGGGGAGACCGACGATGCCGAGGCGCAGCACTCACTTGATCCCTTCCCGTACCCAGCTGGTCACCGCATCCACCATCTGAGGCATGAGCGTCTCGACCTGCTCGACTTGCTCGGGCGTGAACGGCGCGAGCACGTATTCCGACCAGTCGCCGGCGCCCTCGGGGAGCGGCCCCACGCCGATGCGGAGGCGGGCGTACGCTTGCGACTGTAGTGCGGCCTCGATGCTCTTCAAGCCGTTGTGACCGCCCGACGAGCCGTCAGCGCGGAGCCGGAAGGTGCCGCACGGAATCTAAAAATCGTCCACGAGGACCAGCAAATCGGTGGTCGGGTTGAAGGCAGGGTCGGCGCGGAGCGACGCCAGCGCGGCGCCGCTGCGGTTCATGGACGTGGTGGGCTTGAGCACCCGGACGGGCACGCCGTCCACTGATCCTGCGCTGACCCGCGCGCGCTCGCCACGCCGGAATGAGGGCAACCCCCAGTGGGCGACGAGCGCATCGGCAAGCCAGAAGCCGGCATTGTGGCGCGTCGCGGCGTACTCCGGACCGGGGTTGCCGAGGCCGACGACGGCGCGCAGGGATCAGCTCTCTTTGCCGCCCTTGGGCTTCTCGGCCTTCTCGGGTTTCTCCGGCTTCTCGCCCTTGGCTGGGGCAGCCGGGGCGCCCTTCGCCTCCGGTTTCGCGGCACCTTCGGCCGCGCCCTCGCCCTCCTCCTCCTCGCCCTCGCGCACCTTGCGGATCAGCTCGGGCTCGGCGACTTCGGCGGCGGCCTCAGGCGCGGGGGCCGTCACCTCTTCGGCCCGCGGCGGCACCACCGTGGCGATCGTGAGGTCCGCCAGGGTGAGGATCGTCGCGTTTGGGATGTTCAGCTCCCGCACGTGCAGGGAGTCGCCGATCTTGAGGGCTGTGACGTCGAGCTCCACGCGGTCCGGGATGTTCTCCGGCATCACCTCGATCTCGACCTCGCGCGTCACCTGGTCGAGCACGCCGCCGGCGTTGCGCACCCCGTCGGGGTTGCCGACCAGGTGCACGGGCACCTTGAGCTTGACCTTCTCCTCGGCGTGGATCTCGTAGAAATCCACATGGATGATGTCGGGCCGGATGGGGTGGCGCTGGATCTCGCGAATCAGCGTTTTGGTCTTCTTGCCGTCCACCGCGAGCTCGATGATCGTGCTCGCGGGCTCGACTCCCGTGAGCGCCTTCTCGAGCGCCTTCGCTTCCACCTCGAGCGGCTGGGCCTCACGCCCGTGCCCGTAGATGACGGCGGGGACCTTGCCCTGAAAGCGCGCCTGCCGGGCAGCGCCCTTGCCGGTGGTGGTGCGCGGACTCGCCGCGAGGGAAACGATCTGTGCCATTGCCAGTCCTCAGGTGTCAGACGTCAGACATCAGACATCAGTCGAAGAGCGAGCTCACCGACTGGTTCGAGTGCTCGTAACCGATCGCCTTGGCGATCAGTCCCGCGATCGACAGCACCTTCAGCTTCTCGAAGCTTCGCTCCTCGGGGATCCGGATAGTGTTCGTCACCGTCACTTCGTCGATGCACGAGGCCCGCAGCCGCTCGACCGCCGGGCCGGACAGCAGCGCGTGCGTCGCGAACGCGTAGATCTTGCGAGCGCCCAGGCGCTGCAGCGCCACCGCCGCCTCGGTGATCGTCCCCGCCGTGTCGATCATGTCGTCGGGGATGAGGCAGTCTTTGTTCTCGACGTCCCCCACGACGTTGACGACCTCGGCCACGTTCGCCGAGGGGCGCCGCTTGTCGATGATGGCGAGCGACGCGTTGAGTCGCTTGGCGAACCCCCGCGCCATCTTCGCAGAGCCGACGTCGGGCGCGACGACCACCGGATCGTACAGGTTCTTCTGGCGGAAATAGCTCACGAATGCCGGTGCGGCGTACAGGTGATCCACCGGGATGTCGAAAAACCCCTGCAGCTGGTGGGAATGAAAGTCCATTCCCAGCACCCGGTCCGCGCCCGCGTGCGTGATCATGTTCGCCATCAGCTTGGCGCTGATCGCGACGCGGGGCTGGTCCTTCC
>WNGM01004644.1_pt1 | contig 10824 bp, 6 predicted proteins | sample 5400571 | NCBI WGS metagenome assembly WNGM01 (sample SAMN13153378, study PRJNA577476) | soil metagenome | isolation source: 100 cm soil or saprolite under Garry oak tree replicate 2 | place: USA:California | collected 2016-06-15 | reverse complement strand
GAAATGTCGGCGCCGTAAACAATCGCTTGGCCGTGCCCCGCTACCAAGACGACAAGCTCGAAGCCAGCTCGCTGATTCTTGCCGACCAAATCGAGCACGTCCCTGCGAAGCAAATCGGCACCGGCCAGTTCGTGCTGGGTTCCTCCAAAGTGCGCCCTCGTCTCGAGGCCGACTTCACTACAGCGGACCGGCTGGGTATCTATATGCAGGTTTATAACCTGAAGCCGGACGACGCGACACACAAGTCCAGCGCGAATTTTCAATTTACCGTCAAGAAGAACAATGAACCGGTACCGGGCATGCAATTCAAGGAAACCTCGGAAGACCTGAAACAAACCGGGGAGCAGGTGACGATCGAGCGGTTCTTGCCCCTGTCCGCGCTTCCTCCGGGGAAGTACACGCTGGAAGTGAACGCTAAGGACGTGCATTCCAATCAGACCATTTCGCGAACGGCGGATTTCACCGTGAAGGCGCCGCAGGAAAGCAAGGCCACGGCGAGCATTGCACCAGGGAGGTAAAAAACGTGAAACAAGGGCGACTCCGAATCCTGGGGGCCCTGGTCCTGACCGCTGCCATTTCCGGGTTTGCCGGAAAACCAGCGGTCGCGCAGGCTAAGCCCGTCCTCGGCAAGCTTGCCGGAGTGGTGCGTGACGCTGCGGGCACGCCGCAGATGGGCGCGAGCATCGAGCTTGCTCCCGAATTCGCGGGAGTGACGCAGCCGCACAGTCTGCTCACGAACACGCAAGGAATTTTCCAGGGAGGCAAGCTCCTCCCCGGCCTGTACACCTTGCGCGTCACTCTTGCCGGTTTTCTTCCCACCTTGCAAAAGCACGTTCGCGTCAGCCCCAATCTGACCACCGTGGTTCGCGTCGAACTGGAGTCCATGTATGCGACCCTGGATCAACTGCGGCGCATGCCTTCCAATGCCGCGAGTAATCCGGATGATTGGAAATGGGTGCTGCGCTCCGCGGCCTCCGTGCGGCCGGTTCTCGAATGGATGGACGAATCCAACGCGACTGTTTCCACGCTCGGCGCGGAAAATCGCAGGCCCGAAGTGCCGCGCGTTCGAATGGAATTCACCAACGGAGCGCGCCGAGCTGTTTCTCCTTCCAATATTGCTCCTGCACCCGCCACCGCCGTGGCCTATAACCAGAAATTAGGTGGCGCGGGGAGCCTCCTCTTCGCCGGACAAATGAGTTATGACCAGGATGCGCCTGGGGGCGGCATCGCCACGGTTTGGATGCCGACAGGAACTCTCGGCGCGGGCCCGCACACGGCACTGGCGCTCCGGGAAGCCAAGATCGGGCCGGACGGTCCCACCTTTCATGGCGTACGGTTCGATCAAGGCGGAGCCATATCCTTTGGCGATCGTTTGCTTCTGCGCTATGGCGGCGAATATGTTCTGGTGGGACTGGGCACCGCCGCGTCTTCGCTGCGTCCGCGTGCCCAGCTTAATTACCGGATTTCTCAAGACTGGTATACCGAGCTGATTTTTGCTTCGATGCCCACCGGGCCTGGTCCGCTCGAAGCTACCGAGGTACAGCCGGGCGCCATGCTGACCGCAGCTCTGAACGAGCTGGATGCGTTTCCTGCCCTGCTCATGCACGACGGCCACCCCGTGTTGCAAAACGGATGGCATGAGGAAATCTCCGCGAATCGAAAGATCGGGGCTCACGGAATTCTTCAGTTCGCCGGTTTTCACGACGACAACCGGCACGTCGCTGTCTACGGCCTGAGCGGCGATACTCTGCCCGCCGCCGATTACTTTCAGGATTATTTCTCCAAGGGATTCGCCTATTACGGCGGGGCCTCCAGCAGTTGGGGGGCGCGTGTGGCGTTTCGAAAGAAGCTGGAGGGCGACACGGAACTCACCGCGCTTTATTCCATCGCCAGCGCGCTGGCGCCTGGCAATGACATGGAGAGCGCGCTGCGCGACGTGCTGCAAGCGGTTCCGCGGCATTCCTTGGGTGCGGGAATCTCCGCGAAGTTGCCACACCTCGGCACGAAGTTTCACGCTGGATACAAGTGGATCAGTGGCTCGGCGGTTTCGCGCCTCGATGGTTTTGGCGAATCCCTCTATCAGATGGATCCCTATGTCCACCTGATGGTCCGCCAGCCATTGCCAAAATGGGCTTTAGGAAGATGGGAGGCTATCGCAGACTGCGACAATTTGTTGGCACAGGGCTATGTTTCAACCAGTAGCAGGGATGGTCACGTCGTCCTGGTTCCCGCCTTTCGCACATTTCGGGGCGGGCTGAGCGTGCAGTTTTAGGTAGTTTGGAAGTTCTCAAAAGTTGTATCTACCCTCCCAGAAACTGGATAAAGCGTGGCTGTCCGGTCCGCCGCCGTTGTAAACTATTGAAGACGCTAGAGTTTGCTGCAGGCTCGCCTACCAAACATTGGACATTGGCTTGCTTCCAGATTCTAGTATTCGCTTGTCGGTTTGTTCACGGTCATGAAGCAGAATCTGCGAGTCAGTCTCGGGGCGGTGGTGCTGGCGCTAGCCACGCTGGCGGCGGTAATTTTTGCCCTGCTGAATTTTGACCAGCGCACCCGCTATCAGCAGGTGTACGACGGCGTCACCTGGATCGACACCGACCACGGCGTCCGGGCGCAGGATGTTGCCCCCAATTCTCCCGCCAGTCACACCGCGGTTCGCTCCGGAGATATCCTGCTGGCGTTCAACGAAGTTTCCATCTCCCGAGCAGCCGAGGTTGCCCGGCGGCTGGAGCGCGCCGGCCTTTGGACGCAGGTTCGCTATAAGCTCTCGCGGAACGGGCAAGAGTTCGAAACGCCGCTCGTGACGGCTCCGGCGGAAAAACCCCTCGCAACCGAGAATTACCTTCGCGTCGTGGGTCTGCTGTATCTCTTCATTGGGCTGTTCATTTTTATTCGCCGGTGGAATGCGCCGCGCGCCGTGCATTTCTACATCTTCTGCCTGGCGTCCTTCATCTTGTGGTCGTTCCACTTCAGCGGAAAGCTGGACACCTTCGACTGGGAAATCTATTGGTCGGAAATCGTGGCGCGCCTAGTAGTGCCGGCTTTGCTCCTCCACTTCGCTTTGGTTTTTCCTGGACGGACGGAATCGCGGCTGCGTACCACGGCAAAGCTCTTGGCCGTCTATTCCCTCCCTCTCGGTCTGCTGCTGATTCACATGAGCACGGCGCTGAGTGCTCTGGGGTTCGTGCCCTGGCTGGGCGCGTATATGCTGCTGGTGAAGCTGGAGTTCGGCTATCTCGCGTCATGTTTTATCGCGTCCGGGTTCGTATTCTACCGGAATTACCGCGAAGCGCCGTCCGGCGTTCTTCGGCAACAATTGAAATGGCTCACCGGGGGAACATTGGCCGGCAGCCTGCCTGTTTCGCTGCTTTACATTCTTCCCCTCGTGCTCGGACTCACGACGCCTGCGTGGATGAAGCTGACCGTCGTAAGCCTGGTGCTCATTCCCCTGTGTTTCGCCTACGCTATCATCCGTTACCGCTTGATGGATGTGGACATCATCTTCAAGCGCGGTCTTGCATACACGGCGGCTACGGCGGCGGTGGCCACGGTTTATTTTTCGCTGGTCGCGCTGATCACCTACCTTTTCCACGCGCCGGCCACCGGGCCGGTAGGCGGTATGATCGCCATCGTCATTGCCGCATTCCTCTTTCAGCCCTTACGCGCATGGATTCAGTCGCGCCTGGACCGCTTTTTCTACCGGGATCGACTGGATTACCGCCGCACTTTGATCGAATTTGGCCGCACCCTGACGAATGAGGTGCGCCTGGACCCGATGCTCGGATCAGTGATGGACCGCATCTCGCAAACCTTGCTGGTTGACCGTCTGGCGATTTTCCTGGAGGATCCCGATCAGCCCGGCACGATGCGCATCGCACGCTCCATGGGCGTACGGCTTTCGGAATCCATGGATCTTGGCTTCCTCGATCCGGCCCGGCTCGAGTTCGTCCGTGGGGCGCTCTTTTTTGAGTCGCCCCGCGCGGCGAAAGATGTCAGCGCCTCGGTACGCTGGACACTGGAACAATTGGATCTGAACTACTTTGTTCCCTGCCGCATCCGCGAGCACACCGTTGCAGTTCTCGGCCTCGGTAAGACGGTCGACGGGGATTTCTTATCGAGCGACGACGTCGAGCTAGTCGAGACCATTGCAGGCTACGTGGCCGTGGCGCTGGACAACGCCCAGCTCTATTCCTCCCTCGAGCAAAAGGCGCTGGAAATCGCGCGCCTCAAGGATTTCAGCGAAAACATCGTGGAATCGCTGAACGTCGGCGTGCTGGCCGTGGATTTGGAAGGCATCGTTGAATCGTGGAACACGCGCATGGAGCAGTTGTTCGGAGTTTTGCGCCGCGATGCCGTGGGCCGCAGGGTCAGCTCTCTGCTTCCGGAGGAATTGGCGCAGGAAATCGCCGCGCGCGGTGACCGGGAACACATCACCGGCATCTATAAGCAGAGACTGCACCATCAGGGAAAACATCTGACATTGAACGTTTCGATTACGCCGCTGGTGAGCAAGTCGAATGAGCGCATTGGGCGGTTATTGCTTTTCGACGATGTGACCCAGCGCGAGCGCATGGAAGAGCAGATGTCGCAGACGGAGAAGCTCACCTCGCTCGGCCTTCTCGCCGCCGGCGTGGCTCATGAAGTGAATACCCCCCTCGCAGTGATCTCGAACTACATTCAGATGCTGGCCAAACAGATGCCGGAAGGCGATCCGCGCCAGTCGATCATCGACAAGATCGTCAAGCAGACGTTTCGCGCCAGCGAGATTGTCAATAATCTGCTCAATTTCTCGCGCACGGGAGCGGCGGAAGCCGCCAGCATTGACGTAAACCGCGTGGTCGAAGACACGCTCTCCCTGGTGGCTCATCCGCTGAAAGCCTCGCAGATTAAAGTGGTGAAAGAACTCGGCGAGTCGCTGCCACCCGTGCACGGCTCCGCCAACAAGCTGCAACAGGTTTTCCTAAATTTATTTTTGAATGCGCGCGATGCCATGCCTGGCGGAGGAATGCTGGAAGTCCGCACCGCCGCACACAACGGCAGCGTCGAGATTGAAATCGCCGATACCGGCGCGGGAATTCCCCGCGAAGACATCCACCGCATTTTTGATCCTTTCTTCACCACCAAGTCCAACGGCCGGGGCACGGGCCTGGGGCTCTCTGTGAGCTACGGCATCATTAAGGAGCACGCGGGAAAGATTGATGTGCGCTCGACGCCCGGGAAAGGCACTTCGTTCCACGTCGAGTTGCCCGCAGCCAGGAAAGCGGCTCATGTCTAAAGGCTCGATCCTTGTTGTCGACGACGAATCCGAAATTCGAGAAGGCCTGGAAATTCTGCTGAAGGGCGAAGGCTACGGCGTGGCCAGCGCCGACACGGGCGAATCCGGACTCGCCAAGCTCGAAGAACATCCCTTCGATCTTTTGTTGCTGGACGTGAGCTTGCCGGACCGCAACGGCCTCGACATGCTGAAGGAAATTCGCCGGCGCGATCCCGACCTCTCCATTGTGTTGATCACCGCCTACGGCTCCATTGACATGGCGCGCGCCGCTTTCAAAAACGGCGCGATGGATTACATCACCAAACCGTGGTCCAACGACGAATTGCTCGCGCAGGTCGCGCAAGCGGTGGAATCCCGGCGGCTTCGGGATGAGAATCTTCACCTCAAGCGCGCCCTCAAGCAGCGCTTCAATTTCCCGAACATCGTGGGCAAGAGCGACAAGATACAGGTTCTCCTGGACCTCGTCATGCAGGTGGCGCCTTCGCGTTCGACCGTGCTCATCAGCGGTGAAAGTGGCACCGGCAAGGAGCTCATTGCCAAGGCCCTGCATTCGGCTTCACCACGAGCGGACAAAGCTTTCGTGCCGGTGAATACCGGGTCCATTCCTGTCGATCTTCTCGAGTCGCAGCTTTTCGGCCATGTGAAAGGCGCCTTCACCAGCGCGGTGGCTTCCAAGAAAGGCCTGTTCGAAGTGGCCGATCAGGGCACGATTTTCTTTGATGAAATTGCCACCATCAGCCCCGAAACCCAGGCCAAGCTGCTGCGCGTGATTCAGGAGCGCGAATTCATGCGCCTGGGCGGCACCGAGCAAATCAAGGTGGACGTGCGCATCGTGGCCGCTTCGAACGTGGACCTGCTCACGCTGGTGCGCGAGGGCCGCTTCCGCGAGGACTTGTTCCACCGCCTGAATGTGATTCACTTGCGCATTCCGCCTCTGCGCGAGCGCCGAGAAGATGTGCCGCTTCTCGTTCTGCACTTCCTCGAACGCTTTTGCCAGGAGAACAAACGGGCGCTTTTGCAGTTCACGCCGAATGCCATGAAATTGCTCATGGATTACGACTGGCCCGGCAACGTGCGCGAACTGGAAAACGTGGCCGAGCGCGCCGTGGTGCTCTCGACACAGAATCGTATTGACGTGGACCTGCTGCCGGAGGGCATTCGAAGCAAGGAAATCGTGCGCGGCGTGCGCCTGCAACTCTCGGAATTTCTCCCCCCTCTTCCCGGCGAGCCCGGCTCTCGCTCCGCGGCGGATAGTTCGCAACCTTCGCTGTTCCAGATCATGGACGAAATCGAGCGCCGCATCATCGTTGATATGCTCGAGCGCACTAATTGGAACCAGACCGAAGCGGCAGAGCGTTTTCTGATCCCCCTTTCCACGCTGAACCAGAAAATCAAGCGCCTAGGCATCGACGTCCGTCGCCGCGGCCGCGGCGACGATAGCTTGAGCGCCAGCTCGGGCAAGTAGGCATCACGCCCCTCAGAGGCCTCCTGGCGGCGATGGCCCGCGTAGCCCCATCTGCATTAGCTTATAGTCCGTAGGACTACATGGCTGAACCGCTCTCACCGGCGAGTCTCTCCGACACTCGTGCATTCGAGCGCGAATGGGCTGCATTACGGGAATGCGCTTCTCTCCGGCGCGACAGGGAGCGGCTGCTGAAGTTGTTTCCTGGCGTCGATTGGCCTCGCCTGTTGTTGCTTGCAGAGGCGCATGGCGTGCTCGGGCAGCTCGCGGCTTTTCTAAACGATTGCAATGCGCCTGCGGTTCCTGCGGAGATCAAGCAAAGGTTTGTCGAACTCCACCGCGCCCAGAATTTCCAGACGCTCCGCTTGACCGCGGAACTTTTTCGCCTGTTGGAGCTTTTCAATGCGCGCGGAATTTCCTTGCTGGTCATCAAAGGGCCCGTGCTGGCCGCACAGGCGTATGGCGATCCCTCCATGCGCAGTTACGGCGACCTCGATCTGCTCGTGCGCCAGCAGGACATTCGGCGCGCCACGGAGTTAATGATTGGTTCCGGTTATCAGGCAGGGGTCTCTCTCGGCGCCATCGATGCCGGCAAGATTCCGGGGCAGTACCTTTTCTCCAAGCCCGATTCGAAGCTGCTCGTGGAACTCCACAACGACTTGACGCTGCGCTACTTTCCGCAGCCGCTGCCCATCGAGGATTTCTTTGCGCGCCAGATTCGCGTGCGCCTTGATGCTCATGAGGTTCCCGCTCCGTGCGTGGAAGACGAACTGGTGCTCATTTGCATCCATGGCGCAAAGCATTTCTGGGAAAGGTTGAGCTGGATTGCTGACGTCGCCGGGCTGGTTGTGCGGCAAACGAACATCGATTGGGAACGCGCCACCTCATCCGCAAGAGCGGTGCAGGCGGAGCATCTACTGCACACCGGATTGCAGCTTGCCGCCGACTTGCAGTACGTTGAGCTTCCCGAAGCGGTCTATTCCCGCGTGCGGAAGGATGCCTTTGCCGCAAAGCTCGCCGCGCGAGTGCAGCGCTGGCTGCCTGCCGCCGGTTATGCGCCGCCTGGCTTGTTAGAACGCGCGGCATTTCGTCTGCACATGCGCGGCAGCTTTCTCGCGGCTCCAGCTTATCTGCTAAGACTTTCTTTGTCGCCCACGGAAGAGGATTGGCAGACCGACGGCAAGGTTAGCAACAACCCATTCCTGGACGCGTTGCGCCGCCCTTTCCGCCTGGCCCGCAAATATGGGCGCACTGGCAAGGACTAATACCCTAACAACATCGCCCCGGCGTTTTGCGGGCAGGCGGATTCTGTGGCTGTCTAACGGCTGAACTCTTGCGAGACCACACCGGCATATGACAAAGCTTGCTGCCCGCTTGAGAAGCGCCGCGGAAATTCGTCAGCCAGCTTGTGTGCAATTTCCTCCAGCGAAGCTCTTCCATCCATCAGTTCGAAAGTTCTGCGGCGCACGAACCCTTCCTCGGAGAGCTGCGGAATATAGTCTGCCGCTATCCGGTGAAGCTGCGTGGTGGACAATACCGCCCCGGCCAACTGCGATTGCTCAAAATGGATGGCGGAAACGCCCGATCCTTCTAGGGGCTTGATGTGCGTGGTCCATCGCCAGAGGTAGTCGTTTTCCACTAGCTTTGCCGCGAGGGTGACGCACACAGTTTGGCCCTGTGCTAATGGCGCGGCGTGTAACCAGGGAAAGAAAAGAGATCCGTAAATTGTCTCGGGAGCGCCCGGAGCATTGGAAAAGCTAACGCCTTCGGCAAGATCCGCATCGAACCATACGACGATTCCGTGTCCAGTTCCGGCTCGCTCCACTGTCCATTCCAGATTGCCTCGAACATCGTTGTTTTCGATCCCGGCATAATCCAGCGTGGTCCAGAGTTTATGTCCGGTCAAGAGCTGACTGGCACTCAAGCGCACTTTCTGAACGTCATTCACGGCGAGCAGCCGGGCAGGACTCAGGTTTTGGTCGAAGGGATTCCGGTCCCAAGGGTCCGCCACTTCAGCATAGAGTTTTGGAGCTTCTACGACGGCGGCCCATAACGTATCCTTTCGCGGGATTAGGGTTCCACCGGGCGCAAGAAAGCGGCGACGCGCGTCAACGATGGCAGGAATATGGCGCTGAAAAAGCGGCAGCACACCCCGGAGATCAGAAAAAATGACATCGGCCCGAAACGGAAGCTTCACGCGGCTGGAAAGTTCTTCAAAAAACTCGATTTTGTCGGCGTAGCCATTGGCGACGGCCACCTCGCGCGCAACTTGAATTATCTCAGCTGGTTCGATGGCAAAGATTCGGCTGGCGCCGAGCTGGCATGCAAGCACCGCGAAAATGCCCGGCCCGGTGCCGATTTCCACGACGACAGCTCCCTTGCGAACGGTTTTTCGGAGGGCCTCCCCATAAGCTTCCGCGCGGACGCGGTCTGCGATCATCGAGCCGTAGGCGCTTAAGCTGTACATAGGGACCTATCCGCGCACCGAGGTGGCGTTTGCCGGAACTGCGGCCATCAGTCGCTTCGCGTCGACAGCGATCGCCTCACTGAGGTTGAAGATTGAGGACGACTCGGCTGGAGCGTGCACTCGACAAATGGGAACATTGGAGACCACTCTGCTCAGCACATCAAATTCAGTGCGCCGCATTTCCTGGTCAAGAAGGTAGTTCACGTACGTATTGGCTGCCAGCGACAGAAAGGCTTCTTTGCCAGAGACTTCTTCTATAACAGTAGCAGTTAGAGCCGTGTCGCGACTGTCCAAGATGTAAATCGCACCCAGGGGCAGGGGACTTGAAGCGAAATGAAGTCCATTCTGTCCAAGCGGCAAGTAACGCTTGTCCCAAGTGGGGGTGATGCGCGGTAACGCATCTTCCGATCCGAATAAACTACACACTGAGTCTGGCCATAAGTTCAGCCTGGGGTAGCCCAATTCAACAAGGAATTGGGCTCCTTTATCGGTCAAGGCAACCACATCATCAGAGAGCACTGGAAAGCCAGCACAGGCAAAAGCGGCAGCGGTGGTTGATTTGCCAGCACCCGCTAAACCCAACAGAGCGACGGCGCGACCATCAACGGCCACAGCACTTGCATGAAGACAAACGGTGCCGCGAAGGCGCAGCACGAATCCCATCACGGGCCCAAGCAAATAGGTACAGGCATCTTCGAGCTTATAGTTTTCAGGCCAATCAGCCCACACTTCCTGCCCCCGGCGTTCGACGGCGAATCGCGCCCCGTCGCTGTAGAAAACTCCAAAATGCTCATCGCGTGGGAATAGACCAACGATTAAGTTTGGTTGACCACCCTCGACGCGGTCTGAACTACTGTAGAAGTCTTTCGCAAAAGCAGGAATTGTTGCTGGGAAAACCCAACCGTCCTTCACTCGTATTCGGAGGTCGGGCGTTTCGCAATCGAATTGAAGAGGGAGCCCCGGAAGGATCCTGTTAGCGGCTAAATGCAGGCCATAAACCAAATGGAAAGCGGACAAAAGTCCCTCGGGAAAGGAGTCGTTAATTCGTTTTGTTTTGCTTGGCGCTGTTGTCGTGCATGGCCATAATGTTTGTTGTTGACCGTGTCAGTGCCCGGACGTCGCCGTAGACCCGAAGGTTAGGTTTTTGGTACGGTTTTTTCTTGTTACGCTCCCTCAAATTGGACGTCACTAGCGCCTCCAAAGAAGTCTATCCCGCTGCTACCCGCGACTGCAACCAAAAGTTCAGGCTGAGCGGACGCAAATGAATCCAGGCAGTCCAAGGATCCCTTTCCCCAAACACCTTGGGAATGCGTCTCCGCTCCACGTAACGATCGAGCTCCGGCGCCGCTTCAAAGGAATCCACACACGCCGCCTGTGGCTGCTGCAGAAGCGCTGTCAAGGGGTCTGCCAGGAGCGGTGACTTGCGACGCAGGCGCACCGCATTCGGCAGGATGCCGCGCGCCGCTTCGCGCAGCAACTCCTTGTCGGAACACCACGGCAGCGCAGGCAAAGCCAGGAGAAAACTCACGACGGGAAGGTCAAAAAAGGGATGGCGAACTTCCACAGGAACACCTGTTGTTCCCGGATCGTATCCTTCAAACAAATTCGGCCACGAGGGAT
>WNGM01009659.1_pt1 | contig 10826 bp, 17 predicted proteins | sample 5400571 | NCBI WGS metagenome assembly WNGM01 (sample SAMN13153378, study PRJNA577476) | soil metagenome | isolation source: 100 cm soil or saprolite under Garry oak tree replicate 2 | place: USA:California | collected 2016-06-15 | reverse complement strand
CTGGCTATGGCTTCGTGGTTGCCTTTCCCCAGTTTCAGCAGGCAGCAATCATCATTGCCTGGACATTCCTGGTCCTGGTGGGGATGGTTATTGGATACCTGCTTTTCCACAAACACCGCGTTGATGCGATCAACCTGCAGGCCAAACGTGACGAAGTGAGACGGGCGAACGAACTGCATGCGCTGCAGATGCAAGAGGCGCTGCTGACTCCCAACGAGGCAGGCAACTATGCGATCATCTGGCAGCGGCAATCAGGCCAGCTTATCAGGCCCGAGCCCGGCCAGTTCATTCAGCCAGTGCCGAACCATCAACACATCGAGTACAACTACTCCGACACTTCCACGAGAGCAGGGCAAGAGCAGCTGGCGGCGGCGCATAACATTGAACAGCCACGGCTCGCAACCATTATCGAGGAGTTGACACCCAACACGTTAGAGTTTGTGTTTGGCCTGGATCCATTAACAGGACAGATGGCCCGGACGACACTCCCCAAAGCGGTGCATATCCAACTGTTAGGAGCGAGCGGCCAGGGCAAATCAAGACAGGCAACTAGCATCCTCACCCAACTGTGTGCTAGGAATGATACCAATCATCTTAACCTGGCTCTTATCGACTGTGAGGGCGAGACAACCGCGCCATTTCAGGGCTTGCCACATGTGCGCTACCTGGCCGATGAGCCACGAGACGCGGCGAAGGCCTTCAGAGGATTAGTGAGTGAGTTGGAGCGGCGCGATGTCTCCCGTACCCTCTGGCCGACCATCTTCATTTTCGTGGAAGAGTTCTTAAATCTCAGAAGGACCATGCCGGGTGAGTTTCGCGACCAATGCTTAGAAGATTATACGACGCTCGCCCTGAGAGGCCGCAAGCGGGGAATGTTTTTGTTTAGTATAGGCCAAACGTCGTATGTCGATCGACACATCAGAGATGCACAGAATCAATTTCTCTCAAATATGGCCTTCGCTGCCAAACCGACTGCGGCGAGGGCTGCCGGTTTCACCAATACTCCGCTTTTAAACCAACTCTATCAAGAGCGGCGGCCCGGTCAATTCCTGTTGGAGCGGCCAGCAGGGGATAGCATTTTGCTTGCGCCGTATGTGGAACCGGGGCAGGTTGCGTCACTGCTCAACAGCAGTTCTACCGCTCTCGTGGAAGTGGAGCGGGAAGCGGCTCGGGAAGTGGTTATGGAAGTGGCGAAGAAACCAGATGAACCGGCGCTGGATGCACGTTCGGCTCGTATACGCGATATGCTGAAGGCTGGAATTGCCCCAAAACAGATTATCAAAGAGGAATGGGGTGCCACTTCTGGCAATGCGTACATCAAAGCGTCTCAAGAATTGAATGCCATTATAGCAAGCTTACTGTAAGAAAGGAAGGAAACAATCATGAACCGTAAACAAGCAGAGCACATTGCTCAACAGGGGAAAGAGGCCATGGACCATCTTGACCAACTGAGTAAAGAGGTTGAGAAAGTACGCAAGTACAATGAGGCTCAAATCAACGCGAAGCAAGATAGGGCAGCTAGGCAAGCAGACCGAGAATTTGATGAGTTGTGTAAGAGACATGGAGTGCAACGAGTCAGATAAGCAAGAAAGCGAGGCATGACCATGTATGCTGGCGAGTCATCCCTGGATAGTAACCCGTTGATGTGGCTACTCCTCATTGTGGTCGTTATCCTGTTTATCGCGTTCTGGTCGCATTTAGAGCCAGAACTCCGAAGGATGATCAGTTGGGTTATTGTGTTTAGTTGCATTGGAGTCGCTGTTTTGGTTGTAGCGTCCCAGGCGCCTCATTGAAAAAGGAGGATACACTATGCCAGTAGGAATCATCGTTACCCTGCTCTCGCTTCCCCCATTGGAGTAGAAGACATGGCAGAGCAACCTATAGCATCGCAAGATTGGCACACCCGCGCTATTGTCCGAGTTCTAGAAACGACGATGAAGCGGTCATTTGACGGTGAACACACGTTCCAGGCCGGCGAGGAACTTGAAATGGTTCAGTGGGGTCGCAAGGGCCGGACTATCGATCGCTCCGCCTGGTGGACTTCCTACGATATCGACGGGGCGTTTATCATCGAGTCAGATAAGACGGAGATCGTGCGGATCATTGATGAAGTAGCACCGATTGAAAGCGAGTAGCTCTCGACAATCCCCTATCAGTATGGTATTATTCAATCGTGACATTAAACCGTAACGATTGAATAATACCAGGCAAGGGAAACATCATGATAGACACCGTCTCGCAAACAACCTGCTTAGCTTGCGGCAAACCTCTTGTACAGGTAGAGGGCCGGGGTCATCGCAAAAAACTGTACTGCGATGACCTTTGTCGGCAACGCAGCAGCTCACCACCTGATTGATGAGTATATTAATCGGAAGAAAACGAGCCAGCCCTGGAAGAAATCACTTCAAGAGCGCTGGTCGCAGCTGGGGAAAGCAGCTGACTATCCAGCGCTGACAATCCCCATTCGTGTACAGGCAGGCGAGCGAGCGCACCGTGTCTTTGAGCTTAGCGCCAGTAACGAGCTGCTTGAAGAGGGCAATGTTACCTTACGACGGCAATTAGAAGAGTGACCAATCGTGACATTCTCTTTTTTAATGGGAGACATGCTGACGACAATTTGTCCTGATGTAAGGACTACAAAAGGGGGCGTTAATGGACTGGCGACAATGCCTGAAATCGTATCTTGATAGCCTGGCCACGTCGGGCGAGTCTCACACGGTCATCAAAGATCACACCACGAGGAGGGCCCTCTATGACTTCGCGATAGAGCAGGGCGTGTACACGGGTGACAATCCAGCTCGGCCAGCACCAAAGGGAAAGACGCCGCCGGTGTTCGATGATCCAGATTGGCAAGCAGCCTATGAACAATTCTTGGCAGAGTTGGAACACAAATCAGGCAGCACGGCGACGGTTACAAGTTACCGGGCCATCTTGCGCCGCTTTTTCCGGGGCAAATCGCCCTTATCTGTGACGAGAACCGACGTGCATCAATTTGTCTACGCTCCCAATAACGGAAGCAGGAACCCGGGTGCACAGCCACAAACCGCTACCAAAAATCAAAAGTGCGCGGCGCTTCGCTCATTCTTCACCTTCGCCACCACGTTTACAACCACAACAGGGGAAGCACTCTATGAGAAAGCGAATCCGTGCAACGGTATCAAGTTTGGCAAGCCTGCTATAGCCTATAAGAGCTTATCGCCTGAAGAGATCCGCGCATTCTTCGCGGCCATTGACAGGTCGACTATCCAGGGCAAGCGTGATTACAGTTTGTATATGTTCTTCCTGATGAGTGCACGCAGACGCAGCGCCGTGCAGCGTCTGAAGTTTGGGGACCTGGAGCAGACGCTCATTGCTGATGAGCACGGAAAGACACACCAGGGCTGGTGCTACCACTTCACGGAAAAAGGAAACTCGACCGTTCAGGACTCGCAAGAAATTGAAAGCGCGGTCGTGGATCTCATCATGGAGTACCTGGAAGCTGACGGGCGACTCTCGACCGCTACCCCGTCTATGCCTATCTGGACAGCGATAGGCCCTACACGGGGCGGTACAGTGCGACCAGGTGAAGTTAGACCGCTCAGCAGTAAGTCAATGGCCACTGCGATGAAGAAATATGCTGCCAGGGCATCGCTTGACCCTAACAGGATGAGTTTACATTCTTGGCGTCATTCTTCTGCCAAAATGCGGCGCTTAGCAGGGAGTTCTGTGCTTGACATATCCAGGGCATTGCGCCACGCGTCCCTGGATATGTCAATGCGCTATATCGGCAAACTGGTGAGTCAATCGGATGATGGAGGGCGGTTACTCTCAGCACAGTTAGCACAGTTGGGTGTCCTGTAGTTTGCGTTATCCAATAACAATGTTTATTGGACAGGTTAAACCAACGCTCAACCTTCCTATATCCTCGCTGGAAGCGTTGACCACACACACAACTTGATATAAGAATGCCCTCCAGGTAGAGCCGTCATACCTGGAGGGCATTCCATAAGTGGTGACTTATGCTGCTCGCCCTTTTTGCCGCGTAAAATTGTCTTATGTAAGACTTCACTCGATTTATGTCTTATGTAAGATATTGCGTGTAGTGCAAGTTAGCTAGTTATGGATGCTTTGCCAGGAAGGTTCGCGCAGCCTGTTCGGTGCCGAATTGCTTATACTCTCCACTCTTCTTGCTGTAATATCTCCAAACGGCATCATAGGGATACCACATTGAGGGAGCCAGTTTCTGCGGATAGTAGCCACTACTTGGAGCCCATCTAATGCGGTGCCTTTCATCCACTTCGATATAGGTGTCATCTTTCATTAAGTCTTCATCTCCTTTTCTCCTTAGTAAAACGAGCGGCGCTTTCCACGAGCGCCGCTTGACTGTTGTAACAATCTCAACTATGCAGCCATCAACGCATCGCGCATTTTTGCGAGTTGCGCCGGTGTCAACTTCTCATCAGGGACATCTCGCCCGATCGTCTTCTTTTTCCAGACTTGCCACTGGCTCGGATTGCGCGCCAGTCCCAGCGATTTCACCGCGTCCTTGACTTCAGCGAGTGTTACCGTTGGCTGATTAGTGCGTACAATCTCATCAGCACTGGCAATGCTTTCAATCGCGCCGTAGCCAGCGAAGCCAAGTGCTCTTCCAATGGCGCTGGTTTCCGCACAGGCCATAGGGTCGGTGGCGTCAGCACTGCCCGGTTTCGCGTTCAGATGGATCTCAGCACTTCCCATGTAGCGCTGCCCATCAATCAGGACGATGCAGCGCCATGCCCAACGCTCGCCCATCTGGATAGGCTCTGAGGCGACAACTTCAAAGGGTTTACCCGAGGAGTGGAGCAATTGCAGCCGCTCTGCAACGGTGACATACTGCTTGCCGTGAATTTCGATGCTCATTGTGATATTATCCTTTCTGTTGTGGTGGTGAGCCCGGCCCCGACTTGGTGGTTGTACCGGGCTCACCTGGCCCCTTACCAGGGGCTATTCATCATTCTTTCGTAGCAGGCTTGGTTTTCGCGGCGCTCGATCTCGGCTCTCTCGATTTGTGCCTTGACCTGCAGGAAGCGCTCAGCCTTCGCGATCTCTTCAGCAAGCCCGCGCTTCAGGGCTACCATGTGCTTGCAATCCTTGCCAGTCTTGGAACCCCTGAACTGCCAGTCGCCGCAGGTGCAATTGTCGGTTGTCTTGCTCGTATCTGTGAAGCTTGTGATTGTCATTTTCGTTTCCCCTTACTTTTTACTCTCGGAGGGCTCCGCGTCCCTCACCTCTATACATATTATACTCGATACGAGTTAATAAGTCAAGCCTTTTAAGCCACTTTATAGGCAAAATATTGCAAGTTTTAAAAACTCGTTTAGAGGCAATATTTTGAGATTTAAGGAGTGCACTTGCATTAAACTCGTTTAGGTGTTATACTGTTTACAGCGATACGAGTTATCGAGATAGGAGTATCTACTATGAGCAAGAAAACCATGGTCAACCTGGAGGATTGGTACACCAATGAGGAAGCGGTTAAGCGGCTATCAGAGAACAGCGGTAGACCGATTGACAAAAACTACCCTCGTACGCTCGCCAGGTATGGCAAGATTAAGAGCCTGGATATAGGAGCAAGAGGCAAGCTGTATCTGAAAACAGATGTAGACGGATATGTAGTCTCTGAGAAGAGAGGGAAGAAGTCAGCGCGGCCCGCTGCGTGAAGCGGGTTAGTGGTGAACTGGCCTGAGAAACTGAGAACACCACTAACCCTGAACGGAGTTACCGTCTGTGCATATCTTACCATATGCGCGAAGGTGGCTCCGTAGAACGGAGTTACTACGATGGCAGTATATCTACTGCATTTCAATCAGCCCTACAAGCACGCGAAGCACTATCTTGGATTCTCGTATGACCTGGAGGCCCGGTTGCACGCGCATAAGAGCGGCACTGGTGCAAGATTGATGGAAGTTATCAGCCTGGCCGGGATTGGTTTCACGGTCGCCCGCGTTTGGCCCGAGGGCGATAGGACACTTGAGCACCAGCTGAAAGGCTGGCATGGTGGCACAAAGTTGTGTCCAATCTGTGCACAGGAGCGAACGGCCAGGCGACTAGGGATACTCAATGATTGAATGATATGGATGTTTTACACAAGAAACGTGGCGAACATCTGTGCAAAATGTCCATATGTTCTGACGGCAGGATGGCTTAAAATGAACACACGTACTATAACAAAAAGGGGAAATGTGGCAGTGGATTTCAATGTATCGATTCAGGTCAAATCACCCAGGCATCCCTGGGAAGATTTGACCTTTTTTATTGTAAGTTTTAGTGTAAGACAGCAAAAAAGCCGCGTTCCCCGGGTGCCAGCCTAACGGAAACGGCTTCTTGCAAGGAGTCGAAATGACCATAAGTCAAATCAACAATATCGTATCACTTACCATGATATCATGTCTGAGTCTGTGGCACAAGAGCAGCGAGCTAAAACACCTTCACAAGCCAGTTTGTGAGTGTGAGGTGGTGTCATGACAGTACAGATCAAATCTGGCGCTACTGAATTTAAGCGCTTCGTTGACCACGTGAAAACACATCAGACTCTGCCCAATATGACTCTTAATGGCAATATGGGCGAGTTCCACCGCGTAGCAACTAAACTGTATGAGAAGTTTACCGAACGTGGCTATGATGGCTTCCTGAAAGCACTTGAAGCTGCACAGAGAACCGATAAAGCCATAAACGTTGCCTTATCGACACCAGCTGCTCCGGAGGATGTTGGTATACTCCTCTCTGAGGTGAAACCTGAAGCTATCCATTGGCTATGGCCGGGATATATGGCACTCAGGAAACTTCACACCTTTGACGGCGATCCCGGTCTAGGCAAGTCTACTTTGCTTTTCCATATCATCGCCAGGTTAACGAGCGGTGAAGTTATGCCAGGGGAAGAACGGGCTCATGTTGCCGGCGGCGCGGTACTCATCTGCTTAGAGGATGGACTAGAAGACACGATACAGCCACGGCTCGCGAAGGCTGGCGCAGATCTCAGCAGAGTCGTATCCATTGGCTTTATAAAGGACTCAGAGGGCCATGAACGACCTTTCAATCTATCGCAAGATGCAGATATATTGGAAGCCGCTATTAAGCGGGTTAATGCCAAACTAGTTATGATTGACCCGGTTATGGCTGTTCTCGGCGGCAAAGACATCTACAAGGATAATGAAGTCAGGGCAGCGCTCGCACCGCTTAAGGAGATTGCAGAGCGTTGCAATGTGGCTATTGTGATGATACGCCATATCGTCAAAGGTGGTAGCGATAAGGCTATTTACCTGGGTGGAGGATCCATTGCATTCATTGGATTGTCTCGTATTGGATTGTTGGCAGTGCGCAACCCTGATAATGAAGGCCAATGCATCTTTGCCAATATCAAGAACAACCTCGGCAAGCCAGCCCCAAAGCTTCTATACAGCGTCGTAAGCGATACTGGCAGCAATGATGAGCGACCATATATCCGATGGCAAGGAGAAAGCCTACATACTGACCAGGAGCTAATGAGCAAGCCTACACAGAACCAGGGCGAGAGCAGGCAAGCAATACTTAAGATGCTCAAGGATGCCTACCCCGAGCCAATGTCACCGGCTCAGATAGCAGATGATTTAGATCTGGATCTCAACCGGGTATCTGTGACTCTTACTCGCATGTTTGATGCTGGGCAAGTTGATAAGCTCGGAAGAGGGAAGTATGTCTCTATGAAACCTGTTTCCCCATCCTCTGACCAACTGTAATGTATGTAATATGTGTAAGATGTGTAATATTTGACAGATCTGTAATATTACAGACATTACACATATTACACCGAAGGTAGGTGTAATATTATGGCCTTCGATCGAAGCTTTCTTGACCAGGTTGATCTCGTTTCGCTGATTGAACAGAAGTCCCCTACACGTTTCGGCAAGCCAGCAGGCAATGGCACAAAGCGTACAGTTAAAGGTCCTTGCCCTTTCTGCAAGCAAGGAACTGACAGGTTCGCAGTGTTCATCAATGAGACGCCCCAGCGCTACTATTGTGGTATCCATGGTACCGGCTGTGGAGCGCACGGCGATGCAATAGACTTTTTGCGCCAGTATGACCATAGATCATTCAATGATGCGGTTGCAGATCTCAATGGCACCGTAGACACGGCTATAAGGCGCATTGAGAACATACAGGGACGTCAAGAAAATTGGCAGAGTGAACGATGGCAGAAGAAGGTAACGCAATTCTGCAAGGATGCTGAGGCGCGGCTGTGGAGCGAGCAAGGCCAGGCAGTTCTTGATTATCTGATAATACGCGGCTTCACTGAAGAGACAATCAGAAAGGCGCATCTTGGAGCTGCTGCCCATAAGCGATCTATGGCCCTGGTGATCCCCTGGTATGACAGCAAGCATCAACAATACTGGCGTGTAACGTTGCGCAATGTAGAACCTGAACCGACCTGGCGCTATGACAATTATGCTGGCAGTTCAGTCAGCGAAGGATTATACGGCGCGGATTCACTCATATTCAATCGCTCGGCGGTTTTCCTGGTGGAGGGCGAGCTAGATGCGCTCAGTATTGCGCAAGAGACGCGGGACCTGGTGTCTGTAGTGGCTACAGGCACTACAACAGGCTCTCGTAATCTCGATTGGGTTATGGAACTGGCAACCGTGCCACATGTGTTTGTCGCCTTCGATGCTGAGGGAAAAGCAGAGGAAAGCGCTGCATATTGGCTAGATGCCTTATCAAACGCTACTCGATGGAAGACACCCATTGGTAAGGATGCCAATGAAATGCTTATGCGCGATCTGAATATCAGATTGTGGGTTGAAGCTGCATTATCAACGCTTTCAGCTCCTGAGCAGGTGTCTCCATATCTCGATTGGGGCAGACACCTGCTCCACAATGATAGGGGACTGCTTATCTATTGCTCAGAATGCAATCAGTTGGCGTCATGGTGGGGCGCTGGTGCAACGCCGTTTTGTAAGAACCACTGGCAACCGAAATGGTATCATCAAATAACTGAAGTGAATAATCAAAGACATAAGCATTCTATTATGTTATAATACCTTTAATGGCAGAGCACACCACGCCCGAGCAGACATTTTTCTTGTGGGATTGGTTGGCTTGCTCCTTGCCAGGACAGCGCCTGGTCCAGCGTGGCCAGGCGTGGGATAAGTGGGATAGGGAAGAGATAGCCACATTGAAGACCAGGTTACTCCTTCCTGGTACAGCCCACTTTCCACCTACCTACACCCCCGGGCCCGCGTGTCCGGGGTGGAACCGCAAAAAGGAGAAACACATTGGCAGACAATTTGAACGCTGCGACCCCTCAAGAGTTGGCGCAAGCCGCAAAAGACTATGCTGACATCGTTGCGTATGAAACGAACTGGCCGAGTAAAGTCGCTGCACAGGCGCAGGCACAGGCGCAAGCCGCACAGACAGCCGCAAGGATTGATGCTCAGACAAAGCAACGTCAAAACTGGGATCAGTTAAAAAATCCCTACACGAAGCGAGGCAAGTAGATGGTAGCTCATGGGCATTTAGCCAAAAATCCACAGACTTCGAATGACCGTGAAGAGTGGGAAGCCTGGGCTCGGGACGCTTCTAGCCTTGAATTGTTTGAAGCGTTTCTGACTCGCATGAGCCATAGCAAGGTGACCATGCCAGACCTTGACCCGCTTCAAAGGTTGCTTGTGGAAAAGTTGAGAAGCCACCTGCAGCCCGAGGCCGCTGATATTGCGCCGGTAGAAAGCGAGGTTGTGTAATGGCAGGATTTACCTATTCCCCACTACCGGATAATCATCCAACGGATTCAGATACCTACTGGGCGCGCCGCGCTCAAGAGCGCAATCTGGCTATGCAGGCGAAGCGCGCTGCAACCCCGCTGAACATTCCATCTCTTCATCAGCTCTATCGAGACGGTGACGCAGCGCACGATGCTCAGGCAGCAGAGCGCCAGGCCGATATCGCGGCGGGCGACCTGGCATGGTGAGGGCCTGCCCTTGCCTCGCAATGATCCTAAGGCGATTGAAGCGCGAAACAAGGTCATTAATGGAGAGCAGCCAATGGGCGCGAATTCGCCCGCCTGATGGAAGCGAGAAACCATGTCTTCATCTGCTGAAGTAGCTAAACGACGGCAAGCGGTCGGCGATTTATGGGTGCGTGGTGTCCCGGTGCACCGGATCGCCAGCACACTCAAGACGCCAGATCGTACTATCCGCTCAGATGTTGAGGTGATCCGTGCGCAGCTCCAACAGGACCGCATCGCCGAACTCGAGGCGCGGCGCGATCGTTCCGTCGCTGTCTTGCGCAAAGTCCAGCAAGAGGCGTGGGGCCTGTTTGCACGACTTGAGGATGCCAGCTCGAGTAAGGTTGGAGCGCTCAACACAGTTGTGTCTACTGAAGAGAAGATAGCCAAACTGGAGGGCACGCTAGGCGCTGATGTGAATGTCAATCAGACGACCAACGTCAATGTAGTCACGTCGGAGGAATGGCAGCGCATTCAAGAGACGATCGCCGCGGCGCTGATGCCCTTTACTGACGCTCGCATAGCGGTCGCTTCTGCCCTGGCTCAGATGGACGGTACACGTGATAAGCTCAGTTGAGCTTGCACACCGGCTTGACCCGGTACTGATGGCAGAGGCGGCGGGCTACATCCTTGACGATTGGCAGCAGACGCTGTGTCGTTCGAAGCATCCACGCATCCTACTCAATATCCACCGGCAAGGCGGAAAAAGCCTGGTCTGTGCAATCGTGGCTCTCCATACCGCAATGTATGAGCCAGGTTCGCCGGTGTTGATGGTATCGCCTTCCTTGCGCCAGAGTAGCGAGCTTTTCAGGACGGCGCTTTCAATCTATCG
>WNGM01010030.1_pt1 | contig 10828 bp, 10 predicted proteins | sample 5400571 | NCBI WGS metagenome assembly WNGM01 (sample SAMN13153378, study PRJNA577476) | soil metagenome | isolation source: 100 cm soil or saprolite under Garry oak tree replicate 2 | place: USA:California | collected 2016-06-15 | reverse complement strand
GGCTGAAAGCCGTGCTCGACGCCGACATTCCGGCGTTCAACCGGCTCGTGAAGGAGAGCGACGTCCCGGCGATCATCCTGCGGTGAGCGTCGTCTTATAGCCGATAGCGCAGTCCCAACCCCACGCCGTAGCGCCAGGTGACTCGCCGTTCCAATTCGGACGGCAAGTCACCTGGGTCGAACCACGATTTCGAAAGGATCCCCTCAACTCGGATCGCGCCCGACAACCGGCTCACGACCAGCCACTCGTACGCCACGGCTCCCAATGCACCAGCTCGCGGACGCATTTCCTGATCGCTCTTCCAGAGGTGGAGGGAGGGTCCCAGTTCCGCTCGTATCGCTCCGCTCGACCCTATCCCCACCACCTGGAAGTTCACGAGCAATTGTCCCTCCACCAGCTGCCCAACAGAATTGTCAGTGAGCGTCAAGTGGGGAGCTGCCGCTGTCAGCCCCACGCGCGCGTATGATGCCTGCACGCCAAGGCGTACCCGCCCGACGGCGCGGTCCATACGTACTCCGAACGTGGTTGCGTTCCCCGGCCGGAGTGTCGTTGGCCCGCCGCTGTCAGTCGCAGCGCGCGACGATCCACGATAATGAGTGGTGCTGATCTCGAATCCAACGTCCCACTGCGCGTCTGCGGGAGGCGCTGAGACGGCCACGAGAGCCAGTAACAAAAAGCCACCACGCATAATGTTGGTCCTCAATACATGACAAGGTTGATCCACCCGTTCGTGATGTTGTTGTCGCCTTTGACGAACCAGTTGTAACCCGGGTACGTTGTTCCGACGATATCATCTTCGACGGCCGTACCGACCAGGTCGTCATTGGTTTTGAAGAACGAAGCAATGGCCTCCCAGAGACTCTTACCAGCTTTGGCGTACTTATACGCCTTCTGGATCGGGCCACTGGAATCGTTGCCGGCCGTGAGCTGACCGTACAAGCTGTCCACGACCTCAAAGACTCGTTCGGCGCGTCCCACATCGGTCTTGATCTGACACGCGGTATCGTCGTCCTCGACCACGAACACCCGCAGATTCTGGTTCGGATGTGCCGCGTTGTACTGATCGAGCTGCGTCTTCGAAAACAGCAGCACATTTCCGGACCAATCGAGATCGTTTTGATCGAAGGTGTAAGGCCCGCCGGCGTGCTCACCGGCGCACTGATAGTCGTAGAGCGAGTCCGTCGTGCCCTTCTGCCCCAGCATGTGCACTTCAAATTCGGGTGACCCCTTCAACCAGCCTTCAAAGTCTTGCACGAAATGGCTTGTGGTCATGTACAGACCGGGGGCTGGCGGAGGCGGGGGGACGACATCCCCGATGGTCCCGCCTCCCCCGCCGCTGCAATCGACGATGCATTCCTCCACGCGACTGGGGATGCTCGAGAAATCGGTCTCGACGGGCACGACGCCCAGGACCGGCGTGACCGGCGGCGTCTCGGGATCGAGCACGTGGCGGCGCCCAGTCGGATCGAAAGCGATCGGCGGGTCGTCGTCGGTCAATGCCGTCGCGACGAGGATGTTCTCGTCACCGGTCCAGGCAGCCCGGTGCGCGGGGACGGGGAGATATATCTCGAGCTCGATCGCCGCCTTCGCCTGCTCGGCGATGGACTCCTCACTTATGCCGTTCTCACTCGCGATCTGGCGCAGCGCATGCCCGCCGTTCGCGGCGAGAAAGGTCTGGAATTGGAGCTTGTGCTCGCGATACGGCGACGCGTCGAGCTGGGCTTTCAGGTACGCGCGGAACGCGGCGTTCCTGAGCCCCTTCGCGACGATCTTCGCGAGTGCCTCGGGCCGCTTCGACAGGGTGGCGAGTGAGGCGGCGGCTGGGACACCGCCATCCGGTTCGGTCACGGGCGCGCGATCGGTGCAACCCAGCACCGCCGCCAGCATGGCGACGGCAAGGATACGGTGCAACATGAGTCCTCCTGGTTAGGGTGGAGGCTCATTGTGGGGACTCGTGCGTGGAGGTCGGCGTCCTTTCCTTGCGACACGGCCCGGAAACACGCGAGATTCCCCGACCGTGCTTGCGATCTTGGTGGTTCTCGTTGCGGCGGACTCGACCTACTGGCAACAGCGGGTCGCATATTCGATCCAGGCGTCGCTCGATGAACCGAGCGGCGTGCTGAGCGGAAACGTGCGCATCACCTACGTCAATCAGTCGCCCGACACGCTACGGGACTTCTATGTGCACCAGTACCTGAACGCGTTTCGTCCCGGCTCGCGCTGGGCGGCGGTGGACTCGGCCGAAGGGCGCGTGCGCTTCCAGCACATGAAGGACCCCGACTACGCGTTCGAGCGGATCACGGCAGCGACGGTGATGGGCGAGTCGCGCAAGCCCGATTATCCGTACACGCCGGATTCCACCATCGCACATTGGTCGTTGCCACGCGCGCTCGCTCCGGGTGATTCGCTCGTCGTCGAGATCGCCTGGCAGGCGCGCCCGTCGACCTTGCCGCGACGGCAGGGCCGGCGGGGCAGGCGCTTCGATTTTGCGCAGTGGTACCCGAAAGTCGTCGTGTATGACAAGTACGGCTGGGAGGATCACCCGCTGTACCCCGCGGGAGAGTTCTACGGGGAGTTCGCTAGTTACGATGTCACCCTCGATCTGGCGGCCGATCAAGTCATCGGAGCGACGGGAGTCCCGGTGGAAGGTGATCCCGGCTGGGAGAAAGCAAACGCCAATCCCCGCATCCCGGTCGAGTACCAGCGGAATTACTACGACGCACGCCGCACGACGCACGCGTGCACGGCTGGTCAGGGCCGCAAATGCGTCCGCTTCTACGCTGACTCAGTCCATCATTTCGCGTTCTCGCTCAATCCCGAGTACCGCTACGAAGCGGGTCGCTACAAAGACGTCGTCGTGCGTGTCCTCTATTTGCCTGAAGACAGCGCGACCTGGGGCAAAGGCATCGCCGTGCGACGCACCGAAGCGGCACTCGGCTGGCTCGACTCGCTCTATGGGAAGTTCGCGTGGCCGCAGATCACGAACGTGCACCGCATCGAGGGCGGCGGCACTGAATTCCCCATGATGATCATGGACGGCAGCGCCGGCCTCGGCCTCATCGTTCACGAGCTGGGCCATAATTACACGATGGGCATTCTCGCCAACAACGAGTGGCGCGAGGGATTTCTCGACGAAGGATTCACGAGCTTCCAGACCGGGTGGTTCGCCGAGACACACGGCCAGCCTTCGGAGTATCCCGACATCGAGCGCGAGATCCTGTTCTGGGACCTCGACCGGTGGAGCCAGCCCGTCTCGATGGTCAGCGAGCGCTATCGCGACTTCGCCACGTACAACACCATGATTTACACCAAGGGCCAGCTCTTCTACGAGCAGCTGCGCTACATCGTGGGCGACGACGTGATGCGCCAGATCCTGCGCACCTACTACGCCCGCTATCGCCTCAGGCACGTGGACGAGAACGCCTTCCGCAGTGTGGTCGAAGCAGTCGCGCACATGGATTTGAAGTGGCTGTTCGGGCAATGGCTGCACGGCACGCCGCTGATCGACTACCGGCTGAGCAAGGTCGAGCGACACCGCGAGGGTAATCGCTGGCGCACCGTCGTCACGGTCGACCGCTTGGGCGACGGCTGGATGCCGGTCGAAATCGGCGACGGCGACACGGTGTTCGCGCGCGCGAGCGGCCAAGCGGAGCAGGAGCGTGTGGAATTCGTCACCAGCAGGAAGCCGAGACGGCTGGTGCTCGATCCCCGCCAGCGAGCGCACGACTGGAACGCGCTGAACAACTGGGAGAAAAGGGGCCTGTGGCCCGCCACGTCGCGGAGGAAAGGCGTCACACGCTTCGACAATCCGACCCGCACCGAATCCCGCCGCGACCGAGTGGTGACGGCCTTGCTGCCGCTCGCATGGTCCAACGACCACGGCGGATTCACCGGCGCGATACGCGGCCGCTCGAACTACCTGGGCCGATACGAGCAGAGCGTCGGCGTCTATTCGTACGCGTTCGACTCCGGCGCCACGCACCGGGAAGGGTACTACTTCCGCTTCGGCAACCCGGTGCGCCACGCGCTGCCGCGCACCGAGACCGGGGTGTCGGGGTGGTACGTCGAGGGCCGTGCGGGCGCGGCAGTCCACGTCGATCGCTCGCTGCGCCGGCATCTCACCTTTGGCGCCGACCCCCACGCCGGTTTCGATGCCATCTGGATGGCCGCCAACGACACCGGCTACGTGGATCGCCGGCTGTGGGAAAACGCAGGGACCGTCGAGGTCGGACCCTGGGGTTCGGTCGTGAGCCGGCACGGCGACCGAGTCTGGCGGGCCCGAGGGAGCGTCCGTGGCGGTGTCGTGTATCGCAATCCGGGGCCCGGCCAGCAGTTCTCCCGGCGCTACGACGTTGAGGGGTTCGCGCGCGCGACGGCCGAGGTCAGCGTGCGCACGCCGTTCATTCTCAACACGACCCTAGGTGCGCGAGTCTTCGGCGGCGCTTACCTCGCGCAGGACGTGCCGGCGCTGCAACGTCGCATCATGCTGGCTGGTGCCGATCCCTACGAGACCTTCACGAACCCGCTGCTGCGCAGCCGTGGCGCCCTCCTCGTGCGTCCCGATTTTCACTATCACGCGCCCGGCGATGCCAACCTGCGGGCCTTCCGGCCCGACCTGGGCGGGCGCTGGGCGGTTGCCCTGAACATCGAAGGCTCCAAGCGGCTCGGGGGGGGACTGTTCGCTGACGCGAGCGTCGCCGCGTTCGTGGATGCTGGGCTGGTCGATCCGACCGCCGTTCCATCCTCGCCGAGCGGCAAGTCGTTCACGACCTTGTACGATGGCGGAGTGGGGCTCGTCCTCCGCCCCCACATCAACGAGCTGGCCTGGACGATGCGCTTCGAGGTGCCGTTCGTGGTGAATCGCTGGAATTACGCTGCCGACGCGACCGACCAACGGTTCGGGTTTCGCTGGCAGGTCAGCCTGGAGCCGAGCTTTTGAACGACCGGCGCGCGTTCTTTCAGCAAACTATCGGTAAGGTGCTCAACGAGGTCGCGAAGCGCGCCGAGGAGCGCGTCGCCCCGAAGCGCTGGTTCCGCCCGCCCGGCGCGGCACCGGAAGTGGCGTTCGTCGCCGCCTGCACGCGTTGTGGCGACTGCATCGACGTCTGCCCCGTGCACGCCATCCTCAAGATGCCGGCGAACAGCAGCGGTCTGGCGGCGGGAACGCCCTATCTCGATCCGACGACGCGCGCGTGCATCGCCTGCGAGGACATGCCGTGTGCCGCTGCCTGTGAGACGGGTGCCCTCACGCGCGTGCCGTGGGAACAGGTGCACATGGGCATCCTCGAGTTGGACCCACAGCGCTGCATCACATTTCAGGGCACCGAGTGTGGCGTCTGTGCGCGCGCCTGCCCAATCGGCGAGAAAGCCCTCGCGCTCGACGACCGCGGCCATCCCGTACTCAAGCCGGAAGGCTGCGTCGGCTGCGGGGTATGTGTGACGGCATGCGTGACCGTGCCGTCGTCACTGAAATTGAGGTTGGCGTGAGCGGGGGCGGGCTCCCTTACCGGGTCGAGAAGCCCTGGGGATACGAGCTTATCTGGGCGAAAGCCGACCAGTACGTCGGCAAGATCCTGCATATCGAGCCGGGCCACGTGCTCTCGCTGCAGTATCACAATAAGAAGGATGAGTCGATCTACGTTCTCTCCGGCGAGATCATCCTGCGGATCCAGCACGGCGAGACGCTGATCGAGCGGCGCGCGCGCGCGGGTGAAGCATTTCACATTCCTCCCAAACAGATCCATCAATTCGAGGCCGTCGTTGTGACCGATCTACTCGAAGCCTCCACGCCCGAGCTGGACGACGTCGTCCGGCTCAAAGACCGCTACGGACGGGTCAAATGAAGGTGATCATGCCGATGGCTGGGAAAGGCACGCGTCTCTTGCCGCTCACCAAGCGGGTGCCCAAGCCGCTCGTGAACGTCGCTGGGCGGCCGGTGATGGATTACGTCATGGACGCGCTCCGCCAAGCGGGGCACCTCGACGAGCTGATTATCATCACGGGCCATTTGAAAGAAAAAGTCGAAGCGTATGTGCGAGAGCATTACGACATTCCCGCGCGGTTCATCGAGCAGAAGGTGCTCGATGGCACCGCGGGGGCGGTGAACCTCGCGCGCCCCTACGTCGACGGTCCAGTCATCGTCATTTTCGTGGATACGTTGTTTGATGCCGACCTGTCGATCGTGAAAACGACCAAGGCCGACGGCATCATCTGGACCAAAGAAGTCGAGGACTACCAGCGGTTCGGCGTGGTTGTGACCGACACGCAGGGCCACATGACCAAGATCGTCGAGAAGCCGAGCACGCCGATCTCGCGGCGCGCTAACATCGGCCTCCAGTACGTACAGGATTGGCGCACGCTGTTCGAAGGAATCGAACAGGTCCTCAAAAGCCCGCCGGGGAAGGGGGGCGAGTTTTACTTGACCGACGCTTTCCAGTACATGGTGGATAAGGGAAAGAAGCTGTTCGTGAGCGAAGTGGGCGGCTGGTACGACTGCGGCAAGGTCGACACGCTGCTCGAGACCAACGAGCACCTCCTGAAGCACGGCCGAGGCAGACGGCCGGGAAAGGTGCCGCCGGGCGTTGAGGTCAAGGATCCGGTGTACGTTGAGGAGGGCGTGATGCTCAGGGATGCGACGATCGGTCCCAATGTCGCGATCGAAGCCGGCAGCTCCATCGAGGGCAGCACCATTGCCAACAGCATCCTCGGCAAGGGCGTGCGGGTGAAGAACGGGAAAGTCGCAGGGTCGGTCATCGGCGACCAGCAGGTGATCGACGGGAAGCAGGTGAAGGATTCGGTAATGGATGCCGGCGAGCTCGCGCCCGCACGGTAAGGGTGAACGAGTTCCTGGAGTTGTTCGACTACAACGGCTGGGCGAACCGCATCATCCTCGACGCGGTCGCCCAGCTGCCGGACGACGAGTACGTTCGCGACCTGAAGAGCAGCTTTGGCGGCATTCACGGCACGCTTGGCCACATCGTCTGGGCCGAGCAGCTCCGACCTCCGCAGCCTGGCGGAGGTTCGGAGCCGGTGGGAGCAGGTCGAGCGCGAGCGCACGGCGTTCGTTGCAGGTCTGAACGACGCCCGTCTCGACGAGACGCGGGTTGTAAAGCCTTCCACGGGCGGCGAATACGTCCACTCATTCCGTCAGATGTTTCGCCATTTCATCAATCATTCCTCCTACCATCGCGGCCAGATCGTGGTCTTGCTGCGCCAGCTGGGCCGGGCCGCGCCGAATACGGACTTGATCCGCTTCTACCGGCTGAGGGGTTGACCCAGGCGGGAACCTAAAGTTACTTACTGACTGTTCAGTTAGTAACTTTGGAGACCCAATGCCCGCAACTGCTGTCAAGCGTCGTTCGTCCCGTGCCGCGCGCCCCCGCTGGCACCGCCGCAAGGACGCCCGTCCCGACGAGATCCTGGCCGCCGCCCTCGAGGTCTTCTCCGATCGCGGCTTCGCTGCGACCAAGCTCGAAGACGTCGCGCGCCGGGCCGGCGTGACCAAAGGGACCATCTACCTCTACTTCGCGAATAAAGAGGCGCTGTTCAAAGCGCTCATCCGCGAGACCATCGTCCAGGTGATCGCCCAAGGTGAGGCGCTCGCGCAGTCGTTCACCGGGAGTGCGCGCGACCTCCTGGAGCGCCTGGTGCGGGAGTACTGGCGTCTCGTCGGTGAAACGTCGCTGGTTGGCATCCCCAAGCTGATGATGGCGGAAGCGGGGAACTTCCCCGAGTTAGCTCGCTTCTACTACGAAGAAGTTGTGACGCGCGGGCATCGGCTCATGGCCGGCGTCATCCAGCGGGGCATCAAGGCCGGCGAGTTTCGTCCGGTGAACGTCATGGTGGCGGCCAAACTGGCGATGTCGCCGCTCATGCACGCCGTCATCGCCCGCAAAGCCTTCTCGGCATGCATGCCCGAAGGCTTCAACGTCGCCAATTATCTCGACACTCACATCGATCTCTATCTCCATGGCATCAGCAAGTAGGCTATCGCTCGTACTCATCGCGCTGCTGGGCGCTCAAGTCCTTCAGGCGCAGGCGCCCTCCGCGAGCGCCCTCCGGCTCTCTTTTGCAGGCGCCGTCCGCCAGGCATCGGGAGCCAGCGCGGACACCGCCCCCGCGGCAGTCACCATCGCCGGATTTCGCAGCGACGCAGCGGGCGCGCGCGTCCGGCAAGCGCGCGCGGCGCTACTGCCCAATCTTACGCTCGCGGGCTCGTGGGTGAACCGCACGTTCAATCCGCAGACGCTCGGCTTCAAGCTGCCGGGGGTCAACCTGCCGTCCCTCGTACCGCCCTTCAATGCCTATGACGGCCGCGCGCGGGTCACGCAGACGCTCTTCGATCTCTCCAGCGTGAGTCGCGTGAGCGCCGCACGTGGGCAGTTGAACGCGGCCAAGGCGGATCGCAGCGCGGTCATCGAGACCGCCGCACAGAACGTCGCGTTGGCGTATACGCGCGCGGCGCGAGCGCAGGCGGTCGTCGCTGCGCGCCAGGCGGACTCGGCCCTGGCGGCCGAGCTGGTCGGTCTGGCGGTCGCGCAACAGCGGGCGGGCGTGAGCGCGTCGATCGACGTTACGCGCGCCAAGACGCAGCTGGCCGACGCTGCGGGTCGTCTCGTCGTGGCGGCGAATCAGCTCGATCGCGCGAGAATCGATCTCGCGCGCGCGTTGAGCCTCGACCCCAGCACGCCGATCACGCTAACCGACAGCCTGAGTGCGCAGCTCGGTGCCGCCGACGTCCCGGCGGACCGCAACGCCGCGGTGACCCAGGCGATCGCGAGGCGTCCCGATCTCATGGCCGAGCAGGCGCGCGGCGCGGCGGCGCGCCAGGCGGTGAGCGCGATTTCGGCCGAGCGGCTGCCCCGGCTGGATCTCGAGGCGGACTACGGAGTCAGCGGGCTGCGCGTCCCCGACGCCGTCAGCACACGGCAGATAGCAGTCGAAGTCACGTTGCCAATTCTCGACGGCTTCCGGCGTGAGGGGCGGAAGGCCGAGCAGGAGGCGGTGGCGCATGAGTCGGACGTGCGCGCGCGCGACCTGCGCCAGCAAGTCGAGGCCGATGTCGACGGCGCGCTGCTGGATCTGCGCTCGGCGGGCGCCCAGCAGCAGATCGCTGCCGAGCGCTTAGAGCTGGCGGCCCAGGAAGTCTCCGAAGCGCGCCAGCGTTTCAAAGCAGGCGTCGCCGGCAACATCGAAGTCATCAACGCTCAATCTTCATTGCTCCGCGCGCGTGACGCGGACATCGATGCGCGTTTCGCGGCGGTATCAGCGCGCATTGCGCTGGCCCGGTCAGTGGGCAGCGCGCGGACCTTGCATTAAAGGAACAGGACCAATGGCTACGACGATGGAACCCACGGAAACGAGAATTCGGCCCGCACCCTCGGCACCGCCGGCGGCGCCGCAAAAACCCGGCGAGAAGAGCTCACGGCGCACCGTGTTCATGATCATGGGCGTCATCCTGGCCGGGCTGCTTCTGTTTGGCGCGCGGAAGTGGTGGTTCAGCCGCTCGCACGTGTCGACCGACAACGCGCAAGTGGACGGCCACATCATCCCGGTGCTGCCGAAGGTGGGTGGCTTCGTCGCCGAGGTGCGCGTGGACGAGAATCACACCGTGAAAGCGGGCGACACACTCGTCGTGCTCGATGATCGCGATTACCGCGCGCGGCTCGCGCAGACCGACGCCGATCTCGCAGCGCTGCTCTCGACCGTCAGCTCCCGCACGCGCGTGGGGCAGGCGGACGCCGCTGTGGCGCAGGCGCAGGCGAACGCCCTCAAGGCGGCTGCCGATCTGGCGCGGATGGAGCCGCTCGCGATCCAGAACGTCGTCAGCCAACAGCAACTCGACGCGGCCCGTGCCGCGGCCGCCGCCGCCGCAGCACAGCTCGCAGCGGCGCAGGCGCAGCTGGTCGGCGCCGATGCCCGGGTTGCCGCGGCCCGCGCGTCGCGCGATCAAGCCGCGCTCCAGCTGTCCTACACGCGTCTCACCGCGCCCGCAAACGGCGTCGTGTCGAAAAAGACGGTCGAGATCGGCCAGCTCGTGCAGCCGGGTCAGCCGCTGATGAGCGTCGTGCCGCTCGAAGATGTCTGGGTGACGGCGAACCTCAAGGAGACGGAGACGGCGGACGTCACGCCCGGCGACTCGGCCGACATCACGGTCGATGCGTACAAGGGGATCCACTTCCGCGGTCACGTCGAGAGTCTGTCGCCCGCGACCGGCGCGAAGTTCTCGCTGCTGCCGCCCGACAACGCCACCGGCAACTTCACGAAGGTGGTGCAGCGCATTCCGGTTCGGATCCATCTGGACGGTGCCCCCGATCCGGCGCACCCGCTCCGGCCCGGCATGAGCGTCGTCGCGACGATCAAAACGCACTAGCGCTATGACTGCCGCCGCCTTACCGCTGTCCGCCGCACCGGATCGCTATCGCTTCAAGTACATAATCGCGATCACGGTCTCGCTTGCGTCAGTGCTGGAGCTGCTCGACACCAGCATCGTGAACGTGGCGATCCCGCACATGATGGGTAACCTGGGCGCGACGCTGGACCAGATCGCCTGGGTCTCGACCGGCTACATCGTCGCGAACGTCATTGTGTTGCCGATCACGGGATGGCTGTCCGCGTATTTCGGGCGGCGCCGCTATTTCGCGGGCTCGATCGCCTTGTTCACGCTCGCGTCATTCATGTGTGGCAACGCGGGATCGCTCGAGGCGCTGGTCTTCTGGCGGATCGTGCAGGGGCTGGGCGGTGGGGCGCTGCTCTCCACGTCGCAGGCGATTCTGTACGAGGAGTTCCCGCGCGAAGAGTACGGCACGGCGATGGCGATCTTCGGCGT
>WNGM01006801.1_pt1 | contig 10828 bp, 12 predicted proteins | sample 5400571 | NCBI WGS metagenome assembly WNGM01 (sample SAMN13153378, study PRJNA577476) | soil metagenome | isolation source: 100 cm soil or saprolite under Garry oak tree replicate 2 | place: USA:California | collected 2016-06-15 | reverse complement strand
CTGACCTTCCAACGTGGTCACATCGAAGAACCACCCGTCTGCCGTGGCATCGGTGGGCGCTCCCGGTTCACTCCCGGCAGCTTGCCAGGCGGCAGCAGTGCCAAGGGCTGCGATCCTGCCCCAGCCGGTGCTCGTGCCGATCTTGGTGGTGGTACTGCCCTCAGTGCCGCCCGTCGTCGTTGACAGTTGTCCGGCAGAGATGAGGGTGGGATCGGCGACTTTTGAGCCATAGAGGGAAAGCCCGGTCATAAACGGACTCCTATCACCGGCAACGCGAGCGCCCCTGGTGGCACAATGCCTGGTCGCCATGCGGCAAAGGCCATCACGTTCGCGGATTCATCCTTGTAGAGCTGCTGGGTGATGACATCCCAAATAAAGGCCACACCGCGCCCGCTCGCCTTGTCATCCACGCGCCCGATGATCTGCGCGGTGGTCCGTCGCCCTTGCAGGGTTAGTACGCCCTGTTGGCACTGGTAGGCGCTATAAGGCTCGGTGATACGGAGCGCCGCGTTACCCCGGGGCGTGCATATCCAAAGCTCTGCAATGCGGGCAGCATCACCGGCGCTGACCACATCTTCAAGCCACAATATCGGACGTTTGTTCTTGCCATTGTACGTCACCGTCTGGACTTCGCTTATCTCGCGGCCACTGGTGAGGATGACCCGCCAGTACGATTCGCCACGTGCAAATTTTCTGAGTTGGTTCAGCATCAGGACACCTCCTGATATTGCTTGTGGGGCGGGTTTGTGATATAATGCAGGGGTAATATGATGTTGCCGGAGCGATGCTCTAACATCCCCCGGCGTGATGATAAGGAAGGACCCTTACCATGCGTAAAATATATCACACTCCCCAAGAGAAGCGGGAAGCAGAACGCGCCCGTGACCGCAAACGTAACCACACTGAACATCGCCACGCTTATGACCGCAAACGCCGCGATACCGATGAGGCACGCGCAAAACGCAGAGCACGCCAAGCTAAGAAGCGGGAAGCCCGATTGCAAGCTAAACAAAGCAGATTGCCCCGGCCCTATGAAGTTGAGCAAATAAGCCTGTTTAAGGTGTGTCCTCACTGCATTCCACCTACTGAAAAGTTTCTCAGCGAGTTTGCCATAGACCCCAGGCGAAAAGATGGGCATGCGGGTTGGTGTAAAGAATGTAACCGCAAAGATGCCCATACCGAAAAAGGAAGGGCCTGGGAACGGGAACGCAGCAGGAAAAGAAGACTTGACCCTGAATATTGCAAGGAAGTAAATCAAAGAAAGCGGGCATGGAATAGCAAGAATCCGCTGGCTGTTCGTGCCTACGTGCTCAAACGCTATGCACGTAAGAAGCGAGCCTCGACTATAGAGAAGGTAGACTTTGCTTCCATTCTTGAGCGAGACGGGCTGTTTTGCTATATCTGCGAACAACCTATCTTGCCCGATCAAGCTATTGACTTCGATCACGTTATTCCGCTTTCTCGTGGTGGTATGCATACCGAAAGCAATCTAAAACCAACACATCACCTCTGCAACCGTCGCAAGTTCAACAAACTACTTGAGGAGCTTACTCCTCACGATAGACGAGGTGTAGCTTAAGTTACACCCACAGGTATTGGAATCCCAATTGTGGCAAGAGTACTCCCCCCTGCATATTCGGGCCAGTAAAAAGAGAAATGAGAAAATACCACAAACCGGCAGTCGTGGCCTTGGGCGTCACCCCGTCCTGAATATAATTTGTTGCTGCTTGCAGGCTCTGCCACGTCGCCAGCCACGCGCCGGTGGCAGGGGAAACCGCCCCGGCGGTGCCACTCGTCACGGCCAGCGTGCCCCCTGCATTGGCCGAGGGCGTCTGCTGCGTACCGCCCGTATCCACACCAAAGCCATAGGCGTTGGCTTTGAGGTAGGAAGTAGAACTGGTATCAGATGATTGGCCGTTCACAATGGCCGAGCCATCCCCCGGCGTGGGCTGCGTACCGGGGCTGGCTGCCGGGTAGGTGTTATCCTTCCAGGCGCTTATGATGGGTGCCCCGGCAAAGGTGCCAAGCGCATCCCAGGACACCAGAAACTGCTTATAGTGCGCTGTCGTCCCGTCATAGGTGGTGACTTTGAGTCCACCGCTATTGTCTGAGCCAAGATAGGCCCAACATTCAGGCACCACGCCGGTTGAGGCAGGGCGCGTATAGATGGGCCAGGCAGCGGAGGCAATGTTGCCCGCGCCCGCGCCCGAGGCGCACATACGCAGCTCGTAGTTGGCAGTGGAGAGCAGGATATCAGTAAAGGTTGGTGAGGCGTCGCTTGTCCCTGTGTTTGCCTGAAATTTGAGCGTGGTGAAATCGGCCACGTGAATACCTCCTAATAATCGCTAGCGGTCACCTGGAATGGTGACGTTACCGGCTCCGCTGTGCCATCTAGCCAGGTTCTGCCACTCAAGATCGCCGGTAGTTGGCCTACGACACGGAACCGCATGCGGTAGTATGTTCCGGCGACAAGCGAGATGGTGGCCGTAGCAAGCGTGGTCTGCACGCCATTCGAATCTCTGACGATGGAAAGCGCCGTGGTCGTCGCCTGAAGCAGGTACCAATTCCCGCTATCCACATAGCGCAATACGATACCAGCAGTCATGGTTGAGGCCGACAAGCTGAAGCGCGTGCTGTCCTCGGAATCCCCTGCCACCTTTGAGCCAAGACGCTCATACATGCTGCCTGTGGTGTTGGTGATAGTCGCCTCGCCCCCGGATATGGCATCGGTGCCCGTCCCCACTTTGGTGTAGGTTTGGCCGTCGTCTGAGGTGCCCAGCCCCGGCGATTGGTTCGCCCGGTCCATGTAGTCAATGGCCAGTGGTAGGTTGGTTCTTTTGCCCGAGGCCACGTAGCCCCCGAGGACCGCCCATTGGAGCTTGCGGATATTGGGCATGGTGGCTGTGGTCGTGGTTGAGAGTGTCACCTTCACGCGCACATTCTTGCCAGATCCCGAAGACCCTGGTGTCAGTCCTGTAATCGGCCCGCCATTCGAGGCTGTCTGATACGTCGCCCCACCATCGGTCGAGGTCTGGACTAGGATGGTCCCGCCCTGTGAAAGCGATGGATCCCACGTGATGACGCTGGAGGCAATCGTGGTGATACCACCGATGGAGGTACTTGGCCCGATCCAGGTGCCCGATTTGGCGGCCATCACCCCGAAGTTGTCGAACTGGTCAGTGATGCTGACCGAGGTCTCACCATTGCGGTTACGCAGGGCAAGGTAAGCGGCGGCTGTGTAGGTGCTATCTGAGACTGAGAGGTACTGCACGCCGCCCAGCGAGACGGTGTAGGTGCTGCCGCTCTTGACTACCTTGAGCCGGTACCAGCCATAGGCCAGTTTGGGCGAGAAGGTATGGGATGCAAGTTGTGTCGAACTGTTCGCCCCGCCGTTGCTGCCACTGCGTATCTCAATCGAGGTAGAGAGCACTTCCACCGCATAACCGTAACTACCATCCCCATTGGTAAAGTTGGTTGTGCCGAAGGTGACGCCACGCCGGGGGACATCCCCCTGCACGTTGATATCGGTTTCAAGCGTCCAGTTCCCACTCCACAGTCCGGCAAAGTCCAGGCGGGAGCGCGTTTCACTGGACTTGGTGCAGGAAAGCTCATAGATGCCGCTACTCACGTCTTGCGTGGGGTTGCCATTGCCGAACAGGGGTTGCCCGGTCATCACCCCGTCGTCCCAGTTGCGCGTTTTGCCGATCAGGGATACATCACCCCCTGCATTGGCTTGCATGCCCGAGAATACGCCGGCGCTCCAATCGTTCTGCGCCATATACGAGGCAGAGACTGAGGAGGAGCCGGTGAGCTCTAAATCACCATCCCCCACGTTGCCTGTACCCACGACGTTTGAAAGCGTGCCCGTCTGCCAGTCGCTTTGTGTGGTCACAAATTGCGTGGCGTAGTTGGCTATGATGCCCTCGTACTGCAGCACGTCAGCGATCATGTCCGCCGCGATCTTGCCCGCATAGGTAGGTGTGGTGTACTGCCTCATGCTAGTGCGATTCTCGGCTAAGCGGCGTGGGTCGAAGCAATCCAGTTGGTGCAGTGTCGTCGGGTCGGGATACGTGTTGGTCTTGTCCTGAATATCTGCCGCCACAAAACCAACAAAGAGACGGCCTAACACCGGGTCGGTGACGGTGACTTTTGCCAGGTAGGGAAAGAAGACAGTGCCGGTGTAGTCCCAAATGTAAATCTGGCAGCGCCAGCGCTCTGTAAGTTTGGGGGAATACTTAAAGGCAGGCTCATCAATCGCATAGGACGTACCCGCTACCTGAACTGTGAGCATGCATCAACCCCACTTAATAGGCCCGCCGTGCCTGCGCACGTCTGTACCTGCCCGCTGCATGATCCTGTCGGTCACACTCGCGCCGTCTAGTTTGACATCAGGCGGCATGACGACAATGTGGTTGTGGACGACGGTCACGCCACCGGTGGGATAGCGTCCGCCGCCAAAAGAGGAGCCTGAAAGGGAGTACGAGCCCTGATAGTTCCCACCCATCGACGCGGCCAGGAGTAGAGAGGCCGATTGCACGGCAGGAATGGAGCGTCTGATACCGTCTGCAATGCCCATGCCGAAGGTGTAGCCCCAGGTCTCATAGCCCTTCAAAGGACCGTGCTCGACGGGTGAGCCTGGAAACAATCCTTTCAGATTTGCAAGGGCGCCTTGTACCCAACTTATGAGACCTGCCCAGGCGGATTGTATCCCTTTCAGGATATTGTTGACGAGGTTTTGCCCCCAGGCAACAGCCTGCCCGATGATGTTGAGAACAGCCTGCTTGAGTTGGTTGAGTTTGGTCTGAATGAATAGGACGATTTCCGTCCAGAGGGCAGCAGACTTGACCTTGAGGCGAGTCCACTGATCCACAATCCAGTTGATGACCGTATTCCACAGATTCACCAGGAAATCACGCGCTTTGGTGAACCACTTGATGATTCCATTCACGATATCGGGGATGATACTCCCGCCAATGAGTTGCTGCCACAGCCATTTGAAGAACTCGACGACCTTCTGCACGAGCCACTGAATTCTATCGTGTACCCAGGTGGCGACAAAGATAATGATGGCGACAAGAAAGAGGAAGGCCGCGATAACTAGCCCGACGGCGATAATGACGCCCAGGATGATACCAGCCACGATGATAAAGGCAACTACCAGGATAACACCGATGATCTGTGCCAGAAGCAGGAGTTCAGGCAAGTGGGGTTTGATGGCAGCGACGAACATATTCCAGGCCGGAATAACCACCGTTTGAATGACCTTGACGAGCGCTTGGAAAAGTGGAGAGAGCCAATCGCTAATAACCTTGGCGATAGCCATCATCCCGTTCCACAGGAAAATGGCTGCTTCCTTCGTCTTATTGAAGGCCTCCTTGAGCCACTGGAGAACGCCAACAAGGGGGTTAATGGCATCGTGCGTCTTGTGAAACACGCCGCTCGCCCGGTCGAAGGCATCAAGTACCGGCTGCGCGTTGCTCTTGATTAAATGCAGTGCGCCTCCTGCGCGATCAAATGTATCGGCCAGCGGGGATAGGGCCTTATTGACCTCTTTGGCTGGGCCAAAAACCTTGTTAAAGGCATCAATGATATTATTGATAAAGCCTGAAAGTGGCTTGGCATTGTTCACCCAATCGGCGAAGTGCTGCACAAGTGGGGTAATGACATCAGCAAGATGACCCAGGACGGGCACCAACTGCGTGCCAATGGCGATGAAGACGGCCTGCATGGCTGCCTTGCCCTGATCGAGTTTGACATTAAAGTTCTTTTGCGCCGTATCCCACCCAAGCACCGCCGTCTTGCTGGCATCCATCGCCGCCGTGACCTTCTTCGTATTCTCCACATAGGTCTTGAAATGCCCGCCGGTGAGTGAGAGGAACGCCTGCAGTGAGCGCTGCCCACCAATCATGTCACTCGCGGCACGATTAAATGGCACACTGCCCTCCGGACCGGCGCGCTTGGCGGCGTCATAGATCATCTGCAAGGCACCTGGCAGACTCTTCTTCATCTCATTGGCCACGGCCACGGTATTCAAGCCGAACTCGGTCATGGCCGTGCTTGCCTTCTTGGTGGGATTTTCCAGGCTTTGGAACATGAAGCGCAGAGACGTAGCAGCACGCTGCGCAGGGATACCAGCATTGGTCATGGTGGACATGGCAGCGGCAACATCGGCAAAACTGACACCAAGGTTCCGAGCCAGGGGCAGGATTGGCCCCATTGAGTTGGATAATTCCTCCAGGGTGATCTTGCCTAACTGCACAGCGCGGGTGTACCCGTTCATGAACTGCGTTGCGTTGAATTGCGCCGTGCCATAGTCGGTCATGGCTGTCGTCAAAGCTTTCGCCACGTCCACCACATTCGCTTGCTCTGCCACCGCGCCGCGAGCAGCCACGCCTAGCGTATTTTCGGCTTCGGCGCCACGCTGGCCCGCCGAAATAATTTGATACATCGCAGGCAGCAGTTTGTCGGTCAGCACCCCGGTCGCGGTGGATACCCCCAGGATAGACTCTCCCATGAGATTCATGTTATCGGTCACATCCCCCGCGCCGGTGACGAGCCGGTTTAAGCCTTGTTGGAAGTCGGCGGCAGCTTTGACGGCCATCACACCGATAGCGATGCCCACAGCGACCGCTATCAGGCCAAAAATAGCGATGACTTTGAGCGCGGCAACTGCAAGTTGCTCGAAGCCCTTTACAACGTCGGCCAGCCCTTTTTTGAGATTGAGCATGCCGGTTGCAGGGAAGCCGTGGATGAAGAAATCCATCGAATTGATAGCCGTCTTCGCCCCTTGCGCTATCAGTTTGAATGGATTGGCAAGCCCGGTAAGTATGCCACCAAGTGAGCGCACGATAGAGCTTGCACTGTCCCGTGCACGAATGTCGATCAGCATCGAAAGCGCTCTATCCCCTGCCATGCTAGCGTCGTGTCCTTTCTGCTGCTCGCTTGCTTTCTGCTATCTCCGCCTCGACCTCGGCGTTTTTGCGTGCCTCTAGCTCCCTGCGCTTGATAAGGACTAAGGTCTGTATCTGCCGCTCTTGCATAGGCGCAGCGCGGTAGCCCCAGTAGCCCCCGAACAATGGATACAATTCTGCTCTCAGGATGGCATCAGGGAAGTCTTCTCCTCGTTGGAGCTTTCCGGTGAATGCCCGTTCGAGGAGGGCAAAAAATCCTCTTCTTCCTCCTCGTCCATGATCTCAGCGATTTGGTCGCACACTTCCAGGATAGGCTTGCGGTAGTTGGCCGGCAGTCTGATAATTTCGCCTGGTACGACTTCCATCTTGCGGCCGGCGCGGGTCAGCGTCCAATTGAGAATCATCTCCTCAAGGAGCTTATTGCGGGCCGTGCCCAGGCGCATATCTACACGGCGCGATTTGCCTTTGCCTTTAATGCCACTTGAAGCGTTATCGACTGCCTCCTGTTCAATGCCGGTATAGGTGCCCTTGATGGTCACTGTTTCGTGCGCTTCCCAGCGCCACTTCTCGCGGAACTTGGCCGCTTCCTCCGGCTTCGTATCGTCTGGTATAGTAACACTTGGTACTTTGTCGCCTGCGCCCATGTGGGCCTCGCTTTCTAGGACTGTGCCTCTTCTTCGACAGGTGAAAAGAACATGTCGAACTCTTGCCCGATGCGTGCCTCGAAAAATACTTTGGCTGCACTCGGGTTGACTATGCCCATATCCAGGTGTGCGGAGGGCGTCGCACTGCCGAAGGGTTCGCCCTGTACCCCGTTCAACTGGACATAGGCCATTTCAACCGACTTTGCCTCAGTCTCACCAGGGGCTTTATAAAAGCCGCGCCCACGGTTGACCTGATCTAAACGGAATCGTGCATGTATCCTCATTGAAAATCTCGCTTTCTATCTGATATGCCTACCTATGGGACTAGAGTGCATACGTGGGCGGCTGGCGGGTGAAGATCTCCAGCTTGAAACTCCCCCCGATGGCCGCGTCGTACTCCGTGGTGAGTTTCGGCTTGGCAAAGACATTGCCCTTATTCGGGTCGCCTTCCTGCCCATACTCCCCGTCGTATCGTACCGGCAGGGTCCACTTCCACCCCTTGTAGTAAATCGTGCCTGCACTGATGCCCAGGAATTCCCCGATGATCTGTGCTACGAGGTACTGCTTGAGGTTTTGCCGGAATTGCTCAAATTGCAAGAGATTGATGATATCGTAGGTGACATCGACCGCGCAATCAGGCTTCATCGGATACGCCCGGCTCAAGTTCTGCGAGTTGACAAAGGTCCAGTGCGGATCTACCCCTGCCTTGATCGCAACCTTAATTTCCTCGTCAACATCTTGCGAGATAGTGGCCCCGGCAGTACCCGTGATTGAGTCAATCCACACCTGCGTTTGCCAGCCAGCTACCGGCATATCGGCAAGGGGCGCGCCGATAGAGGCAATACGCGAGGTATTGAGCGGGTTGGTCGTGCGGTCCCCAATCGGAATCTTATCCTGCGCCCCGCCTTTCAGCGAGAGCTTGACTTCACCTTTGTTGGGAATAGTCATCTCACCATCAGTCGTGTAGGTAAAGGGATGGACCCAGGAAGCAGAGCCGTCAAAGTGCTCGACCACGGCCGTTTGCCTGGTACTCTCAGAGGTGGCGGTCCCCCACCAGCCAAACACGCCGGTGATGACCAGGGTAGTGGCATTCGTTGTTCCGCCAATCGAGGTGATCGCGCTGTACACGTTGGCGCTGTAGTAGGTGCCGTTTTGCGGGCAACCCATACGATGTCCCAACGATGGTGATAGCAGCACCGGATGCCCAGGTAGAGGCCACGATAATGAGTTTCATGCCGGGGGCTGTTGGCTGGTTGGCAATCGTCATCGCAGCCGTGATGGTTGCCGAAGCGACGACTGAGAGCGGCGCGGCTGGGATCGTCACCCAGGTAGGGGACCCGACCATCAGATAGACCCAGTACAAAGACAGGTCTCCATAGAAATCGCTGTCCCATGTGCCGATATCGGGCTCATTCACTGTTGCGATAATCTTTTTATCACGTGCCATCAGCCCTGAATGCTCGTTGGGGCTGTAGGTCGGCACTTTGCGCCCGCTCTTAAAGGCGGTATCGGGGATATTGAACTTACCCCGCCCTGACATTGCTTCACCACGAGCACGCCGCCGCCGGTGACGAGCGGTGCCGAACACTGGAAGTTGGTAATCGCGGTGTAGAGGTTGACACTCTCGTATTCAAACGTGGCGAGCTGTGGGCTCTGTAACTGCTGCGGTGTCGGTGCAGGAACGGTGGCGACTTCTGTTGATGCTGGGAGCCCCGTGCCGTTGATGGTGATGGTGCCACCAGCCGTCCAGCCGAACAGGATAATGCGCAGGCGCGAGCCAACAGAGCCGCCCGAGGGTTGGGTAATACCTGCTGATATGGTAGCAGCGACCGCCGTGGCCGCGAGCACAGGCTGTTCGCCACTCGTGGCTTCTATGGCGATATTAGTCTGGCCGCGTACAGCCGTTCCTGTAAGTGGCATCATTCACCGCCTTTCTGTTCGGAGGGTTTCGCCTGTTTCTTACGAATAGGCGTCGGTTCTGCCTTCTCTTCTGAGGCCGTGGCTTCCTCCTCCACCGGTGCCGGGACAAAGTGAGGATGCACGGGCAGGGGTGAGACGGTGAATGTCCCGTCGTCTGCAACATCGGCACGCACGCCCGCAAACAGGCCGGGTATGCCTGGGACAGAGCCCGGTTCAGGGAAAAGATAGTGTTGGCTCATGTCACGCTCCTATCCATTTGCCTTGACGAATATAGCCATGTTCACCACAGCCACAGCGGATAGACGGTGAAAGCGTCAATGGCTCTCTTGATTCGAGCGTCCAGAGTGGACCCGAATCCCCCTTCCATTGGAAACCCCCTACACACCAGCCAGGAGTAGCACTATTCTCTTGAACTGCTACCCGATGCCAGAGTAAGCCCCCGCTCGGTTTGCTCTCCCCTGATCGCGTTGTCCAGGTCACTGCATGGTCATCATCTAGCCAGATCGTCTGACTCTCTTTGGCCCAATCAGGTAACACGCGCTCTGCCATCATCGATTCACCCCCGATTTTTTGATATCATGGGTAAAGTGGTCCGCCACGCGCTTTGCAATCTGTTCAATATGTGCATCGGTGTAGTGCCACATCTGGTCTCGCCCGATTTTTGTCACAACCTGATCCGTGATTTCCTCAGTAACAGTTGCCTCAATCTCACCTTCTAACTCCTCGTATTCTTCTGTTGGAAGTGGCGTATCAGTCACGACCTTAACCGTACTTTCACCGGGACGGCGTGAATCCATGGAAAGTTCAAAGGCCAGGATTGAACAGAGCATCTTGCCTGTATCCGAGTCGCGGATGTAGGTCAGTCCATGATCGAACGTAATCTTGACTCTCATGAAATCACACCTCCTGGGATAGCCCATTCACTCTGCGTCTCAATCTCGCACAGATGCGCCTTTAGCCAGACGCCGTTACGTTGCACGCGGTAGAAGCGGCCCGAGTTCGGCTTCAGTTGTGCCTGGTAGATGCCCATCGTTGGATTGCCAAGAACGACATGTGTTTCAAAGGGCACCATCAGATAATCTGAGACATCATAGATGTAGGAAGCCAGGGCCGATGTTTCCAGCGAACACATAGAGAGCAGATACCACGTCTGGATAGCGCGCATGCGCCCGGCGCCGCCGAAGCCATGCCGTTCCTCACCGTCCAGGTTGCCGTAGACCTCAAGCACGGCCCCGCCATCATTGATTTGTGAGAGCACATCATCGATGAGTTCGAGCTGTGCGACCCTATAGACCGCCGTAGTATCAGGCTTTGTAAGTGCTGCTCCATAATTGGCAATGGCTTGCCCGAGAG
>WNGM01007039.1_pt1 | contig 10842 bp, 9 predicted proteins | sample 5400571 | NCBI WGS metagenome assembly WNGM01 (sample SAMN13153378, study PRJNA577476) | soil metagenome | isolation source: 100 cm soil or saprolite under Garry oak tree replicate 2 | place: USA:California | collected 2016-06-15 | reverse complement strand
GGACGTCAGGGGGACAACAGATCATACTAACTGGCTCATTCGCTAACCTGTCATCGGTAAAGATGGGCGGATCTCCGGCTTCTTTTTTTTATACTAACGGTGGCGGTGATACGAGTATGATTACCGTGACGACTCCAGCACACGCAGTCGGCGCTGTCGACATCGTGCTTACCCCATCGGTCGGCGGTGCTTTAACGAAGACAAATGCTTTCGCCTATCTGCCGACGGTCTTTACTGACGACACGATTACGGTGGGCCAGACGACGGCGAAGGCGCAGCATATACTGGAGTTGCGACAGGCGGTGGATGCGATGAGGGCGGTGGCGGGTTTGAGTGGGGCGCCCTGGAATGATCCGTCTTTGGTTGCGGGCAATACAATCAAAGCGGTCCATATCACTGAGCTGCGCACATTTCTGGATGATGCGGCGACGCGTTTGGGGTTTTCGACCTCGCCGTATACCGAGCCCGGATTGACTACGGGATTTGTGATCAAGCGGATACACATTGAAGAGCGGATTTGTGATCAAGCGGATACACATTGAAGAGCTGCGGCAACGAATCAGGACCATCGCCGGATAGTTGCCGGTCGGGAATTTAGTTGTAGAGGGAGAAAGTTATGATTAAGAGGACAACATGGACGGCAAGTTTGTTGACGGTCGTGGTGGTGAGCGTCAACGCCTGGGCGCAGACTGTCTCGCCGCCGGAGAGCGAGGCGGTAAAAGGCCCGGCAGTCACGATCTCAGTGACTGAGGGCGGGGTGCGATTTGTGGGGCTGGGGAGTTTCCGGCAGATGCGGCTGGAGGTATTCAGCGCCGATGGACAGACAATCTACAACTCAGACTTTCAGGCCGGGAGTGTGCGGGACTGGGGGCTGGAGGACAAAGCGGGACAGCGAGTGACGAACGGGACGTATCTGTGCGTGATTACGATCCGAGATTTGTCGGGGAAGCTGATAACCAAACAAGGTTCGGTGGCGCTGGAAAACGGGCAGGCGTCACTGCAGATGGAGGGGGCCGCGAGCGGGAATATCGAAGCGGAGAAAGCGTTGACGCCGGTTACCGACAGCGCCAATGCGGCGGTGGCTTTGATCGGGCACGACGGCCGCAATGGTCAGGTGGTGAGTACGCGGGGCGGCTTCAGCTTTCGGGCCGGGGATTTCTTTGGCGGCAAGGATCAGGAGCTGATGCGGCTGACACCTCTGGAGAAAGCCGCCGACGGGACGGCGCCGGCGCGGCTGGATATCGCTGGAACGATCCGGGCGGCGCAGGGGATCGAGTTTGGGGACGGGACGGTGCAGACCAGCGGGTTGAGCGGGCGCACGGACGCGCAAGGCAACCTTGTGCCTAATGTAGCGGGGACTGGGACGCAGAATCGGCTGGCGAAGTGGACCGAAACCGGAGGTTCGGGGACGCTGGGAGACTCGCTCTTATCCGAATCGGGGAGCAATGTGATCAACAACGGGACGAGCATTCAGATGACGGCGGCCGCCAGCGGTGCCGTAGACACCAACCTGCTCTTTTTGAACAGCACCAGCGGGACGACTGGGGTGTTGGCGGGGACTGTGGCGTCGTTTGGGGCGGCTAACGGACCCTACTTTGCGATGCGCGGCAACACCTACTCGGCGATCGCCGGGCAGCGGGGTAACTTCGTGATCTCAGCCGGCAACGTGACGTCGCCGGGAGCGCTGGAAGGGGTAGTGAAGTTCATCACGGGCAACGATGCGCTGCGGATGCTGATTACGCCGGCCGGCAATGTGGGCGTGGGCACGAGCAATCCGCAGTCGCTGCTGGATGTCAACGGCAATATCAATGTCAGCGGCAATGCGACCATCTCGGGAAACATTGCCGCCAAGTATCAGGACATTGCCGAGTGGACTTCGGCGCGGGGCGAGGTGGGTGCCGGGACGGTGGTAAGCCTGGATGTGGAACGGACCAATTCGGTGAGAGCTTCGCAGCGGGCGTATGACACGCGGGTGGCCGGAGTGGTGTCGGCGAAACCGGGGGTGATCCTGGGAGAAGGAGGTCCGAACAAAGCGCTGGTGGCTACGACCGGGCGAGTAAAAGTCAGGGTGAACGCTGAGCGGGCGCCGATCCAGATCGGGGATCTGCTGGTGACGAGCAACATCCGGGGGTGGCCATGAAGTCACAGCCTTTGCGGGTGCATGGACGTTTGATGCATCGCCCCGGCACGATCATCGGCAAAGCGCTGGAGCCGCTGGCCAAAGGCCAGGCAGAGATCCTCGTCCTCTTGAGTCTTCAGTGACAATTCGAGGAAGTTAAACGCAGCTGCCAGAAAATCATCTGGTTCGCGCAATTGGGGTGTGATGGTCTGGCTCACGGACATCGCACCCTATCTCTTTTTCCGTCTGACTAATCCATCTTGATCGACCTGATCTGGAAGCTGGTTATGTGCAAAAGCTTTCAGATTCTTTCGAATTCGGTTTTCGGTTGTTAATAATCACTGCACGGAAGCGTTATATGAGTGGAAAGGATTTAAGGCGACACCGTGCTGGCTGCTGCGAAACCTCAAAGAACGTCATACGCTACAGTTTCGGATAAAGCCGGAACGAGCCATCGAAGTTCATCGTTTGTTTCCACGGTGGAAAGTCCAGATACAGAAAGAATCAACGACCTCGAAGCTCTGTTTCGCGAACACTACGATCGCGTCTTCCGGATGGCCCACCGTGTGACCGGCAGTCCAGAGGACGCGGAAGATGTTTTGCAGACGGTTTTCACTCGCCTGGCCGGAGCCCAGGGTGCAACGTTCGAACGCTCAGAGAACCCGGAAGCTTACCTATCGCGCGCCGCAATTAACGCATCACTTGATCTTCTGCGAAAGCGAAAACGGTCCCGGTCCGTGACGATAGATGATTTTGAGAACAGCGCCGAGATGTCAAAGAGTGCTCAACAACATCAATCGAGACGCACTCCTGAGGCGCATCATGAAGACCGCGAATTGCGAAAACTGATTCGCGAAGCCGTCGCGCGACTTGGCGAAAGGGCCGGCGCGATGTTTGCGCTGCGATATTTCGAAGGGTTCGACAACGGGGAAATCGCGCGCATGATGGAAACGTCTACACTGGTTGTCGGCGTGACGTTGCATCGGGCGCGCGTACGCCTGCGCAAAGAGATTGGAAATTATTTAAAGGCCGCAAACTGACGACTGCGTTTAGCAATCATTCCGGAGAATCATTATGAAGAACAAAGAACTAAATCACATCCTGGATCAAGTCACTGCCGGCATTCGCGCAGAAGAGACGGATTCGGCAGCGATGAACGACGCGGCCGACCGCGTTTGGACGAAACTATCAACCCAAGCGGTGGCGAAAACCGAAATTGCTGCTCCCATTCGGACGATAGAGGGTTGCGCCGACTTTCAATCGCTGATCCCTGCTTACTTGCAGGGAAAACTTTCCGAAGCGCGCGCGCTCCTGCTCCTCGATCACACGCATGAATGCATTCCCTGCCGCAGGGCTTTGAAGCAGGCACGCGAGTCTCGAGTGACAGTGGCACCCGCAGTGCGGAAGCAGCCGCGCAAAGTTTTCAATTACAGCTTGCAACCGGTCGTCGTGCGTTGGGGAATTGCCGCGGTCCTGGTCATTGGACTGGGATTGATCGCCCTGCCTCTGATTCAACGGTATGTCCCGTTCGGATCGGTCGAAGCGACCGTGCAAGCCGCTGATGGCCCGGTTTATGCGATTGCCAATTCGCAGATTAGGCCGCTGACTGTGGGCCAAAAGATCGGCAGGGGCGACACGATTCGCACCGCGAAAGACGCGCATGCCCTTGTGCGCCTGGGCGATGGCTCGACCATAGAAATCAACGATCGTTCAGAGTTCTCGATCACTCAAAACGGACAAGGCGCGACGATTCACATGGATCGCGGCAGCGTCATTGTTCAAGCCGCGAAACAGAAGGGACATTTGTTTGTGGATACCGACGGCGGAAATTCGCTGGTATCCGTAACCGGAACAACCTTCGCAGTGAATGCGGGCACCAAGGGTTCGCGAGTCTCCGTAATTGATGGTGAAGTCCATCTCGATTCCGGAGGCAGGGATCAAGTACTCCGCGCCGGTCAACAAGCTACAACCAATTCATCGATCGAAACTGTCCCGGTCAAAAACGAAGTGGCGTGGAGTCGCAACGCCAAAACCTACAACCAAACGCTGGACGCCCTGGCCGCGTTGCAAAAAGAGCTGAACAGCGTGCCCAAGCCGGGCGTACGTCATTCGACGCGCCTGCTTGAGATGATGCCCGAAAACACAGTCCTGTACGCGGCGCTGCCGAATTTGAGCGAAACGATTGCTGAATCACACCGCATCATGCAGGAGCGAATTCAGCAGAATCCAGCGTTGCATGATTGGTTTGACAAACGGCAGTCGGGCCCGGGAATGAACCAGGCAATCGGCACGATGCGGGAGTTTGGCGCTCAACTGGGCGATGAAATCGCCGCCGGCGCCGGCATGGACGAGAAGGGAAATCCGGTTGGCCCGATTGTGTTGGCAGAGCTAAAAAATCCCACGGGCTTCCGCGCGTTCTTTGATGAAGAAGTTAAGAAGCTCGGAGCGGAAGGAAAGAACGCGCCCGCTATTCGATTCGTCGACGATCCAAACGTGAGTGCAGGATCTGAACAGGCGTCGAGCGCAGGCAAAGAGAAGGAAATATTCGTCTGGATACATGAGAATGTACTGGCTGCCAGTCCCAGGCTCGATCAGTTGCAAGCCCTCGCGCGCAGAACGCAATCGGCGAACGGCTTCACCGCCACGCCATTTTACGCTCGGGTTGCCGACGTCTATCACGAAGGCGCCGGATTGGTGGTTGCCGCGGACCTGGAAAAAATTCTGACGCAAACCAGGAATTTGCGTACCGGGGACAAAGGTGGCGAGCAGCGCGAGCAGGCACTGAACCAACTCGGTTTTCTTAACCTGAAATACTTCGTTCTTGATCAGAAGGATCTGGAAGGGAAGACGAACACGCGCGCCGTCCTTTCGTTCGCGGAAACAACCCACGGAGTGACCTCGTGGCTGGCGAAACCCGGACCGATGGGTTCGCTCTCATACATCTCGCCGGACGCAAATGTGGTGGGCGGTTTTGTGGTCAAGAATCCGGTGGCGCTGGTTGACGATCTGCTGGGCGCGCTGGACACGGTTTGTCCCGACTTGAAGAACCATTTGAACAAACTTCAGGAGGATCACGGACTCGACGTGCGCAAAGACTTTGCGGCGCCGTTGGGTGGAGAATATGCGTTTGCGATTGACGGACCAGTTCTGCCGATGCCTTCATGGAAACTGATTTTCGAAGTTAACGATCCCGCGCATTTGCAACAAACTTTTGAGCGCGTCGTCGACGAGATTAATAAGCAAGCGACGAAGGAAGGGAAGAGCGGTCTCAATTGGGAGCGTGCCGACTCAAGCGGACGGACGTTCTATAGTTTGAAGTCGAAGGATTTCGGGGTCGAAGTTAACTACACCTTCGCGAACGGCTACATGATTGTTGGACCGACGCGAGCTCTGATCGAACAGGCTTTGGCCTATCACGATTCCGGAACCACGCTGTTGCGTTCGCCGAAATTCACCGCCGGGTTGCCGGTCGACGGAAATGCGAACTTCTCGGCGCTGGTTTATCACAATATTGGCTCGCTGGTGCGGCCGTTTGCGGGCTTCGCAAATTCCGCGAAAGGATTGCCCGCCGAACAGCAGAAAGCGATCGCGATCGCGGCGAACATGCAACCCACTTTGTTCTATGCTTATGCGTTTGGAGATCACATTGAGTTTGCTTCCAGCAGTGAAGGTGGACCATTTGGCATAAGCCCCGCAATGTTGCTGGGCATGCCGAACGCGTTCGAGCTCGAGCACCTTCTCGGTCAGGGAATGCGAAAGCAGAAACAGTAGCCATTACTCAGATTGCACAGATTGCGTCGCGTTGAGATCGCAATCTGTGTAATCGAACGACTCTGCCCAGGTCCAGGCACGGACAAAATCGAATGAAGCTGGCGTTCATATCCTTAGGTTCCTGGTTTATCGGCCTCTTAACCCTGTTCTGTGGTTTGAGCCTGGTCGCCGGCCGGGGGACTTCGATTCTAAACGACTCAACCATGATCTCGCTGATTTCTTCAGCCCTGGTCTTCGCCCTGGCATATGGGCCATCACTCACCTGGTTGAAAAAATACCTGCGCGACTCGACCCGTGTTTCCATCTTTCCACTAACATCTTCTTTGGTTCTTAACCTTCCTGTCTTTCTGGTAACGCTACTCGCGATCGGCAGAACTTTGCTGGCTGGAGAAGCGTATGCTCTGATGATTTCATATGCGGCCATGGGCGCGACATTCGGTCTCGGATTTGTTTTGAGTTCGCCGCGACCGAAGCGTATAAGAGAGCCGAGATCGTGGCCAATCATCGCCGGCGGGCAATCACTGGCCGGCAGAGCGAACTAGAAAGACTCATAGTGACTGACCCCGTCATTGATTTAGACGGCCTGAGCGTCAATTTTGGTCGCCGGCCGATTCTGAAAGGCTTGCGCGGCGAACTGCGCGGACGCGCTATTGGCCTGCTGGGACCAAACGGGGCAGGAAAGACCACGCTGATTCATACCCTGCTGGGTTTTCATCCTCCGACATCGGGAACGGCGCGCATCCTGGGCCGCGACATTCGCGGCGAAGCAAACGAAATCAAATCATTCATCGGCTATATGCCTGAGCGCGATTCGTTCATTGCCAAAATGTCGTGCGTTCATTTTGTGCGTTTGATGGCCGAACTTTCCGGACTGCCTTCCGCAACGGCGCTGGAGCGCGCCCACGAAGCGCTCTTTTATGTCGGCCTCGGGGAGGCGCGCTACCGGAACCTGGAGACGTTCTCGCTGGGTATGAAACAGCTGGCCAAACTGGCGCAGGCGATCGTCCACGGCCCGAAGCTGATTTTCCTGGATGAGCCGACCAACGGCCTCGATCCGCCGGCCCGCCAGCGGATGATCAAACTGGTTCGGGAAATTCGCGACAGCGGCAAGGCGAACATAGTCCTCTCTTCGCACCTGCTGCGCGATGTCGAAGAGTGCTGCGAGGAGATTCTAATTTTGAAAGATGGCCACCTGGTCGTTTACTGCGATTTGGAAGCGGAGCGTAAAGCAAACAAGAAATTCTTAATGCTCGAGACGCGCGGTGATCAAAAAGCATTTGCGGAGGCCGTGGCTTCTCTGGGTTGTGAATATGCGATTACCGGCGATCATCGTTTGAAAATAATCCTGCAGGCCGGAGCCGAGATCCGCGATCTATATCGCCTGGCGTCCGAGCGACAGGTGCAAATTCGCCGGCTGACTTATAAGCGTGATTCGCTCGAAGACATATTTTTGAAGGCAATGGAGAATGGATTTAATGCGGAACAGGTTCCGCAGCGAATCGGAATGTGAAGCGCGATGGCCGTTTTTGAGCAAGCCTACAAGCCGTATGAAGGTCCGCTGACGCCGGAGTGGAGCCGCTTTCTGATCATTCCGCGGCATGCGTATCGCCACGTGTTCCGTTCAAAACTGTTCACTGCATTCTTTGCTCTGTCATTTGTCTGGCCGCTGGTCTGCGCGATCTTGATTTATCTGCACCACAACGCGGGCGTATTGGCGGTGTGGCGCATTAATGTCGGAGACCTGCTGCCGATCGATGCCTTGTTCTTTGAAGAATGGATTGTTGTGCCGCAGGGAATGATTGGATTCTTTCTGGCGATGCTGGTCGGCCCGCAACAGGTTTCGCGCGATCTAACGAATAACGCGCTGCCGTTGTATCTTTGCCGGCCATTCAGCCGCGCCGAATACGTCTTCGGCAAAATGTCGATCGTGATCATTTTGCTTTCGACAATCACCTGGGTACCCGGGTTATTACTCTTCTTGTTTCAAAGTTATCTGGAAGGCTGGTCGTGGTTCGCCCAGAACATTCCGATTGCCAGCGCAATCTTTCTCGGTAGCCTGGTTTGGATTCTGTTGCTGGCTTTATTAACCCAAACGATCTCAGCGTGGGTGAAATGGCGAGTTGCCGCGCGCGCGGCCCTGTTGGGCGTTTTCTTTATTCCCACGGCCTTTGCCGAAATTGTGAATCAACTTTTTCAGACGCGTTGGGGCCATCTGATCGATCTGCGAGCTTTGATCGCCAACGTGTGGTCTGGTCTGTTCGGTACTTTCGTGCGCCAGACCGGTCAAATCCAGGAGTTCCGCAACGGAGTGATGCGCGAAGTGGTGATGAACGAACCACCTCTCTGGGCATCGTGGTTCATGCTTTTCCTGATCTGCGCATTTTGTTTGTGGTTGTTGTCGCGAAAAGTGAAAGCATACGAGGTTGTAAAGTGAATATCCGCCCTCTCCCAAAGAGAGAAGGCGTTAACTGAATTCAATTCTGATGAACTTGTCTTCCGAGAGCACAATCATTTTCGAGAACGTCTCGAAGTTTTACGGCGAGATACTCGGAGTCAATCGGGTTACGCTGACAATTCCTCCGGGCATCACCAGTCTAGTCGGACCGAACGGCGCCGGCAAGAGCACGATGATGAACTTGATGACCGGCTTGCTGCGGCCGACGCGCGGGCGGATCGAAGTGCTGGGCATCCCTACCGATCGTCCGGAACAACTTTTTCGCAAACTTGGTTATTGCTCGCAGTTTGATTCGTTCCCTCGCGGTCTGACCGGTCGTGAGTTTATTAAGTCGTTTTTACGGGTTTCCGGCTTTGAGAAGAAGGAGGCAGATCGGCTGACAGCAAGCGCACTTGAGCGAGTTGGTTTACTGGATGCAGCCGATCGAAGAACTGGCGCATACAGCAAGGGCATGCGGCAGCGGCTGCGGCTGGCGCAATCGATTGCCCACCAGCCTTCGGTATTGATTCTTGACGAACCGTTGAATGGTTTGGATCCGATGGTCCGCGCGGAGACGATCGCCCTGTTTCGTCAACTCGGGTCTGAAGGCCTGCACCTGATTATTTCGAGTCACATCCTGCATGAAGTCGACATGATGTCGGATCGGGTCGTGCTTTTGAATAACGGCTATGTGGTCGCCGAGGGTGCAGTTCACGGTGTACGGGACGAGATGCAGGAACATCCGATGCAGATTCTGATCCGTTGTGATCGCCCGTCGCTTTTGGCGTCAAGGGTCTTCGCCCAGGACCACGTCGTTGAAGCGCGCGTCCATGACGATCGCGGCGGGTTATTCGTGAAGACGCGCGAGCCCGATCGGTTTTTCCTGCTCTTGAACGAAGTCGCGGCGCAGGGTGAAGTCAATGTCGAATCAGTAGCACCCGTCGACGACGATTTGAATGCCGTCTACCAGTATTTGATCGGCTCAGAGGGAGGTAACTAACCGCGATACTGGTGGCTTTGCCACCCGATGTGCGGTAAGGCTTTGCCTTACCGTCGCGTTCGGCCCTTATTACCGCCCTTGAGGCTTTGCCTCGAAGGCGGGGGTAGAAGAAGCGGTTGCCCGGAAAGGCCGAGCCTTTCCGCCCATCAGGCACAGAGCCGCACGGAATAATCATGAGTTCAACGGTCCAGACAATGAAATCCGAATCACCACCACCGCCGAGTTCCAATTGGTCGCTTTGGCGGCATCAGATCGCGGCTATTCTGCGTCTTGATTTGGAGAAGAATTTTTTTGGTAAGCGCTCGATCCTCGTCTATCTACTGGCGTCGATGCCGGTTGGCCTTCTAATAATGGTTGAGATCGTGAACCCTCTGGGCCGGGATCTTTCCCAATACCAAAACATTTTCGCGTTCATCTACAGCGGCCTGATTCTGCGCACGGTAATCTTCTTTGGTTGCGCCTGGATTTTTATGAATCTGTTTCGCGGCGAGATCGTGGATCGCAGTCTGCACTATTATTTCCTGTCGGCGGTGCGTCGTGACGTGCTCGTGGCCGGAAAGTATATTTCGGGCTTGCTGACCTCGATTGTATTGTTTACGGCCGTAACCGTCGCCTGCATGTTGCTGATATTTTTTCCGCACGCGTATGCAGCCAGCACCCGGTTCTTTCTCGACGGCGCCGGCATGGGACAACTACTAAGTTATGCCGGTATAACCATGCTGGCATGTGTAGGGTATGGCGCTTTCTTCCTGGTTGTCGGGTTGTTTATTCGCAATCCGATCATTCCAGCGCTGGTGCTGTACGGATGGGAATGGATCAACTTCCTCCTGCCGCCGCTGTTGAAGAAGATTAGCGTCATACACTATCTGAACTCGCTTATGCCAGTGCCTATTTCTGAGGGTCCATTCGCGGTGATGGCAGAGCCGACCCCGTGGTGGATCTCGGTCCCGGGGTTGCTAATCGTTACGGCATTGGTTCTGATCGCTGCCAGCAGCCGCATCCGGCGCATGGAAAGCCGTTACGGAAGCGATTAAGTCTGATGGGCTGCTTGCCCCGTCGCGCGCTTGATTTTGTTCCTGCCCCATTTGCAATCTGGTATCCTCGCAGTAAGAGGCAATTGCTTCCTGGAGGTTCCCCAATGCTTGTTAGTTCGGCCCGCTTCAGTCATTTCCATTGTTTGACGCAAATTACTGCGGTCCTTGTTTCGCTTGTGTTGTGCACAGCGCCGCTTTGCGCGCAGCAGGCACCGGCGGCGGCAAGGCCTGGCTTGCAGAAGAATGCCTCAGCCAAACCGGCTGATCCGGTATTCGAAACCCTCCTGTCCGAAGACAGTTACAAAGTTTATGGTGAAGTGCGCAACGTCGGCATGCTATTGAGCACGGGCGGAGCGGGCGAAATTGTCGACCCAATCCTGAAGCTCGCGGACCCGCCGAAAGAATTTACGTCTCTGATCAAGTTTTTAAATGCTAACGCAGAGATGCTCGCGGGGTCGCGCCTAATGTTCGCAACCTGGCCCGC
>WNGM01004630.1_pt1 | contig 10842 bp, 10 predicted proteins | sample 5400571 | NCBI WGS metagenome assembly WNGM01 (sample SAMN13153378, study PRJNA577476) | soil metagenome | isolation source: 100 cm soil or saprolite under Garry oak tree replicate 2 | place: USA:California | collected 2016-06-15 | reverse complement strand
TGCACGCACAGTTGCACGCGCTCCGGGTCGTATGCGCCCTTCGCGACGTGCGGGCGCTTGCCGCGCTTGTAGTCAACCGGGATCACGGCGCCGCCCTCGGATTCGATCAAATCCATTTTCGCGATCAGTCCCAGCCGGTTGCTGGAGAGCGTGATCGAGCGCGCGTGGAGGCGGGTCTCTTCCTCGACTTCTTCCGGTGCGGGCAACTCGCCCGAAGGCTTGTCGGTGCGGCGGTGGACTCGCCTGCCTTCGACCGTATCGGCCGAATCCGCCCACTCGCCCTGCACCCACTCGAGGTAGGCGAGGCGGGGACAATACTGGTACTCGTTCACCATGCGCGCAGGCAGCAGCGGCAGGTCCTGCGCGAGCTCGGGGAACGGCAGCGGCAGCTCGGGTTGGGAGGGCGGATCCTCGACCATGACGAGAGCATAGCCAAGCCGGGGCGCCGGCGCCACGCTGCCCGGGCGAGGTCGTCGCACCGGGGCTGTCCCAGTCATGCGGCGAGAAACCTACCCGGCTCCCTGCAGGCATTTCACGGGATGGCGGATGCCGTCCCGGCCGGGTAGAATCTAGCTAGCCAGAATTCTGACGAGGCGCGAAAATGGAACGAGTTGGCATCTACGAGGCGAAATCGCGGCTTTCCGAGCTGATCGAGCGGGCGGAAACCGGCAGGGAAGTCACCATCACCCGGCACGGCAAGGCGGTCGCGAAGCTCGTGCCCGCGCGCGCGCGGAGCGGCAAGGCCGACCGGGCGGCGGCCTTCGACGAGCTCGCCGCCTTCGCCAGGACCGTCAAGACCAAGCCCTTCAACCTGCGCAAAGCGATCGAGCACGGACGCAAGTAGTGGCCCTCGTCACCGACAACTCGGTGGTGATCGGGTGGTTCGTTCCCTCCCAGGCGACGGCCTACACGAGGCGATGCAACCGGCGCGCGAGGCGCGAGGCGGTGCTCGTGCCGGCCTTGTGGGAGACCGAATTCGCCAACGTGATGCTCGTCCTGGCAAAACGCAAGATACTCCTGCGCCACCAGGCCACGGCGGCGTTCCATCATGCCGCGCGGCTGCCCTTGACCGTGGACCGCGAGCCAGTCGCACCGCGGGAGCTATTCGTCCTAGGGGAGCGCCATGACATCAGCACTTACGATGCCGCCTACCTCGAGCTTGCCCTGCGGCGAGGCCTGCCGCTCGCTACTCAGGACGAACGCCTGGCACGCGCCGCGGCGACCGCCGGAATCCTGGTGCGCTGACCGTTACAGGCCAGCAGGCGTTCATGCGCCTACTTCTTTGTCGGTGCCGTCCTCGAAAAAAATGCGCATGCGCCCACCGGGGACAACGGACGTAGCAATCACTCGTGGTTTGTCGCCCCGCAATGCTTGGCAGATGTGCGCGTACAGAGTTTCGAACGTCATGTTGGCATAGACCTCGCCGCTGAGCACCAGGAGCGGATTGACATACTCTTGCGGACTCCGAGGGGTTCCTTTAGGTATGTGGTCCGTGACAAAGACAACTGCTCGCATGTACTCAGACCCGCGGTCTTCGTTCGTATGCGCGGGCGGTGGCAAAAACGCCGCAAACGGATCGCCATTTCCGGAGGTCGGCGAACCGATATGCGAGGGAACGCCTTGCGCGGTCACCGTAATCCACTCACATCCCGGATAGTCATCGCCATCCTTGGGAAATTTGAGCTTCCAAAGCGTCGCGTAAATGCTCATTTCGATCTTCTCTCAGCGCTCCGCGATTTTTTCATATGACTCCGTCTCGTCCTGCCAGCGGATGGTCCCATTAGTTTAGCGTCAACTATGATTTCCTTCGTAAGCCGGCGCTAGGGAGTCGGCTGGGCTTCGTCTTTTAAGCACGAGTTGCGGGGACGAACAGGCCGAGACCGAAGTGGCAGGCGAAGCCGGTAAAATTCATTCTATGGTAGATCGCAAGCGCCACGACTACTTATTGTTCATTCATCTGTCGCTGCGAGAATCCCAAGCCCGCAATGTCTTCCAGCGCCGAGGGACAAAGGTCCGGCCACAGGTTCATGAAACACCAGTCGCACATGCCAACCGGGCCTAGCGCGCTGATCCGCGAGATAGTCCGGTCGGTGGTAATGCCTCGGATGCTGCGATCCCGGCCAGAACGGCGCCTTGCGCGAAGTGACGCTTGATAAGGATTCGAGTCGGATTCCCGCATGCGCGAGGCATTTGAACAGCAATCGTTCTGCCTTGGTCGGTCGCGTTTCTTTCGCGTCCCTGACACCTTTGAAGTCATCAAAGCCGGGAAGTATTACGGGTGTAACGGTCAACCAAGTCCGACTTTCGCCGACATAGCGCTGGATCATCGCTTTGGAACCTGGCCGTGAAGGCTCGAGCAAAATACCGCGCTCGTTTTCGTCATAGTCTTTGAGCACGGCGTTGCGCAACCGATGCTGAGCCCATGCGGCACATGAGCTGTCTCCACCGAGAGGTTCGGCGATCAACAATCGGCGAATCAAACCGTCGGCGTGAGGGTGCCCGATCGTCGGAAGAGGGAGATAGGAAAAGCGCGGCACGTTGCTCTCGTTGTCTTTGAGATGGCCCGCGACGTAGCGCTCGGCGCCACCGGGGAATTCGTAGGTGTCTTCCTTGGCGAGTTTGCAGGTCAAAGAACGCAGCATGGCCGCGACTTTGATCGCATCTACTTGCCGAAATGCGACGCCCTCCGGCAGGTCGAATACGGCGCAGGGTCGCGGTGGTAGCACGGTCTGGCGGATGTACGCGACAGTGTCGAACTTCTTGGGCTTAAGTGACGGCCGGTACTGTTTGCCGCTCACGCGGTCGAGAAACGACCGATAAACCTGCTCCAGATCGTCGAGCGAATCCTTCGTCGGCACACGGTATGTCCGCTGATTCGGCCGATGCACGTCCCACGCATGCCAGCGTTGTCCCGGTAGCGCCGCAGCTTCGGCGTCGGTCAGAATGCGTCCATTACCCACAACTTGGTCAACGCCCCACCCTAAAGCCAGCAAATGACGGGACTCGCGGCAGAGCAATTCGACGTGCAGTTGCGCTGACGACCACTCGCTTTCCTCAATCGGCCAGAGGTAGTGCAGGGTGTCGCCGTCTAGAAGGCGATGCGGGTGAACAATCTTGCCGGTCAGCCTTTCCTGGCGGTCGAACACCTTGTCGCTGTCGTTATTCGGCACGAAGAGCGTATGAGCGGCTGCGCAACGCACAGCGGGGGCGATTATGTCTGGCGATTTTCGAAGTTCAAGCCAGCGAAAGGCCTCTGTCTTCGCATCCGACCACTCGCGATTATGGCAGCCAACGCGCGAACCGGCGAGTAGCGCCTGGAACAGTCGCATCGGTGAGGGCGGCCATTCCGGCTCGTCGCCTTCACCCTTGCCGTGGAACAGCGGGTCGAGAAGTGTGACCGAAACGCAGAGGTAGCGACTCATGGGTCTTACCCCCCCTTTTCCTCCTTGCCGCGACGCGCCTTCTTGCGCTCTTCCTTCGACTGTCCAAGCGCTTCTTTGGCGATCTTGGTGTCGAACGATGTCTCTTTCTTGCCGCCGACTCCAAAGCTTTCGGCCGCTGCCTGCGCATACTTCAGTGCTTCATCATGGGACAGACTGAATGGTTTGCGGTGCCCATCGTGCTGGACAAGGCTCCATTCCGCTTGGCGTTCAATCTCGGGCACCAGTTGGCAGCCCTCCCTCAGGAATGTCTCCTGAGGCGCCGTAAAGCTTACGAACGAAAGACCAAGAATGTAGCGGCGCATCTTCAGTGTGTTATCACCCGCGCGTGACCTGGCACCGAGGGCGCGTAAAGCAACCAGATTCAGAGTGGCATCGCGCCGTACACCCCGTTGGGCTTCCACGCCGCCGTGCGACCATGGCGCCGGCGCGTGGCTGAGCCCCAGTTGGGACATCGAATCCTGCTGCGCTTTGCTGTCAGGGGCGTCCAGCAGGCCCTCATCCACGTACTCGACGGCTGGGATGTACTGCGCCGATCGATGCAAGGCTTTCACATCGAAAGCACGGATGACCGAGCGAACGATGCGGGGCAGCTTGACCTGCGTCGCGCGCGAATCCCAGGCACCGAACACAAGGGAGGTGGGCGCGATTTTCGCAAGCGGTTCTGCATTGGCGTCGTTTTTCAACTTTTTGAAAGCTTCGTCCAGTTCGTTCGCCAAGCCGGAGAACCGCACGATTGCGTCAGCAGCGCGGTGGCCCGCATCCAGTATGTTTACCTGCTTGTCGCCAACCTTGACGGTGACCTGCGGGACAAGTTTGTTGTACGGCTCTCGCTTGAAGAGTGGTTCCATCCGATTGGCTTGGGAGCCGACGCTATCAATCTGGCAAACACTGGAACCGTCTCCGAAACGATCGATGTTGTAACCAGTCCAGTCTTCTTCCTTCATCCGTTCTGGCTTGGCGTAGGTCGGCGGAAAGATTACCGCGTCTTTGCCTTCGACCGGCACCAGCCATTGGCGCATCACCAGCGCTGCCGCCGAACTATCGTCCTTCAACCAATCGTCAAACTGCTTCAGAACCTGTTCATTACTCATGTTTGTCTCCTACGAGTGTTGCGAAGTCAAATGCCTTGTATCGTTTCTGGTCATCGCGAAACAACAATCGAAATCTGTAGCGATGGCCTGCGGGTACTGCACAGCAGACCACCGCCGATGCTGCCGGAACTGGAAGCGGAATTGACCATACCGAGTACTGAAATATCCATTTGTCCGTCGTAACAGCCGGCCGAAAGCGCTGCAGGCCTATCAGAGCCAGCAGCTCGACGGCGGGGTGGGCAAGGGCTTCAGCATCTTGAACATCGAGCGAGAAACCGGTGTCCAGCGCGTGAGCAAATCGCCGCGCGTCGAAGTAAAACGGTTCGACCGGTTTCTTCTGGTCCGAATCTTCTTTGCCATACTCATGTGGCGTACGAAGCACGCAGCCATGGTCGAACAATTCTCGGGGTTTGGTGATGCCCGATAGAGCTTCTTGTGCTGATCGAGCCACCTTATGCAGTTCTTGGCGACCCGCCCATGTCTTCGGTGCTGCGGTATCGTGTTCGCTTGTTTGCCACCAGTTAAGAAGAAGCATAAATGGCGTTCCCAACCGAATCACCCCTTCACGCGCTGACGTGCCCAAATCCTTCCGTCGTGCTTCTTTGTCATCGGGAAGTCTCTTGTTCTGTCGCTTCAGTTGTCTGCTTTCCGCATCGAGGTCCTCCCGCTCTTGGCGTTCCTCTCTGCTCAGCCCGGAGATATCGCATTTGGACAATTCATCTTTCAAACGGTCAAGCGTTGCTGAGGAATTTTTGGCGGCAACGGCAAAGATAAATTTCGAGGCGTCGAACCACCCCTCCGCGCCAGGCCAGAGGCGGTGTGACAGTTCCAGCAGGCCGCAGCAGGCGAAGAATTGACCAGGGTTGGTCACGTCCGCGTTCACAGAGAAACTGGGTTCCGGGTAAATCATGCCCGCATCTCCTCGGGGACCGATGGTGTTGGCGCCGCAGCGGACTCCTTCGACGCGGCGATGTCAGCGCATCGCAACAACGATTCCAGCCAGGCGAGCCCCCAGCGGCCGAAACGCTGCTGAAGCCGGCCGAAGCGGCGCATGACTTCGGCGGCAGCCTGCTCGTTGTCTCGCGTGGTACGGGGGGGCGGATCCCAAGCATTCGGCTCGAAGTGCGGCCGCGCCCAGCCGTGATGCGCGGCGATCAAGTGCAGGATAAGGTCCAGAAGTTCGGATTTGTTTGCGTATTCTTTGATCAGGGCTGCATCGGTTTGGGCTTCGAGCAGCGAGCCGAATTCATGACGATAGCCGCCTAAGGCGCGTCCATGGAGATACCGCATGGATTTGGCTAGCGGCACGGACGGATTGGGGTTGCAAGCGAAACGCTGCCAGACTGGGCGGTCCTTGCCTTGGTCATGCCATCGCGCCGCGGTGACCAGCGCTTTCGCTAGCTCGCTATCCAGCTTCAGCGCCTTCGCGACGCTTGCAGCGTGACCTTCGATATAGCTGGTGTGCTGCGCGAGCGTCTGCGCTGTCCTCGTAATTTCTGGGTCTTCCAGCGCCGACTGTCGCAGGCTGACCAGCAGCACAAGATATCGCGCCTCTACGTCATCATCGGCACCCTCGGGTACCGCATTTAGGGCGACCCGTTCCAGTTCGCGCAGATTCGCAGGCGTGGATGGCGCTGTTTCGCCTGTCGTGAATCGTTCCCCTCGTTCCGCTCCGTCAATTTCGGTTACGACCCATCGTTCACGCCGTCGATCTTGATCTGCCTCATCGGCGGGTTCCGCCATGTCGGAAGCGTGATCAACAACACCACCATCCAGCGTACCGTGCTGCGCATTCAGACCGCCGGCTTCGACGGGGAGTACAACAGTGCGATAGGCCAAGCCGAAGTCCTTCTCGACGATTTTCGAAAGCCACGATCGTTTGGCTTCGCCACGCTCGTCAAGCACAACGACAGGAAAGTCGCAGCCTTCGTCCTGTTTGCGATGCTTTTCAAGCAATTTCTGTAGCGCACTCTTCACACGATCCGAGCGGTCGCGCAATCGCTCACGAGCTTCGATGTGGCAGGCGCGGAACCAGTCGCGTAACGTCTCCGAATCCGCGCCGGCTTCATCCAAAACTTTCACTTCCTTCCGCCAGGCGACATAGGTTTCCGGCGGCCCCCTATCTGCGAGCCCGTGCAGATAGGGCGCAACCTCCGGCCGTCCTGGCATTGGCTTCGTAATGCTGGTTAGCGACCAGGTATCGAGCAGGATGTCGGTGAGTGCGGGGGTCTCGGGTCTTGGGGAAAACGCCTTGCTTCTTTCGGAATCATCCAGGTGCTGGAGCAACTCGCGCAGACTGCGCGGGCTGGCATCGTGAGCTTCATCAGCTCTACTATGCAAGCGAGCGAGGATCGCTTGAGTCAGCTTGAACGCTTCGTCCAGCTCGGAAGTTTCACCTTTCTGTTCCGCCACCACGTCTATCCGGGCGGTACGGTTCTTGCCCCCGCGACGATTGACCCGGCCTAACCGCTGGATCATCGAATCCAATGTTGTGAGGTCGCAGACCATGTGGTCGGCGTCGAAGTCAACACCCACCTCGCCGGCAGATGTGCTGACCAGGTACATCGTTCGTTCGACAGGTTCCTCGCGATTGAGCAGTGACCGATATACCGGGTTTTCCCGCACGAGTTGGTCCCGCTCGTGACCGCGGATCGTGCCGGTGAGCAGCGCGATCCGTGACGCTGAGTTGACACCAAGCTCCTTCCCCAGCGCGGTCGCAACGCTCTGGGCCGACTCGGGCGACTGAACGTAGATCAGCACCCTACAGGGCGAAGCCTCATGTTTCAGCGCCAGTTCAACCAGTCTTGCAGCGAGTTTATCCTCACCGACCTCGTGAAGGCGCAGGTTTTTCTCGGCGTTGAGTCGTTGTTGGACGACGCCGTCTTTCTCATCCTCCGGTTCCAGTGCCAGCACATCGTTACTGCTCCCACGCATGGTGGCGGACAACTCCATGACTCGAACAGAATGTTTCTCTTTAGACTGGTCTTGCGCGTCGGCTATACCCCGCAGCAACTCGCTGAATGCCGGAGTCAGGTGTGCTTCGTCGTGGACGATCAGCGAATCCTGGCCAATCAAGCCGGCGTGGTGTGTACGGTGATACCTGCCGTCGCCGTAACCGCTGAACAGCAGTTTGCTGCCGATCATGTCAATGGTGCCGACGATGATTGCGGCCCGCGCCGGGTCAGCCTTCCATTCCTCGTTGTCCGCGAGTTCTCCACGCAGGGTGCTAATGGCAAGCGGGAGGTCATCCAAGTTTGCCGATAACTTCTGCAACGCATCCACTAATTGTCTCAGTGCTGGCGCATGCGTCTGCCATGAAGAATTGGTCGGATCGAGAAGCCGACGGCGGATTTCCTCAACCACGCGGGTCGCCTGATCCACCACGGTTCGGCGATTGACGATATAGATCAGTCGGCGGGGCAGAGTGACTGATTCGCTTTCTGCCCGCGAAGCCAAGGCGATCAGCCAGATCGGAATGATTGATGTCTTGCCTAGCCCGGTAGGCAAATCGCAGCCTTTCGTCGGAATCGATTTCGTGAGCCGATCGAAGAGCCGACGTTGCCATCGCAACGCGGAATACCCGGTCAGCGCTTCGAATGCCAAATCGAAATCTGTACCACCGCGAGTCATCTAATCCTCGTTGACTTTTCTATGGGCTCGAACGCTCTAAGGCAATTCACCAATTCCAAGATGTGCCGACTCCTATCCACGCGCTCCAGCCAGAATCTACGCTCGCCGAGTCTCATTTCTTGATAGTGGACTTGCGCTTTTGAGCGGGTCGCTTGCAGGTGTCCCCGAGCGCCCGCGCGGCAAGGAGCAGTTCCTCGTAAAAGGCCTCGTCCCAGACGGCCCGATCGGCGACCAGATCGGCGAGCGCTTCCCTGTCGAACGCTCGCAGGTTGTCTCTGGCGAGCTGCAATTCTGTGACGGCCTCAGGTGCACTGCCGGTCTTGCCCGACCGCCATGCGAGCCCCGTTGCTACCAGATGCTTGCAAAACGCCCCCTCCACGCCGAGCGGGCAGGAGCAGCCCCAGCGCAAGGCGCGACCGGCAAGCCACATCCCCGCGACGTAGGGCTCGGTGCCGATGACGCGCGCCGCGATGCCGTCCCCGCGGCGGCGTACGTTTATGACGGCGCCGTTGCGGAAGTACCGCTCGCCGCGCTCGAAGTAGCGATCGCCCGCCAATTCCCGGAGGCGGGATTTCGAGATCAGGCTATCGAGCTTCGGTCCGGCCGCCATACAGGGCGAGAGCCGCTTGCAGTTGCTCGATCACCGCGGCGCGCAGCGTCTCCGGTGCGACAACCTCGACGTGCGTTCCGTGGCGCAGGATATCCATGACCAGCTCGCGCGGATCGCGATAGGGCACGCGCAACTCGTAGCTGCCGTCGGTGAGGAATTGACCGGCCTGTTGCGGATGCCAGCGCTCGTCGGCGACCCAGCGTGCGCGTTCGGGCGAGAAGCGCAGCACCGCGGTCTTGTCGGCCTTGCCGGCGAAGATGCCGTAGGCGCTCGCGTAATGCTCGTCGAGCTGCGCCTCGTTCACGGTTTGCGCGGGCTCGGCGAGCTCTTCGGCTTCGCGCACGCGGTCCACCGAGAAGCTGCGCAGGCCCTGCCTCAAGTGGCACCAGGCGTCGAGATACCACGCGTCGCGGTAATGGACGAGCCGCTGCGGGGAGACGCTGCGCTCGGTGACGCGGTCCCGGCTGCGGCCGCGGTAGACGAGGCGCAGTCGTTTGCGCTGCAGCGTCGCACTCGCGAGCGCCTCGAAGTGCTTGCCCACGGGCTTGGACGCCATGCCGAGCACGCGGATGCGGCGCGCGGCTTCCGTGAGCCCCAAGCGTCGATGGTTGACGAGGTCCGCGATGCGCTCCCCGACCGGCTGCAAGTGCTCGGCGAGCAGCCCGGGCTCAAGCGACTCGAACAGCCGCTCGAATACGGCGAGCGCTTGCAGCTCGCGCGCGTTGAACCACAGGCCCGGCAACTCGTAGGTGCCGCCTTCGGCGTCGCGCCGGTAGTAATAGCCGCCGCGTTCGGCGTCGTATTCGAGCGGAGCCTTCAGATGATCGCGGAGAAGGCGGATCAGCCGGTAAAAGGTGGGATGGGAGCAGGGCTCGAGACGCTCCCTCAAGTCCTCGCGGCTGATCGGCGTTCGCCGGTCGCGCAGGATGTTGTGAAGCTCGTAGATGCGGTCGAACTTGTCCACGCCGGAGTCCGCCCCCCAAGAACCCGGAGGGCCCCTTGCGGGCAGCCCCACCGCCCTTGCATCTTGTTGGAATGAGCCGGGTACGAATCTTCCGCGCCCGGTCGATGTCGAGCATTTCCCTGCTGGAATGTTGCGCCGGTTGCGGCGGGAGCGCAATTCCCGGGTTGCACTTAGGCCGCTCTCTTCACTTTCTTCCCCAGCACGTTGCGCAGGTACTGCCCGGTGAAGCTTGCCCCCGCCGCAGCCACGTCCTCGGGCGTCCCCTGAGCGATGATGCGCCCGCCGCCTTCGCCGCCCTCGGGGCCGAGGTCGATGATCCAGTCGGCGGTCTTGATCACATCCAGATTGTGCTCGATCACGACGACGGTATTGCCCGCGTCGCGCAGGCGGTGCAGCACCGAGAGCAGCAGGTCGATGTCCTTGAAGTGCAGGCCCGTGGTCGGCTCGTCCAGAATGTAGAGCGTGCGTCCGGTGTCGCGCTTGGAGAGCTCGAGCGAGAGCTTCACCCGCTGCGCCTCTCCGCCGGAGAGCGTGGTGGCGGGCTGCCCGAGCTGGATGTAGCCGAGGCCCACTTCGAGCAGGGTCTGGAGCTTTCTCTCCACGGCGGGGACCGTATTGAAGAATTCGTGGGCCGCCTGCACCGTCATCTGCAGCACGTCGTGGACATTCTTTCCCTTGAACTGCACTTCGAGGGTCTCGCGGTTGTAGCGCTTGCCGTGGCAGGTGTCGCACGGCACGTAGATATCCGGAAGGAAATGCATTTCGACCTTGATGACCCCGTCGCCCTGGCAGGCCTCGCAGCGCCCGCCCTTGACGTTGAAGGAGAAGCGCCCCGGCCCGTAGCCGCGCTCGCGCGACATCGGCACGCCCGCGAAAAGCTCGCGGATCGGGGTGAAGAGCGCCGTGTAGGTCGCTGGGTTGGAACGCGGGGTGCGGCCGATCGGGCTCTGGTCGACGCTCACCGCCTTGTCGAAGAATTCCAGCCCCTTGACCGAATCGTGCGCGGCGGGCTCGTGTGTCGAACCGTAGAGCTCGCGCGCGACCGCGTGTTAGAGCGTGTCGTTGATGAGCGTTGATTTGCCCGAGCCTGAGACGCCGCTCACG
>WNGM01008670.1_pt1 | contig 10843 bp, 5 predicted proteins | sample 5400571 | NCBI WGS metagenome assembly WNGM01 (sample SAMN13153378, study PRJNA577476) | soil metagenome | isolation source: 100 cm soil or saprolite under Garry oak tree replicate 2 | place: USA:California | collected 2016-06-15 | reverse complement strand
CTTACGTCCCCGTCGGCATCACGTACATGCCGACGGACACTAACTCGGAAATTTATGATGCGGCGACCGGTTCGTGGTCTAGCGCCGGCAGCACCGTCCTGCAACTCTGGGATTCTGCCCATGGTTGCGGTGGACAGAGACATGCTTCCTTTGAGGTAGGTCCCGGCGTCCTGCGGCCTGATGGCACTGTCTTCTATACAGGAGCGAACAGTTGCGGTGCGGGCCATACTGCCATCTACGACCCCGACAGCGGCACTTGGACTGCGGGTCCGGATTTTCCGGGCACGCTCGACATCGCCGATGGTCCGGCGGCGCTGGAACCCAACGGCATGGTCCTAATGATGACGAGCCCACTCATCTTTAACACTCCGGCCAGCTTTCTGGAGTGGGATGGGACAAGCCTGACGCAGGCCCCTCCGGCACCGAACGCTTCGAATGATTCCTCGTTCTACGGCAATTTCCTCGTCCTGCCCACTGGGCAGATCCTCTTCACTGATTTCTTCTTCGTATCGGTCTACAACCCGCTGGGCACCTACAACCTGGCCTGGGCGCCTGTGATCAAATCTGCCCCTGCCGTGATCAGCCCCGGAGGGTCCTATGTCATTTCCGGATATCGATTCAACGGCATGTCTCAGGCCTCTGCTTACGGGGATGATTTCCAGTCGGCGACCAACTATCCGCTCGTGCGCATCACCAACAACAGAACCGGACACGTCTTCTATAGCCGAACCCACGACCACAGCAGCATGGCAGTTGCCTCGACTAGCCTCGTATCAACTCATTTCGAGGTGCCGCGAGCTCAGGAGCACGGCGTTAGCCGATTGGAGGTGGTCGCGAATGGGATCGCATCCGCCTCCACCGAGGTAAGGGTGGAATAAAGTACGGGTGGAGTGATGGCGCGGCTGCAGGCCGAGGCGTGCCCCGCAGCCATCCGGGCATCGACACGGAATTGAGCTAAAAGAGACCCCGCCGAGGCGGGGTCTCCTGTGCGATTGCGCAAGCAAATCAGAGGCTGATCGTTACCGCTTTAGTGGCCAGATAATTGTCGAGAACTGCCTCTCCCATCTCACGGCCCCAGCCAGACTGTTTGTATCCGCCAAATGGCAACGCCGCATCGAAGATGTTGTAGCAGTTGATCCATACCGTCCCGGCCTTGAGGCGTGCAGCCAGCGCATGCGCTTTGCTGACATCGCGGGTCCATATTCCGGCCGCCAGACCATAGATCGTGTCGTTGGCCTCGTGGACCAGGGCATCGCCCGCTTCCACAAACGGTGTCACAGTCACCACCGGACCAAAGATCTCCTCCTTGACGATTTTCATGCCGGGCTTGGTATCGACGAACACGGTCGGTTCGACGAAGTACCCTGACCCCTCGCGCGCCTTGCCGCCGGTCACCGCCCTGGCACCCTCTTGCTTGCCGAGTTCGAGGTAACTGCAGACTCGATCGCGTTGGATCTCGGAGACCATCGGGCCCATCTGCGTGGCGGGATCGAGGCCCGAGCCGAGCTTGATCGCCTTGGCTTGATCCGACACTCCGGCTACGACCTTGTCGAACAGCCTCTCGTGGACGTATAGCCGCGAGCCGGCGCAGTGTTTGGCGACTTGCCGCCGAGCTCCAACGATACGTGTTTCAGGTCGCGCGCCGCAGCCTGCACGATCAGTCGACCTACTTCGGTGGATCCCGTGAAGGCAACTTTGTCCACGCCGGGGTGAGCTGCGAGCGCAGCCCCCGCCGTTTCGCCAAAGCCCGTGATTATGTTCACTACACCGGGCGGTAACCCGGCCTCCTGCATGATCTCACCCAAACGCAAGGCGGTGAGCGGCGTCTCTTCCGCCACCTTCAGTACCACGGTGCAGCCAGTGGCAAGGGCGGGCGCGAGTTTCCAGGCCGCCATCAGCAGCGGGAAGTTCCAGGGAATGATCTGTCCGACCACGCCGATGGGTTCGGGCCGCGTGTAGGAATGATACTGCACCCCCGGCGTATAGAGCACCGAGAGCGGGATGGTCTTGCCCTCGATCTTCGTGCACCAGCCCGCCATGTACTGAAAAATGTCGGCGGCCAGCGGAACGTCCGCTACCCGCGCCACAGCCATTGGCTTGCCGTTGTCGAGCGACTCGAGCTCGGCGAGCTCGTCGGTGTATTTCGAGATGAGATCGCCGATGCGCCACACGATCTTGCTGCGTTCGGAGGGCGTCATCGCCGGCCAGGGTCCCGACTCGAACGCGCGACGCGCTGCGCGCACCGCCGCGTCGACATCCCGCTTGTCACCCTCGGCAGCGCGGGCGATTGTCGCTCCACTCGCCGGATTCTTGACCTCGAAGGTCGCTTCAGAAACGGCAGGTAGCCACTTGCCGTCAATCAGCAGTTTCTTAGGATTGCCGATGAACTGCGCGACGGGACGGGATATCTGGGGTTCTTTCATTACAGCGCTCATCGTAGATTCTCCTCATCGTCAGTCGGGCTCGCATCAGGGTGCTCCGCCCACGACCCGTGCCTTTGTCAGTTGAAGTTCTGTCCAGATCTTCGTAACACATTTGATGCCCGTCTCTCATCGTGCGCAATACGTATGGACGTAGGCTACGGCGGTGCCTTTCGCGTCGTGCTGTTGACGACGCAGCCGGACCAGCCGCACGCTCAGCCCCAATTGACGGTACCGCCAACGCGTGCGGCGCTCGGCGGGCATCGTCCCGCGTGAGTCTGGGGCTGTTGTTGCAGCGCGGCTCGGCGCCGAAATCTGAGTCAAATCAAGTGCTCTGGATCCGGTAATTGCGACTCACCGGCTCTGGCCCTGGCTACCATAATTTCCGCCTGTTCGGCACATCCATTCCACCAAACGGCCGTGTGCGGCCACGAACACTAGCGTTGCCGTGGCTCAATGCAGCTTGACATGCGGCTCAGTGCGCCGGGTGATAAGCCGCGCCACCGTGTCGAGCGCCACCTTCGTGCACCCATGCAGCGCAAGCTCGTGCATCTTGTAGAGTGACCTGTACATCAACCGAGCGATGTAGCCCTCGATTACCAGGCTGCCGCCGACCAGGGCTCTCTCGTCCCGTGTTGTCTGCAGCGTCGGCCTCACGATCAACTGGTTCGCGCGGTTCGTCTCGAGTCCGTCCAGGTCCTTGAGGAACTCCGGAGCCTTCACGCCCGCCGCCCATACGACCAATTCCGCTGGAATGATTTGCCCACTCGAAAGTCTGACACCATTCGGCAAGACCTCGGCGACGCGCGCCGACGTCCGGACCCGCACACCTTTGCTCTGCAGGAGCTTGGTCGCGGCGTCAGAAAGACGCTGCGGTAACGCTGGCAGGATCCGATCGGCCGCCTCAATCACGTTAAGCTTGATGTCCCGGTCCGGATCGATCCGATCGAGCCCATACGCCACCAGTTCGCGTGTTGTGTTGTGCAGCTCGGCGGCCAGCTCGACGCCGGTGGCCCCGGCACCGATGATCGCCACCTGCAACTGCTCTGGCCGAAACGGTTCTGGCTGCGCATGTGCGCGCATGAGGGCGTTGACAAGCCGACGATGAAAGCGCTTTGCCTCGCTGGCTGTCTCAAGCGCAATCGCGTGCTCCTTGACGCCGGGAGTACCAAAATCGTTGGTGAGACTGCCGATTGCGAACACCAGCGTGTCGTAATGGAACACACGCTGCGGTGTGATCTCGCTGCCCTCCTCATCGACGACGGCCGCCACCTGCACCTCGCGCCGTTCTCTGTTGAGGTCGATCATCTCTCCAAGGCGGAAGCGGAAATGATGCAAGTACGACTGGGCCAGATAATCGAGCTCGTGCACACCCAAATCCATGCTTCCGGCCGCGATCTCATGCAGCAGCGGCTTCCACAGGTGCGTACGGCTCTTGTCGATCAGCTCGATCTGCGCCCTGCCGCGTTTGCCAAGACTGTTGCCGAGCCTGGTGGCGAGCTCCAAGCCTCCCGCCCCTCCGCCGACGATAAGGATCTGCTCCAGCGCCGGGTTGTGAGCGCTGGGTTGACGACTGTTCACTGCCCTACTCCGCGCATTCTTCAGGTTCAGTCCGGCAGGGTGCGATGAGTATGCCATGGTCGGCACAGCAGGGTGCACGGCTCATCCTCGTCCGCATCAAGTCCGAATGACTGCTGTGGGCTGCGCTTTCGATCCTGTAGGCCGGCTAACACTGTCACTTCCGATTCCGGCTCACGGGCACCGCCGGTAGATAAATAGGTAGCACGCCCCGGCGACCCCTCCGTCCGGCCGGCACGCTCCTCGCCGCTTCCCGGGACCCGCGCAATTCTGTTCGGGCGATGAAGCCGCCCCGATCCGAACCTAACAGGCCTGTGCGCGATCCCCTTGAGAATCGCCCGTCGGTCTACGCCGACAGTCGCTGCTTTGCCTTCGCGACCGCTGCGTCCGTCGGATCGTCGTCTCGATTCCGCGACGTCTCGAATTGAAGGAACTTCACAACTACACTCGTCCGCAGAAAACCTAACTGTTTGGTGCAGGCTGCATTATGACAAGGGACATCGGTTTCACCGCGGCCGCTGGTGATTCAGGAAGCGAGCTCGCATGAAGCCGTATCGTCGGGACATCTGCGCGACCTACGTGATGCTGGCGCTAACCACAGCTGCGTTGGTGCTTGCATTTCGGCAGCTCGGGGGTTCACTGGTCCACGAGCTCGCTGCTCATCAGTGGTCCATTGCTGTCGGACAGCTGGCATTCATGCTGGTTGTCGCACTGCTGCTCTGGGGTAACTTCGTTTATCAGCTGACGCGCTTGGGACATGTGTACCGCTGCGCGACACATCGGCCGGCGTCGCGCGAGGACTTGGAACGTACTTACGACGACCATGCGCAACCGCTGGCGATCCTGGTGCCCTCGTACAAGGAAGAAATCGGTGTCGTGCGCTGCGCTCTGCTCTCGGCAGCTCTGCAGGAGTATCCGGGCCGTCGGGTCGCTCTGCTGATCGACGATCCTCCACATCCCCAGCATGCCGGGAGCATTGCGGCCTTGACCGCACTTCGGGAGCTGCCGCACCAGCTGCAAGCCCTGTTCGATGCCGCTGCGACGGATTTCGTCGAGGCAGAGCACGCACATCATTCGCGCCGCTCGCGAACCGGACTTATTGAGCGACAGGAGCTCGACACGCTGGCGCACCTGTACCGACAGGCTTCATACCGTGTGAACCAATGGCGATCGGTGGTCAACGGACGGACCGCGGCGGGACGCTTGCTGATGGTGAGAGTGTTGAGTCCTCTCGCGGAATCCCACCGTCTCCGCTCAGTGCAGCTTGCGAGCATGAGTGGATGTGATTTGCAGCGGCTGGCGCGCGAATATCGACGCCTTGCGACACTGTTCTCGGTGCGCTTCACGCTCTTCGAGCGCAAGCGCTACGAGAATATGTCGCATGAGCCGAACAAGGCGATGAACCTGAACAGTTACCTTGCGTTGCTGGGTGGCCGATTCAACGAGATCCAGCGCGGTGCAGACTGTTTCCTGGTACGTGCCGTTGACGGCCCCGCCTCGCTCACCGTACCAGCGGCCGAGTTCGTCATTACACTCGATGCCGACAGCATACTCATGCCCGGGTATGCATTGCGCCTGGTGCACGAGATGCGACTCCCCGGAAACGCACGCCTGGCGGTGGTGCAGACGCCCTATAGCTCGATCCCGGCTGCCCGCGGTTCCCTCGAGTACGTGGCCGGAGCGACCACGGATATTCAGTATCTCATCCATCAAGGCTTCACCGCCTTCGGCGCGACGTTCTGGGTCGGGGCAAACGCGCTGCTGCGGGTCGCAGCCTTGAACGACATCAGGACACACGACCGCGAACGCGGATATCCGATCACCCGTTACATCCAGGACCGCACACTCATCGAGGACACCGAGTCCTCAATCGACCTCATCGATCGCGGCTGGATCTTGCATAACTATCCCGAGCGACTCGCCTACAGCGCGACGCCACCGGATTTTGGGGCGTTGCTGATCCAGCGGCGGCGCTGGGCCAACGGGGGCCTGGTTATCCTGCCGAAATTTATTCGCCACCTGTTGCGTGAGCTCCGCTGGACGAAACTCACGGAAGCCTACTTTCGCTGTCACTATCTCGCCTCGATCGCGGTGGTCAATCTCGGACTGCTGCTCACCGTGTCATTCCCGTTCGGTGATCGTGTGAATAGCGCATGGCTCCCCGCGACGGCACTGCCCTACTTCGTGCTGTACGGCCGCGACCTGGTGCGGATCGGGTACCGGTGGCGCGACCTAGCCTCGGTCTACGCGCTCAACCTTTTGCTGATTCCGATCAACCTGGGCGGGGTCTTCAAGTCGATCCAACAGTCGATGACGCGCAAGAAACTCCCGTTTGGCCGCACCCCGAAGGTGTCAAACCGAACGGCAGCACCGGCGCTTTACCTGCTGGCCGAGTACGGCATGTTCCTCTGCTGGTCGTTGGGGGCCATGGGCGACTTGGCTGCGCATCGTTGGACGCACGCCGCATTCGCCGCTTTCAACTCCGCATTCCTCGGGTGGGCCATCTATTCGTACATCGGGTGGTCGGCGACGGTCGAAGACCTGCGCGCAGCTTGGCGCAACAGACTGCGTTCCACAGTCTCCGCGGATCGTCCGTCGCAGCCGCCAATCCTTTCCACGGGCAACACAGAGTGGACCACGCTTGAAGTCGCGCCTACCGCGCTTGACCACGCCCGAGCCGCCTGAGACCTGCGGGCGCTCCGGCCTTTGGCCACGCGCTATGCGCACGCGCCTTGATTATCGCGTCGCCCTGGCTCTCCTCTTGGGGCTCGCGCTCTTCGTCAGGGTCTTTCCGCTGAGTTACTCGCATTTCTGGGATGAGACCGTCTTCTTGCAGGATGCGAAGGTCATCGTCGATGGTCGCGCCAACTATGACGAGTTTTTCGAGCGCCCGCCTTTGCTCTCAGCCGCCTACGCGCTCGGGTTTGCCCTTTGGGACAACATCTATGTCGCCAACGTTGTGCAGGGTTTGTGGACCGTCTCGGCGGTGCTGTTTGCGTTTCTCTATGTACGCAGGACCTTCGGGCTCGTAGCGGGTCTCTGCGCAGCATTCCTACTGGCGTTTGGCCCATATTTCGTGGAGACCTCGCACGAGCTCTTGACGGACATGCCGGCCGTAGCCCTGATGCTTGCGGCCATGTGGCTGTTCGACCAGAGCGGTGCGCCCTGCGCGCTCCTCGCGGGGGTGGCTTACGCGCTCTCGATCGAGACCCGATTCACCTCGCTGTTTCTCATGCTCTATTTCCTGCTCGAGGTCGCCTTCACGCCGAAGAAGCTGCGGCAGTTAGTGCTCTTCGGGGTCGGAGCTGCCGCATCCATGGCTCCTTACCTGATCTGGCTCAAATTGAAGTACCAGTCCTTCTTCTATCCATTCGTCCTGGCCAGGCGGATCGTACAAGAATGGACGGCGCCGGTTCCAGCGGGATTCTACTTCGAGGGAGTGCGGGGAATCTTTCCCTTCAGCCTGTGGGCGTTGCTGGCACTGGCACTTGTATCACTCGTCTCGCACTGGATCACACTGGCCCGAAGGCAAGGTTCGGCGGCGTCCGCTGGGAACGCTGAGTCTTTTGATCAGATGAAACGCCAGACCACGCTGCTGATCTGGGGAGCCGCCTTCTTCGCCTACATGCTGTCGATTCCGCACAAGGAGATCCGTTACCTGCTGCCGCTCGCGATTCCCGCCGTCGTCATCGCGGCCGTGGGTGCCACAGGAGCGTACTCGTGGCTGGCGCGGCAGGCGAGTCCGCTGAGGCTGGCCGGTCTGCTCCTGGGTGTCTTGGTCGCCGCAGCCGATTACGGAAGCCCGGCTCTGAAACTCGCCGGTCCGCTGACGGACCCCTCGGAGTGGGCAGAAGTGCAGATCGCCCGATACCTGCGTGAGCATTCGACACCCGCCGATACCATCTATGCCGCGCACAACTTCCCGGTACTGGCGTTCTATTCGGAGCGCCGCACCGTTTCGCTGTTGCCGATTCAGGAGGATTTCGGCCGCGACTGGCGCGACTTCATGTCCTACCCCGGATACTTTGTTTATTTCCTGCCAGAGCGCATCGGAGAAATACACGCCTTGCATCCGGCGCTGAAGCCGGACCGGCAATTTCTCGCGACTCACCTGAATTTCGTAGCGGTGAAGGCATTCCCGATCGCGACCGTCTACCGCTACACGCCGCCGCACTGAGATCGATTCCGACACAGCCTGCCTGGTGCGTTTGGCGCCAAGCCCACCAAGAAGCGCGCAACCGGCGCCGCGGTTGTTGGTGCCGCAGCCGCGGACTACTTAGACGCAGTCGCTGACGCCGGCCGACGGCGCTCACGGCTGCGGGCATAAGTCGGGAAAGCCTACGCTTATTCCCTACCCTCTCGGAAAATCAGCCTCATTGGAACAGCCATCCAAGGCGAGTAACTTGCTAAAAAAATGACCCCAACGATCTGCCACCACTGCCAGCACACTGCAACCCTGATGCTCAGGGTGGAGTTTCGCCGCACTGCAGGCGGCCACACGGAACCGGACGGAAAGACGGTGGTTTGCCAGGCGTGCGGAGATAGCTGGCACTTCCGCGACCGGGGGCAGCTACCGGAGTGGCTGCGACAGGAACTGAGAGACAGGGGGCTCTGACCACGCCGTCCGATACCGCGAGCGATCCGATGACGGAACTCGCGCGCCACGCTTGCGCGATCGTCACAGCTCGCTCGCGGACCCGAATTTGGTCCTATTGCTGGGCGGTGACGTCAGTGCCGGTGCCCGTCTGGCCGCTGCTCCACGTGTAGCCGCTGCTCCAGGTGTAGCCGCTGCTCCAGGTGTAGCCGTTACTCCAGGTGTAGCCACTGCTCCAGGTGTAGCCACTACTCCATGTGTAGCCGCTTCCCGACGTGTACGACCCATTCCAGAACAGGCCGTCCAGGAGCAACGGGACGATGGAAAGCACATCCTTCACCACGCACACCAAACCACCGATCAAACCCCCTAGCAGACCGCCACCACTCGAACAGGTGGTGGTTTGCTGGTCGGACATGATGTAGTAGTTGCCGTTCGAATCCCGATTCGCCCGTCCGCCGAAGTGCTGGGTCCCCGCGAGATCGCTCGCCACGTTCAGTCCCTGATTGGCGCAGTTCGTGGCGGTGCCGTAGACGGCGTCGTGCGCATTCACCAGACCCGCGCCCTGCTGGAACACCGTGTAGGCCAGCGTCCCTTTGGAGTTCACGGCCGGATGGGCACCGGACATCAATCGGCACTTGACCTGATCGGGAGTCAGGTACGGATTCACCTGCAGCATCAGCGCGACCACACCGCTCACCACGGCGGTGGCTTGCGACGTGCCCGACATCGTGAAGTCATCGTACGGTCCGACCCACTGCGGAAACTCTGAAGCCAGCGTGCCGTTGTTGGGCGCGTAAGCGAGGATGTGACCGCCCATCCCTACGATTTCCGGCTTCACGAAACCCTCGTACGTCGGGCCGGCGGAGGAGAAGCTGGCGAGCTGGTATTGCAACGGCTGCATCGGGTGATAGGCGTCGGTTACCGCACCCACGGTGATGACGTACGGGACGTTCCCGGGCGCGTTGATGGTCATCGGCTGCGGTCCCCGATTGCCGGCCGCTGCCACGACCACGATCCCGGCGCTCCAGGCGGCCATCACCGCTTGGTCGAGTGGATCGTCCCAGTACGGCGACTGCGGCGGCGCGCCCAGCGACAGATTGATCACGCGAATGTTGTAGCGGGACTTTTCCTTGACGACCCACCCGATACCGGCGATGACGTCGAAGTACCGGCCGGCGCCTGTGCTGTCCAGCACGCGTACGGAGACCAGATTACCCCCGGGTGCGACGCCCTGATAGTTGCCGGTCGTGGCCACAGCACTGCTCGCGATGATCGACGAGATGTGGGTCCCGTGACCGAACAAGTCGTTGATATTTTGGCTGTAGTTCTGCAGTGCGGCTGTCTGGTTATAAGTCGCACTCTGGCGCGCCTGAATCACGTCGTACTGCGCAAGCACGTGCGGGGTCTGGTACGGTGTCGTCTGCAGAGGGCCCAAAGTGCTCCACACGCCGGAGTCGAGCACCGCGACCGTGACGCCCCGTCCGGTCACCCCACCGACATGGAGGTTGCTGGCGGCGACCTCCGACGGGTAGTTGGTTTCCGGCAGATGACTGGAGCTGGCCTGCACCGCCGAGTCTTCGAAAATGCGTAGACGCGGGACATCTGAGGCCCGCAGCGCCTCGAGCTCCCGGTCATCCAGTGCAGCACCCACTGCGCGGATAATGGAAAGATCGCCGGTCACCACGCCGCCGACGCGCGCGACAGCGCTGCGCGCGACTTCGACGCTCTCGGCCTGCACGATGTAGTCCTGCCGCACGCCCACCGGTTCAACTCGGGAAGGTGGTGTCGTCCGCGCCCGCGCCGGCGCAGCCGCGACGGGCATCCGGGCTGCCGGCCGAGACGCGGCGGTCATCGGCGATGGCGACGGTGAATCGCTTCGGGACATCACTGCCCACAGGGCCAGCAAGACAGTCGCGATGAACCCTGCAAATAACCAGCGCCTGGACCAGGTCTTCGTTGTCATGAAGGCGTTCTCGTTTCTTGGTATGCGGAGTACTCGCTCCGACCTTCGTTTTACAGGAACAGCGTCACCACGTAGTGACAACGCTCGGTGCCGCAGGCGCGCAAGGTGTGACGCATCCCGCATATGCGTCGGTTAAGTCGATACGTTCTACGAGCTTATGTTGACATAACCGCCAACCCTCCAAGGAAGCTGGGCAACACCGGCTCGATGAGCGCCTCTCGTCAGGAAGTCGTCCCCTGCTCGGCGCGACGATCGCTTTGCAGTACCGCCTCGGCAGAGCGCCGG
>WNGM01012077.1_pt1 | contig 10844 bp, 10 predicted proteins | sample 5400571 | NCBI WGS metagenome assembly WNGM01 (sample SAMN13153378, study PRJNA577476) | soil metagenome | isolation source: 100 cm soil or saprolite under Garry oak tree replicate 2 | place: USA:California | collected 2016-06-15 | reverse complement strand
AGCGTTACTTGCTGGAGCGCTGTGGCTGCTAATCAAATGGACTCCGGTAGGAATCACGGTGAACGAGATTGTGGACTTACTTGAAACAGCAGCTCCACTTCCGAGAAACATGCTCGAGACCGAAACTTGCGTAGTGGTCGCCGACCTGGCGCGAAGCGGGTTCGTCCGAAAACGCCCGTCGGGCGAGCCCGTGCGTGGACGTGGGAATGCTCAGGCGCAGGCAGTCGGAGAAGGGGAAACCAGGAGCGTGAAGACGGATAAAGACGTCGAGTGGTTGATTTCCCCCAGCACCCTGGCAACGTACACCGAAGACGGGGCCGTAGTGCTCGATGTCCCCAAGGGCATCTGTTACAGCCTAAAAGCTGTCGCCAGCCGAATATGGCGCGCTATGGAATCGAGCCCATCTGGAATCACTCTCGAAGGAATTGTCCGGGTCCTCGAGGAGACCTCCAACTGGAGGGGATGGTTGAGACGCTCAAGAAATTCATCGACAGCCATCCCGATACGACGCCGTCGAGCCTGACGACAAACATAAGCCAGCCCTCATAGAAATCGCTCAGATTGGAGGTACCACGATGACCTACGAACGACCTGATATTCAACTCCTCTACGCTCTGCACGCTCCCGGGGATCAAAGTATTTCAGCTGTCGGAAAGGACTTGCGCGCAAGAGAGAGCAAAGAATTCACTGATAGTAATGCTGGACGGGATCCCTTAAATCTCAGCGATGTCTCGAAACAGGTTGCGCTACCTACGTCAGCCCGCCAAGCACACTGGGTGTTCAGCGACTCCAGGGGAAAAGGCATCAAAGCCTATGTCAAAGAAGGCGTCTCGCAAGTGCTGCAGAACAATTGCAACCGACAAACAAAGCCGAAGAAACGGAGAAAAGAGCTTCCGAGAGCCCCTCGAAGCAAACTTCACCTAATCAATCTCCGCTCAACGCTGCCGAGGGCGGCCCACAGTTCTTGTAATGCACCGAAGGCGGGGAAAGGGAATGGAGCCGATATAACTGGATGGCTGGTCTCTCCTGGCGTCCGTTCCATCTACGCGGAGGATGGCGCTGTGCTCCTCGATATCAAACACGGGTGCTGTTACAGCCTGGATGGAGTTGCTGCACAAGTATGGGTGACGATCGAGGGAAGCCCGGCAGGAATCAGCCTCGAAGGCGCCGTGGACGTTCTCGAAACCCACTTCACGGTTTCTCGTGAAGAACTGGAGCGCGATGCCAGTGATTGCCTGGCGCAGCTGCAACTGGCCGCCTTGGTGCAAGAAAAGGTGGTCACTGAACGATGAGTCTTCTGTGGACCTAGTGTCTCGGCCGTCCACGAGCCGGACGCCAGTCCACGAGACTTAAGCATGAGGGGGGCGGAACCATGATTCACGACCAACGTTTCGTTCAGAGACTCGAAACAGTGGATTCGTTTGTTGCAGTGCTTTTCCCGCAGGTAGCCGAAGTCCAAATGGATTGGCGAGCCAAGAAAATAAAGGACTTTATTGATGCAGATCCTCCCAAGGTCCGGTACATCAGCGTTGGGGATATTTGTAACGAACTCGAGCTCTCTCTTTCTCCTCGCCAGGCGCGCCGGCTATTTAAGGAGTCCGCAGGTATCTCGATAAACGAATATGCTAGAAAACGACGGCTCGTTCTGGCAGCAAAACAATTGCAAGCGACGGATGTGCCTGTAAAGGTGATCGCGACCGATGCGGGCTACGACACTCAACAAGGTTTCGCGAGAAGCTTCTATGACATGTTTCGCCTCACGCCGCTGGAATTCCGGAGGATGTGGCACCGAAGTCAGGTCACAGCATGAATCGCGCGGTACAACCCGATGCAAGATTGCCCGACGAAGAATCGAAAACAGTTGTCCCGGGCAAAGATCAGGCGGTGGTGGCTTACTTCCTCCAGAAGCAGAATATGACGGTTACGCTTTTCTCCTGTGGCCAGAGCGAGCCTGTCGTTGAGTTGGCATTGGGCACCGAGACGCGAAGCTTCTCACTGAGAGAATTCGTCCACTTCTGGCTGACGATGATCGAAGTGGGGCTGACGCGCGATATCGCAGAACTAGAGTCCGGGGAGGTGCTGCGCCTAACTAAGAAAAGACAGCATTAGAGAAGTTTCATTGCAGAGGACTACCTCTGACAGGGGAGCAAGTGCAGCGCTGTTAATATGCGAGCAGCTTCCGGTCAGGGTTTGTCAGGAGGTTTGCGGAAAGCTTACGGAGTTTCCTTGACTGCGAATCGCAACACACAGTTCCGCTGGTTTGCTCGCCAACTGCGCCCGCTTGTCCGCGCATACGCGTTCAGTGTGTCCTTAATTGTGCTGAGCAGCTTGATGTTTTTGCTCGATCCTCTGCTCATCAAATGGTTGATTGATCGGATTCTCCCTAAGAAGGACTTGCATCTCCTATTTCTTGCTGCGGCGGGATTTTTCGGAATCTATGTGTGCCGTCTGGTGCTTTCCGCACTCTCGGGAGTTGTGAGCTTTCGTACGGTACAGGATCTTGTCTTTCGCATCCGGCTCAACATCCTAGAGCAGATCAACCGCCTTTCCACGGACTATCACGAGTCGACACCTGTTGGAGAAAAGCTGTACCGGATGGAACAAGATGTCGATCAGGTGGCTGAACTGGGATCGAGTCTTGTGCCCTATGCTCTTCAGACCACCTTCAACGCCATTTTTGTTGTCGCTACCATGTTCGTACTGGATTTCAAGCTCACCTGCATGGTTCTTCCGCTTGTGCCTCTTTTCTTCGTGTTTAGAAGATATTTCGACAAGCGGCTGCGAGGAGCATCGGAATCAGCACAGGGGCAGTCCAGCAGAGAAAGCAGTTTTCTGCAAGAACATTTGGCCTCCGTCGTACAAATCCAACTCCTGCACCAGGAGAGAAGCCAAACGAAGGCGTTCTTGGAACGGGCCGCAGCAAGAGTGGAAGCACTGAATCATCGGAACCGCATCGAGATACTCTTCAGAACTTCCTATATGGCGGTCATCGCGCTGGGCACGATTGCTATTCTCGGTTATGGGAGTTACCAGGTGTTCGTCGGCGCTTTGACCGTCGGTGGACTCGTCGCCTCGTACAGCTATATGGCCAGATTATTTGACCCCCTCAATGCCGCTGTTGAGATCTATTCCCGCCTGAATCGGATGAGTACAAGCATTGGGCGGATCTTGGAAGTCATCGAGGCGACGCCAAGCGTTGATGAAAGACAGGACGCGGTCTACCTCCCCTCTCCAGTCAAGGGATATGTCGAGATGAAAGATGTCTCTTTTTCGTACCGCACTGGGCAACTCGTCCTGCAGAAGCTCGACCTTAAACTAGAGGGAGGCGAGAAGGTCGCACTCGTCGGGGTCAGCGGCAGTGGCAAGAGCACAATCGCAAAGCTGATTGCCAGGCTGTATGACACGGAGCGCGGAACCGTTTACATCGACGGGACAGACGTGCGAAGTGTGCGGCTTGAGAGTCTTCGGACGAAAATTTGTTACGTCATGCAGGAGGGAATCCTTTTCGACCGGACGCTCAAAGAAAACCTGTTGCTGGGGCGGCCCGCTGCAACGATCAAGGAGCTTCGTGCCGCCATCGAAATTGCCGATCTCGAAGAATTGCTCCAGAGACTTCCTAAGGGTTGGGACACGCCACTAGGACCAAGAGGCAATGCGCTGTCCGGTGGCGAGCGGCAACGTGTTGCCCTGGCGCGCGCGGTGCTGCAACGTCCTTCGCTGTTCTTGCTGGATGAATCGACATCGGCGCTGGACGCTCCTTCGGAACGAAGGATTTTTGCGAGTCTGGCACACTATTTCTCAGACCAAACGATCCTCTTCATCTCGCACCGGATCTCGGCGCTCAAGTGGGTGGACCGAATTATCGTTCTGAATCAGGGGGTGGTCGAAGATCAGGGCACACACGAGCAATTGATCGCCAGGAGCGGCTTGTACTCTTGGCTGCACAACACGGTCACGCCGGCAGCTTCTGCTCCGGCAAGCTATTCGTCTACACAGTAGTGTTGCGCCCCGTCTGTCATAGGGGACGCTGCACGTCGAACCAGGGAGTCCATAGGAGAACAGAAACTGCGAGGGCTTCGGTGGGAAGTAAGGGGATGAGTGCTTTAACGGAGAGATTTTCTACTCGTTGAAGAAGGTAAAGGTTGTGATCGCGAAATGGAGGGTGGTGTACAACGCGCTGCGACCGCACTTCGGCGCTCGGCTACTGGCCGCCTACCCTCGCGGCCTGAACAACGATAAGGAGCGATAAATGAAAGAGTCAGGCGCACCGGCGTGCGTCGGCGAATCCAGTATTTCGCGCACTCCAGAAAGCGATCGGAATCTGCGGGCGACCCTCTGGATTTTTCTCGCCGCCGGAACGTTCTTCATGGATGGTCGCACTGGCCCTCCCTCGTCTGAATAAACTCAGCGGCCTCGATCCTAGTCTCATGCCTTTGGAGTTGGTTCTGGTCGCGTCCAATCCGCTGGTCCTCTACCAGTTCTGGTCGGCCTATCCGGATTCATTGTTCGCTAGCTTGGTGATGCTGGCTTTTATTCTCACCGATCTCATCGCAACTGAACCGGAGCGGGACACCCGCTGGCACATTCTAGGTCTTGGTATGACGATCTATCTCGCGATCCATACAAAGCTCTATGGTGCGGTACTGCTGCTCACCTGTCCGCTATACTTACTCATTTATGGCCGCCAGCTCGTCACCCGCTCCAGGCATAGATCGGCCAAGGTCGGTATTCTTGCTGCGGTATTTGCGGCGCTCGCGATCGTGATGGTAACGGCGAAGTTAGGCATCAACCCCCTTCTAGACCTCGCTGAGGGGGGAGTTTTCGGCGGTTACGTAAGCGGCATCGTCGATTCAAGGCTCCACGACGTTATAAGATCTTTGTACATGTTTGGGTTTGCCGTACTGCTGGTCTTCCAAGCCGCGCTACTTTTTCTCGCGAGGCGTGCGGCGTGGCGTGCGTGGGCGCCAGCGCCATCTATATTTGCTGCGATCTACTTGCTCGGGTTGCTTCCGTTCCCTGGGACTGGCTACAACATGCGTTACTTTCTGCCTGCCTTTCCCTTCTTGGTGCCGGCGCTCGCAGCGGGCGCCCGATCGATTCGACCGATGGCACGAGGAATAATCCTCGGAGCATACGGCGCCATCGCCTTCATTCTCATATTGAACTTCAATTTGGCCCCGGTAGAACGAATGCTTCACCCTATCCTGTCCAAAGCCTCCGCCCGATATGAGCTACTGAACGCATGGCTGGACAATCTGCGCCTCCCGGTACAGGTCGCCCTCAAAAAGCAAATTGAAGCAGCCAATGCAGGAGTGCCGCTAGGAAGCGCGCTGTATTGGTCATCGGACTACTACGCGACCGCTACCCATGGCTTGGCTGAATATCTGGGCATAAAAAAAGGTCTCGACATCCGGTATGTTTTACAGCCATCCGAAATACAAGCTTCTCCCGGACCGGTTTTCCTGATGGCGTTCACGTCGGATGCTCCCCCGGATAGACTTTGGCAACCTCCAAGTTGGGCCACAGTGAACAACGCGGGATATGGGCTATTCCGTCTCGATCCGATTTCCGTGGAACTTGTACCTATGTCGGGCGATTTCGTGAAAGAGAGGAATCCAATCCGGCTTCAGGCGAAGGTCACCATCGGAGATCACCTAAAGATCAGTACTGTGGAATTCATCGAGGGAGAAAAGATATTAGGCTCGGATCGACAGCAACCATTCGAATTGAACTGGCTAGACGCTGCACCCGGACGCCACGAAATCGTGGCGCGGGTAAAATATGGCGAACGAGATGTCATGGTTTCTGAATCGGTCGTCGTCCATGTGGGAATTCCAGTCTTGGAACACAAGGCCAAAACGATAGCCGGTCTTGCTCAGGAGTTACCAGACGGATTCGTCGGGCCGCCGTACGATGCCTTGTATATAGCAGCGAACAAGGGCACTAGCGGTATTCGCTTTGACAAGCTTGATGCGCCTCGAGGGGCGCACATCGCTAACGCCTATTTGGAATTTACAACTGCTCGCCCTGAGTTACAGCCCGCAGCGTTGGAAATCCATGCAGAACTGTCTGCGAACGCATCCGCCCTGAAGTTCGAGAAAAGCAATCTCTCACGACGGCATCGTACTACTGCGAGTGTGAACTGGGAACCGAGCCCTTGGATGACCGTCGGGGAGCATGAACGATCCCCCAACCTGGCCCCAATCCTCGAAGAAGTCTTCGCCCAGTTAGGATGGCGGCCAGGCAATGCCGTCGTGCTTCTCATCCATGGTTCGGGAAGACGGGTTGCACAGGCGTTCGATGAAGATGGACGGGGAGCGCCCAAGCTTTACATCGAATTGCAGCCGAAGTGAATGGCCTCGCTTGAGTCGAGCCCATTTTAAGATATAGAGTGTGCCGGCGATCTCATGTGGCGCATGTCCCCGCGGCGAACGAATTGGGTGACGCGTGCCTCGAATGCCACGCTGATCCAATTCATCGAACAGTTAGATTCCGCGAATGCCTCCAACAAGCCGTCAGAGCCAAGAGGGAATGCTTTATCGGGGGGCGAGCGGCAACGTGTCGCTCTCGCTCGCGAGGTGCTGCAACGTCCTTCGCTGTTCTTGCTGGATGAATCAACATCGGCGCTGGACGCCCCTTCCGAACGAAGAATCTTCACGAGCCTTGCGCACTATTTCTCGAACCAAACGATGTTGTTCATCTCACACTTGATCTCCGTGCTCAAGTGGGTTGACCGCGTTGTTGTTTTGAATCAGGGGATGGTCGAAGATCAGGGCACACAGGAACAACTGATCGGCAGGAGCGACTTGTATTCCTGCTTGCAGGGCGCAGTCACGCCAGCACTCTATACTCAGACTCGCTATCCGTCTGCTCGGTAATGTCTCAGTAGCTATGCCACCAGTGTACCTTGGTGGCCAAGCCGAACACTAAATGGCCAAGCCGGACACGCGTTTTTTGTTGACTGCGTTGGTGAACACTCTGCATCATCGCGCAGTTACCCAGCCGATTACAAAGCGGCAATCTCTGATTAAAAGACTTGCTGCGTAGGGCGCTTGGTTAGGTAGTTGGACCATGCCAAGGGCGGAGTAGTTGTGTCTCGACTTGAAGTGTTCAGCGGGGCACCCGAGGTTTGCGACGCATTCAGGGGGAACCAATGATGCGAATTTCGGAGAACATTCGAACGTCATTCACCCAGGATGGGGCAGTGCTCATGGATATCCAAGGGGGCTCTATGCTCACTTTAAATCCGATCGGATCAATCATCTGGCAGCAACTCAGTGATGGCCGCTCACCCGAGCAGATCGCCGAACATCTTGCGTCTGAATTCGGTATCACGCGAGAACACGCTCTCACCGACGTAAATGAGTTTGTGCAACAGCTCGAAGCGCAACACCTGATTCGACCGTCAGAATCGGGAGACTCGCGGACGAATCTCGGCAAACGGCCCAGTGGTCTTCTTTGCAACCTATTCGGAAGAGGGAATTCTTCTGCGGTGCAAGATCGCAGCTCGAAGTAAGACATTCCGCGAAGCGAAGGGTCCGCGACAAGAAATTGCGCGAGGGAAAGCGATGCAACTCTCCACGGGAGCGCAGACACAATCGGCAGAAGCAGCTCAGAAGGACGCCTACCGGCTCATCGTGTTCAATCAGCCAGGAACAGCGGTGCTGCTCAAGACGCGGGCTTTGGGATATGAGCTGCCATTGGTGAACATTCCCAAGTTCACACGACCCGCACAAGAAATCACGGCGGCCCTTCGAGACCGCTGGCATATAACTTCCGTTCTATTATTTTCCGGCGCGATGGAGCCTGCTCCGGACACTGTCTACTATGCCGCCCTGGAGGCTCAGGTGCGAACCTGCGGCTTACCCGAAGGAATGGATTGGTTCCCTGCACATCACGCCATCTCGCATCTTCTGAAGGACAAGACGCACGCGATTCTGGAATCCAGCTATTTAAGGACAACAAATAGGATGGCGGGAGATGATCCGGAACCGTTCAGCAGGCTCGGCTGGTTGAGCAATCTTCAAGGTTGGGTGAGAACGGTAATCCGTCCGCTGGGCATGGAATTGAAGGATTTTCAGCAGCTAAATGGCTGCGAAACCTTCTCGCTCATCCGTTTCGATACGACAAAACGGCCCGTGTGGTTCAAAGCCGTCGGCAAACCGAGTCTGCATGAATTCCCGATCACCGTGGCACTCGCAGAATTGTTTCCTGAATATGTGCCATCCCTGCTCGCTACGCAACCCGTTTGCCACGGCTGGCTAATGGCAGATCCTGGCGGGCCTCCACTTAATGAAGTGGAAGATTCCTCCGCCTGGAAAGATGCAGCGACAGCGCTGGCTGGTATCCAAATCGTATCCATCGGCGCGATTCATGATCTCCTCGAAGCAGGCTGCAGAGATTTGCGTGCCCGGACTCTGCTCGAATTGGTTGACCCGTTCCTCGAAGTCGTTGCCAATCTGATGCAGCAGCAAACGAAGGTGCCGCCGCCGATTCTCTCCTGGCAAGAACTTTCCGACCTGGGGGCAGCATTAAAGAACGCTCTGTGTTGCTTGGAGTCCTTGGGGATTCCGGACACGCTGGGCCACAGCGATTTCAATCCCGGCAATATCCTCCTTGGTTCCGAGCGCTGCGTCTTCATCGACTGGGCCGAAGCCCATGTCAGTCACCCTTTCTTGACTTTTGAATACCTCATCTCGCATCTGCGGAGGGACTATCCCGCAGTCACTCGATTCGAAGACGCTATCCGGTCGTCTTACACTCAGCGTTGGCAGTCCGTCTCCTTGCCCGAGCATGTTTCCGAGGCGTTCTTGTTCTCGCCGCTGGTGGCCGTATTTGCCTACGCGGTCGCGGGGAACAGTTGGCGGGACCCAGAACGATTGAAGATTCCTCAAGTGCCCGGCTATCTACGGAGTCTCACCCGTCGAATGAAGCAAGAAGCGGACTCCGTCCCGCGAAGGAGGGTCGAATGCATCAATTAATGATGACCCCGCCCCATTCGACCCTCGAGCCGGTGACGGACATTTTCCATGGGGTTCCCGTCACTGACCCCTATCGCTGGCTCGAAGACCAGGATTCGCCTCGCACCCGTACTTGGATTGAGGAGCAGACGCGCTATGCCCGCAGCTATCTGGATAGCATTCCGGGACGTCAACGCATCCGCGATCGCATCCGAGAATTCCTCGCCGTCGAAACCTATGACTCCCTGCAAAAAGCCGGCGGCCACTACTTCTTCCGGAAGCGCCTGCCCGACCAGGAGCAGTATTGCATTTACATGCGCGAAGGCGCAGACGGCGAGGACCATCTTCTGATCGACCCTTCCGAGAGAGGGACGGGCAACTTCACGGCAGTAAAACCTTTGCGAGTTTCACCTGACGGTCGATTGCTCCTGTATGAGGTGAAAGAAGGGGGTGAGAGAACGGGGACATTTGAGTTGCTCGAAATCGCGACTCGGAAGCGCCTCCCTGATCTCCTCCCCCGCGGGTATTTGCGTGGATTTTCCTTCGCACCGGACGGAAGGAGCTTCTACTACGTCCACGAGGCGCTCGATGCCAAGCGGCCTTTCTATCGCGCCGCGTACCAGCATATCCTCGGCACGCCATCCACCGAAGATCGAGAGGTGTTCTTTGCCGGCGAGGACGAGAAGGTTCGGCTGGCGCTGCTCTCCGACAAGAAGCGCCTCGGCTTCTTCGTCCATCGCTTCCTCGAGAAGACATTCACTGACATTTATCTGAGGTCCTTCGAAGAAGATCGCCCGCCGGTCCAGATATTTGAGCAGATCGACTACATGCTGGGCCTGCGGCTCATGGACGACAAGATTCTCGCCATCACGGACCGTAACGCGCCGAATCGCCGCATCATTGAAATCCACCTACGGGAGAACGGGGAACACGAGTGGATCGACATCGTCCCGGAAAACGACACCCCCATCAACAACTGGCTCGTCGTCGGAGACTCCATCTTCGTCTCCTACATGAAAGATATGCACCATTGCGTCTCTATCTTCGATTTCTCCGGGAAGAAAATTGGCGAGATGCCCATTAGAAGTGACGAGACTCTTCGCATCATCGGTGATTCGCCGGACAACGATGAGTTGTTGATAGAAACAGAATCGTTCACCAAACCTGTCGGCATCTTCCGCTACTCCGCGAGGAGCAACGAGCGCACGCTCTGGGCTAAGAGGAACATCCCGTTTGATTCCGCTGATTTCAGTCATTCGCAAATCTGGTTCATGTCCAGAGACGGCACGAGAGTTCCCATGTATCTCGTGGGCCGCCGGGATGTGCTCAAGCGAAGTGGCAACCCGACGATTATGACGTCTTACGGCGGCTACGGCGTCTCCATGACGCCGCAGTTCAGCGTCTTCGTCGCCTTCCTGATGGAACGCGGATGTCTGTTTGCTTTGCCCAACATCCGCGGCGGATCGGAATTCGGCGTCGAGTGGCACAACGCCGCCAAGCGGCGTAGCCGCCAGACGGCCTACGACGATTTCTTGTGCGCGGCGGAATGGCTTCTCAAAACGGGAAGGACCGCTCCCGGAAAACTCGCCATCTTTGGCGGGTCAAACTCTGGGCTGCTCGTAGGCGCTGCCTTGACACAGCGGCCGGACTTGTTTGGCGCGGTCGTCTGCATGGTTCCTATGCTGGATATGCTCCGCTACCACCTCTTCGACAACGCGCATATCTGGAAAGATGAATTTGGCACCGTAGACGACCCGGAGGACTTCGCCGTTCTCGCGAAATACTCTCCCTATCATCGGGTTCGGGACGGCGTTGCATACCCCGCCACGATGATCGTCTCCGGCGACGCCGACCGGAATTGCAATCCCCTCCACGCGCGCAAGA
>WNGM01004627.1_pt1 | contig 10845 bp, 6 predicted proteins | sample 5400571 | NCBI WGS metagenome assembly WNGM01 (sample SAMN13153378, study PRJNA577476) | soil metagenome | isolation source: 100 cm soil or saprolite under Garry oak tree replicate 2 | place: USA:California | collected 2016-06-15 | reverse complement strand
GAACGCCGAGTGCCTGGTTGCATGGGAGCGGCGGATCTATCAGATCGCGCGCGATCGCGGCGCCGTGTTGCCCGCGCTGGTCGACGCAGATCGCACGACGGTCACCACGGAGCTGGTTGGGCCGTCCGTGCGGATGCTACTCGAGCGTCACGACTTGCCGATCGCGTTGACCGAGGAAGAGGCTGCCGCGCTGGTGACGAACACCTTGCGCGCGGGTATAGCGCTCGCAGACGCCGGTCTGATGCCATTCGATGGCCATCTTCACAACTACTGGGTCTGGCTCGAGAATGGGGTGATTGGCGGCCATCTCGATTTTGCCCGGATACTTCCGGGCGACCACTCCTTCACGCTTGCGCGAGACCATACGTTCGGTCGGCCGTTGTGGTGTTCGGCCGAGGTAACACACTTTCCACCGGAGGCGAAGGTATTCAAGCGCGCCGACGAGGCTGCATTCGCGGAAGAACTGCGGCGGCAAGGCTTCGCCGGCGAAACGCTGAGTAACGTCTTGAAGGTGCTCGCAAACGCTCCAGAACGCGAGCAGCGCATGCTTCGCTGGAGACTGGAGCAGGCATATGAGCAGCATCAGGCACCTCAACAACTTGAAGCTGCCCTGGATACCGGGGCGATCGAGCCTCATCGCATGATGCAGTTCTCGGTGGGTGCGCATCTGTTGGCCTTGACCAAGCTTCCGGGGCTGCCCGCTGCGACGGCAAGAATGCTGAGCAGGTGCGCCACTGCTATTTCGCGGATGGCCGACGTTCGGCCGGAAGCACGGTTCGAATCACTTGCCGAAGCCGCTGACGCCGTCGCCATGTGCTGGTCCAAGCCTTTGCCGCAGCGCTCCATCGCTGCATGGCCGGAGATCACACCGTCCTGGTTGATCTGGGACGTGCGCGGCGGTACTGACCCGGAGCCCTCTACCTCGAAGGCGCAAGGCAGTGCCGGCGCAAACCCGGCGGCGACGTCCGAGTTTGATGCCGATTTCGCTACTGGCGACCGAATTTTGCCAGACGCAAAACCAACGAAGCTTGATCCTGGCCAGCGCGCTCCGATGCAACGAGTTGCCGACGTCTTGCGCCGCCTGTTCCGTCGCGTTGCCGCGAGGCCGGCCATTGCAGCGGTCTCTGTCGCCCTAACGATGGCAGTGCTCGCGGGTATCCGGGTGCCCCAGACGCCCGAGGCCGCTGCTCTGGAGCGGCGGCACACGCAAATCGGACGCCTGGTGCGACAGGCGGTCGAAATCGATCGCAAGAAGTCGAGCGAAACAGTCGGCTATCTGCAATCGGTAATCCGCGATGCTAGGAATCCTGATCAAGAGTATGCCAAAATGCTGATCCAAAGGGCATTCTCGGAGTTCGAACAACGGCACCTTGGGCAGCCTCTGTTCAGCATCGGAAGTGCTGTTAATTATCGAAATGCGAGAAATGACGCAAACCTTGTATCTTGCCTTGAAGTGTTTGCGAGCCTGGATCACGAAAGGGCAAAGCAGTGGCTGCAAGTGATCAAGGAAACGGCTGTAAGATCGCTTGCGCGAAGTTGATGCCGAGTTCGGCCGTCATGCACGGGTACCGGCGGGCCGGTGGCCAGCAGGACCACGGAATTCCTTCGAATGATTTGAGGGAAGTATGAGCCACAAGAGTGAAGAATCGGATTCCGAGAGAGGGATTGTCGATTTCGTCTGGAAGAATTGCACGGCCACCTACTTGACTGATGTCCTGCCGGCCGCCATTCACGTGCGCGGTGGATTGGCGGAGGAAATTTCGAAAAAGCATAGTCTTGATTGGAATATCGATGCCACGCGGAAGCTCGCCCGAGGGGTGCTCAGCCATCTGAAGATTAAATGGTCCAATCAGGAACATTCTCGACTTGGGGAGGGTTGGGATCCCGGGGGACTGTCGTGCGAGCTTCTTGTTTTCTTGGCGGGTAGGGTCGAGCAATCGTTTGGCCGGCTCCCGGCTACGGCCACGTTCGCGAATGCCGACAACGCGATAAGCTACTTGATTGGTGTTCTTTGGCGGCGGCTCTGCAATGATTATCGACGTCACACCACTAATGGCCCTGAAGTGGAGATTAATCCGGAAGCAGACGACCAAGACCCAGACCGTCGTCCAACACCCGAACCGCCGGAAACGTGGGTTCATCCCATTGAACCCGTCGTGATCGGCAAACGCGACGAAGACTTGGAAGCGGACCTTGTGCGGCGCTGGAAGCAGTACCCGCTGGAAACGAAGGCGGGGAAGTATCCGGATGAGTTCCTCTACTGGTTTGATTATTTCGAAGAGCAGTTCTCTTGGCTGCAGAGCGAGCGACGTCAGCGGGAGATGGAGATTTTTGAGCTGCTGGACGATTTACTTGGACGTCCGGTTAAGCGTTTCCCGGGAAAGCGGCAGTTTGTGAAACAGACGCTGCAGCGGCATTACGTAGCGCCGCTTCCAGTGCCGATACCGTTATCTTTCACTGATGAAGCTGACCTCAATGAATACACGGATGTTGCCAAGAAGCGAGATGCTGCTTTTAACGAAATCGAGAAAGCAGTTTGTAATGAATTGAGGCTCAAGTGAAAGGAGCGATTATGACTTCCGCATTTGACGAGGGCCTTTACCGCGCTGGGTTATGGCAGCGCATTCAACTTGTCTCCGAACGTGAACGCTTGATTGAGGCTATCCGGTCACTCCCAGAAGCGGAGCGATCACAATACGCGTCGTGGATTTCTTTTTTTGAGAAGTCGCCGGAAGAGTACGACAGATTCAAGCGCCACATGCAGATCATCGGTTTCGATATTGAAGGGTTTATTCAGTCGGTTCGGAATTTGCGCACCATCACGGAACGCGTTAAATCGCAGACAGGGTTGCAGTTCAAGGGGCTTGTTGTCGACGCAAGATCTGTGGTGATCCATTTGTCGCCACGTGCGGCAAACGATGCTCAGCTTCGGAAGGCCATGCATTTCAGCACTGCCGAACAGACTGCCGGACCACCGCCACTGGTATTCGAGGGCGCGCTTGGCGACGAACTCGTTAAGGTGTTGGCAAGCTCCGATCCGAGTGGAAGGAGAACCAGATTTACGGTCGCGATAGATGACCCGAAGGCAACTGCTGCCGGTACGTGTTTGTTCGTTTCTGTACGCGATGCGGATGGCGGCGCAGTTACCGTGTCGGTTGAACTCGAGGAAATTGACACACGGCTACAGGGAACGGCCTCCGTGGCAGTGAAATGGGCAGATTTTGTTGTGCGAACCGGGCAGGGGTTGCAAATTCGTAAAGAAACGCACTTACAAGGTTGATTCGCAACATGCCAAGAATACGAGACTACGAGGATTTCAACGACTATTCGTCGCGGCAACACGTTCGGCGCCGCCGCCAGGACGGTGGCTTCCATCGGGAAGACGAGCGGGAGCACTCTCGGTGGGACGCGGTTGGGAATTCCGAAGCCGGACATCGTGCTACCCCGTCGATTCCGAAGGAGATCGAGTTCGGCGATGTATTGCAGGTTCCGGACAACACTTGGGGATTTGCAAATGCCAAGAGTTTGGATCATCCGGGCGTCTGCGTTGACGAAGAGCCGGGAGAGGAAATCGCTTTCTTCAAAGGGACGGATGCGTCGCGGCTGAATCAGCTCTACCGTGCTCAATACCTTATCTTCGATGGTTCGCCGAATAGTGGGTTGAAGAAACCGACCGCCTTCGGGCTTCAGCGTTTCCCGCTTCGATTCCGGCACGTGCGACTGTTTTATCCACAGCGGCACATTGGGCAGTTTGATACGGCCGAGCAAGCTGGCCTCCGCGCAGCGCTCGCGACAACCGGTGGCGGAGAAGATGGGGAGGCACCATGAATCCCGCAGGCGCCTCCGCATCTTCGGAGCAGATCGGACGTTCCTACGACCTCGCGTTAATCGCTCGCGCGGCTGACGAGGTGTGGGTTTGCTTTGCCAGTTCAAAGTCGAACCCGGAAATCCTTCGTCTGGCGCCCGCGACCCGTGAGCAGCGCGTCCCGGGTGCCGTGCGCATCGAGTCACACAAGGCCGAGATTCGGTGGTTGATTCCCGGTGTCGAGGCGGCAATCCATTCGGTCGATCTGGCGTCGGCGAAGGCGGGCGATACTTATGGCTTCTCCGATGAATCGTATACCAGTCAAACTGACATCGATCAAGGAACAGGTGAAGCCCTGTACGATCGCCTTGCGCTGGTGGCGCACGAGATCGAGATGCACTTCCACGAGTCGGACCGGCCGAGCATCCCATCGATCGATGAATGCGAACTGACGAGCATCGATTCGGGGAAACCGACCGCCAGGTTTCGCTGGACGCTGGACGGGCGACGTGCGTATCGTCTGACCGAGGATCTGGACAAGTGGTGGTTGCAGCAAACATATGACGATGCCAATGCTGTACCGAGTGACTCGCTGGTCCCGCTGATGATCGGCAATACGCCGTTTACATTCGCGGCGACGGCAGATCCCGGAATGCCATTGCCGGCAAATGACGCCGTCGAATTGATCGCCCGGCTTGGCTTGGAGTACGACAACTCGTCCAAGGCATTGCGCAGAAGAGATCACACAGCCCTTGCCGAGGCAGTGGCCGCTGGCGCGCAACGGATACGAAGAGGAGTCGGCGAATTCGTTGAGTCGTTGATCGTGAGGCTCGTTCCGAGTGATCCACTGTTCGGCATGGCCGCCAGTTTCGCGACCGACGATGCGCCCGAGATTTGGCCGCAGCGAATCGTCGAGTTCGAGTGGAAAGGCGATGTCGTTAGGCTGTTGGCGCGGCCTGACCCTGCCCGTCGCAGGGTTCAGTTCGAGGCGTCGATCGACACTCCAGCGATAGTCCGATGCGGGATGCGATTGACGATCAGCTTCGCCGGTCACGCGATCGAACCCACATCGCTCGTGTTCGATGATCATGATGGGCGGCTCCAGGGTCGTACGTCGGTTCGCCTTGCGTGGCAGGACTTCGCTGCCGAAGCCGAAACGGCAATTGAGATCCGGATCGAACCGGAAGACGAGGTGTGACGGTGACGGCTGTCGTTGATTCGTTCTATGAGCGGCTAGATGAGCTGCTGACGAAAACGTGTGAATGGAATCCCCTGGCCGACAGGATGATCTGTAGCGGCCCAGGTTCTTGGGCCCCGTACTGCCTTCCAGATAGTTCGGCATCCGTTGATGGAAGCGTTGGGCCGGTCGTCAAAAAGCTCGGGAACCCGCTTACAGTGGGGGGAAGCGAGTATGCCGAAGCATTGAGAGCGAAGTTGCTCGACAGGCTCAATGAAGAGCTTCGTAGCATAGACGACGTAAGCCCCACTTGGCGTGTTGAAAAGGTCGCGCGCATCGGATTTCCTCTGCATCTTCGGCTGCTTCGCGACCTACTTCCGCCGGGTCGCAAACTCACTTGGGGTAATGATGGAGAGGCAATTGCTAGTGCCTGGGGACTCCCAGATCACGCCGGATGCGCATGGTTCTGGCACAGGATGTTTTGTCCAGAGAGTATCCGCGTGGTTGAAACCGTCTCGACACGCACGATCGCAGTAATTCCTGCAGGACCTGGCGAACCACCCGACGGGATGGTCGGCGTTCTGACCGTAGGGCTGATTGAGTGGCCTGAGAATGTAAGGCCGCCGGCGAGCGGCTATGTGCCCCATCCCGAGAGCTTTGGTTTCTGCCTTGACAACGAATTTGTGAGAGCGTTGGCGAACTCCCACATGTACTTGGCCGAGAAATTGCGGTTATGGCCCCATCGCGCAGTAATCGAGTGGACGTTGAAAATGGAAGATCCGAACTGTGTTCCAATTCTTGCTGGCGGTTCGGCTGGCGCCGCGATGACCTTGGCCTCAGGCAGCCTTCTGGCGAAGCGTCTTGGTCTGGAGCATGCCGCAAGCTGATCGGCGTTGGTTACCTATAGTGTCCGCGACCCTGATTTCTCACCTTATCTCGCTTTCGAAAGGCGAAGGCGGCGGCATCCTCGGCAACATTGTCGTCACCGCGACCCTCGATTCGGGGAGCGGCAAGCTTGGCCGAGTCGCGGGCGTCAAGGACAAGCTCAAGGCGGCGATCCAGGACACGCACATCCCGAGAATCAACGCCTTCGTCGTCTCGGATGGGCAGACGGACGTCCTGGACGAACCGGGAATCAAGGAACACACGCGCGAGACGGAAAGCCCTAGGCTTTTGCAGAGCGAGGACTTTGCCGACCTGGTTGTGCAGCTCGCCGGCCTCCGGCATGGCCGTCCTGGCGTCAATCCCTACGACTACCCGCGTACGCTCGACACCTACCGGCATGAGGACTTCGTCGGCCGCCAGTGGCTGTTCGAGCGGATCGCCCGGAGTCTCAAAGAGAAGGACCGCGGCTTCATCGTTCTCGCTGCCGGTCCGGGCTTTGGCAAGACCGCCTTCGTGCTCGAGTTCATCGAGCGCTACCGTGACAAGGGAACCGACGCCACGGCCCTGGGCGCCTGGCACATCCTCAGGAAGACCCAGGCCACGTGGGTGCCGGTGATCGCCATGGTCGAACAACTCGAATGGAGACTGCGCGATCGTCTCGGCTGCCCGCCCGATGCGATCCAGGCAGATGTCAGGGTCGACGCGGGGAACGCCGCTGCGGTACTGCAGGAAGCGCTACGCGAAGCCGCCGCCAAGCTGGGGCCGGAGCAGCGCCTGCTGCTTGTCGTCGACGGCATCGACGAAGCCTTCAGCGCCAACACCCCGGCCGGCCTCGAACAACACGACCTGCTGCACCGGATCTTCCCCGGCCCGCGCGATCTGCCCGCAGGCATCTTCGTCCTCTTCGCCTCACGTCCCGGTGCCCACCTGCTCGGCTGGCTGAACGACGAAGCCGACATCATCGACGTCGACCGCGGCGACCCAAGCCTACAAGCCGCCAATCGCGCCGACCTCTCTGACTACCTCAAGCGCGAGCTGATGGCCGTGGCCAACCGTGGTGGCCACGACGAAGCGCAAACCCATGCCCTCGCCGAGCGAATGACCGAAGCCTGCGAAGGCGGCTTCTACGTTGCCGAATGGTTCGCTCGGATGGCCAACAAAAAGCCTGAGCAATTCGAACGCTGGCTCGGCGGCGAAGCCCTGCCGCGCGGCATCGACGCCACGCTCAAGGAGGACTGGAACCACAAGGCAGACGGGCTCGGCAAGACGGAACGGGCACTTCTGCCGGTGCTGGCGTGCGCGATCGCCATCTGGCACGAGGCCGGGACGCCGGTGACCCGGGATGTGATTACCGATCTCTTCGAGTCGGCGCGAAAGTCCGAACTCTCGGTCGGCGAGTTGGATGTCAGCGCGATCACGCGCCCGGCAACCGAGGCCTGCCTGAAGAAGCTGCGCGACTGGTTCGACGGCGGCGCAGAGGAAAGACCGCCGGTCCATACGTTCCGCCACAGCCGGATACCGGAACTGCTCCTCGACGAGATCGTCGATGCCCGCACCCGACGCGAGGTACATCGGCTGCTCGCCTGGACCTCGGACCGCTGGCCGAGCCTCAAGCGGGAATCGCGGCGGGCGGCGCTGGCGAACGCACCGTGGCACCACGCACTGGCCGAAGACCTCGACTCGGCGATGAAGCTGCTCGCCGATCCCTGCGATCCTTACCTCGCCGCCGTGTACGCAGAACTCGACACAGCGGTATCCGTAATGGCGCGCAACTACGCGGCGGCAATCCAGCTGGCGGCGACGGAGGAAGAGGACAAGCGCTCAACTACTAAAAGCACGAGCAGGGAGCCACCGCCGCTGATGCATCTGCGTGATATCTGGCGCGTGCTATCGCAGTATGGCGAATCGCTGCGGCTGCCGGAATGCCCGCTGGCGCCGACTTTGCACAACCATCTTGCGGCGGCGTGGGATCCGCAGAGCGAGGCGCACCGGATTTTGGTTCAGGCGGCTGAAGACTATCCTGGGGTGTGGCTGCAGCGCATGAATCCGGAGCCGCCGGATCGGCGGCTGATCTCGTTCTTGCACGGGCATCGACACAGTGTGTCGTGCCTCGCGTGGTTGCCGGATGGGACGATGCGTGTCGGCAGCGGCGCGTATCACGGGAGTGTGTGCCTGTGGGACGGGACGACCGGGGCGCCGGTGGGTGAGCCGCTGTCGGGGCATGCCGAACGGGTAACGCACCTCGCCTGGTCACCGGAAGGGAAGGTCCTGGCCAGCGGCTCGTTTGACGGCAGCCTGTGCCTGTGGGACGGGCTGACCGGGGCGCTTGTGTGCGGGCCGTTGACCGGGCATACCGGCTGGGTGCGTTGCCTCGCCTGGTCGCCGGAAGGGAAGATACTGGCCAGCGGCTCGTGGGACGACAGCCTTTGCCTGTGGGACGGGAAGACCGGCGCGCCGGCGGGTGTGCCGCTGACCGGGAATAAGGTGTCGTGCCTCGCCTGGTCGGCGGATGGGAAGATACTGGCCAGCGGCGGCGGGTTTGACGGTAGCGTGCGCCTGTGGGACGGTCAGACCGGGGCGCCGTTGGGTGCGCCGCTGACGGGGCATACAGGCACCGTCAATTGCCTCGCCTGGTCGCCGGACGGGAAGGTGCTGGCCAGCGGCGGCGGGTTTGACGATAGCGCGCGCCTGTGGGACGGTCAGACCGGGGCGCTGGTGGGTGAGCCGCTGACCGGGCATACGGAAGGCGTGGAGTGCCTCGCCTGGTCGCCGGATGGGAAGGTTCTGGCCAGCGGCTCGGATGGCGGCAGCGGGCGCCTGTGGGACGGTCAGACCGGGGCACTGGTGGGTGAGCCGCTGACGGGGCATACAGGCACCGTCAATTGCCTCGCCTGGTCGCCGGATGGGAAGGTTCTGGCCAGCGGCTCGGATGACGGCAGCGTGCGCCTGTGGGACGGGAAGACCGGCGCGCCGGTGGGTGAGCCGCTGACGGGGCATACCAAGGGGGTGAAGTGGCTCGCCTGGTCGCCGGATAGGAAGGTGCTGGCCAGTGGATCGGCTGACGGCAGCGTTCTCCTGTGGGACGGACAGGCCGGGGCGCCGGTGGGTGCGCCGCTGAAGGGGCGTACCAAAGCAGTGCTGTGCCTCGCCTGGTCGCTGGATAGGAAGGTGCTGGCCAGTGGATTGGTTGACGGCAGCGTTCTCCTGTGGGACGGACAGGCCGGGGCGCCGGTGGGTGCGCCGCTGAAGGGGCATACCAGAGCAGTGCTTTGCCTCGCCTGCTCACCGGATGGAACGCGGTTGGCCAGCGGGTCTGTGGACAGCACTTTGCGCCTGTGGGACGGAAGGACCGGGGTGCCACTGGGTGAGCCGCTGACGGGGCATACCAAGGGGGTGGAGTGCATCGGCTGGTCGCCAGATGGGAAGGTGTTGGCGAGCAGTTCGATTGACGGCAGCGTGCGCCTGTGGGACGGGCAGACCGGAGCACCACTGGGTGCGCCGCTGACCGGGCATACCAAAGTGGTGGAGTATCCCGTCGTGTCGCCGGATGGGAAAGGACTTAGCGGCTCATGGTACAGCAAAATGCGCCTGGCTGACGAGATAGTCGGTGCGCCGCTGGGTGCGCCGCCAACCTTGGCGCCGCTAGTCGTGCCGCTGGGTGTGCTGCTGACTGAGCACACCAGCTGGGTGACGTGCCTCGCCTGGTCGCCGGATGGGAAGGTGCTGGCGACCGGCTCGTTGGACGAAAGCGTGCGCCTGTGGGACGGGCAGACCGGCGCGGCGGTGGGTGCACCCCTAACCGCGCATGATTACGTGTCGTGCCTCGCTTGGTCGCCGGATGGGAAGGTGCTGGCCAGTGGCTTGACGCACGCAAGCGTCCTCCTGTGGGACAGGCTCACCTGGGCGCAGGTCGGTGAGCCCCTGAGCCGGCATACCGGGGCCATACGATGCCTCGCCTGGTCGCCAGACGCGAAGGTGCTGGCAATGGGGTTGACTGACGGCAGCCTGCACCTGTGGGACGCGATGAACGGAATTTGCCTTGTCTCGACGCAGTGCGGCGTATCGATCGAAGCGATGGCAATTTTCGGTGACGACTATTTCATGACCGGAGCGCGCATGGCTAACGTCAGTGTGCTGCGCTACCGCCTTCGCCAAAAATGACGTGCGCTTCTGATCGGACGTCCAACGCCATGCATACGGCAGGATTAGCTAATATCAAGGCGCCATTATCGATGGGGATTGGTTTGTGCATCCCTGACCCGGGTTGTCGTCCGCGTGATTGCGTGGCATCACCTTGGTGCGGTTTCATTCCAGCCTGAGCAGCGTTCGTTCCTTTTCCGATCTATGCCATCGTGTTGCCCCCTGACCTGATCAAGTACCTCGCCGCGCTGTCTGACGGTGATGCTGGTTTACTCGGCAACATCGTCGTCACCGCGACCCTCGATTCGGGGAGCGGCAGGCTGGGGCCGGTCGCAGGCGTTCTGGACAAGTTCGTTGCAGCAATAGAGAACAGGCGCGTTCCGCGAATCAATGCCATCGCCGTCTCGAACGATCAGACCGACGTCCTAAATGAACCGGGCATCCGGGATCACACGCGCGAGACGGAAAGCCCTAGGCTTTTGCAGAGCGAGGACTTTGCCGACCTCGTGGAACAACTTGCCGGTTTGCGGCGTGGCCGAACGGGGATCGAACCGTATGATTATCACGGTACGCTTGCCAAAAACTATCGACGGGAGAACTTTGTCGGCCGGCAATCGCTGTTCGAGCGGATTGCCCGGGACCTCGAAGAGAAGGACCGCGGCTTCATCGTCCTCGCTGCCGGTCCGGGCTTTGGCAAGACCGCCTTCGTGCTCGAGTTCATCGAGCGCTACCGTGACAAGGGAACCGACGCCACGGCCCTGGGCGCCTGGCACATCCTCAGGAAGACCCAGGCCACGTGGGTACCGGCAATCGCCATGGTCGAGCAACTCGAATGGCG
>WNGM01010813.1_pt1 | contig 10847 bp, 8 predicted proteins | sample 5400571 | NCBI WGS metagenome assembly WNGM01 (sample SAMN13153378, study PRJNA577476) | soil metagenome | isolation source: 100 cm soil or saprolite under Garry oak tree replicate 2 | place: USA:California | collected 2016-06-15 | reverse complement strand
GTCGCCGAGGCGGTGCAGGAGGACGTGGACGTGGTCGGGCTGTCGATTCTTTCCGGCGCGCATGTGCCGCTCGCCCGGCGCGTGCTGGAGGGCCTGCGCGCCCAGGGCGCCGCCGACGTGCGCGTCGTCGTGGGCGGGATCGTCCCGCCGCGCGACGTCGAGGCGCTCCGCGCGCTCGGCGTGAGCCGCGTGTTCCCCATGGGAACACCGCTGCCCGAGATCGTGAAGGCCTTCCAGGGAGACCTCGCGTGACGCCCGGCTGGCTCGACGCGCGCGCGTACCCGTTCCAGTCGCGCGGGGTCGAGATCGAGGGCGCGCGCGTGCACTACGTCGACGAGGGCCAGGGCCCGACGGTGCTGATGGTCCACGGCACCCCGACGTGGTCGTTCCTCTGGCGCCATCTCATCGCCGGTCTGCGCGACCATCATCGCTGCGTCGCCCTGGACCTGCCGGGCTTCGGCCTGTCGGACAAGCCGCCCGGCGATGCCTACCGGCCCGAAGACCAGGCGCGACGGCTCGCGGCATTCGTCGACGCGCTGCGGCTCAAGGACTGGACACTCGTCGTCCACGACTTCGGCGGTCCCATCGGCCTGTCGCTCGCGATCGAGCGGCCCGACGCCGTCCGGCGGCTCGTCCTCTTCAACACGTGGATGTGGTCGCTCGCGGGCGACCGCCAGTATCGCCGCGTCGACCGGCTCTTCTCGGGACGCCTCGGCCGCGCGCTCTACGAGCGCTTCGGCTTCTCGGTGAACGTGGTGTGGCGTCACGCCGTGCGCGACGCGCGCTACACGCGCGCGGTGCACCGCCAGTACGCGGCGCCGCTCGCCGATTCCGCGGCGCGCCACGCGACGTGGATCTACATGCGCTCGCTGCTCGGCTCGAGCGCGTGGTACGAGGCGCTGTGGGCGCGACGCGAGCGGCTCGCGCGCATCCCGGCGCTGCTCGTGTGGGGGGCCAAGGACCCGGTCTTCGCGAAGTTCCTGCCGCGCTGGCGCTCGCTCTTCTATCGCGCCGAGGTGATGGAATTGCCCGACGCCGGCCACGCGCCGCAGGAGACGCGCGGAGCCGAGGTCGCGCCCGTCGTCGCCCGGTTCCTGGACGCAGGGAGGACACCATGAAGGACGTGAGACTCCACGCGGGCATTCCGGTCAAGCCCGTCTACGGTCCGGAGGATCTGGCCGGGCGCGACGTCGACCGCGACGTCGGCCGGCCGGGTGAGTACCCGTTCACGCGCGGGATCCACAAGCACATGTACCGCGAGCGGCTGTGGACGATGCGCCAGTACATCGGCTTCGGCACGCCGCACGAGACGAATGCTCGATTCAAACACCTGATGGCTCATGGACAGGATGCACTGAACGTGGCCTTCGATTTACCGACGCAGCTCGGCCTCGACTCCGATGACCAACGCGCCGACGGCGAGGTGGGGCGCGTGGGCATGGCCATCGACACGCTGGCCGACATGGAGGAGGCGTTCGCCGGCATCCCACTCGACCGCGTCAGCGTCTCGCTGACGATCAACGGCATGGCGGCGCCGATCACCGCCATGTACTTCGCCGTCGCCGACAAGCAGGGCGCCGCGCGCGAGCGCGTGGTGACCACGCCGCAGAACGACATCCTGAAGGAGTTCGTCGCGCGCGGGACCTGGGTCTATCCCGTGGAGCCTTCGCTGCGCCTCGTCGGCGACCTCATCGAGTACTCGGCACGCCACTATCCGCGCTCCAATCCCGTGTCGGTCTGCGGCTACCACATCCGCGAGGCGGGCTGCACGACGGCGCAGGAGATGGCGTACGGCCTCGCCATCGCCGCCGCCTACGTGGAGATGATGCTCCGGCGCGGCATGGACGTGGACGAGTTCGCGCCGCGGATCTCCTTCAACTTCACGGCGTGGGGCAAGATCTTCGAGGAGGTTGCGAAGTTCCGGGCGGGACGGCGGCTCTACGCGCGCATGCTGCGCGAGCGCTTCGGCGCGAAGAATCCGAAGTCGTGGATGTTCCGCACGCTCATCGGCGGCGGGGGGTCGGCGTTCGTCGTGCAGGAGCCCGAGAACAACATCGTGCGCGGCGCCTACATCGCGCTGGCGGCCGCGCTCTCCGGCGCGCAGACGATGGCGCTGCCGACCTACGACGAGGCGTACACGATCCCGTCGGCCAAGGCGCAGCTCATCGCGCTGCGCACGATGCAGATCTGCGCGGAGGAAGCGGGCGCGGCCGACACGGTCGATCCGCTCGCGGGCTCGTACTTCGTGGAGGCCCTGACCAACGAGATGGAGGCGAAGATTCTCGAGGAGCTGGCGGCGGTGGACCGCATGGGCGGCATCGTGGACGCCATCAAGTCGGGCGCCCTGCAGGCCGAGGTGGCGCGGCAGGCCTACCGGTTCGAGCAGGGGCTGGCCTCCGGCGAGGTGCCCAAGGTCGGCGTCAACTGCCACGTGGCCGAGGGCGCGGCCGAGGCCGATCCCGAGGTCGAGCTGTACGCCTTCGATCCGACCGTCGCGCAGACGCAGGTGACGAAGCTGGCGCGCGTGCGCCGCGAGCGCGACGACCGCGCCGCGCGCGCGGCGCTGAGGCGCCTGTCCGACGAGGCGCGCGGCCCCGCGAACCTCATGGAGGCCATCGTGGAGGCGGTGAAGGCGTACGCGACGCTGGGCGAGGTCAACCGAGCGATGAAAGACGTCTTCGGCGAGCACAAGGAGCCTGTCCAATGGTGAGCAAGGAGCGTTTCGCGCAGGGGATGACGTTCGACGAGTACGTGAAGTTCGTGGGCACGCCCGACAACCTCAAGCGCGAGGGCTCGTTCGGCATGCCGCGGCGGGACTACGGCGAGTTCCTCCGCAAGGCCTTCGAGTCGGCGCAGCTCTCCGACGCCCAGCGCGAGGCCTGGCAATGGATCGTCTCGCAGCCGAACGGCCCCGCGAAGATGCTGGTAATCTCCGAGGAATGGTCGTCGGATTGCCGCCGCGACGTGCCGGTCCTGGCGCGGCTCGCGCAGGTCGGCGGACTCGAGATGCGAATCTTCCCGCGCGACGGCCACAAGATCAGCTCGCTGCCGGCGCCGGATCCGAAGGAGTCGCCCAACGCCGACGTGATGGCACCGTTCGTCCGCAAGCGCGACGGCCAGACGTTCCAGTCGATTCCCATCGCGGCGTTCTACACGAAGAGTTTGGAGCACCTTTACACGTACATGGAGTTCCCGCAGATCTATCGCAAGGACCGCGTGGTGGCCGCCATCCGCTCGCCCAAGCCCGGTGAGGCGAAGGAGGATACGGCCAAGCGCGGCCTGACCGACTTCTTCGCGTTCCAGCAGACGCCGTTCTTCCGGCTCTACGCGGACGCCGCGGTCGACGAGATCATCGCCATGCTCCACGAGCGTCTGCGGGTGGGCTCGCTGGCGTGACCGAGCTGTCCGTCGTCGGCAAGCCGACGCCGAAGAAAGACGGCGCCGAGAAGGTGACGGGACGCACGCGCTACCTGCACGACCTCGTCCTGCCGCGCCTCGCCCACGGCAAGATCTTGCGCGCGCGCCACCCGCACGCGCGCCTCGTGCGCATCGACACGCGGCGCGCGGCCGCCCTGCCCGGCGTGCTCGCGGTGCTGACCGCGGCCGACGTCGAGCAGGAGCCCTTCGGCTTCGCCCGGGACCAGACGGCGCTCAAGGCCGGCAAGGTGCGCTGCGTCCGCGACGAGGTCGCCGCCGTCGCCGCCGAGACCGCCGCCATCGCGGAGGAGGCGGTCGCCCTCATCGACGTGGACTACGACGAGCTGCCCGCGGTGTTCGCTCCCCAGGCGGCGGTGCGGCCGGACGCGCCGCGCGTGCACGACGAGCGTCCGGACAACCTCACGGACCTGCGCTACCAGTTCAGCCACGGCGACGTCGACCGCGCGTTCGCCGAGGCGGCGGCGGTGGTGGAGGGCGTCTATCGTCTGCACTTCGTCACCACGTGCTGTCTCGAGACCATGGTCGCCGTGGCGGAGTGGGACGCGCAGGGCGGTCTCACCATGTGGTCCACCACCCAGGTGCCCTTCCTCTACCAGCGTGAGCTGGCGCGGGCGCTCGGCATCACCGGCGACCGCGTGCGCGTGATTCAGCCGCCCGTGGGTGGCAACTTCGGGCGCGGCCTCGACCTCTACCCGATCGACGTGATCGCGGCGCTGCTCGCGCGCCGCGTGGGCCGCCCCGTCAAAGTGGAGTTCGAGCGTCTCGAGGAATTCGTCGCCAGCCCCACGCGCGAGCCGTGCGAGATCCGGCTGCGCACGGCCGCCGACGTCTCCGGCCGCCTGCTCGCGCGCGAGGCGCACGTGACCGTCGACAACGGCGCGTACGTGTCGTGGGGCTCGACGACGCCGTACGTGATGCTCGCGACGGTGGCGGGGCTCTACCGCGTGCCCAACGTCCGCTTCGACACCACGATCGCCTACACGAACAATCCCTACTCCGGCTCGATGCGCGGCTACGGCAACCTCGAATCGACGTTCGCCGTCGAGTCCCAGATGGACGAGCTGGCCGACCGCCTCGGTCTCGACCGCCTCGAGATCCGCCGGCGCAATACGACGAAGTCCGGCGACGTCAATCCGCAGGGCTTCGTCGTCACCTCGTGCGCCATGCGCGAATGTCTCGAGGCCGTCGCGGACGCCGTCGACCGGCCGGCGCCGCCGCCCGAGGCGGGCTGGCGCCGTGGCGTCGGCTACGCCGGCATGTTCCACGTGGCCGGCGGCGCGCGGATCTATCGCTCGGACGGCTGCGGCGCCATCGTGAAAATGGACGACTTCGGCAAGGTCGCGCTGATCACCGGCGCCACCGAGATCGGCCAGGGCAGCGAGACGGTGCTGGCGATGATCGTCGCGGAGACGCTCGGCGTGCCGCTGGAGCGCGTGGAGGTCGTGAACTCCGACACGGCGGTGAAGCCCTGGGACGTCGGCGCGCACGCCAGCCGCACGACGTTCATCGCCGGCAACGCGGCGCGGATGGCCGCCGAGAAGCTGCGCGGCGATCTGCTGGCCATGGCCGCCGAGCAGCTCGAGGAGCCCGCGGAGCGCCTCGCCATGAACGACGGCGCGATCTTCGTCGCGGCGGAGCCGCAGCGGCGGCTGCCCTACGAGCGCGTGGCGCGGGCCGGCCACTACGCGCCCGGCGGCCGCACGCTCGTGGCCGAGGCCTTCTACGATCCGCCGACGACCATGCTCGACAAGGACCTGCGCGGCAACGTCTCGGCAACGTACGGCTTCGCCGCCCAGGCCGTCGTGCTCGACGTCGAGGAGGCCACGGGCGCGATCCGCGTGCGCCGCGTCGTCTCGGCCCACGACGTCGGCCGCGCGCTGAACCCCCTGGCCGCCGAGGGGCAGATCCACGGCGGGATCCACATGGGCCTCGGCTACGCGCTGGCCGAGCGGCTCGTCGTCGAGAACGGGCAGGTGCTCACCGCGTCGTTCATGGACTACGCGATCTTGAGGGCCGAGGACATGCCCGAGCTGGTGGTGCGGCTCATCGAGTCGCACGAGGCCGAGGGCCCGTTCGGCGCCAAGGGCCTCGGTGAGTCCGGCGTGATCCCGGTCTCCGCCGCCGTCGCCAACGCCGTGCACGACGCCGTCGGCGTCCGTTTCACCGAGCTGCCGATCACGCCGGCGCGGGTGCGCGCCGCACTGGAGGCCGCCCGCCGGTGAGGCTCTTCGAGGGCGTGCGCGTGCTCGACCTCTCGCGGATGCTCGCGGGGCCGTACGGCTCGATGCTGCTCGCCGACATGGGCGCCGAGGTCCTCAAGATCGAGGCGCCCGACGGCGGCGACCCGATGCGCGCGATGGGGCCGCCGTTCCTGCCCGACGGCGAGAGTGCGTACTTCCTCGCGATCAATCGCAACAAGAAGTCGCTCGTGCTCGACCTGGCGAAGCCCGCGGGGCGCGACGTGTTCCTGGACCTCGTCGCGCAGGCCGATGTCGTCTGGGAGAACTTCCGGCCGGGCGTGATGGAGCGCCTGGGTCTCGGCTACGCCACGCTCTCGCCGGTGAATCCGGCGCTCGTGATGTGCTCGCTCTCCGCGTACGGGCAGGAGGGGCCGTACCGCGACTGGCCCGCGTTCGACCTCGCGCTGCAGGCGATGGGCGGCGCGATGTCGATCACCGGGGAGGCCGGCGGCCACCCGGTGCGCATGGGCCTGCCGATGGGCGATCTCTCGGGCGGCATGTTCGGCGCCTTCGCGGTCGCCGGCGCGCTGCTGCGGCGCGCGCGGACGGGGCAGGGCGCGCACCTCGACCTCTCACTGCTGGACTGCCAGGTCTCGCTGCTCTCGTACCTCGCGCAGTATTTCTGGACCGACGGCGTCGTGCCGCGGCCGATGGGCGCCGCCCACGCGTCGGTCGTGCCGTACGGCACGCTCGCCACGCGCGACGGCCACCTGATCGTCGCCGTCTTCGAGCGGTTCTGGCCGGCGTTCTGCCAGGCCGCCGCGCATCCCGAGTGGACGGCGGATCCGCGCTTCGCCGCCAACGCCGACCGCGTCGCGAACCGCGCGGCGCTGATGGCGCTGGTCGAGCGCGCCTTCGTCGGGCGGACGACGGCCGAGTGGCTCGAGCGGCTGCACGCCGAGGGCGTGCCGGCGACGCCGATCCAGACGGTCGACCGCGTGCTGAGCGATCCGCAGGTGCGCCACCGTCAGATGGTGGTGGACCTCGAGCATCCGCGGCACGGCCGGCTGCCGACGCTCGGCACGCCGATCAAGGTGGACGGCGCGATGCGCTTCACGCCGGCGCCGCCGCCGCGACTCGGCCAGCACACCGACGAGGTGCTGACGACGCTGCGATGGCCGTCCAGCGAGAGGTCGGCAGCCACGGCGCCTTCGCCACCGCCGCCGACCTCTCGCTGGCCGGCCATCGCGTGCGGCTCTGGCGTCGCCGCCCCGAAGATCTCGCCGCGCTGTCGAAGGGCATCACGCTGAAGGCCGAGCAGCGCCAGGGCGCCGCGCGACTGGACAAGGCGACGGCCGATCTCGGCGAGGCCGTGCGGGACGCCGACGTCGTCATCGCGCCGCTGCCCGCGTCGACCCACGAGGATCTCGGCCGGCGCCTCGCGGGCGTCCTCACCGAGCGGCAGGTGGTCTTGCTCGGCGCGGCGACGCTGGGCTCGTTCGTCATCGCGCGCGAGATCGCGCGCGCGGGCAAGACGCTGCCGCTCGCGCTGGCCGAGACGGGCACCCTGCCGTACCTCGCGCGCAAGACGGGACCGGCGGCGGTCGCGGCGCCGGTGCGCGCAACCCGTCCCTGCGTGGACGCCGTCGACGTCGCGCTCACGAACGCGGGGCCGGTGCTCCACCCGCCGCTCGTGCTGGCCAACGCCGGCGCCATCGACCGCGGGAAGTTCGACGTTCACGCGGCGGGCACCACGGAGAGCGCGCGCCGACTCATCGACGCCGTCGACGCCGAGCGCGTGGCCAGCCGCAAGGGCTGGGGCTTTCCCGCGCCGCACTACGAGATGGCGACGTACTACGACGAGGCGCGCGCCGCCGAGGGCCTCTACGGCGCCGGCGCCAAGGGCAAGCTGGTGGCGAGCGGGCTCTGGAACGAGGTGCTGACGTTCGAGCACCGCTACGTGACCGAGGACGTGGAGCTGGGCCTGCCGTTCTTCGAGTCGGCGGCCCGCTCGGTCTCCGTCGCCTCGCCGGCGACCTCCGGCCTGCTCGGCGTCTTCGGCGCCCTGCTCGGTCGCCCGCTGGCCGGGCGCGGCCGCGACCTCGACCACCTCGGCCTCGGCGAGCTGACGCTGCGCGAGGTGCGCGAGCTGTTCCACGAGGGCTGGCAGTCCGCGCTGTGGCGGCGGGTCGCGCGATGAGCGTGCGCGTCGGCGTCACGCTGATGGCCACGGAGCCGCCCGACCGGTTCCGCGAGCTGGTGGCGCTGGTCGACGACGCGGGGTTCGACGAGCTCTGGGTGTGTGACTCGTCGCTCCACGCGCGCGACGTCTACGCGTACCTGGCGCTGGTGGCGACGACGTCGCGCCGGCTGGCGTTCGGTCCCAACTGCACGCACCCGTACACGCGCCATCCGGCGATCACCGTGAACGCCATCGCCACCCTGCACGAATTGTCGGGCGGCCGTGCCCGCCTGGCCCTCGGCGCCGGTGATCGTCCCGTGACCGAGCTCGGCCACCGCGCGGCGCCGGTGGCGACGGTGCGCGAGACGATCGCCGTCGCGCGCGCGCTCACCGCCGGCGGCGACGTGACGCGTGAGGGGCCGATCCGGCTCGCGCGCGCGCGCCTCACGCTGAGGCTGCCGTCGCCCCTGCCCATCTACGTCGCCGCGTCCGGCGCGCGGATGCTCGAGCTCGGAGGCGAGGTGGCCGACGGTGTCCTCTTCTTCAGCGGCGTGCACCCGCCGTGCGTCGAGTGGGCGCTGGCGCGTATCGCCACCGGCGCGCGTCGCGCCGGCCGCGATCCCGCGTCGCTGGACGTCGCGTGCACGGTGGCCGGCTCGCTCCGCGAGGACGCGCAGGCGGCGCGCCGCGAGTGCGTGCCGATGGCCGCCTGGTTTCCGCAGACGGCGCCCGTCCCCGCCGAGCTGGCCGGCGTGCCCGCCGACGTCGCGGCGCGGATCCGCGCGGCGTACGCGGGCGGGCACTTCGACGGCGCGCACGGCGCGTTCGCCCATGTGACCGACGAGATGGTCGATCGCTTCACGGTCGCCGGCGGCGCCGAGCTGTGGCGGCGGCGCTTCAAAGATTTGGTGGCGCTCGGCCTCCGTCACCTGAACGTGTTCGTGCTGTCCCGCGACGCGCGCGGGATGCTCGAAGCGCTCGCGCGCGACGTGTTGCCGGCCGTGCGGGGGCTCGCGTGACGCCGCCGCCCGGCTACGTCCTCATCCGACCCGAGACGCTCGTCGCGCTGCAGAAGGCCGTGGAGGCGGCGCTGGGCGCGCGCGCCGCCGACTGCCTCGTGGCCGGCGGGCTCGCCGGGGGCGCGAAAGCCACCGCGTCCCTCGACCTCCCCAAGGACGAGCGCGTGCGACGACTGCTGGAGGCCGGGCGCGAGATCGGCTGGGGCGACTTCGCGCTCGAGCGGCTCACGCCGACGGAGCTGATCGTCAGCGTCGGCGACTCGCCGTTCGCGCGCGTGTACGGCCGCGCCGGGGCGCCGGTCTGCCACCTCACGCGGGGCGTGCTGCAGGCGCTCGCCTCGACGGTGCTCGAGGCGCCCGTCGCCGTGGAGGAGACGGCGTGCGCGGCGGTCGGCGCCGAGCGCTGCCGCTTCGAGACGCGCGCAGATCGGCGCGCCGACGCCGCGCTGCTCCGCGGCGTCCTCCACATCGGCATCGTGGTCGACGACCTCGAGCAGAGCCTGCGCGAGTGGCAGCGGGTGTTCGGCGTGAGCGTGGGCGACCGCTGGCAGAGCGACGTCGGCGTGAAGGTCGCGTTCCTCGACGTGGCGGGCACCCGGCTCGAGCTGGTGGAGTACACCGGGCCCATCGTGGAGCGCTTCGGCCCCGTGCTCGCCCGCCGCGAGGGCGTCCACCACGTCTGCTTCGCCGTGGACGATCTCGACGCCGCGCTCGGGGCGGTGCGCGCCCGCGGGTTGCGCGTCGTGCCGGGCTTCCCGCTGGAGGGCGCGCACGGCCGGATCGCGTTTCTCGAGCCCGAGCCGACGACCGGCCTCGTCACCGAGCTCTGCCAGCCGCGCGGGCCGGCGTGATGGGCTACCGCATCGGCGTCGACGTGGGCGGCACGTTCACCGACCTGCTGCTCGCGCGCGACGGCGCCCCGCCGCGCGCGGCGAAGACGCCATCCACGCCCGCCGATTCGTCGGAAGGCTTCCTCACGGGCCTGGCCGAGCTGGCGGCGGGCGAGGGCCGCATGCTCGACGCGTTCCTCGCCGACGTGGAGGTCATCGTCCACGGCACCACCGTCACGACCAACGCCGTCCTCACCGGCGAGGTCGCGCGCGTGGGCCTGCTCACCACGCGTGGCTTCCGCGACGCGCTCGCGATGCGGCGTGGCATCCGCGAGGCGCAGTACGACAACCGCTACACGGCGCCGCCGCCGCTCGTCGAGCGCTGGCTCCGCCTGCCCGTCACCGAGCGGGTCGACGCCACCGGCGCCGTCCTCACGCCGCTGGACCCCGCCGACCTCGACGCCGCGCTGGACACGCTGCGCGGCGCCGGCGTGGAGGCCGTGGCCATCTGCTTCATGCACGCGTGGGCGAACGCCGCGCACGAGCAGGCGGCCGAAGCGCGCGCGCGGGCCGCGCTGCCGGCGGCGTACCTGTCGCGCTCGTCGGCGCTGCTGCCGCAGGTACGGTTCACCGAACGCGTGAGCACCACGGTCCTCAACGCCGCCGTGGGACCCGTGCTCTCGCGCTATCTCGATCGCCTCATCACGCGCCTGGGCGCCGCGGGCTTCCGCGGCGTGCTGCTCGTCATGCAGTCCAACGGCGGCGTGGCGGCGCCGGCCGTGGCGCGCGCCGCCGCGGCGACGACGCTGCTGTCCGGCCCGGCCGCCGCGCCGACGGCGGCGCTCGCGTACCTGGCGCCGCACGGCGCCCGCGACTTCCTCACCGTGGACATGGGCGGCACGTCGTTCGACGTGTGCCTGGTCAAGGACGGCGCGCCGGCCGTGACGTCGGAGGGCCGCATCGCGCGCTATCCCTTCGGCCTGCCCGCGCTGGCGATCCACACGATCGGCGCCGGCGGCGGCTCCATCGGCTGGCTCGACGACGGCGGGTTGCTGCGGATGGGACCGAAGAGCGCGGGCGCCGCCCCCGGTCCCGCGTGCTACGGCCGCGGCGGCACGCGGCCCACGTGCACCGACGCCGACCTCGTGCTCGGGTATCTCTCACCCGCGGGCTTCCTCGGCGGCCGCTTTCCCCTCGA
>WNGM01004623.1_pt1 | contig 10848 bp, 11 predicted proteins | sample 5400571 | NCBI WGS metagenome assembly WNGM01 (sample SAMN13153378, study PRJNA577476) | soil metagenome | isolation source: 100 cm soil or saprolite under Garry oak tree replicate 2 | place: USA:California | collected 2016-06-15 | reverse complement strand
TCACCCGGAGCAATAGTGGTGCCACCTACTGTGACCGTCTTATTGATGGCTCCTACGTGAGTCTTGGTCGCTCCCCGTACGCGAATCCAGCGCGTCCAGATGGGTAAGCCAAGCGCTTGCAGTTCCTCTGTATCGCGGACGGATGCATCCACCAGGATGCCGGCGACCTGGCGAACTAGCGCCTGGGTCGCGAGCAGCTCTCCGAGTAAAGCGACGGGCTCGGGTTCAGGCATCGTCAAGATGAGGATTTCACCTGTTTGGACCTGTTCCATCACTGCATGCACCATTAAATTATCCCCCTGGCCACAGCGAACAGTGCGTGCCCGTCCTGCCACCCTGCTCCCCGCAATGAGTTGCACCAGGGGAATATCAATGAGTCCAGTGCGTCCCGCGGCTTCGTAGACCGTTGCGACCCCGTAGCGAGCCAACTCGTGTATATCGCTTTCATTCATCGATTATATAGTCCTTATGAGCAAGATCACCCGTATCAAGCCTGTCCAGTGCCGCTTAGAGCGTGTCTACTACGTGGGGGTAACACGCTGGAATGCTTCTGCATACTGAATATCGTTGCGCCCGGAAATGCGGCGCGCATGGTTGGCGCGGTACTTTGCGATCTCCGTTTGGTACTGGTGAAGGTAGCTTTGCGCGGCCATCGCCTTCATGGCCTGTTGCTTGAGGGGAAAAACCGCGCTGATATCGACAAAAGTGGTGGGAACGAATCCGCAGTGTTCCGGCTGATGAGGCTCAAACAGGAACAGTGCTGCTGGTTTGATAGTGGGGAAACCACTGGCAACGCCCGAGCCGCTGGCCAGAATACTGGCACGCTGGACGGCTGCAGAGGCCAGCGGGTGATCGGGATTGAAGGGATCACGTTCGGTATGGGTGATGATCACATCTGGCGCTAGCTCGCGCATGAGCAAAGTGAGTCGCTCCAGGACTTGCGCGTCAATCTGAAGGGGATAATCGCCGAGATCGAAGCATTGAAACGTTGCGCCAAGAATATCGGCTGCTCGCGTGGCCTCCTCATGGCGAATACGTTTGACGTTCTCGATCGTTTGGTGCGGCTCTTTCCACAATTCGCCTGATTCGCCTCGTTCTCCGTAGGAAAGCGCGACGACGTTGGCTCTGCCACCATGCGTCGTCACGACGGCGATGACCCCCGCAGCTCGCCAAACAAAGTCTGCTGCGTGTGCGCCGACCACAAGCAGAGTGCGGCTCTGGTTCATACAGGCTCACTCCTTTTGATATCGACAAGGCTCGATGATCAAACAGAATTATGCTGAAAGCATGCTTTGCTGCTGCTTCACAGGCAATCACCGTTTGCCATTGGCCGTTCTTATCGTATTCTATCATAGTCACTACCAGATATCAGTAATCCTACAACCACCAACCAGGAACCCCCTCCTAGTGATGAGTTGAGGCCGTAGATGGCAAGTAGTGAGTGAAGATTATATCCCTGTTCTAGATTGTAGCGATGGAGGAGAGGGTACTTCTCCCTATTTCGGGCAAACGGTGCGGTGAAGATGCGGGCGGTCTGGTCGTCGCTGGCGGAGGCAATCAATGATCCATCTGGTGACCAGCGTAGCGCATTGATTGGCGCGCTGTGGCCCTGGTAGGTCTGGACCAGCTTGCCGCTCCGCGTATCCCAGATGGAGACGCGCATGTCTTTGCCACCCGTCGCAAGATATTTGCCGTCGGGCGACCAGTCCACTGCCTGGCTGTGTGGACCATAGGTGTGCTGCAGACGACCATTTGCCACGTCCCAGACCTGGTTATCGGCGGCGAGGTATTTGCTATCAGGAGGCCAGGCCAGACTGTTGGGTCCGATGTGGAGCTGTGCTGGCTGCTTGGCACATCTGTTCGGAAAAAGCCATAGGGAGAGCGATAGCTGCTCTCTTGACCCGTTGCAGATGGATGAGCAACCGGGGTAAAATTCAAGGGTGTGGGGATGATGTACTCACACTGCATTTTGTATAGTAACGCATCTTCCTCGAGGAGAAATTCAGAGTGATTTTGACTCGTCTCAAGCAGCTCGTAGGTCCTTCTGTGAAGACCCTCCGTGCTCGATGTCTTCAGTGGGCAAAACCGACCACTTCTTCCTTGCCGCTCCGAACCCTCGCCGACCTTGGCAGAAGCAAGTCCGAACTTGTGGCGGAAAATGCCCTGTTAAGACAACAACTGATCTTCCTCAAACGGCAGGTGAAACGGCCGGCATGCACGATAACGGATCGGGTGCTCCTCGTCCTCCTGGCAAGAGTGGTTCGGACCTGGAGACAAGCGATCTGCATCGTTCAGCCAGAGACACTGCTGCGCTGGCATCGGGAGCTCTTCCGCCTGTCCTGGAAACGCAAGTCAAAGGCCACTTCTCATACGCGGAAGATAGCTGCGGAAACGGTCGCGTTGATCAGAGAGATGACGAAGGAAAATCGGCTCTGGGGTGCTGAGAGGATTCGTGGAGAATTGTTGAAACTGGGGATTCATATCTGCAAGCGCACCATTCAGAAGTACATGAGGACCGTTCGCCCCCACCAGCCACGAGGCCAGAAGTGGGCGACCTTTCTGTGCAATCACGCCGCACAGATCTGGGCTTGTGACTTCTTGCAGGTGAGCAATCTCTTCTTTCGACCACTCTTTGCGTTCTTCCTAATCGAATTGAAGTCACGGAAGGTCATCCATGTCGGCGTGACACGATCTCCGACCGACGCCTGGGTTGCGCAACAACTCCGAGAGGCTACGCCCTATGGACAAGTGCCAAAGTATCTGATTCGTGATAACGACAGCACGTTTGGATTCTGTTTCCTCCGGGTAGCGATGACAAGTGGCATTGAATTGCTCAAGACTCCGTATCACGCTCCCCGAGCCAATGCGATCTGTGAGCGCTTCCCCAGGAGTGTCCGGCGAGAATGCCTCGATCATCTGCTCATCCTGCATGAGAGACAACTCCAACGTGTCCTCAATGCATATGTGGCCTACTTCAACCAGGCACGACCGCATCAAGGAATCCAGCAGCAGCTTCCCGACTCGTCTGGATCATCTCGTGCCACCCCACAAGAAGGAACCAGGGTGATTGCCGTTCCGATCTTGGCTGGGCTGCATCATGACGACCGAAAGGTTGCTTAAACAGGAGCGAACTGGGTCGACCCTTCATGAATGAGTCGAGGTGTGCCAGCATGTCATCTTCGTTGGTCAAGATGCCTTCGAAAGAAGACTTCTCGCTCTGCTATCTCGCTTCCTGGAGCGCATGCTGCAAGCAAACACCTGTTTGTCTTGCCTGATGGAGACTTCTACTCGCCATCCAGCGAGAAGAACCGGTTCCCCTTGTCCCTCAATTGCTTCCATTCCGAGGGAAAAGAGAAATCGGGGAGGCCAAGTCCGTCTTTTTTTGAACGGATGTGCTAAGTAGCCAGTACAGCCGTACACGACCCACTTCATCTGCTGGCGCTGCATTGGAGTGGATATACGCCGATAGCGGTACGCCTGTATCCAAGAAAAAGCGTATCACACTAGCAAATGCCTTTCAACGTCGGAAGCATCTTCCCCACAGCTACCAGAGCAGCAAGAATTTCATCTCCTCTCAAGACGAGCAGGGCAGAGCACCTGAAGCGATGGGTCCTCGAACGTGTGCTATACTATTGGCATACCATGTTCGGGTCATGTTCGGGAATCCAGCGGGTCAGACGCCCATGGTGAGCGGAGAGAGGAAGCATGGCAAAGGCGAGTGCTACTGTCCAGGGTGACCTGTTATGCTACCAACACAACGGGCAGGATTCCAGGTTGACTGTGGGATCACCTGCCTGGTTTGAGTGGTTGCAGACCGCCTCGCCCTTTACTTTTGCCTGTGGCCAAGGAACCTTCACCGCGAGAGCCGAGCGGGCTGGAAATCGACGTGGGGGGTGGTACTGGAAAGCCTATCGCGCACAGGGCGGAAAGCTTCACCGTGCCTACCTGGGCAGGCCAGAGGATCTGACCCTCGAACGGCTGATCGCGGTCGCTCAGGCACTGGCAACTGCTTGCCTGTCGGCGACAGGCGAAGTGGGTCACTCTGAGCAGGTCTCTCGTTCCTCACACAGAATGTCACCACAGGAGCCCGTTCTGAGCACGAAGCTCTCCATTCCGCCTGCGCGCTCCGACAGTGTCCCTCGTCCGCGGCTCATCCATCGGCTCAATGGGATGATGCAACGCAAGCTGACACTGGTCTCCGCCCCCGCAGGATTTGGCAAGACGACGTTGCTGAGCGTATGGTGTACTGTCGCTGCCAGGAGCGACCAGCGTATTGGCTGGGTTTCCTTAGATGCAAGCGACAATGATCCCACGCGCTTCTGGAGCTATGTGATCGCTGCCCTTGCAATGGCCTCCTCGGGTCTGGAGGAGAACATTTTGATGCTCCTGCGTTCTCCCCAGCCACCGCCCATAGAATCCATTCTGGTGACTTTGATCAACGCACTCACCTCCATCCCATATGCGATCGCCCTCATCCTCGATGACTACCATCTGATCGAAATGCCAGCGATCCACAACGCGCTCATCTTTCTGCTCGATCATCTGCCACCACACCTGCACGTCGTGGTTGCCAGCCGGGTCGACCCTCCCTTGCCTGTGGCACGTTTGCGTACCCAGGGCCACCTGGCAGAACTGCGTATCACTGATCTCCGTTTTACGCCCGCCGCAGCAGCGGCGTTTCTCAACGGAGCGGCGGCACTGGACCTGGCAGCAGATGACATCGAAGCATTGGAAGCGAAAACCGAAGGATGGATTGCAGGGCTGCACCTGGCGGCCCTCGCTCTCCAGGAACGCTCGGACCGTGCTGGCTTCGTTGCCATGTTCACAGGCAGACACCGCTATGTGCTGGACTATCTTGTCGACGAAGTACTCCAACGCCAGTCCGAACCCCTTCAGACCTTCTTGCTCCAGACATCCATTCTCGACCGACTCACTGCCCCACTGTGCGACGTCGTCATAGGATCGACGGAAAGCGAAGCCGTGCTAGAGCAGCTTGAGCGGGCAAATCTGTTCCTTGTTCCGCTGGATGAGGAACGGTCCTGGTATCGCTATCACCACCTCTTTGCAGAGGTTTTGCACAGTCGCCTGCAACAGATACACCCTTCACGCGTAGCTGAGTTGCACGCCAGGGCTGCCGGGTGGTATGAGCGCCATGGACTCGTGGCCGATGCAGTACACCATGCATTGGCTGCAGCAGATTTTGCCTATGCTATGCATCTGATCGAGCAGGCCGCTGAAACACTGTTGAAGCAGAGCGAGATTACGACCTTGCTGACCTGGCTCCGTGCGCTCCCTGCTGACCTGCTGCGTACACAGCCACGCCTCTCTCTTTTTCACGCATGGGCCTTGACCTCGAGCAACCAGTTGGATGCAGCCGAGGTGTCTCTGCAAGACACCGAACGGGCGCTGCGGAAAGCGGTGTCACAGCCATTGACCGCCTCTGGCAGCGAAGCCCTCGAGAGAGGCACCGATAGCCAGCACTTGCTTGGCGAGATAGTTGCCACGCGTGCCAGTATCGCATCCTTGCGGGGGGATGTCCCACGTACGATTGAGTGTGCCAGTCTCGCCCTTGAAGGCTTACCTCACGAGAACGTGTTGATGCGCGGTATGACAGCGCTGAACCTGGGAAGGGCTTATTTATGGAGCGGTGACCTGGAAGCAGCAGAGCATGTTCTGGCGGAAGCCGTGACCATCAACCAGAGAGCCGGGAATATGACCGCCACTTTGACCAGTAGATACAGTCAGGGACACCTCTCCGTGATGCAGGGTCGGCTTCGCCAGGCAGCCGAGATCTATCGGACCCTTCTGGATGATACGGCGAAGCTTGGGAGTGTTTTTCCTATTGCGAGCCTGGTTGTAAATTTGGGAATTAAGCTGTTAAAATCTTACTGATTATCCTGTGGATGAGTTATCTCCTCCCTCACTCGATCAGCCTTAATGAAATATCGTAAAAGCAACCTTCAACAGAGTAATTTGGTAATTTGGCTGAGAAGTGGACAGATTTAGGGCCGAAGGGTGGGAAATCAGCGTGAAGCATGGGAAGCGGTGGTTCGTCTCCAGGCAAGGCCGCTCCCGATGGGGCTTCTTGCATCGACCGCTTGTCAATTGGACCTCTCATGCCTGGTTGGGGTATGCTCAGCACAGGCGAGTCAAACAGGCATTTCTCCTGGGCCTCCCCCAAATAGGGAAGAAATGGGACAGATGACACTCCCTCGCCTCCTATACTCCGGGTTTATACTCGACAGAGACTATTTTGAATATCCTGTTTCAGCAGTCTTGCCCTTGTAAGAGCAGGAGGAAGGGATTTTCTATGCCATCACCCTTGTCGTCTTCTCGCATTCGTGCGCTGGTCAGCCTTACTGTCCAAAAGATCTTCACTCCCCCCATCTGCGTCTTGCTCGCCATTGGCTCAGTGATCCTGGGCCTGGTCTGGGTTTTCCTGGACTTCTTCGCAGGTATGGCTGTCATAGACGTATACTCCTGGCTCCCATTGATCGTGCTGCTGGCTGTGATTGCCCTGCTGATGACCGAGAAATGGCTGACAACGGCGCTAACCATTCCGCTAGTGATCGGTGCCCTGGCTGGTCTCTACTATCTTCTCCTCTTGATTGGATCGCTTGTGTGGCTACCGACTCCCATCATCGGAGCAAGCGGTATGATCTTGCTCATATTGCTCAATGGCAGCGTTTTCTGGGTGACTCGCAGAGTCCAGCTAGCTGGCGACCAGAAGCAGCACAACGTGCATCTGCAAAGACGGTTTTTCATACTGCTCCCGAAAACCACTCTTGCACTGGCAATTGGAGGGCTGTTTATCAAAGCCTATTTCTGGGATGATCCGTCCAAACGATGGTGGCTTAGTGATCTGTTCCCCTATGAAGATGAAGAGCAGAAACTGACCCTTGCGCCTCCCCTCTCGATCCCTCTTCAGGACGCCAGCCGCCTGAAGAGCAGTATCGTGGATGAAATCCGTTCTCCAAAGACCGTCGCTGAGGTCATCCAGGCCGTAAGAGATGCACGCTCTACCCACCGGAAAATCTCCCTCTCAGGCATCAGGCACAGCATGGGAGGACAAGCCCTTGGCTCGAACACCCTGCATCTTGACATGACCCACATGGATTCGGTGCGCTACAACGACTCCGATCAAACAGTCACCGTTGGTCCCGGAGCTACCTGGAGACAAATCCAGACCACCCTTTCCCAACATGGTCGGGCCGTAAGAGTCATGCAAGATTCCAACATCTTCTCCGTCGGCGGTTCTCTGAGCGTGAATGCCCATGGCAAAGATCCCCGCTATGGGTCATTGATCGAAAGCGTCACTTCCCTGAAACTGGTGACGGCGGATGGGAGAGAAATCCAGTGTGATAGAACACATCAGAAAGACCTGTTTTCAGCGGTGATCGGAGGCTACGGCATACTAGGGATCATCACTGAAGTCAACTTGGCGACCACCCAAAACAGCAGTTACGTGTTTTCGCTGATTTCAATTCAAACGCATGCATTACTAGAAACGCTGGAATCCCTGGGGAAAAACCCAGCGAACCGGCTGCTCGAAGCGCACCTGTCGGTTGATAGCGAGCGCTTTCTCACCGAAAGTCTTGTCTATATATACTCAGAGGCCAGATCGCTGCCGCACCTGGCAGACGAACTCCAGGGAGAGAACAGCATCTGGCTACGTAAAGTCGTCTTCCAGGCATCGAGAACAAGCAACCTGGGGAAAATCTTGCGCTGGGAATTGGAAAAGCGCCTCACCCCACTGGTCGATCCCAAAACGGTAAGCAGAAATACGGCCATGGCTGTTCCTGTGCGTTTTCTGCAAAACCCTGATCCACAGACGACCGATCTCCTCCAGGAATATTTCATTCCCACTGAACAGGCCGATGCATTTCTTGAAAGCTATAAAAAGCTCATAAAAAAATACAACATAGATCTCTTAAATGTCACTATCAGGAAAGTAGCTCAAGATACCAACGCGCTGGTTTCTTATGCTCAAACAGACATGTACGGCTTTGTAGTCTACTACAAAGTTCTTCGAAGGAGCACGGAGATCCAAACCATCCAGGCGTTTACCAGCGAACTCGTAGAGTATTTAATCTCGATCAAGGCCAGGTACTATCTGTGCTATGGGAGCTACTATACTCAATCTCAGCTGACAACTATGTATCCTGAAATCCGCACATTATTTGCGCTAAAAACACACTATGATCCCGATACGTTATTTACCAATGAATGGTATGAAAAATATCGTGGAGGTCTTTCCAATTCTCCGATCCTCTGAGGAGGGCGGCCAGCGCTGTTTTGAGCTGTTCAAAGAGCGTTTTATCTTCATGGGCATAACCGCAAAAGACGCTCAATGTTCCTGCCTGTTCTCCCATTACCGTTTCCCCTTCTTAATGCTCGTTCCTCTTCTTCAGGCCGTGTGGCGGTGATGCCGAAGACCTGCTCGAGCGCTGAGCCATGATGGTATGCCATACCTTTTCGTTATTTTCCCACTGATAGGCCATTATGGCTCGACGCTCTTTTCAATCACTGCCCGGATGCCCTGTGCCACATCTAAGAAGGCTTCGTCGCGGCTGTGCCAGAAAGAGCTGCTCACCGGTTTTGCCCCAGTGGGGAGGATTTGAAGATGCGCAAAAGGCGCTCCTCGCCAATCGACAGGGCGTATGAGAATGGGAATGACACAGGCTCGACCGGCGCTGTGCAACTCCAGCGCCTTCTGCATTTCTCTCCCGTAACAGTAATTCGAGTGGATGAAATCAGGACTGATCAACAAGAGGATAATGTGAGCTGCGTCGAGATGTTGCGCTATTTCGTGCTCCCATTCAGTTCCGTGTACTGGCTACTTAGGATATCCGTTCCAAAAAGTGCGTCGCAGATGACTCTAGCGGGCACTTTTCCGCTCCATCTCTACATCAAGCTGATGACCATACAGTTGTTTACTGCTCTGTTTTAGAACGGATATCCTAAGTAGCCAGTACAGGAAGAGATATACATCTGGTAATGCATAGCAGTTGATGCTCTTTTTGAGCTGATTGGGAAAGGCGGAAAGAGATGACAAAGGCTTACTGGTTTGCGCCTCGCTCGCCTGAGATGGATTACCTGCACCCGCTTTTAGTGTTTAATTGCCAGGGTCAACTCTACTGTACAGCCCCAGTAACTGGTGAAAAGGCCCTCAGATATATGGAATCATTTGGAAGGGAAAGATGAAGCACAGTGATGAACTTTGAGGTCTCAAAGTTCATCACTGTGCCGTTGTGTGGCCTACTTCACGATAAGCGTCGCTTTCATGTAGGATGAATGTCGCCATGAAAAGAAGCCGTTCTTAGACGCCTAAATCGGAGATCACCAATTGCGCAACAGCGTTCCCAAGCTTGAGGCCCGCCTCGTGATCGAGCCGCGTGTGCTGTCCAGCGTAGATCCGGCTCAAGCCGGCCTCGGTCGCAATGTCGCTGTAGCTGGTATAGGTCGCCACGACCCCTGGCAGGACGTCGGAGGTCACGCGGACTTGATCCTGGTTCCCAAAGAAGGCGGATAGCACGGTCGCTCCGTCGGCGCTCATCGTGCTGTGGGCGCCTGGATACGAGGGATCAAGTGCGGTGACGGCGAGCGGCGTCCAGGTGGGATCGCCGACTATTGCCGGATTCCCGCCCGTTTTGGCCAGGCGGATGGCCGTGACGGGTCTCCACAGCTGGTAGTGGTATTTGGCGTCATAGAAGGCGATAGCGCTGTCAGCGAAGGACAGGTTGAGCACCGCGAACAGCCGCGCGGTGGTCTCCAGGTTCGTGTGGTGTGCCAGCGCAGCATTCTCAGCGATCTCATTCCAGGTGTTCCAGATCGGTCCCGCCCAGAACTTTGCGATCGCGGTCTGGTCAGGCGTTCGCGTCGTGCTGGTGTTTTGACCCAGGCTCTTGACCTCATTCAGGGCTTGCGCGTACGCCTGGCTGGTCAACGCCGGAGGCGGCTCCGGGCGGAACTGTGCCGGGTTGTTCAGCACAAAGGGGGTCACGTTCCTCCAGTTAATGAAGACGGGTGCCACGAACTTCGGCGGCGTGAGTTGGTAGTTGCCCAACTGGTTGCCTGGCACAAAGGGCGGCGGCGTGGCGGCGGAGCCGTCATTGGCGCGGATGGTGATCAAGCGTGCGGCGACGGCCTGGCCGACCTGGATTCCCTGCTGTTTGCCCGCTCCGTCAGGGAGCGTGGCGAGCTCACCGGCGAGCTGCTGATCGAGCGCCGCCTTCCATTTGGGGTAGAGTACCACCAGGATGTCATGGCCGGCCTTGGCGGCAGCAGCGTCAGGGCGGGCGCTACTGGGAGCGGGTACTGAGAAGAGATAGGGAGGAGCGTCCCGGGTGATGGAGACGACAGCGTCGTAGATCGCCGCGTGCAGGATGGCGAAGCTGCGCGTCGGGTGAACGGTGGCCGGCTGAGCGCCAGGCGTTTTGACGATGTGGAGCAGCTCCTTATTCCAGGCGATGACGATGGCGCCAGAGCCACTGGAGGCGTCCGCGGCGACATTGCCGCTCCCGCTGGCAGTCAGTACAGGTGTAAGGACCAGCGTGGCGACCACTGAACCGATCACCAAGAAAATGCTGATGGAGGTTGCCAATAGGATCCACTTCTTCTTCATATCTGCGTTCTCCTTCTAACTGACTCGCTATGTATGAATAGGGTCGTCACCATATTCATCAAAAACCTCATAAACTCGTCCCTCCTTCTGTACCTGGTCAAGTGTAACCATTGTGTGATGTTGCGTTGCAAGAGACGCATGACATCATAGGAAAACCCTTCTACACGACTCATCGTCACAATACATATAGCTTGAGTGGAGGCAGGGAGTCATCGACAGAATTG
>WNGM01018899.1_pt1 | contig 10854 bp, 10 predicted proteins | sample 5400571 | NCBI WGS metagenome assembly WNGM01 (sample SAMN13153378, study PRJNA577476) | soil metagenome | isolation source: 100 cm soil or saprolite under Garry oak tree replicate 2 | place: USA:California | collected 2016-06-15 | reverse complement strand
GCCAGTGCTGGCAGGGATGGCCGTCACCTCGCATAACTCGAGCGCTTTGAGCACCGCTATCTTTGATTCTGCGAGTGTCTCTACAACGATACCATAAAATTGAGCAAGCTGTATGGAGTGCAAGAAAGGTAATGTATAATAGGCGGAGTCAGCAACCCGGGAAAATGAATTTTTCCTGACGCCTGGAGGGTATTTCATGGGTAACGTAAGAGGGCAGCTGTTGAAATATAAGATACATTTGGCACAGGCGAGAATTGGCTGGAATATTTCCACTGCGCTTATTGTAGCCTTATTCGTTTTGGGTGCGGTATCAGGCTGTTCCACCAGCCCACAATCATCCAGGTCAACCCCATCTGAACTGACTAATCAATCCCCTACTGCACAACCAACGATTTCCCTTTCATCCACCTCATCTTTACCTACAAAAACCTATATCTCCATTTCTGGGCAGAACTTCGTCTATAACAATAATCCTATCCATCCATACGGCTCGACGATGTATCCCCATTGGAATTACAATGGAACTCTACATAGAGGTGGGGGCTGGACTTATACCGCATTTAAGAGCTATATCGATCAAATAGTCAGCATGGCACAGCAAGCGCACTTGAATACCCTTCGTCCCACTAACTTCTTTGATGGTACTACCTATGGCGACTGGTATAATGCCACTATCTGGTCAAATATGGATTACCTGTTTCAAGAGGCGGCAAGCCATGGCATGTTCGTCATTTTAGACCTCTCCTCTTTCCGTGACAAAACGCTCAAGCAAGGAATCTATCCCTATGATCCCTCTCCGTATACCGCCGCATTCTCCTGGGTGGCTTCGCGTTACGCGGGGAATTCAGCCCTGCTTAACTATGCGATTGCCGGTGAGGTAGCGTGTCCAGCAGGCAGTGATCCTCTTCGCCCAACCAGCACACAGGCTTTAACGGATTATTACCAGGTACTCTCTGACACACTGCATGCGGCGGACCCCAATCATCTTATCTCGTCAGGCGGACTTTCTCACCTGAATCAGGCAGATTGTGGTATTGATTGGAAATCCATTTTCTCGCTTCCTCATATCAATATGGCTGCAATCCACGTTTACTCGGATAACGATCGAACTATTACTATGCCGATGGTTGCTGAGTGGGCAGCTAGCAACGGGAAACCATTTACCGTCGAAGAGTTTGGGTTTCTACAGGGTAAAGGCGATGCACAACGCTCTGCTGATTTCCAAAACATGTATACCCTGGGAAGGCAATTCGGCGTAACGTCTATGATTTTTTGGAACTTAGGGCCAGAGGTCAGCCCTTCCAGCTATGAGGTGAATCCCGATACACCGCTCACCTGGGATACTATCATCCGCAATGCTCCTTAGTGAGGAAAACGTCTGGCGAATCGTGAAAAAATAGGATTCGCCCAATATTGCTTTTCTCGCGTTGAAATGTAGGCAAAAAAGATACTTCAACGAATATTGTGAAAGCTTAACTACATCTCAACCAGATCATAACCGCATTCATCTCTCTTTAATCTTCTAAGTATGGCATACTCTCATATGTGGGTACAAACTCTCGGTGCCATTGCTCTACGCAAATGGGAAGTTTTGTAGCCGCTAATCGCACGGAAGACAAATACATTGGTGGAAGGGAAACATTCTATGTTCCGTTTTCTCATTCGTGTCCATATCGTCCTCGTCATTTTCCTGGTGCTTGCTCTCACTTTTACTGTTGCAAGTAATGTCAGGCCATCTCATGCTTCGAGCGGGATCAGCGGTCTATCGGTATCCGTCGGATATGCCGAAGACAAGCATCAAAGTAGCCTGAACCCGGGGGCGTTTCCCGTTCCCTGGTCAGGATCGCCCAACACCATCTTCCTGGGCAATCCCGTTTACGGCTCAAGTCCATGTGGCACGTTACCGCACTGCTATGACGCAGGTGCGATCCGTCTCGACAATTCCAGTTCGAGCGATATACCGATCGACAGCGTCTCGGTTGATGACCATTCCTCACTCCCTGGCGGTAAGGTGTTCAACCTCTGGGGTTCGTTCACAGTTCCGGCTGGCCAGAGCGTGATCCTGACCGAGAACCCGCCTACCAATAATCCGATCCGCAACAACTTTGATACAAGTGGCGCTCCTATGGGCAACTGCACCCCAATCACCGTCGCGCCAACTGTTACCATCACCATTGGTGGGATACCAACCACTCTGGTAGATAGTACCCACGTCCTCGACACAAACGGTGTCGATACAGAATCGTGCTCAGTACAGCAGAATGAATCCATCCAATGGCGGCAAATTGGCGCCCCGGGCGTAAAGACGGGCACCCTGACCCTCAGCCCAGCCACGGCCACCATGGGTGTTGGTCAACAGGTAACCGAAACGGCCACCCTCCTGGACGGAGGTGGCAACGGCCTGCCCAACGCAACCGTCAACTTCACTGTGACGAGCGGACCTGATGCCGGACAGTCTGGTAGTACCGTCACCGACAATACAGGACAGACGTCCTTTGCCTATACTGACACTGCGCCAGGCACGGACATCGTCGTCGCCTCTGTTACAACTGCTTATACGGTTGGGCCATTCCAATCCAATCAGACGAGCGTGCTCTGGACAAACGACACCACGCAAATCTGGAGTGGTGCGGACATCGGTAATCCGCCGCTGGTCGGCAGCGATTCGCTGAGTAACGGTATCTGGACGATTGCGGGGTCAGGAACGGATATCGGGGGAACCGTGGATCAGTTCCACTTTGTCTGGCAACCATTGGCCTCTGACGGGGGTATCAGCGCGCAAGTACTGACCCAGACTAACACGAACAGTCGCGCGAGAGCAGGGGTCATGCTACGCCAGAGTACTGATCCGAGCGCGCCCTTTTACGCGCTAGTGGTAACCCCGCAGTCAGGCATCTTCGTTCTTGACCGTAAGAAACAGGGTGGCGGGGTCAGTACGATAGTCAACCAGCTTGCGGTCACGGTACCGGTCTACCTGCAGGTGCAGCGCAGCGGCACCACCTACACCGCCTCTACCTCGAGCGATGGGGTCACCTGGACGCCCATCCCTGGATCAAGCGTGACGCTGGGTCCCACGGGGACCTGGTTGGCTGGTCTGGCGGTGACCTCGCACACCACATCTAAGGTAAGCACGGCCACGTTCGGGGCAGTGAGCACTCCTTAATACTTCCTTGCATTCAGATGGGACGATGATCGCCTCAGCTAGTGCTGCTGGCACTGTACAGGTCTGGCGACCGAAGGTGTGGAAGGCATGAACTGAGGCTTGAATGTCCTGGAAATGGCTCATCCACCCAATGTCCTGGTGTACACTCATTCGACCTGAGTATCTGGTTTTCTCTCCTGGCTGCTCTTACGTAACCACAACGAGACATGCGCTGGCTGCATCGTTTCCTGAACGACATTGAGCAAGTGATCGCTCAACTGATTCAAATCCACCTCATTGCGTAACGTGGCGCTGAACCTCTCCACGATCTTGGCCGCATCATATTTCCGACGATAGAAACGACGGTCAATAATCGCTTGGATGCGATGGCGCAGGGGCTGGAAGAGCGCGGCTATAGCCAGCGTAGAGATCACGATGGCGACATCGTTGTTCTGGCTGATAATTCCACGCAGCAGGTATTGCATGCTAAAGATAAGACCAAAGTAGACCAGAGCCAGCAAGACCGTCAGAGTGCCATATACGAGCGTGCGATTGATCAGCAGATCGATGTCGTAGAGTCGATAGCGCAAAATCGAGAACCCAATGGAGATCGGAATCAAGAGCAATGCGGCGGGCCAGATGATAAAAGTAACAATAAATCCAACGAAAGGTGAGGTGGTGCTGGATGGGATCAGAAAGGTGATGGCTAAAATGCCGAAAATAATTCCGATTGCCACTGTTATTCCTAGTATTACCCACTTTGTCTGCTGGCGCTGGGCAGGCATGGATACGCGCCGATAGCGGTAGATTTGCGAATAAATAATGGCTCCATAGATGACGAGAGCAATTGGCAGTCCGAGCCACGCTTGCCAATTTGCATCGAAAGGTGAAGAGGGGGAAGGGAAATTGCCCAAGAATGCCTGGATGAGGTAGAGCAGCAGGATCAGCCCCATCCAGCGCGGGACCAGCCGTCCAGCGGGGAAGAGCAGCAAGAACACACCGAGCGAGCTATCCCAAAGAAAGCTGATGAGACTGAGAGGCAAAGTGAGGGCGGGATAGGCGAGTGCCAGTACAGAGGAGGTATCGTTGTTTGACCAGGGGCCGACGTTGAACATCACCAGAACAAAGGCGGCCAGCAGCGCCAACCAGTCATCAGACCTGCGCCAGAAAATGAAGAAGCCGACCATATACCAGATTGCGGAGGTGATCACATTGAAAATGGTGGTCAGAGTGTTAAACCCACTGACAGACAAGCCAATGCTAGAGAGCATCTGTTGCACCGATGCAGGAATGGCCCCGGATTGGGCTTGCTGAGAGGAAACAAAGAGGCTGACCACAAAGAGTACTACACTAGGGACGACCAGCACCAACCATACTGTGCGGGCAATCATGAGCCAGGAGCCAGATAAGCGCGTATTCGCTGCGTTGGAGACAACCGCTCCGCTTGCGCTCTTTTGTTCAGTATTCGATAGATTCATGTATCTTACCTTTATCAAGAGATTGCCTCTCCTGTTTCTCTGGATCTGCGGAGGCGGCAGATGAACGAAAAGATAGAGATTCGCTGTCCTGTATCTTCATTCTACTGCTATAGTATAACAGAACCGTTACAAGATCGTTACTGTGAGGTACTCAATTTTCCAATTAGCGATTTGCGCTTCCCGCGACAGTTTGTTCGGGCGCTTGGACAGATCAAACAGGCTGCGGCGCAGGTGAATGAAAGCCTTGGCACCGTTGATCCACAGATCGCCGAGGCTATTGTGCAAGCCGCGCAAGAAGTAATCGACGGTAAGCTTGATAGCCACTTTGTCCTGGATATTTTTCAAACGGGTTCCGCTACCTCGACCAATATGAATGCGAACGAGGTGATAGCCAACCGCGCCAGCGAGCTGTTGGGTGGCTCACGCGGCTCTCGCAAAGTACACCCCAACGATCATGTGAACTTTGGACAGTCATCGAACGATGTGATCCCCACAGCCATTCATCTTTCGGCATTGATCAGCATCGAACATGACTTGATACCGGCGCTACAAGGACTACAAAGAGCATTGGAGCAGAAGGCCGAAGAATTTATGCCAGTAGTGAAAACCGGGCGTACACATTTGCAAGATGCAACGCCAATTCGTCTCGGCCAGGAATTTCAAGGATATGCGGGTCAAATCGAACGTGGCATTGCTCGAATGCGCCATGCTCAAAACGAACTTTCGGAGGTAGCGCTTGGTGGTACTGCCGTCGGCACAGGAGTCAATACTCATCCTGAGTTTGCCGGGCTGGTGTGTCGTCGTCTTTCAGAGATAGACGGTATCACTATACGTGAAACAAGCAACCATTTTCAAGCGCAGAGCACTCTTGACAGCATTGTTGAGGCCAGCGGTGCGCTCAATACCCTGGCAGTCAGTCTTATGAAAATTGCCAACGATATTCGCTGGTTAGGTTCTGGGCCCCGCGCAGGCATTGGCGAAATCGATTTGCCCCCCGTACAACCTGGAAGTTCGATTATGCCTGGCAAGGTCAATCCAGTAATCGCTGAGTCTGTCACTATGGTCTGTGCGCAGGTGATGGGCAATCATACAACGATTACGATTGCTGGACAATCCGGCAATTTTGAAATCAACGTCATGATGCCGGTCAGCGCCTACAACCTCTTGCAGTCGATCGGCTTGCTGGCCTCAGTAACGCGGAACTTTACGGAGCAATGCATTAAGGGCATCAAGGCCACAACAAAGGGACCGGAGATGGTCGAACGCGGTTTGGCGATCTCCACTGCGTTGGCTCCTATTATCGGCTATGATGAAGCAGCCTCTATCTCGAAAGAAGCCTACAAAACAGGCAAAACTGTACGTGAAGTGGCACGCGAAAGGACAAATCTTTCGGAAGAAGAATTAGACCGCATTCTTGATCCAGCGAGCATGACAAAACCAGGATTAGAGGGCGGTCCAGCAGGCGGCTAACCTTGTATGGGCCGATTATGGTGATTGATACATGAATTCGGACATCAATAGGTGCCGATGTATCGGCCTTCGGTGGATGTTCTGATGTCCGCGTCAAATAGTTAATGTGCATCATCACCCCAATCACATCCAGATGCGCCACCGCTCAGGTGAGTCGACGCCAGAATCTTCGGAAAGATCTGCGTCATTAGGCCATACACTGGCATCTGGCTCGAGCGCTTTGTAGGCGATAGCGATGGCGCCCGCCCAGGTTTCATCAACGGTTAATGAATCCAACTCTTCCTTTGTGAAGAAACGCGCGTCATCGATTTCCTCAAGGTTGGGCTTCAGCTCGCTTATAGAAGAGAGCAATTTCGCACGGAACATAAAGAAATAATTATGTTCGTCATCGTCCATTACCCAGATACGCACTCCCATTAGCCCATCGATTTCTACACGTAGTGACGTTTCCTCGAAGGTCTCACGCGCAGCAGCCTGGTCTGGCAACTCATTAGGATTGACGCGTCCCGCCGGTAATAAGTAGCGACCTTTGGTTACCCCATGTATGTTACGCACGAGCAGCACCCGATTGTCATGCACGACAATTGCTCCAGCGCCGATACTGAGTGGACGCTTGGGTTTGGGACGTTCAACGGATATATCTGACTGTGACATGGGTGTACTCCTGGGATGAAACAACCGAAATGCTTTGTGGGTTCAGGCTTTTCTTTTCCAACAGTATACCGCAAAAAGATGAGAATGTTTCTCTTAATGACTGCATAAAGGTATGGTAAGGTTGTTAAAGAGAATAGCTATACCAGATATTATGTGGCGACGAGTTGTGAACCAAATCCTGCATTTCGACGGTGAGGATGGTGAAAGCTAACAGGCCAACTCCTGCTAGACTTGCATTGGAAGCTGTGCGCGTCTTTTCCCAATCAGGCCTCCAATGGCTCCGATCATTGCTCCCAGCAGCGGTATCACCACAAAACCTATAATGATCTCAGCAATAACAAAAGTGACGAATTGATTTGTATTGAACTGCTGAGCATGCTCTGAAGTCGCTTGTAAGAGCCAACGGTGGAGTAGGGTATCGAAAACGAAAATGTTGGCCAAGATTTTGATGGTTCCGAAGACGGAACTGATGAGTTCCACGATCAGACCTGCGAGGGCGCCAGTACTAACTCTTCCTGTCTGTTGTGATGCACGAACACCCGCAAGCAGGTTCAACGCGATGGTTACTATGAGAAACATCACTGAGAAGACGGTATCCAGACTGTGCGAAACGACGAAATTTTGAAGTAGACCAGCAACGAGTTCAAAAATCCCAAGGATCATTCCAAACAAGAGTCCTTCTCGTAGAGCTGGATGACCTGGGCGTGATGCACTTCCTAGCATAAAGGCTCCTTGATCTGCATGTGATGTTGCTTGCTTATGAAACACTTCCACTGGCAGACAGATCAGGCTACCAGTGGGAGTTTAGTTGTTGGCTGGTTCTACTCTCTTAACGATAAGAGCAGGTTTTTTTAGTGTACCAAACAAAAGGATAGAGGTGCTCCCCAGCAATGAACTGTTTTGTTGGGCGTACGGATCTCTTTGCCGTTAATTCAAGTTCTTGATCGATTAATTCTTTTTCCGTTGTTAAACCGTTGTCGGCTTCCTGAGATCTTCGAGCGCATTGAGCAAGACATCAATCTCTTCAAGCGTATTATAGAAATGCGGAGAGATACGCACGACATCACCGCGCGCTGCCAGGTGAATATTACGTGACGCCAATTCATCTACGAGTTGTTGAGAGCTGATATCCTGGCGTTCTGGATGCAATTTGAAACATACAATGCCAGAACGCTCGTCATCACCTTGCGGCATCACCTTGCGGAGACACAACTGGGTACCCAAGCCGCTCTAATCCGGTGCTGGCATAGCTTGTCAAACCTACAATGCGCTCCTCAACTGCTGGCATGCCGCCGTCGATGCATTCAAATATTCCAAGCGCGGCGTCTAGCCCGAGGATAGGTAAACCGTTGGGTGTACTATGCTCGAAACGAGCCATCCCAGCTTTCAGCGGCTGTTCGTAATTAAAGAAATCGTAGGGCTCTTGTACACTGAACCAACCTTTGCGCGCTGAATGCAATTGTGCTTGTAGATCATCTGCTACATAGAGAATGCCAGTTGTATGCGGACTAAGTAGCCACTTGTGCGATACTGCTGCCAGATAATCGACACCGAGCACGCGTACATCTATATCTAATGCGCCCAACGCTTGAGCCGCATCAATGCCGCAAATGATTCCTCGATCGTGACAATATCTGGCAATAGTGGCAATGTCATTGCGGTAGCCCGTTGAAAATTCGACGAGGCTCAGGCTAACGAGACGTGTGCGTTCTGTAATGCTCGACAGGACATCTTCTACGGCAACACGATTCTCACGCATCTTCACAAGGTGGACCTGCACGCCTTGCTCTTGGAGATTGAGCCATGGGTAGACATTGCTGGGAAATTCACATTCCGCGCTCACAATCATGTCGCCGTGTTGCCAGCGCAAGCCACCAGCAATCATCATCAGTCCATCGCCTGTACTGGCAGTCATTGCAACCTGTTCTGATCGAACACGGATCATGTTTGCCATACGACGATGCGCGCCTCGCTCATGCTCAGTCCAGCGTGCGAAATTAACGTTGCCGAAGTTACTCGAATCATCTATATAGGTGTACAGGGTATGCGCTACCGGACTGGGCAAAGGTCCATCCGCAGCATGGTTCAAATAAACACAATTGCGTGTAATCGGGAAGAAAAGCTGCCGTAGCTCTTGAATGTTCTCTTCCTCCCCTGAAAATTCGTGTTCACCCTCTTCAATTAGCAGTAATGATTGCAGCATGTCGTCTAGTGAGGGTAGAGATGAAACGGTGTTGCTATCAGACATAAGTTATAAATGCTCCTTATAAAAGTAAGGAATATACCTCTTATGGGAAGACGGCGAATCGATCGGTTGCCCGGATGAGTTCTTGGGTGGTGCCTGCGATGTCGGGGGCATGGCCAGCATTGTCAACAATCACCAACTCGGAACGTGGCCACACACGTTTGAGTTCCCACGCGTTTCCAATGGGGGCTTGAAAGTCAAAACGGCCATTCACCAGGATACCTGGGATGCCTGCCAGCTTATCAGCATCGCGAAGTAGGATCCCGTCTTCTAGAAACGCATTGTGGTGCGTATAGTGGGTCACGATACGCGCAAAGGCCAACGCGTACGTGGGATTGGTGAATCGCTCAGCGAGACTCGTTGATGGAGGCCACTCAAGGGTCGCGGACTCCCACAGGCACCAGGCTTCGGTGGCTTGCTGGCGGACGGCGAGATCGGGATCGTTGAGCCGTCGGTAGTAGGCCCCGAGGATATCCTCATCGCGTTCGGCGATCGGTAAAGCCATACGGAGATGGTCCCATTGCTCGGGGAAAAAGATCGATACACCACCACGAAAAAGCCAGTCAATTTCTTTGTGTCGTCCGGTGGTGACTCCGAATAAGATCATGTCCGTCACCCGTTCTGGATATCTTACTGCGTATGCGAGCGCCAGAGTACTCCCCCAGGAACCGCCAAACACCAGCCAGCGGTCGATATTCAACTGCTGTCGCAACTGTTCTATGTCGGAGAGCAGATGTGCGGTAGTGTTACTCTTCAGGTCGGTATCGAGGGCACTGGCATGCGGAGTGCTACGTCCACAATTGCGCTGATCGAAGAGCACGAGGCGGTAGGCGCTGGGATCAAAAAGCCTGCGATACCAGGGAACACATCCCGAACCAGGGCCGCCATGCAAGACGACGGCTGGCTTGCCACGTGGATTTCCGCAGGTCTCCCAGTAGATGGAATTGCCTTCATCCACCTCTAAGAAGCCCTGCTCATAGGGCTCGATCTCTGGATACAAATCAGTCATATTTTACCTGCTTCTCATTCCTTACTATGCAGAACGCTCTGTCGATGCACAGTGTTGTCAGTACTGGCCGAGGGCAACGATGATTACCACGCGAGCGTTGTATTAGCGGATCAGCTCAGATCCTAACATTCTTGTGAATCAGGATTGCCTTTCCCAGGAGGCAATGAGTATATCACATAAAGTGCCATCATCGGAAGTTTCATAGATCCTGAAGGATCTACTCCTTGACATCTTACCTTTTTCTGATTACAATTTGACTAGAATAGTTAGTATGGTCATCTGGTCAATCAGTCACAGCGAACACGATATGAGAGAGGACATATATGGCAACCATCCATCGTTCTGACCAGCAGGTATCAACCCGAAACACGCAGCCAGGTCAGCCAGAGTCTGACGAACGAAAGCTTCGCGAGGAACGCATACTGGACGCTGCCACTACACTGCTGGTGCGTTGGGGCTATCGCAAGACTACAATCGATGACGTGGCCCACGAGGCAGGCGTGGGCAAGGGCACCATCTATTTACACTGGAAGGACAAAAACGACCTTTTTCGCGCAGCCATCTGGCGCGAACGACAACGCTATAGCGAAGAACTCCAGCGGCGTATTGCTGCCGATCCAGAGGGTGGGTTGCTGCATCGCATAACCGTCCACGGCCTGCTCGCCGCCCTGTCCAATCCGCTCATGGCCGCCATTATCAGGGGTAAGTCAGACATCTTCAACGGGTTTCTCGGAGCCTCTGATACAGGCTTTCTCAATCAGCTCGTAGGTGATTCCGATGCCTATTTTGACCAGCTTCAACATGCCGGGCTGATCCGTACAGATATTCCGGCTTCCATCATTACCTATCTGTTGAC
>WNGM01004618.1_pt1 | contig 10854 bp, 5 predicted proteins | sample 5400571 | NCBI WGS metagenome assembly WNGM01 (sample SAMN13153378, study PRJNA577476) | soil metagenome | isolation source: 100 cm soil or saprolite under Garry oak tree replicate 2 | place: USA:California | collected 2016-06-15 | reverse complement strand
CCTTTGTTCAGCTCGACGAACACTCGGTAGATGCCGACGACGATCAGGACGTTGACCAGGCCGATGACGATCAGGAACGTGGCGGAGACCGCAAGCCCAATGATCTGCCCTGCACTCTGAACCGCCGGGTCGGCGACAACCACCCGCGTCCCGACGACGAGCGCGACTGTCAAGATGAAGACGATCGCCGAGTGCCCGAGGGAAAACCACGTGCCCACCGTGAATGGACGCTGACCATCCTGGAGCAATTTCCGCGTCGTATTGTCAATGGCCACGATGTGATCCGCGTCGACCCCGTGTCTCAGGCCGAACGCGTAGGCGACGAGTCCGAGTCCCGCGAGGACGGGCGAAATCTGGCCGATGATGAACGCCAGAATGAAACCGATGGCGGTGGTGCCAAGGATCAAAGCATAAACAATCCCAATCCGGATCCGCTCAATCCGAGAAACCCCGAGGGTGGAGGCGCTATGGTTCCCCGCGGCGGCCCTAGGAGCAGTATGACGCACGTTTCAGAAGTAACACCCGTGCGGCATTAACACTTTGTGGGCTCACCGTCACCGGGGGACCGCGTCCTTCTTGTGGCCGAGGCGTCTTCGGGGCCTGAGGTCGACCATGCCCGTTGCTCGAATCGGCGTCTCTCTCGAAGGACCGCTCCTGAAGGCGTTCGACCGACTCGTGCGGGACGGCGGTTACCGAAGCCGTTCGGAGGCATTGCGGAACCTGATCCGGACGTCGCTCGCGCGGCGCAAGGTCGAATCGGGAGGACACGTAGTGGGCACGGTCACCTTCCTCTACCGCCACGACGTCGGGATGGTCACCCACCGGATCCTGCATGGCCAGCATGCCTTCCTCCGCTCCATTCGCGCGAGTGCGCACGCGCACCTCGGCGAGGAGACCTGTCTGGAGGTCGTGATCATGGAAGGCACCCCACAAGAGATCCAGAAACTCACCGACCGCCTCAAGGCGGTCCGCGGCGTGTTGTTCGCGGAGGCGGTCACGACCTCGCCCGACCTCCCGTGAGGATCATCCGAGGATCTGCTTCGCCTCTCGAACGGTCATCGGCCGACCGTAGATCCGGGATCCGGGCTGCTGACGACGGCCACCCTCTCGGAGCGAGCCCGTGTCGATCGACGCGAAGCCGATTTCGTCGATGAGTTTCGCGACCGTCGCCTTCGCGGCGGCATCGTCGCCCGCGATGAAGACGACGAGTCGTTCCTCGTGGGCCGACCGGGAACCACTCGCCAAGGTGTTCCAGCCTATCGTGTTGAAGGCTTTCACGAGGCGCGCGCCCGGCATCCGTTTCGCAACTTCCTCGCTCGACGAGCTCTCGCCGAGGTCCATGACGCGGCCGACGGCGCTGTACGGATTCATCGCGTCGATCACGATCTTCCCGGCGAACACCTCGGCGGGCGGAAGCGCGTCCATCTTCCGATACGGGAGTGCGAGGAGGACCGCTTCGCCGAACTTGGCGGCCTCCATCGTGGACATGGCCTTGGCACTCGGCCCGATGGAGGACACCAACGAAGCCAACGTCGCGGGCCCTCGGGAATTGCTGACTGCGACCTGGTGCCCGGCCTTTGCGAACAGCTTCGCGGCCGTGCCTCCGATGTGTCCGGCTCCGATGACTCCGATCCGCATCACGACACCTCGAGCCGCCCGAACACGTCCGCGGGCTATGGGTTTTCGGATGGGCCTTTCGTCTGCGTCGTCTACCGGAAACTAGAAGCGGCGGCCGCGGATGCCCCGCACCCTTCCCGGAACGGACTGGTATGGAGTCGCCCGAGCCGCCCGCTGGCAAACCGCGTAGCCGCTTCGGTTTCTCCCAAGTCCCGCGAAAGGTCCGATGGATCGTCTTCTCGAACGCGTTCGGCGCGATTGGCTTCGGCTACATCACGGTCTTCATCACGGCGTACTTCCCGGAGATCAACGTCTCGACGCAGGTCGTCGGGCTGCTCCTGGGCGCCCTCGGGCTCGCGATGGTCGTGAGCGCCGCGCCGCTGGGCGTGTACTCGGACCGCCGCGGGCGGAAAGGCCTCCTGCTGGTCGGCAGCGCGATCCTGCCGCCATCGATCCTGGTGTTCGCTTTCACGACGGACGTGCGGTGGCTGGTCCTCGCCGCCGTCGTCGCGGGCGTCGGGGAAGGCGCCTTCCTGTCGTCGTGGAACGCGATCATCGCGGACCAGACGACGGCGGAGCAGCGAGGCGCCGCGTTCGCCCTCTCGTTCGTCCTGAACAACGTCTTCTCCGGGATCGGGTTCGCGCTGCCCTTGTCGTTCCCGTTCCTCCAGGGGCGGACCGGGATCGATAGCCATACGATCCACGTGGCCGCGCTGGTCATCACGGACAGCCTGGGGTTCGTCATGCCGATCGCGTTGTACCTCCTCCTCCGGAACGTCCACGAGACGATCCGCACGCGCGAGGCGCGGCCGAAGGGGATGGATTGGAAACCGCTCCTCAAGTTCTCCGGCATCAACGGCCTGATCGGCCTCGGCGCCGGATTCTTCATCCCGCTGGTGCCGACGTGGCTCTTCCTGAAGTTCGGGGTGGCGGACACCTGGAGCGGCCCGCTCCTCGCCCTGGCGAACGTGACGATCGGTCTCGCGGCAACGGCCAGCGCCGCCCTCGCGAGGCGATACGGCCCGGTGCGGGCGATCGTCATGGCCCAGGGCGCCTCGACGGTCTTCATGTTCAGCCTCGCGTTCGTCACGAACGCGTTCGCCGCAGGCGGCCTCTATCTGGTCCGGGCCGCGTTGATGAACATGTCCGCGCCGATCGGCGATTCGTTCTTGATGGGGATCGTCGCGCCGGAGCAACGCGGCCTCGCGAGTGCGGTGAACTCGATCATCTGGCGCCTGCCGAACAGCGTGACGACGGTCCTCGGCGGGATTCTCATGGCCGCCGGCTACCTGGACCTCCCGATCTTCCTGGCGACGGCGTTCTACCTCGCTTCGATTGCTTCCTTCTATGCGGTCTTCCGGAACGTCCGGCCGAGCGGATGACCCTAGCGTTCTCCGCGGAAAGGCCTCGATGAAGGCTGCCACCCTTGCCCGGCGCACGGCAGTTTCCGGCGGAAACACTAACGCCCTGCAAACCGCTCAGGCCATCGGCGTGACGCCTCGAGGACACCGGCTCAAGCGGGTAGCCCAGTTCGCGGCAAGCTTCATCCTGCACATCCTTGTCATGGGTGTTCTCGCCGCGGTTGTGATTAGTCTCACAATCCGCGATCTGGGCTTGGTCCTTACCGCCTTCGCCCTGACGATTATCTTCTTCTTCGAACTCGTGTTCCGGCATAACGTTCGTGTCGGCAGGATTCCGGAAGATCGGGCTCAGCCACTTCGCATCTTGATGTTCCCAATGGTCTACCTTGCCGCCTGGGGTGCGGCCTTTCCCTTCTTGGACGCTCCGGGGGTCGATCCGGCTGTGAGGATGAGCATAGTCTTGACATTCGTCGTCCTCGCGTTCTCCGCGGTTATCTGGAGTATTGTCGTCGTGCGACGGGTGAGACGGCGTCAGCCCGTGTCGGCTGTCCGGAGGCCGCGATAGAGTGGCTGAATTTCGGCCCGCCGGGAACGGGCGACTTAGCCGCCCCCATCAGTTCCCTTGATTCTGCGTAGCCAAAGTCTTTTGACCGCTGACTTCGTTCTCGCTGCGACATGAGACTCGTCTTACTCGGCCCGCCCGGCGCGGGCAAAGGAACCCAGGCCGCGAAGCTTGCGGCGTACCTCGGCGTGCCGCACATCTCGACCGGCAACATCTTGCGGCACAACGTCGCGCAGGGCACGGACCTCGGGAAGAAGGCGAAGGCGTACATGGACGCGGGTCAGCTCGTGCCCGACGACATCGTCATCGGCACGACGGAGCGCCGGCTGAAGGAGCCGGACGCCAAGAAAGGCTTCATCCTCGACGGCTTCCCACGGACGATCGCGCAGGCGGAGGCGTTGTCCAAGATTACGAAGCTGGACGCCGCGGTGAATTTCTTCTTGGAACCGGAGGAGCTGATTAAGCGGAACACGGGCCGCCGGGTGTGTCCGAGGGACGACACGGTGTACCACGTTCTCACGAACCCGCCGAAGAAGGCCGGAGTCTGCGACAAGTGCGGCACCCCGCTCGTCATTCGCGCCGATGACCGCGAGGACGTCGTGCGCAAGCGGATCGAGACATACGAGAGGCAGACGGCGCCGCTGATCAAGTACTACCGGGACCGCGGGCTGTTGCGCGAGGTGTACGCGAGCGGCCTGATCGAGGAGATTTTCCTCCGGGCAATCGAGGTGCTGAAGGAGTCCGTGCCGTCTCGGGAGCGATAACTGTTATATCGGCGTCGCGATGCGACCGGTGCGCCCGAGTGGGGTAGCTTGGACATCCTAGAAGCCTGCGGAGCTTCAGACCTGGGTTCGAATCCCAGCTCGGGCGTCGTGCTCCTCGTAGATTGAAAGGTCACATCCGAAGGCGAGGTCGCGCTTCGGATCCGCGCCGAGCTCGATTTGCGAAACATAGCGGACGTTGAACTCCGCGGCGGTGTCTCAATCCGTCCCGCCTCCGGGAAAAACGTGACAAAACGAGTGAAATACGCGTGTCCCGTTATATAGTCCGGGACAGATGGCGTTCCCGGAGGGATTTTTGCGAGTCGAGCGCTTAGAGTGGCTGCTATTGCGTGCGCCGCGGTCATGGTTCTTCTGATTTTTCAGGGTCACCCGGTCGCGGCCACATCTCCGACGGGCTCGGAGTACAATCATGCTCTCGCGTCGAACGGCGGCCAGGCGACCGCGTCCGACTCATCCGGTTCCAATACGCCGGGAAACGCGATTGATGGCTCTTCCACGACGTACTGGCAGAGTTCCTCGACGACCGGATGGCTGGCGGTCCAATTCCGATCGATGGCATCCGTCAACGAGATTCACGGTCACTTCACCTCAACGGTCTATTCCTCGTTGTCCCTGTACCTCGACACGAGCGGCAACGGAGCGTACGAGACCGGCGAGAAAGTGTGGTCGACGACAACGAATCCAGGGCTCGATGTGATCGTCGCTCTTCAGAATGTGTACTCCGCCCTCGGCATGAAAATCACGATTGACGCGAAAGTGGGAAGCAAGCTGCCCCAGATCAACGAGTTCGAGGCGTACCTCCGCGGCGACTCCGACGGAGATGGCCTCACAGACGTCCAAGAGTCGTCGACCGTGTACTATCAAGACATGGGCGCCGCCGGGATGCCTCAGGCCATCCCGGATGACGCCATCAACGCTTCATCATCCTCCGTCTCCCTGGCGCAATTTTACGGAATCCCGACGCGCGCCCTGGCGAACTTCGCGGTCGATCACGCGAAGCGCTCGGACCTCACGGCGAGCATTGGATATTGGAACGGGTCCGCTTGGATCGACCGCTACGTCTGGGATCCGGGGAAGCGTCTCCTCTCGGTCGGCATCACGAGCCCCGCCGCGGGGGCCACCTACGCGGGGACCATCAATGCCGTTGCGACCGTCCTGCACCCGGACATCACGGCGAAAGTCGAGTTCCGCGTCAACGGGACGTTGATGGCGACGATCACGACCCCGGTCGGGAATGCCTATCCGTGGAGCTGGACGACGACCGGAGATGGCGTCCGGATCCTGAACGTGACGCAGTACGACACGGCCGGCGGAAAGGCCTGGGACCAAATCTCCGTGAACGTCAACAACCTCGGCCCGGCCGTGACGTGGAAGAATCCTGCGAGCGATGCGACCGTGACCGCGACGATCACGGTCAAAGTCACCGCGACGGACTACTACGGCGTCCAGAAGGTCGGCTACTACGTGGACAACGTGCTCCAGCAGTACGTCACAACCCCGATCGCAGGCACGCATGACTATGCGATATCGTGGGGCACGGATGGTTGGATGAACGGGGTCCACACGATCAAGGCAGTCGCGTACGACCTCGGGGCCTTGCAACAGACGACGACATCGACCCGCAACGTCACGTCGAGCAACGACCCCGCGGTGCACCTCACGGCGCCCACGGCATGGTCGACGGTGAAGCTCATCAGGACTGTCGCCGCGAACGCGAGCTCCACCGCCTCGTCGATTTCCAAGGTGGAGTTCTACCTCGATGGGGGGTTGGTGTCCACGGATACGTCCTCTCCCTACTCGTGGTCGTGGGACACGACGGGCTCGACGGACGATCAACACAGCCTCACGGCCAAGGCCTACCGGGTCTCCGACGGAAAGTCGGCATCGTCCACGATTACGGTGACGGTGTACAATGGAGGGGGCGGAGGTGGCGGTGGCTGTCCTCCCAGGTGCCCGACGTCGCCCGCCCTTGCTCCGGACGCCCCTACGGCCCCCGCCACCGCGACCTTGGGCACGCTCGGGACGGACTGGACTCCGGGGGAGACCGATGTCGGCACGAAAGCGACCCTCGTCGTAGACCTGACCGGTGCGTCGGCCGGAGGCAGTGTCGGCGAGAACGCGTCTCGCATCTTGCGACCCGCCTTGCCCGCCGCGTACTTCATGACGTATCTCCAGTGGCGCCTGGTCGTGAAGGATTGGAAACTCGGAACTACGGGAACGGTGACGGCCTTCATCCTGCGCTTTGAGGCGAAGACCGATTCCCAGTTGCCGAACGGCAGGGACACGGACGGCGACGGCATCAACGACGGAATGGAGGCGAATTACTGGCACACGATCCCGGTGACCCGCGATTCCGACCTGGACGGTCTCACGGACGACTACGAGATTGTGCCTCACGCCCTCACCGTGTCGATCGGCGGGACAACGTCCATCCTGACGGGCATTGCGACCGACCCGACGAACTCGGACACGGACGCCGACGGGTTGAGCGACGGTCAAGAGACGGGCTTTGTAACGACCGGCCAGTCCAAGGTCGTGGGCGAAGTCGGAACGGTGAAGAACGTCGCATCCGCCGCGCAAATCGTGTATCTTCGAAATCACTACTCCGCACCGGTCGTCATCGCGGAGCCGACGACGTTCCGGGATCGGGCGTTCGGTCATATCCGGATTTCTGGCGTGACGGACCACACATTCCAGTTGAAGGTCGAGAAATGGGTGTCCGGGGGCTCCGGGGCGGGCGAGGACGTGACGTACCTGGTCCTGGAGGCGGGCGACCATGTGCTGTCAGACGGCAGCCGCGTGGAGGCCGGGACGGCCTCCGTCACCACGACGGCGACGACCGTGGCGTTCCGTGAATCCTTCACCTCGGTCCCGATCATGCTCGTCCAGATCCAGACGGCGCTCGATGGGAATCCCGCCATCGCGAAGCGAACCGACGCGGTTTCCGCCTCGAGCTTCGGCGTCTACCTGAACGCGAACTCGTCTGCGACCCATGGGACCGAAACGGTTGGCTACGTGGCGATTTCTCCCCAGGCGACGCCGAACACGCTCGCGACGTGGACCCGCGCAGAAGTCTATGTTTCGGGAACCACGGGCACCTGGACGTACCCCGCGAAGTTCACACTCACGCCGCTCGTCCTCGCGTGGTTCCGGGGCGAAGCGGCGGGGGGCAACAAGAACATCGGACTCCGGCTCAGCGCGACGACGAATCAAAGCGCGACCCTGTACCGGGAGCAGTCCGGTGTGGCTCCGGCGGATACGATCGACTTCTTCGCCTTTGCGAGCCCGATGAACCTCACGGCGCGCCTCACGACGAATCCGAAGGTCAGCGACACGGACGGCGACACCCTCTCGGACGGGGCGGAAGTCAACACCTACGGTTCGAACCCGACGCTCAAAGACACGGATGCGGACGGCATCCCGGACAACGTCGAGGTGACGAACCGCACGATCACGATTCCTGTGAACGGCGCCCCGAAGACGATTACGTTCAAGACCTCGCCGACGTCCGATGATACGGACGCGGACGGGATCAAAGATTCGGACGAGATCTCGGGCATCCTAGACCATCGCTTGCTTTGGTACGACATGGCCACGACGACCGACGCCACCCACCTCCGGGATTTGAGTGGAAATGGTCGCACCGGAACCATTGCCGGCACGACATCCACGACCGGCAAGGTCGGCAGCGCGCGTCTCTTCTCAGGCTCCGGCTCCGATTACGTCAACGCGGGGGATCTGGGGCTGACGGTGCCCTTCACGGTGTCCGCCTGGGTGAATCGGGACAGCACACAGGCCGACGTCTTGGGAGATATCCTAGACAAGAACTCGAACTATCAGCTGAAAGTGTCGAAGACCGGGACAGTGTATGCCCAGTACAATGATGGGACGGCATGGAGAGTCCTCACGTCCAACGCATCCATACCCTCGGGAACTTGGACCTCGATTGCGGCAAGCTTCGAGCTGACCGGCTCGGATACTCTCGTAAAGATCTACATCAACGGCGCCTTGGACGTCCCGCGGATCCTCACCGGGCGACCTTTGTCGTCCAGCGGATACTGGCTCGCGATCGGACGATATGCCGCCGCCAACCTCGAACGGTTCAAAGGTGGAATCGACGAGGTCCGCATCTGGGACCGCGGCCTGGCCCCGTCGGAAATTGGGGCGTACTTCAATGTCACGAACGCAGCGTCACCGCTCACGTGGCTTGACCTGGAGACCCGAGGGACCTCGGGCAATCTGTTTGACTTCGACGGTTCTTCGCCCGCACAGGAGGGCGTCGCGGTTGGGACCACGGTGGTCGAGGGCCGGGCCGGGTTCGCACGCAAGTTCTCCGGAGGCTCCGACGGCATCGACATTGCGAACACGGCGGTCTCGGGCCTCCTCACGACGGCCGTGACCGTGGATGCATATGTCCTGGTGAGTTCGATGCCCGCCTCGGATACCGCGATCATCGCTCGAAAAGGCCAGTTCTTCCTGAACGTTACCTCGGACGGCCGGGCTCAGTGGACCGTCTACAAGGCTGGTTCCGCGACATCGCCGTTGTCGATTCCGCTCAACCGATGGGTCCATCTCGCGGGGTCCGCGTTCAAAACCGGGTCGACGACCTCCCGGTTCTCCGTGTATGTGAGCGGCGTTGCGGTAGCATCGGGCACGGGCGGGACATTCCCGAGCTCGTCCTCGAAGGTGACCCTCGGGTACTCGGAGGGTCTGTCGCACCTCGTTGGTGCAATCGACGAAGTCCTCATCCTCGGGACGGAGGCGACGTCATGGACTGTCCGCGACCTCGAAGTACGCGGGATTCTCCTGAACCCGAACGCCACAGACACGGATGGAGATGGCCTCGCGGATGGCCAGGAGTTGTTCGTGAAGAGCGTGAAGACGCCGAAGCGCTACCCGATCCCCGACTATTCGGGCGTTCCGGGGATCGCGTCGACGGCGTCGATGTCGGCCCAGCTGTCGGCTCCCGCCTCGTTCCTCGCCTCCGCGACCGCGATGGTCGGTATCACCCACACGTTCATGGGCGACCTGATCGTCGAGCTCCACCACGTCGTCGGCGCGTCCGACCTGAATTACGTCTTGCGAAGCCGGATTGGAGGGAGCGTGGACAACAACTTCACTTCGTACGACATGCTGAACGGTCCTCTCAACTTCGGCCGACAAGACTTCGTCTCCACGGATCCGTGGTACTTGCGCGTCTCCGACAACGCCGGCGCCGATACCGGTGTGATCGAGTACCTCCAGATTCAGCTAACGGTCCACACGCTCCCGAACCGCGCTGACACGGACGGGGACGGCCTGAACGATAGTGAGGAGATCAATCTCGGCTCCGACGGCTTCGCGACCGACCCATGGAAGGTGGACACGGACGCGGACGGCTGGTCGGACGGTTACGAGACGCTCACCAAGGGGACGAACCCACTCGCCTGGGACACAGACGGAGACGGCGTACGCGATTCGTCCGACTTGGATCCGCTGCACAACTTGCTTGTAGCCGTCCGGGTCAATTACGTCCACCACGGCGCGAGCCCATGGTGTTCGCCGGAGCTCGTCGGCATCATCCGGGTGAACGACGACTACACGTGGGTGACGCAACATCGAGTCGCCACCCTCGACAAGCTCGACCAGGCGTGCGGCTGGCCGAATCCCCAGTACACGACTTCGTATTTCGGGTACACGTACTATGCAGACGTCCCGGACGACGTCTCGACCGTGTCCATTCGGGCGACGGCTTGGTCAATCAACTGCTGCCGCGGGGACGACATCCTCGTCGACGCGTTCGTCCAGGGCGGATACGCCTTGAACTCCGGCACATCTTACAACACGCTGTGGAACGGAAACTCGTACTACTCCTTCGACATCTGGACGGTCGCCCTTCCGAAGGCCAAGACGCTCTTCGTCACGGACGGCAACGCGACGATCGCGCTCGCGAACGGCCAGAACCGGCTCGTCGGGCAGGACCGGTACTACGTTCTGACGTTCGACGTCACTTCGTCGTATGGTCCGTTCGTCGTTGGGATCAACGCAATAGTCGTCCCACGCTCAATCTTCCTCGACTCGAAGCTCCGGAAAGACTTCGACGCCGGCGTGTACGCGCCGGTCACCTACGCGACCCTGTATGGCGAGAACCTCAGCCAGACCGGCGTATCGGAGAGCGTCGCGGGAGCCATTGCTCAGTCCCTGTCCGGCGTCGACGCGTACAACGTCCTCGACCGCCTCCTGCGGAACGCGACGAACGTCGCCGTGTATTCGTACGTCGACGTCACGTCGTACGTGCTCCGGATGAACCTGCCCGCGGACGTCCTCAAGATCCTGCCATGGTCGTCGCCCGCTACGGTGACCGGCATCACCGAGGGCCCGACGGGCGCGATGCCCGCGGACTTCTGGACGAAAATCGGCGCGTCCGCATCGACCTTGGTCAACGTCCTCGTGTGCGCGAGCCAGCCCTCTTGCTTGGGGCAGATGATCTACAAGGGCCTCGTGGCGCTCGGCACGTTCCTCGTGGACCTGGCCCGGGCGATCGTGGATTGGG
>WNGM01005758.1_pt1 | contig 10857 bp, 7 predicted proteins | sample 5400571 | NCBI WGS metagenome assembly WNGM01 (sample SAMN13153378, study PRJNA577476) | soil metagenome | isolation source: 100 cm soil or saprolite under Garry oak tree replicate 2 | place: USA:California | collected 2016-06-15 | reverse complement strand
GCGAAAAGAACCTATCAAACGGGTCCTTTTCGTGCTGCCCTCGCTGATACCACTTCCTTACGAAGGCGACTCGTCGGTCGAGAGCCATTGTTTCAGCTCCTTCTGGTACTCGGTAGGGAAGGACAGCCGAGCTGCCGCGTCAAGGATTCCCTCGACGTAGCCGGGCCGAGCGACTCCTTCCACGGGGTTCGCTGCAACGTAGACGAGCGCTGAGATTCGGTCGCCGGAAGCCGTCATGACGGATAGCTCGTCCTTCGTGTACGTTCCGTGCCCAACGCCCTCGTACTGGTCCAGCTCCCTCTCATCCGCCTCCGCGAGAGACCAGAGGAGTCCGTGAACCTGGGATTCCGTGCTGGGGACGACAGTAGCGACCCCCCTCTTGTTGATGATGAACCGATACCCGGAAAGCGTCGCCGTACAGACGGGCACAGCGGCCGAGCATCGGAGCCGCATTTGCGCTTCGCCCATATTCGAGCCGTAAGCAAAATAGCTCCGACTTTCCATCTTCACCCCTGCCATCCCTTTACCGTTCGAACCAGCTATCAACTCCGCCCGCCAACCGACTCCAACTTCCCCGCCAACTCCAGCATCCCCGACGACCCCAACCTCCCCAACGACCCCAGCCTCCCTATCAACTCTCTCTCTACCCGACTCCACTTCTGGCCCCGACCCCCTCCTCCTTCTCTCCCTTCCTCCTGACTACAAGCGTGAGATCCGACCCCACTACCCCGGTGGTGGTTGGGGGAGCGGGGTCGGGGCTCACGCCACCCCCAGCAATCACCCTTGCAGTGACCTGGAAGAGGGCGCGGTCGCGGCCAGGCATTTCGAGCACTTGCCCGATTTTGCCTGCCACGCCGGGTGCCTTTCAGGGTGCCGTGGGCCGCCGGCGCGATCCGTTCGGGTCCCGGCCGTGCCTGCCCCGGCAGTCGCACCGGGGGCGCAGGTGGACGGCGAGGGACGCCCTCTGGTGCTCCTCATCGAGGACGACGCGGCGACCGTCCGCCTGGTTCGCGCTTACTTGCACGACGCGGGCTACGATCTCGCCGAGGCGAGCACTCCCGCACACGGGTTCGAGCTCGCCCGGCGTCTGCGGCCCGCGGCGATCCTGCTCGACCTCGACCTCGATGGAGAGGATGGCTTGCAGCTGCTCGAGCAGCTCAAAGCCGATCCGGCGACCGCCGAGCAACGGCGGGGCTTCCTGCTGGGCGCGAGCGAGTACCTGGTCAAGCCGCTGGACCGCAAGAGGCTCCTTGAGTGCATGTCGAGGCACGCGCAGGCCCGGTTCGACGGCGCGCAGCCGCTGGTGCTGGCTATCGACGACGACCCGGTGGTAGCGACCGTCCTGCGCTCCGTTCTCGCGCCGGCGGGGTTCCGGGTCGAGACGGTCGGCCTGGGGCGGGACGGGATCGATATCGCGCAGCGCAACCAACCCGCGCTGATCATCGTCGACCTGCTGCTTCCCGACATTTCTGGGTTCGAGGTGATCGACGCGCTCGCCGCCGATCCGCGCACGAGGGCGTTGCCGGTGATCGCGCTCACCGCCGCGAGCCTCTCACCCACCGACCGGCAGCGGATCGAGAAGCGCGTTCTTTCGCTCGCCCAGAAAGGCGACTTCACGCGCGATTCCGTGCTGCTCGCCGTCCAGCGGGCGACGGGCGCCGCGCCCCCGCGGGCGCACGAGGGAGGGCCGACGATCCTGGTGGTCGACGACCACGACCTGAACCGCGAGCTGATCCGGACGATGCTCGAACGGAAAGGCTACCGCGTTCTCCAGGCCGACAGCGGCGAGCAAGGGACCGAAGTGGCCCGGCGGGAGCGGCCCTCGCTCATCCTCCTCGACCTGGCCATGCCGGGGAAGGACGGTTTCGCCACGGCTCGCGAATTGAAGGGCGATCCCGAGCTCGGGACGACTCCGCTCGTCGCGGTGACCGCGCTCGCCATGCGCGGCGACGAGGCGCGGGCGCGGGAGGCCGGCTTCGACGCGTACGTGACCAAGCCCGTCGATCGCCACGCGCTGGAGGAAACGATCGAGCGGCTGCTCAAGCGCGGCAACGGAGCTACCGGCGGCGAGTAGCGCGCCAGGGTGTCGCGCACCTTCCGGGCAAGGGACTCGTTGTATCGTTCCGCGCCGCTCTGTATAGACGGCGTGGTCGAGCAGGGATGGCGCTTCCAGAAGGGGGGCATTCCCATGTCGGTGCAGACCGGGCCGGGCAGGTCGGCATGGCAGTTTGGCGTCGCCGCGGCGGTGGCGCTGTGTGCTTCGGCGGTGGATGCGCAGGCGGTTTCGCAGCCCGCGGATCTGATCGTGACGCACGCGCGCGTGATCACGCTCGACGCGGCGCGCCCCCGCGCGGCCGCGCTGGCCGTGCGCGGCGGGAACTTCGTGGCGGTCGGAACCGACGCCGAGGTGGGGCGGCTGCGCGGACAGCGAACGCGCGTCGTGGATGCCGGCGGGCGCACGTTGATCCCCGGCCTGAACGATTCGCACCTGCACCCGACGCGCGGTGGCCGGTTCTACGCGCTCGAGCTGCGCTGGGACGGCGTCGATTCGCTGGCGATGGCGCTGCGGATGGTGCGGGAGCAGGCGGCGCGGACGCCGCAAGGCCAGTGGGTGCGCGTCATCGGCGGGTGGTCGCCGGCGCAGTTCGCGGAGCGCCGCATGCCGACCCTGGACGAGCTGAACGCAGCGGCGCCGGACACGCCGGTGTTCGTCCTCCATCTCTACAGCCGCGGAATGCTGAACCGGGCCGGGCTGCGCGCGCTGGGGATCACCGCCGACACCAAGGCGCCCCCCGGAGGGCGGTTCGAGCGCGGACCCGATGGACAGCCGAACGGCCTGCTCGTCGCGGATCCCGATCCGACGATCCTGTACGCGACGATCGGGAAGCTGCCGCCGCTCTCGACGGACGACCAGGTGGTCTCGACGCGCCATTTCTACCGGGAGCTGAATCGATTCGGCGTGACCAGCGTGATCGACGCGGGCGGCGGCGGGCACCGCTTCCCGGATGACTACGCAGGCTCCGCGGCGCTGGCTGCCAGCGGACAGCTGCCATTGCGCATCTCCTACTACCTGTTTCCCCAGCGGCCTGGCAACGAGCTGGAGGATTTCCAGCGCTGGACCGCGACGAACAAGCCCGGCACGAACGGCGACCGGCTCCGCGCTCACGGGTACGTGCTCGAGGGCGGAGGCGAGTTCCTCGCCTGGTCGGCGGGCGACTTCGAGAACTTCCTGGCTCCTCGCCCCGAGCTGTCCGACCGGCCGAAGTGGCGCGACGATCTCACCGGCGTGGCCCGCGAGCTGGTGACCAAGGGATGGCCGATCCGCATCCATGCGACGTATGACGAATCGGTCGCTCACATCCTGGACGTCTTCGAGCAGATCGACGCGGAGGAGCGCGCCGCGGGGCGGCGCGGCTTCGCCGGAATCCGGTGGGCGTTCGATCACGCCGAGACGGTGTCGCGCAGGAGCCTCGATCGCATCCACGCGCTCGGCGGCGGCATCGCGGTCCAGGATCGCCTGGCGTTCGCGGGCGAGGACTTCGTCGCGCGCTATGGCGCGGATGCGGCGCGCGCCGCGCCGCCGATCCAGGAAATGCTCCGCCGCGGTATCCCCGTAGGGGCCGGGACGGACGGCACGCGAGTCGCCGGCTACAACCCGTGGCTTTCCCTCTACTGGCTGGTGAGCGGCAAGACGGTCGGCGGCACCCAGCTGGCGGACGCGCCGAACCGCCTGGGCCGGGAGGATGCGCTGCGCCTGTGGACCGCCGGTAGTGCGTGGTTCTCGGGCGAGGAGTCGCTCAAGGGCCGCATCGCGCCCGGCCAGTACGCCGATTTCGCGCTGCTCTCGGCCGACTACCTGGCCGTGCCCGAGGAGGGCATCAAGCAGATCGAGAGCGTGCTGACGGTGGTCGGCGGCGAGCCGGTCTACGCGGCCGGGCCCTACGCGCGTCGGGTCACGACGTCGCTTCCGCCGATCAAGCCGGAGTGGTCGCCGGTGGCGTTCTACGGCGGATACGCGCGCAAGAAGTAGCGACGGTCGAGCGAAAAGCGTCCACCGCCCAGCAGGGCGATCACGATCGGGCACACGATGTAGAACACCCACAACTCGGCGGCCCACGCGCCCGTGGGCGCGAGGCGCGCGAAGTCGCGACCGTGGACGGTCGCGACCGCGAACGCGATGCTGCCGGCGTACACGAGCGCCCAGAGCCGCGTCCAGAGCCCGAGGATGATGCAGATCGGCGCGACGATCTCGCCCAGGTAGACGCCGTATGCCAGCGCCGTCGGCAGGCCCGCGGCCGCGAGATCGGAGCGGACGTGTCCGAGCCCGTGGATCAGCTTGTCGACGCCATGGAAGAGCATCAGCCCGCCCGTGGTCAGCCGAAGCACGAGCTTGCCCACATCCGCCAGCCCACCGAGACGACCCTCGAGCGAGTCGCGCCGTCCCACTGCGGCGCCGGACGCACCGTTCACCGCGTCGGCCATGAATCGGACCTTCCGTTTGAAGATGGCGGGCTGGGCGACTGATAATCCGTCAGTGGATGGGTCTTGGCAATTGTCCGGTCCGGGGACATTTGGAGCGGGAAACCGGATTCGAACCGGCGACCCTCAGCTTGGGAAAACGAGCAGGGATATTGGCAGCGACCTGCACCAAGTCACAATCCTTCGCAAATCCTCGCCATTCTCGATCCGAGGATTTGCATTCAGTATCTCCGGTAGCACGTTTTCGCAGCCCGTTTGCTGCACCGAGCGCCTGCTCTCCGTCTTCGATGACGTCGGCAGTCGCGAAGAGATCGAGATCGTGTGTCCGCCGATGTGCCAGATGGAACCCGGCCAGCGCACCGCCGCCCGAGAGGAAGAATCGCTGCTCGCGACGAAAGAATGCCTCCAGCACCTGTTGCTGCAGGGGTGTGAGCAGGCTAGCCGGCAAGCAGTTCTTCCTCTCTCCACTGCTGGAGGAGCCATTCCCAGAAGGCGCGGCGTCGGCCGAGGTGCGGGCTGAGCTTCTCCCAGTTGCGCAAGACGAAATCGGGGGTCGTGAAGGCCCAGACGTCTGTGTCGCGCGCCTCGCGCAGGATCTTGCCCAGCAACCGAACGCGCTCAGCCTCGGGCCCCGACCGCAGGCGTCGCTGAATGTCGCGCACGGTGAGGGGGTCGTCCCACGTGAAGTAAGGGACGACCTCTGGATCCGTCATGTCGGTGCCGAGGAAGTGTGCGCCGGCCATGGCGGCGATCCTACTACGCGCCGTGAAAACGAAGCGGAACTGCATAGCATCCGGGCACCCGACAATGCCGTGCCCTGCAATTCAAGCAGCACCTGAATCCTGCGGACGTCAGCTGCCGAGAGGCCGAGGGCGAATCTTGAGCTCGGCACTGGCGGGGGCGGATGCGGGGGGCGCCACCGAACCCACCAAGCGATGAGCAGCCCAGATGGCCGATGGACATTCGCGCGTCCATGATTCAGCATCGCTCTAGCTGAATCCTCGGCACGAGGAGGCCGCTTGCCTGGGTCTGGCGCATTCGCCTGGAGCAGCGCTCGCTGCGAGATGATCGGCCGCGAACGGGTCGCCGCGCAGCTCGCGGACCTGATCCGCGCGCACCCCGTCGTCGCGGTGGTCGGGCCGCTAGGCATCGGCAAGACCGAGTTGGTGCGCTGGGTCGTCGAGCGCGAGGCGGCGGACGGCCGCGTGCCGGCACCGGCGTATGCATCGCTCGCGGGCGTCGACGGCGCGCGAGAAATTCTCGAGCGCACCTGCCGTGCCCTCGCGCGCAGGTACCCTCCAGTCGAATCGAGTCGGCTCGTGCCCGCGCTGTGCGCGCTGTTCACCTCCACCGCCTGCACGCTGGTCTGGGACGACGCACAGGATGCGCCTCTCGAGGCTCTCGCTGCCACGCTCGTGGCGCTCCCGCCTCCCGACGGCCTGGAGCGATCGTGCCGCATCGTGATCGTCGCCCGCGACCCGGTCCTTTCGAACCAAGCCGCGCTGCACGCCTGGGCCGAGCGAAGCGGAATCGCGTCGCTCGAGGTACCGCCGCTCGATGCGGCGGCGTGCCGCCACCTGCTCGAGGCTCTCGAGCACCGGCGTGAACGCTCACTGCAGGACGAGGCGATCCTCGCTTCCGGCGGCAACCCGCTCGCGCTTCAACTGGCCGTCGCGGCTGCTTCCGCCGCAGGAAGCGATCCGATGGTCAGCCTGGGTCACGCCATCGATGGTTTGCCGTCGGACGCGCGGGCCGTCCTCTTCGTGCTGCTCGCCGCCGAGACCTCGCTGCGCGATGCAGATCTCCGTGCAGTGTGTGGCGCCAGCACTTCCGGGACCTTGCTCCTGCTCGCACGCCACGCGCTCGTCGTTCGAGACGGCGATCGCGTCTCACTCCCGCCACCGATGATGGGCCCGGTGCGGTCGCTGATCGGCCCGCCCCAGCCGGCCACCTGGGAGGCGCTCGAGGCCCTTGCGCGCCGCGCTCTCGCCGGAGCGCCCGACGACTCGGAGGCATTGCTGCTCGCCTGCCGCGCCCTGGCGCAGCGCGGACGCGCGCCGGAAGCGCTCGCGCTGCTGCGCGGGCATGTAGCGGCGCGCGCGGCCGCGTCCCCGGCCGCGCTCGAGCGAACCTTCGGGGACATCGCCCGCGGCGACACCGCCGCAGCACCCGACTCGCTCCTCGCGCTCGCTCGCGAACAACTCCGATGGGGCGACTTCGAGGCCGCGCGCCGTACGCTCAGTGGCCTCGCCACGCTCGAGCTTCCCGCACCGCTCGTTTATCGGCGGTGCATCCTGAGCGCCGAGGCGCTGGTGCGCGCGGGTGAGCCGGCCAGTGCTACCCAGGAGTTGGAACACGCCCGGCTGGTGATGCCGCCCGGAGCCGAGATCGCGCTCGAGGAGGGCCTCGCCGATCTCGCGATTCTGCGCGGCGACCTGCACGGCGCCCGGCGTGCGCTGCTGCGACTCGCCCGCCGCACACGCTCCATCCCGAGCCTCGAAGGACGCCGGGCCGTGTCACTCGGCTTCTCGTACTTGCTCGAGGAGCGGCACGATCGCGCACTGGCGTGGGCGCGAAAGGCGCGCCAGGCTTACCGCCGGCGTGGGGACGCCGCGGTCGACATCCTCGTGCCGATCGTCGAGATCGCCGCGCTGATGGGTCTTGATCAGATTGACCGTGCGACGGAAGTCGTCGCTCGCGAGACCGCCGTCAGGACGTCCCTCGACGATCGCGGCATCGGCCAGGGAACGGCGATCCTCTTCCAAGCCGGAGTCCTCTTCCGGCGCGGCGAGATGGAGGAGGCGCTGCGCGTCGGAGAGCCCGCATTTTGCGCGCTCGATCGTCGCGCCGATCGGATCTTCCGCGCCCGCGTCGCGCATTACCTCGCCCGTTCGGCCATCGGGCTCGGGCAGTTCGAGCGCGCCGAGGAGTTCATCCGCATCGCCGCCGGGATCGCCGCGGAGCCCGGCCTCGGCGTGCTGCGGCCGACGTGCGAGATGGACTTTACTCTCCTCTGCGAAGCGCGCGGCGAGCGGAAGGAGGCCGCCGACCGCAGCCGGCGCGCTCTCTCAGGCGCATGGCGGTCTCCGCTGGCGCAGGTCGATGCATGGGCGCTCGACGATCGGGACCTGCCGCCGCCCCACGCGGGATTCGGGGCAGCGCAGGCGTATACGTCGTTGCGCTCGGCGGAGCGTGCGCTGGAGCGCGGCGACCTGTCGCAAGCCGATGCAGCCGCCGGGCGCGCGGAAGGCTGGTACCGCCGGGCCGGCGCGCTCTACGAGCTCTCCCGGGCCCACCTCGTACGCGGCGAGGCCCGGGCACGGCTCGGCCAGCCGGATGAATCCAGCTCCGCGATTGCAGGCTGCGTTTCCCTGTCGGAAAAGAACGGCTACCTCCCGCTGCTGGTATGCGCCCACCTGCTCCGCGCCTTTCTCGCGGAGCGGGCGGGCGATTTGGACGGCTGCGCAGCCGAGCTCGAGTCCGCCTGGAACCGCGCGACCCGGGAACTGAGGGACGAGGCTCTCCTGCGCGCTTGCTCGCGCGCCGGTGTCCCGACTGGCGACGGCGGAACCGGACCGACCCGCCCGCTCGCGAGCAGGATCGCCCGGCTCGGCCTCGATCGGCCTGCCCGGTTCGTTACCCAGGAGGGCGAACGAAGGTGGATCCTCGACGCGGGCGAGGAACCACCCGGGCGATTCGATCTCACGATGGTGGTCGATTCCGGTCGTGTGCGCTCGGACCACGCCGAACTGCCGCTCCCACCGCAGCGGCTGCAGATCCTCGAGCAGCTTGCGTGCACCGGGGCGACCGGCATGAGCCTCGAGGACCTGCACCTCAAAGTGTGGGGCGGAACCGAGTACCATCCGCTCCGCCACCGCAACGCGGTGTACGTCGCGCTCACGCGGCTGCGTGAATCGCTCGGCGCCGTGCTCGCGCGCGATGCTTTCGTCGAGGGTCCCGACGGCCGCTACCGCATCTCTCCGGGCGTGCGGGTGGCCGTCCGGAGAAGCTGGATGCGCAGCGAACCCGACTCACAGCCCCGCGCCGCCTCGGCAAAGTAAGAAGATGTAAGACCATGTTCGTCCCCTTTCTCGACGGCCGTTGATATCTCGCCCGGTGTTGGCAAGGGCCATCCAAGCCGCCCCAGGACCCACCGGGGGTTCCAAGACGGTGCTCACAACCAGAACTTCACGCACACGCGAGGGACATAAATGCGAATCCAAAGATTGGGGAGAGCATGTCGAACGGTGCGCCAAGCGATGGTCGCGTTGGCCACGTCAGCATTGGCCCTTGCGATGGGAGGCTGCGCAGGCCAAATCGACGAGCCGCGGATCGAGAAGAGCACTAGCGCACTGAGTGGGCCCTGGATCTACTACCCACTCGACTCTATCACCTCGCCCGGCTATGCCGGCTACTGTGGATACCTTTCCGGCAGCACGTGTGGCAATTACCACGACGCGTATGATCTCAAGGGCAATGTTGGAGACGTCGTTCGCGCGGTGTCCGGCGGAACGATCTACACTCACGGAGGATGCGCCGAGGCTTCGAGCTGTACCTCCGATAGTGACGGGCTGGCGACTTGCGGCGGAGGCTGCGGAAACTGGGCCATCATCCAACACAGTAATGGGATGGTCACGAAATACTGTCACTTGAACAGCATCAGCGTGGGGAACGGCGCGGCAGTCGCGGTAGGGACACAAATCGGCACGGTCGGCCACACGGGAGCCGCGAACACCTGCTCCAGCGGCTTCGTCTCGCATCTGCATTTCGCTGTCAGCACGAGCCTGAGTGGAAATGGAACGTACCCAAACAGCGGATGCACGTTGTACGACCGAAATGCCAATTGTGTAGACCCTGGCGTGCCGGCTGGCGAGTCCAACAGCTGCACATGCGCTACGGCTCCTGCAAACCTCTGGGTGACGAGCGGAAGCACCGTGGTGCTGGCCAAGAGCCAAATTTCGGGTACGGCGACCGTCAACGTCCAGGTGTACACGGGCGCGGGAACGGTGAGTGTGACGAGGAACGGGACAGCGATCGGGTCCACGACCAGCAGCCAGGTGTTCAACTTCAACATCGGCGACACATATGGCTTTCAAGCGACGCCCGCCTCGTCGTACACCTTCGTCAATTTCTGCGGCGATGAGCCCGCCTGCTCGCTGAACACCACCTCGAATCCGATGACCGGGACGATCACATCTGCCTCAGGCTACGTCTACGCCAACTTCAAGGCGAACAGCCCGACTTGTCCGACTGGGAGCAATTGGCACCTCGCCGGCAACTACTGCTGGAACGAGCCGGGAATGTCATATACCAGCGCGTACCACCTCTATGATTGCCAAAGCGCTGGCGGCAGCGCTGGCGACTTGGGCAATTGCGGTGAGGGTTGCCACGACGAGCCGGTTGGTGTGAACGACATCTGCTACTCCGCGTACTGTCCGACCGGCGGTTACTGGTACGGTGCCGGCCTCTATTGCGGTCGTGCGTCCGGAATGAGCAACGCCAACCCGGACATCGTCTACTACTGTGGAGGCGCGGGCGCCAAGGCCTCGATCAATCAGTGGTGCAGCGCGGCCTGCGTCGTTGCACCTCCTGGATACAACGACCACTGCTGAGCAGTTCCCTTTGTGCACCGCAACGCCCCGCCGCGCTCTCCGCGGCGGGGCACTCGCACTGCTCCTGTTCTTCGCCAAAAATCGATCATGAGGCTGAACGAAGGCTTTTCGGCGAGCGACGCTGAGGAATGTACCTCGTACTCGCTCTGTCGGGTGCCCTTCGCGCAGCGCTCAGATCGCACGCCGACCTCGTGCTCGAGGACCTGGCGCTCCCGACAGCAGCTCGCCCTGCTCCGCCGCCGCTCGAAGCGGCCGCAACTCGGGCGCCTCGATCGCACCTTCTCGGTGTAGCTCTCCAGGAGGCCGCGTGGGGCTCTATTGGGGCTGAAATCGCGGGCCGGCTTGGGTCAAGACGGCGCGCAGGCGATCGATGCAGCGCGCATTTCAGAGGGAGATCGACTCTCTGAACTGGAGCGGGAAACGGGAGTCGAACCCGCGACCCTCAGCTTGGGAAGCGGTCCGGCCCAGACGGCGCTCTCTGAGAGACCGGGCCGTTCCGGGCCGATTTGGGCACATGGAGTGCGTCAGGATTACGTCACGAGCCGGCACCGTGATCCTGAGGGACGCGCACACGGGGGCGATCTGTCGGCACTCGCATTTTCCTGAGGTTCTTGGCAGTCGGTCGGCTGGGCACCAGGAGCGATGATCGCGGACTACGGAACCACCTTGAGGCTCGTCACCGGAGCGTAGAGCGACACGCCGCGCACGTTCTCGTCGACCTGCAGGCGGTGGCGCAGGGAAGGGAAGGCGCGCTGCTCGCAATCGG
>WNGM01004612.1_pt1 | contig 10858 bp, 9 predicted proteins | sample 5400571 | NCBI WGS metagenome assembly WNGM01 (sample SAMN13153378, study PRJNA577476) | soil metagenome | isolation source: 100 cm soil or saprolite under Garry oak tree replicate 2 | place: USA:California | collected 2016-06-15 | reverse complement strand
GGCAGTCAAGGGGGCTTTACCTCAATCGACATTTGTTCAGCTTGTCTCGCTATTTCAAAGAGGCTCCGCATTGGAAGCGGAATAATTCGGATTCTTGAGCACGACCCGGGCCTTCTTGCAAGGCGCCTCTTAACTCTCCAACAACTATCGGACAACCGCTTTGTTCTGGGAATTGGAACGGGCCGGGCCGGCAGTGACCCCAAGCTGACGATTCGGGCGATGCTTGACCGCCTCCGACTGACTCGGGAGAGTTTCGAAACGTTTACGGAAGCTTTGCCGGGGGTTGAGATGCCTGAGACATTCATCGCGACACTTCGGAAGGGAATCGCGAAGGCTGTCATAGGTCATTCTGACGGTATCCTACTCAATTTCTGCTCGCCGGAACATGTAAGAGACGTGATCTCTTCTCTAGGTGATGCACGTCGGCGCCTTATAGTGTCCTGTTACCTGAAAATATTCTACTCGAAAGACGAGGCAACTGCGAACAGGATGCTCATCGAAGAATTTGCTGGTTACGATCAGAACCCGAGCTATCACAAAATGTTCGAGTCAGTTGGAATTGCTCAGGAAATCGGACGGGCGAACCTATTTCTACGCTCTGGTAAGAGCGTTCGACCTAGCGAGAACCTGAAGAGGATCTCTCTTGCCAACCCAACGAAGAGAGAACTTGCTAGTTACGTTACCATGTTCAGGGAAGCCGGAGTCGATCTTCCCTGCTTATACCCGTATTTCGAACCGAGCGAAGACGCGGTTTTCAAGATTGGGAAGGTTGAGGAAATAGCACGCATGTGAATGTCTTAGGGCTTGTGATGAGGGTCATTAATTCATGAAGAAGATCGACATCGTTCGAAGTTCAGAGCTGAAGGCAGGTTATTCGACTCCAGGCATAGTTCGTGAGAAAGCGTTTGAATCAATGCACCGATACATCATTATCTCACGGACAAGGGTTGCTTGCGGGGCCGTATCGGACTGGCACCATCACGGCACAAGGCATCTCTATGGGTTTCTCGAAGCCGGACGCATGCGGTTGGAATATGGTGAGAGAGGTGGCAGTGCTGTCGAAGTCGGACGTGGAGACTTCTTCCACATTCCTCCGCGTCTGGTTCACCGCGATGTGAATCCGGACAAAGAACAAGAGCTTGTAGTCGTAAACATTCTTGTCGGAAAGGGAGAACCGGTCATTAACGTCAAGAGCCCTAAGCAAGCTTGAAGAGCAAAAACCCAACGGAAGAAAACGACAGTTCGAAGGGCGTCTTGGAGTGAGAACGGTTCGGGTATTTGTCTAATTTTGTTCATGAAAAAGTCTCTTCATGCCCAGAACCCAGGGATGAATATCGCGGTATCGGTTACATTTTGAGCTTGACACCCGTCTGTTTGTTCGACATGTAGGTTGGCATCTGCCTCCAACTCGCCTAACAGACCAGTCGAAGATAGGGTAGCGACCGGTGTTGAGGGATTTGACAATCTAATCGAGGGCGGTTTTCCACGAGGTGACCTCATTCTTCTGGCCGGTCATCCCGGTTCGGGCAAGACGATGTTCTCCTCACAATTCTTGTACACCGGAGCAATCAAGTATGGGGAGCCTGGCATCTACGCGTCTTTCGCCGAAAATAGGGAAGCGTTTCTGCGAAATATGCGAAGGGCCAATATGGATTTTGAGTCGCTAGAGCAGAAGGATCTGTTCAGATTCATCGACTTCGTCACCGTAAAAGAACAAGCAATTGACGCTGCGCTCGCTACGATTATGGCTGAAATTGACTCTTTGAAGGCGAGTCGTCTCGTGATAGACTCTTTCTCGGCGATGGCCCAGGCTTTTTCCGAAAAGATCGACGCACGGATCGTCCTTCATACGGTTCTGGGGAGAATGACTCGGCTTAGCAAGGTTACCACCTTGCTCATCGCTGAGAAACAGCTTGGGTCAGAGTCTCTGGGAGGCGGAATGGAAGAGTTCGTCTCTGATGCGGTTTTGGTCCTGACGCAATCGATGGAGCGGGGTCATATGCGAAGGCACTTCGACATTGTCAAAATGCGGGGAACCGGAGCAAGCAGAGCCCGACTGACCTATGATATCACAGAGCACGGTATTGTTGTTCACCCTTCGCTTGAGGCGCACCCCGCAGCTCGAGTCTACAGTGAAAGGGTAAGCACTGGCGTTGAGGGGTTGGATCGAATGTTAAGCGGAGGCCCGTACAAAGGCTCTACAATTCTTGTTATGGGCGAAGCTGGAACTGGAAAGACGACTACGGCTCTGCAGTTCATGATGCGGGGTGCAGCAAACAAGGAGAGGACTCTCTACGTTTCTTACGAAGAATCACAAGAGGAATTGATTAGACAAGCACTGGGATTCGGTTGGAAGATTAGCGACCATATCGAAAACGGGCTGGTCAGAATCGCATCCTTCTTTCCTGAACCGTATAACATTGACAGCATCTTCGCTGACACCAGGAAACTTATCGATGAGTACCAGCCGACAAGATTCGTGCTTGATAGTCTCACAAGTCTTGAGCGGGCGATGAGCGATGACGAGTTCTTTCGGGTTGTCAGACGAATGGAGTCGCGGTTCAAAGGAGAAGGTGTGACAGCACTCGTTACGGCCCGTACTACTGATGGAGGTCTTCCGTCAGATTTCTGGGTCTCTTCCCTTATGGACGTAATAGTTTCCCTTAGGCAAGTCGAGTCGGAAAGCGCCTTGAGAAGAGCTCTTGTAATCTTCAAGGCTAGAGGTCTACCTCACGACACTGGTATCAAGGAGTTTGAGATCGGCCCTAAGGGGATCGTTGTTGAAGAAAAGTTCGCAGACATCGAGCAAATTCTGGGGGGTTCCGCGAGGAGGCCGGCAAGGGTACAGGCTTGGAGCGACGCTTTCTCAGGCGCTCCACGACAGTCAAGGTCTGGAGCTAAAGGATGAACCTCGGCATGACCCAGTTCTGCTTTGTTTCACACCAGTAGGGAGCTGTCATCAATTTGATGAGTTTCAACCTACGAAAGCTTGGAGTTGCACCGCTGCCAGTCGCAGCCATATTGGCCTTGGGGTTTGGGGTTTTTGGGATCGGAGAAGAACTGATCTACCCGTCAGTTCTTCTTGAGGTTATCCTCAACGTCTTCCTCATTCTAGCGATTTCGGTTGTCGTCGCGCGAATTTCAGTCAAGAGTTTCTTTTCAACAGGCTCCTTGAACGTTCTATTGCTCGGAACTGCAGTCCTCGCATTTGGCACGATGGCAACTCTGGGAGGCGCCGTCAGCAGCATCGACGTCAACAAGGGAATAGCTGTGTACGGCTTCGGGGCTATCACCGCCGGAGGGCTTCACTTGGCAAGTGCGGTACTCACATATCGTGGTAGTCCTCGGCGGGCTACGCGCCTGAAATTAAGAGCGGGAGCATGCTACATCGGAACGATCGCCTTCCTTACCACATTGTCAGTGCTGGCGATTGAGTCTATTCTTCCGGCGAGTTTCGGTGAGCCCGGTTCGATTATCCAGCGAGCCTCGGCTGCTACGACGGTGTTGCTGTTCACAATCTCGGCGATACTGTTCTCTAGGGTTTACCTTCGATCTCACAATCCGATCCTCTATTGGTATAGTCTCGCTCTGTGGGCGACCGCTGTAGGGTTTCTCTCGTTTTTTGCTACGAAGGGAAATGGAGATCCACTGCTTTGGACAGGAATAGCCAGTGTTTGCGTGGGCAGTATCTATTTTCTCTTCTCGATACTTGCCGTTCCGAACCTGCGAAGCAATAGGAAACCGCCGGAACACTTGAGCTGAAAAAATGGATTCCATGTCCGAAACCGACTTCAAGTCGAGTATCATGAAATGCATTGATTCTGGGCTAGATGTGCTTGGAGATGTGTCCAAGCAAGTTGTATATTCCTATCTCGCCCAGAATCAGTTAAGCAAGGAGATGATTCCTGACGAGCCGTGGAAATTCACTGAGACTCTCAAGAGTCTGTTTGGGCGAGGAGAAGAAGTATTGGAAAAGACGATTGTGACGGAACTAAAGCGGACCTTCAACATAACGTCCGGCGGAGGAATGCTTGTGGAGATATTGGCAGCTGTGAGGCTTAGGAAGGGATCGGTCGGACAGGGTAGAGAGATTCATCGACTGACCCGCAAATCGCGTGGTTCCGTGGTGTAAGCTAGGTCTAGTTCTCAAAAGGACCGGACGAGAAACGCGAGCGCCTAACATTGCTCTCATGCATGAAACAATAGCTCTATGCTTCGGAGAGGTCTTGCAAAACGCTGGACCTGGCGTGAAGCAAGTAGTCGATCGCTTCCTGACAAAGGCGGGAATCTCTGAGTTGGATATTTCGACAAGGTTCGGAGATGTTGAGAGAGTTGTTACCGGAGTCTTCGGGGCTGGTGGAAAGATTATGATCATTTCCACCTTATCGAAAGTCTGCGATGAATACTCGCTAAGCTTGAACATATCATATGCAGCTTCGTTGCATGATCGGCTTGAACAGTTGAAGGAGAGAATTCTTGTTGAAAAGTTGCTGCCCAAGCACTATCGGAGGGCTGTAGAGACGACCACTTTTGAGGACAAAGCTGGCACTCACGCACCATGGACGGACTGAAGCCAAGAGGCATGTTCTTTATAGAACAGGGAAATTGCCAGGATTCTCAATTCCTATCTTTATAGGGGGAGACTGACATCGGGCAGTTCTGATGCGTTACTTTAGTTTCTTGGGGTCCCACTCAAGGGAGTCGGCGTTTATCTTCTCCGCTTTAAGTGCGGTCTTCAGTCCAACTAGGACGCTCGTAAAGGTATAACCTGCTCCTAGACGGAGAACGTGGTGTACGACTGGCTGCTTGTGAAGCTGGTAGATTGAGTCTGAAGGGAAGGACGAGTTGAGCCAGAAGATGATTGGATTCTTAATCTTCCCATTATACTGGACAAGTTGGCGGGCAAGAATATGATTCGGCGGATTATCGCGTGCATGAAGCCTCTCGTCAAACTCGAAGCTCTGCCCAACTTGGACCATGGCGGTCCCCCTCCGCGCATGCAACATTACCTGCGGAGATAGTACGCAAGCCGGACATTTGGATAACCAGTCTCTCAACTGCTTCTCGTAAGACTCCACCGCGTCACCGAAAGAACTCATTCCCAGATAGATAGTGCCTCTTGATAATAGAGTTGTTGACCGCGTCACTAGGTTAGCCGCTATCTTGGCGCTGGATCACTGGGCCAAAATTAACGGAATCTAAGAATCTTAGTCTGACACCTGAAGCTGATTGGTGCGGGGGGTGGGATTCGCGCACCAGTTTACTAGTACATGCGAGCAAATTCCCGGACCGGGTTGGCTCAGTTTGAAGTTCTGACGAGGCGTGACGGGCCGCCCCGGGGTTCACAAGGTTACCATTGAATCAAAGAGACCCTAAGTGGGACTGCAGATACTTCCCTCTCTTTCCTAACTAATGAATAGTGCCCACTCATTCTCTCTGTAAGACCCAGCTATAGACGAGAATAACACTCCAAAGCGGCTGTTTCTCAAACCGCTGAAGAGCTCCTTTGCCGTTTCGATTTCAACGTGGGCTTGTCTCTTTCAAAACAGTTCACTGTAGGCGACTCCCAACCCGAAACCTGTCCTGTAAACAGGTGTTTTTCTGCGATTGAGGCTTATCCTGAGCGATTTTTTGGAAACTCTGAAACGCCGGCACATTCCCGCTCTCCTGAAAGCGCCAGGATTGTTAGAATAACTGTCAGCCCTTGACAAAAGGGCTAACGTAACTGTTAAGAAGACTTGTATCCAGAAAAAATGATTCGGGTCATGCTTCCGGTAAGGAGTTTTCCTCGCTTAAAGCGCCATAACAAGAGGAAGGTATTCTCCCTTTTCGCCACAACTCTTATGCTTCTAGGTGCGTTTTCAGTAGTGCATATCCCACCCGTGGCCGGTGCGACCTGTGCTCCGAACACAAACAGTTGTCCTTTCGGACGATATTTCGATTACGAAGTCTTCCTTATTATGGAGAATACGGATCTCTCAGAGATAACATCTGCTGGCGGATATATGAGTTCCTTGATGAATGCGAATTCTGCTGCGATCCAATATCTGAATATTGTGCACCCAAGTGAGCCGAACTATCTAGCGCTTTTGTCTGGCCAAACTGGGCCAGGGACCGCTGGAACGTCGAACACCAGCAACGAAGACTGCACCACGACTGGAGATTCCGGCGGCTGCTCTGCAGGTTCCACTCCCAATTTGGTGGATCGAATCGAAGGCGCACATCTTACATGGAGGGCCTACATGGAAGATTACCAAACTTCGGGCGGAATAAGATCCTCAGGCGGATGCTATCTTGGTGTGGGGGCTTGGGAAACTATGCTGCGAGACATGACCCATTCGTCTACTTTGGCGACATTGTCGATTCCCAGTCACGATGCTCCCAGATCGTTCAAGCAAACTCAGTGGTCGTGAACACATCTGCTTGTAATGCGGTTGAAACTCCCGATGTCCTTCTTAACGATCTCTCATCGTCCTCATCAGCCAAGCCCGCGAACTTCATGTGGCTAACCCCAAACACAGATGATGATGGGCATGATTGTGGCAGTGGAGGGACTCAAGTGCCGGAAGAGAACCTTTACTTGAACAATCTTGTGCCGCAAATCCTTGGTAGCTTCTTCTTTGCGAACAATAGAGCTGCCCTGATCCTAACCTTCGACGAGTGTGATAGCTGCCCCAATTCTGGACCGCTCTACTTCGTAATCGCCGGGTCAGGAGTGAAGCAAAACTATTCTTCCTCGGTGCACTACAATCACTACGCTACTCTTCATACCGAGGAATACAACTGGCAACTACAGTGTTTCGCAACCAACGATTGCAATGGCGGGACCATGTCCGAGTTTTTCACACCCCCCGCACCGATCCAAGTTGTCCATGACCCAACATTTCAGACAAGCGAGTCTCAGGTTTGCAATGACTCGACAGCGAGTTCAAACTATCCATACTGGCATCCCAACGTTCATAACTCCGGAGCAGGGTGCGTGACGATTTCCGGAGGACAATCGCAGATAAGCGAGACAAGCTCGGGCACAGCCACCTGGAACAATCCTGATTCACCAACAGTCCAATCAGGTAGCTTTCCGTGGCAAACAGAAAACAATCACGTCGACGGAGCCGCGCCGATGTTCAACTATGCTCGAAACACGTGGGGATTAGATGTCAAGTCTTTCGGCCAGTATCCACTTTACTTGAACACATCACTTGCCCTACCAAATCCTGCCCCGAGTGGGAGCATGGTCAACTACCATATCTTCATCGGTTTCTACTTCTGGCTTCCCGATGGAGTACTTGGCGGCACTGACCAGATTGGCGGCAATGGCCAGACAAGCCAACAATGGATCGAGGCGCAGGTTCGATTTGGCGACAAGGAGAACGGTGTTTCTCAACCGGTTGGCACAGAGAAGACCTGGAAGCCGGGAGATGCCTTCGGATACTCCTATGAGGCTAACCAGTTGACGAGCGGAACCCTAACGGTGACAAACTTCAACATTACGAGTTTCTACCTGAGGTCTCTCGCTGTGTGGGGATTACCATCATCTACAAGGGGTCTATTGGCCGGAGTAGAGGTTGGTCTTGAAGGCGTCAACACAACAATCTCTGTCAACTTCTCCAGTGTCTCGCTACATACCCTTGAATTTGTTGTTGTGCACGCTGACGTTGGCTCGAGTACGCAGGGAAGGCCTTTCTTCGATCAATATGTCAACATTGTTGATGTTGCGACTGAGTCTAACAGCTTCAGTACTGGGCCAAATTGTTCTTCACCAACAGCCTACGGTACTTACTACTGGTACTTGAGCGTCAATAGCGACGGTTGTATCAACATTCTCGAGGTAGCCTACGTGGCATACTATTTTCAATTCACGTTCCCCTGAGTGGGCGTTGAGCCTCCCTGTACACGCTTCGCGCTCAGCGGTTAGATTTCCGGTTCCGTCGAGTCTTCTTGTGCTAAACCTCTTAAGGTTAGAAACAGATTTATTGCGGACTAACGAAGCTAGAAGTAGGCTTTCTGAAGATGATCCGACGGTCTTGGGTCGTCACAATTCTGATTCTCGGTGCGCTATCCGGCATGCCCACGGCGATTTCTCTTGGCCATGCGGTCTTGACAGGGCTGGTCTGCATCGCTCCGCCCGACTCCACCGGCTGTCCCGAGAGTCTGCCCAGTTTCAGCGGATTCAGCGGGACCACTTTTTCAGTGGCTGTCAACATTCAGGGCTCAGAATCGCTTAGTGGTTTCGATATCTCTGTAGCGACGAATTCTAGTGTTCTCAATCCTCTCAGTGTCGATCTCAACGACACCATCATTCCGGCAACCGTCCGTTTCGTCGCCGCCGATTCTACCGGTTCCGTTGATGGTGTTGGCTACGCGCGTCTGGCCGTAGTCGGAGTGGGCTTCCATACCGTAGCTCCAACGACTGGGACGCTGTTCAGAATTAACTACCAGGTGGTAGGGGAGATTTCGAATAGAACAGCGTTAAGCTTTGAATCGGTTATAGTAACCAGCCCGGGAATTCCCGCAGTTGTTTTACCAGAAACAACTCAAGGGGCCTTGTTCACTGTTCAGCCGCCGGAGCCAGACTTCACAATAACAGCGGTTCCTGTTGCGTTGAACTTTCCGCGGGGATCCATGGGGACTTCGACCATTGAAGTATTTGGTGCTAACGGCTTCTCGGGAAGCATCGGTCTTTCGGCTTTTACCTCGGACGATGGGATCACCGCCGCCCTGTCAGACAGCAATGTTACACTCTCAAACCAGTCATCTGCCAGCATCGGTGTCCTGGTTTCATCTATCATCTCCACTCCTCCTGGTGACTATTTCGTAACTGTGACTGGAATAAGCGGTTCGCTCTCTCACTCTATTGACTTTGTGATTGTCGTCAGCGATTTTGCCGTCTTTGCAAACCCTGTCAATGTCAATATTCTAACCGGGGGCACGGGCGACGCTACACCTCCCCAGACTATTCCCCGCTTCTCGACGACTTCCCAGATATCCATAGCTAGCATTCTTGGATTCAATGGCAACCTTCTTCTTTCAATGGTTGTCAGTCCAACCCTGAGACATGGACTTTCCGCATCTCTCAGCTCTACGACACTTTTTCTCGCGGGAATACCTGGACAAGATGCTCGTGCGACCTTGACCGTTACCGCTACGAACAATACTCCGACAGGCACGTATCTAGTGAACGTTACCGCTACGAGCGGATCATTGTCTCACTCACTGGTCGTCACAATTATCATCTCGCGGTAGGACGGTTAGACTTCCGTCCTCATCGCCCATAGCTGGACAGGAATTAGTCCGACAACACCGCTTGTCTCGTTCAGACCGGCAGAGCTACTTTTTTTGTTCCTGTTTATCCATTCAATTAACAGGGCTGACCTTAACTTCTCCTGCCTATTTAGGTTACTTGTAAAATGGTGCGGGGGGTGGGATTTGAACCCACGAACCCCTACGGGACAGGGTCCTGAACCCTGCGCCTTTGACCTGTCTTGGCAACCCCCGCGTGAAAGCAAGAGAACGAATCTGGTTTGATAAAGGCTTGAGTTGCCTGCACTCTGTTGCAGACCCCTCGTGTTGACGGCGTTAATCGTCTGATAGGGACGAGAAAATGCATAGAAACAAATTCTAGCACAAGATGCCTAGGCGCGCTAGATAGGTAACATTGGACGTAACCCTTAGGGCGTTTTAAGGAGCAGTTTAGGTCCAATATTTTTCGACGTTTTGTAGAAAAACGTCTAACCGTCAAAGGCTCATATGAATAGTCAAGACGTTAAACGTCTGATAACGACATATCCGTACGTTTCTCAGCCAAGTCTACATGAAAACTTATTGGCCCCCCGGGAGGTCTGTTTTTCCCGTGCCCCGCTCTTCGTGATGAGAAGCAAAAAGTGCTTCTAAAAACTGGGAGTTTCACACTTTCAGGATGCGTTATCCATTGTTACTTGGTTCGCTCTAGTATAATCTCTATGGTGGAGACGTTCCGTGCATCCTGGCCTTCACCGACGACCTCCGTACCCAAGTGTACATTCTTGGCTAGGCCGCCTTGGAAGAAGCGGTTGTTCACCACTTCGGCCACGTCGACGGCAGTACTGATGGCTCGTCCACGAGCCTTTAGGGTCAGCTTCTTGGCACCCGTGTTATAGTGCATCATGACAGCCGTAGCATAGGCCATGATCGGCTTCTTGCCGATCAGTATGGTGTCCGCTGGGATATCAGTTCTGCGCATTTGGGTAGGAGCCCTCTCTGCCTTCTTTGGTTCTTCTGACATTCGTTCACCTCCGAGACATCGGTAGTACGCTGTACGCAAACGCTCGCTATGTGCTGACCTCCCTTATCAGCCTACCCTTTTTTCTCTCTTACAAAAAGTAGAATCGATCAAAACTTTGCCGATGCTTAATGCGCGCCCTAGGGAAATCCCTCGGAACCAGCCCTGTTCTCGAATCCAAGTCCCAAGTCTCCAAGAAACCGTCATCTTTGCACGAAAATAGTGCAAGAGCATGTCCTCTGTGCAGCGGTTCTATGCGTCGTTTTCTTATGTATCAACCCACCATGACAAGTGGTAACCATTGTCAAAGACAAAGAACTGTGAGCTCTGCTGCTCAGACTTCGAATGCAAAGGTTTACTCAGTTGTTGGTGTAGGTCCATCAAGGTGTCGCGCGAACAGCTAGGCGAGCTCTCCAAGCGGACTTCTGACTGTGTCTGTCCCAACTGTTTTGCTGAAACACAGAGATAGCCATTTCCACTCCAGATTCTATCTTGTCAAGACAGCTACTGTCGTTTGCTTAGCTCACCTAATCGCAGTCTTGTCGTGACTAGAAAAGAGTGGTTGCTGGAATCGCATCTGATCGTCCCAGTATTGCACAA
>WNGM01027620.1_pt1 | contig 10865 bp, 8 predicted proteins | sample 5400571 | NCBI WGS metagenome assembly WNGM01 (sample SAMN13153378, study PRJNA577476) | soil metagenome | isolation source: 100 cm soil or saprolite under Garry oak tree replicate 2 | place: USA:California | collected 2016-06-15 | reverse complement strand
CAGGAAAATCGATGTGCGAACTGACCGCGGCGCTGTCGCCGGATCGCAAGGCCTTGGTCAATCGCCAGAATGAAAAGTACGGCGACACGCCATAAATGAGCAGAAGCCCAAAGCAGACAAGTGCGATCCAGCGGATGAGTCTCATTTTCGACGTGGCGTCACAAGCAACTGTGCGTGTTTAGAAACGCGACGCGACGACGCCCGCACACGCGCGGGGCAGGCAGTGCGCACGCCAGAAGGTTGGCCAGATGTCCCGAATTTTAACGTGATGGCACCGGCCCAATTTTCTTCCAGTACTGCAGAGTCCGTCCGCTTCCCGAAGACGACTTGAACTCTGTCGGACGCGGACCACCCGGCGGGCCAAAGCAAGCGCGCTGGTGAGTCGGGTCGGGAATCTCATAAATCCCGCGGCTTACTTGACCGGCATTAGGTCCGCCGTCTGCAATTGAGTCCACTTGTTTGGGTGTGGTATTCGGATTGATCGTGAAGTGTCCAGCGGAATGCGTCCCAACGCTGTTGGCCTTCGGGAGTCGGAACGTATTGCGATCAGTGATGAGAATCGTGTTTCGCGCCACACTTGCCGGTACGGCCTTTCCGTTGACCACTCCGCGAGTCAATTGCCAGGTTCCCGACAACAGCTCGTAATCTCGCTGCGCGGCGGGAGATTCTGACGTTGTAACGCCGAAAGGATTGTTAGCGCAGCCGCCGACAACTGTCGCTGCGACGCTGATAAAGACAATTGATAACGCTTTGATCATGGTGCTTTTTTGCAGTGAAAATCGCGCTTTGTCGAGCGTGATCGCGAGCTCGTCTCGAGAGCTGGCTGATATCTTGTCAAGAACATGCAGGCGAATAAACTGATCGGTGCAAAGCCGCGTTGAAGACAAGTTGGTGGATGCAGAGCCGCGTCCCAGCTTTGCGCGGCAAAGCCGTTGGATTTTGGCGTCGCGCGAGGAGGTGAATGGCGGCGCTATCGCATGGAGTGAAATTTGCGACTCCGAATGCATCGCGCGGCTACTTTCACGAAAAGGGTTTCGCTGCTCAGAGGAAGTTGAGAACTTCCTGCGCCCACGCCTTAGCTCGCTGAGCGATCCGTTTTTGCTGCCGCAAATACGCGCTGCGGTTTCGCGAATTCTCGCTGCCCTCGATCGACGCGAACGCATCGTGCTCTTTGGCGACTACGATGTGGATGGCGTGACTTCATTGGCGCTGTTGGATGAAATATTGCGCGCTTATGGCGGCGCGCCGGAGCTGTTTTTGCCATTGCGCATGGAGGAGGGCTATGGCTTGAGCCGTGAAAGTATCGAACGGTGTCTCGAAAAACATCGGCCGCAACTACTGATTGCGGTCGATTGCGGCACGTCCTCAGTGGCTGAGGTTGCGGATCTTAACAAGCGCGGAGTGGATGTGATCATCCTGGATCATCACGAGCCGAAGTCGGAGGTGCCAGATTGCGTTGCAATTGTGAATCCAAAAACAGCGCCGTGCGGTATGGAATATCTTTGCAGTGTCGGGATCGTCTTCAAAGTTTGTCACGCACTGTTGAAGACGCGGCCACTGCCCGGCTTCGATTTGAAATCGAAGCTCGATCTCGTGGCGCTCGGCACGGTGGCAGACATCGTGCCGCTAGCTGGCGAGAACCGTGTTCTCGTGCAGCGCGGTTCCCTAGAAATCGCCCGCACGTCGCGCATCGGCCTCAGGAGATTAATGCAAATTGCCGGAGTCCACCCGCCGATCTTGCCAGACGACATCGGTTACCGGCTCGGCCCTCGGTTGAACGCTGCAGGGCGTTTGAGCACGGCGGAAAAATCCTTGCGGCTCCTGCTTACACATGACGAAAGCGAAGCAACGGCGCTCGCGGCAGAACTCGATCAAAACAATCGGGAACGGCAGGACGTGGAACACCAAATCTTTGATGCAGCGATAGAGCAGATCGAGGCTCATTTCGACGCTGCTCGTGATGCAGCCATCATTGCCGCCGGCCGCGCGTGGCATCCAGGGGTGCTTGGCATCGTGGCGTCGCGAATTGTCCGAAAATATCATCGACCAGCAATTGTGATCGGTTTCGACGAGAACGGAATCGGCAAGGGAAGCGGACGAAGCATCGAAGGACTGAACATGGTCGCGGCGCTGACTCATTGCGCTAACAGCCTCGACAAATACGGCGGACACGAAATGGCAGCCGGACTCGCAGTGCGTGAGGAAAATTTTCATCGCTTTGCCGAAGCATTTCGGACCATCGCACGCGAGCTTCTTTCCGAAGAAGCGTTGCAACCTTCTCTGCGCCTGGACGACGAGTTGGCATTTACGGACATCAATGTCGAGTTTCTGCGTTGGCACGAAATGTTGCAGCCGTTTGGAAATGGAAATCCACAGCCGCTTTTTTTTGCTCGCGAAATCGAGCCCGTGGCGCCGCCGCGCATCGTGAACGACAAGCACCTCGTCTTTCGTTTGCGTCAGGGCGATCGCCATCGCCGCGCGGTTTATTTCAACGGCGTCGCGGATCAGCTGCCGCCGCCACCCTGGGATATCGCATTCCGAATTCGCGCGGATGAATATGGCGGTGAAACGTTGGTTTCCATGCAGATCGAAGCGGTGCGCGCAGCGGAACGCTGCGATTTTGATCAATGATCGGTAAACAGTGAACGGTATAAACTCAGCTAACCGATCACCTCAAGTAGCCGCTAGAAGCGTCGAAATCTCGCAACCGCTCGAGGAGCTGAGTTGGATCCCACGCCCGAAACTCCTCGCACTGCGGCGTCTCGGGATTCAGACGATAGAAGATTTGCTCACTCATTTTCCGCGCCGGCACGAAGATCGCACCGAGTTCCCGCATTTTCCGCGCGAGGAAAGCGACAGTCCGATTTGTCTGTGCGGCGAGGTAATCAAAACTTCGCTGCGTCGCTTTGGCGGATGGAAGAAAATTTTTGAAGCGACGCTTCAAGAGTCGGAGGCAAACGCTCTCAGTGAGCCTCTGGTCTGCCGATGGTTCAACCTGCATTACGTGCAGAAGATGATTGTGACCGGGCAACGCCTGGTGGTTTTTGGAAAGCCGCGTCTGCGCGCAAAACGGATCTGCATGGATCATCCGGAGTTCGAGGTCATCGAGAACGATGAGGAAATATTAATTCATTTTCGCAGGATCACGCCGATCTATCCCGCCACGGAAGGTCTATCGCAGCGCGTGTTGCGTAGCATGATTTATCGGCTCTTGAATGATCCCGCGCCTGCGGGATTGGAAACATTTTTGCCGGACGCACTGATGAACGGTGACATGACGCGCGCGGTGGCGATTCGCGCGATTCATTTCCCCGATGATTGGCAGCAACGCGATTCCGCGCGCGAACATTTGGTCCTCTCTGAATTTTTTGCGACGCAAATGCTCATCGCCTCGCGACGCACAGATTCGTCGATTCGAATTGGCCAGTCGCACTGCGGGTCAGGCGAATTATTCGACAAATTTGTGAAGTCGCTTCCGTTCGAACTCACCGGTGCACAGGAGAAAGTGATTGCGGAAATCCGGCGCGACCTGGCGGCTGGCCATCCAATGAATCGTTTGCTACAGGGCGACGTTGGTTCAGGCAAAACCTTAGTCGCGATAGCAGCTATGCTTCTGGCGGTTGAAGCCGGATATCAGTCCGCTTTCATGGCGCCGACGCAAATTCTGGCCGAACAACACTACGATGTGCTGCGGCGCTGGCTCGATCCGCTGGGCGTGCGCGTTGCACTGCGAACAGGCGCGCGACAGGAAGAGAGTGGCCCTCTTTCGTTGTTTGGTCCCGCGCAGGTGCCATTCAGAGTGCACGAACTACAAAGCCCAACGCGCCAGACTAGCGATGCGCGAACCGGCTCCCGACATGCTGGTGATGACCGCCACACCGATCCCGCGCACGCTAACTATGACCATTTACGGCGACCTCGACGTTTCAACGATCGATGAAATGCCGCGGAATCGGGGAAAGATCGTCACCGCCGTGCGTGATGACTCCAAGCTGCCTGAAGTTCTTACCTTTTTGCGAACTGAACTGGAAAGAGGTCGCCAACTCTACGTGATTTATCCATTAATCGACGAAAGCGAGAAATTGGACGTCAAAGCGGCAACAGCAGAGTACCAGTTGTGGCGGGAACGTTTGCGTCCGTTTCGCTGCGAATTGCTTCACGGCCGCATAGCGCCGGTCGAAAAACAGCAGATCATGGAGCGCTTTCGGCGCGGCGAGACGAACGTGTTAATCAGCACGACTGTGCTCGAGGTCGGCGTCGATGTTCCCAACGCCAGCGTGATGCTGATTGAAAACGCGGAGCGTTTTGGTCTGGCGCAATTGCATCAGCTTCGGGGGCGGATCGGCCGAGGAGAGCATAAATCGTATTGCATTTTGCTCACCTCGACTCAGGCCAAGGAAGGCTCGGCAAAACTCGCCGTTTTGGAAAGAACAGGTAACGGCTTCGAAGTGGCTGAGGCTGACTGGGAGTTGCGGGGTCCGGGCGATTTGCTGGGCACGGCGCAAAGCGGTCTGCCTGCGCTTAAGATCGGCAATCTGAAAACCGATGCCGATTTAATGCGACGCGCGCGCGCGGCTGCGATATCGATCTTCGAGGCAGATCCGCGTCTGGAATGGCCCGAAAATCAACGTTTTCGCAGCCTGATTGTCGAACAACAGGGACGAACTTTTTCTAATGTTAGTTAATGAAAAATCTCGCCAAATTTTTGCTCTTTGTCCTGGTGGTCAGCGCAGGAATTTCTCTGCTGTACGACTACCGTCTTAAGCACGGAGGCTTAAAGCTACCCTCCGGGCGCACACCGGAAAAGTACACGCTAGCATTGGAGCCGAGCGTGGACTCAAAACAAGTCGCATCGCTGGAGGCATTGAATCGGGAACGGCGGACGCTGGTCAAAAGCGTGGTCCCGTCTGTTGTGGCAGTCAAAACGTCGAAGAAGATCGCGATTCGGCGAGAATACGGACTCGATCCCTTTGAGTTTTTCTTCCCGAATCAACGAAGATCCCGGAACCCGAATGATGAAGCGTTGGTGCAGAATTCGCTCGGCTCTGGGGTGATCGTGACCAACGAGGGTCATATCATCACCAACAATCACGTGGTTACCGACAGGCAAGGCAATCAGGTTGATCAAATCGAAGTGCAACTAAGCGACGGACGAACAAAAAAAGCGCGGTTAGTGGGTGCGGATGAACAGGTGGATCTCGCCGTGCTCAAGATCGACGATCCCGGCGTCAAACCACTTAAACTGGCCGATTCAGACACGGTGCAGGCCGGAGACTTTGTTTTGGCCATTGGCAATCCGTTCGGATTCGACGAGACGGTAACGGACGGCATTATTAGTTCGAAAATGCGGCCAAATCGCACCGACGCTTTCGGAGATCTCCTGCAAACAAACGCAGCAATCAATCCCGGCAACAGCGGAGGCCCATTGATCAATCTTCGCGGCGAAGTCATCGGGATCAATACGGCTATCATTTCACCTAGCCAAGCTTCCGCGGGCATTGGCTTTGCTATTCCATCGAACACGATTCGTACGGCCCTGGAGAGTTTGTTGAAGCAGGGGCGAATCGTTCGCGGTTACCTTGGGATCCAGACGCGAGCGTTGCAGCCGGGACAAACCAGCACCGAGGACGAAGGTGTAATCGTTGACCAAATAGTGCCGGGGTCGCCCGCAGCTCAAGCGAAATTGCAACGAGGTGACGTGATTCGCAAATTCAATGGTCGCGAAGTGAAGAATATCAATGCGCTAAGGAGCATGGTGGCGCAGACAGAGTTGAATAAGAATGTTGAACTTGAGATCGTACGCAATGGAAAACCGCTGAATGTGACCACTCAGGTCAAAGAGCAGCCAGCCAATTACGGAACCGCCCGGACTACGCCACCGCAAGGCCAGTCTCAGCCCGAATCGCCGGAGCAACCGAACGAAGAAGTAAGCAGCGGTCCTCTGGCGTCGATTCACGTCGACGAATTGACTCCTGAGATGGCGCGTCAGCTTGATCTTCCGAACAATGTGCAAGGTGTATTAGTTACCGGGGTCGATCCTGACAGCGGCGCGGCTGAATTGAAAAAAGGGGATGTGATTGAAGAAATCAATCAACAGCCGGTCACATCAGTTTCTGACTACAACAAGGTCGCGGCCTCACTTGATCCGAGTCAGCCCCAAGTCTTATCGGTTTGCCGTCACCGAATGCGTTCGTTTCTTGTTCTGCGACCGCGTTGACGTTATAGCGGCGATTGTGTCAGCGCCCGGAGCCTTAGCCTCAGCACGCGATCGCGTGACGCCGGCAAACGCCGGAGAGCATTTCCCAGAGCGCGTCCAGAACGCGGTTCACTGATGCTTTTACTGACTCGAAATTGTGCTGGTGAACGTGCGTCTCGAGCATCTTTCGCTCGGCAGCAGAATGTTCACGATCCGCTTCGAGGTGAACCGTGAAATACTCGTAATGCTTCGGATCGGCGAATCCGTAGCATCTCTTCAATCCGTCTATTTTCGATTCACAGATCGCTGGAATTTGGCTTTCGTACGCGTAGAGAGCTGCGAGACCTTCGGCTGTCGAGCCGTCGCCACAAACTGATCGGAACGTCTCGATCAATTTCTTGGTCTCTGGCCATTTTTCTGCATTTTTCGCATTGTCCTGAGCGACGCCGAGGCCGTCGGCAAAGTGAAGCCACAGCTCGGGATGATTTGGCGATCCGGCTTCCTCATCGATCAAGTTGTTCAGCAGTTGCTTGCGAGTGGCTTCGTTCTCGCACTTCGCGTGCACAGCTGAAAGATACGTCGGGAAAGCCCTGACATGATGATAGTACTGCCGCGCATAATCCGCGAGCGCTTCGTTACTCAACTCGCCGCGTGTCCACGCGAGATAAAACGGATGTTTTAAGAGATGTTTCGCTTCGATGTTATTGTCGATTTCGTCGAGATGATTCTTCATGATGCACTTCTTGCTTTTGTGAATCACAGATTTACACAGATTTTCACAGATGGGGAAACAGAATCCTTCACTTGTTTCGCATCTATGGCTCAGACTCAGGCCGCACGCAAAATGTGTTTAATGCCACGGATGGGAATGACAACCCAACTTGGGCGATGGTTTAGCTCGTACCCGATCTCATATACGGCTTTGTCGAGCAAGTAGGCTTCAAGCATGATTTGAAGGTCTTCGCTGTTTTGCGGGACGAAAATCGCGCCGGTGGTCGTCTTTAAATAGCTTTCTAGAAAGACGCTGCTCATCTGGCGATACCAGAGGTCGGCCCAGTACTCTAGGAAAGGCACATCTTCTTTGCGCATGGCTGGTTGCCAGAGTGCGCTGTAAGCGGCGTATTGGAATGAGCGCATCATTCCCGCGACGTCACGCAATGCAGAGCGTTTCAGCTTCCGGTCGCTGAGGGGCCGGGCTGGTTCACCTTCGAAATCGAGAATGACAAAATCTTTTCCGGTATAGAGCAACTGCCCGAGGTGATAGTCGCCGTGAATCCGAATTTTCGCGGCGTTGGTGCGGCGATCAAGCAGCCGCTTTTCACGCGCAAGTATTTCCTGCTCAGCGCCGAGCACCTCCTTCGCTTCATCCCTAAATACTCGGGAGAGGTCCGGCAACTTCCTTTCCAGAAGAGTAAACGTCCGCCGCAATGTTGTGCGCATTGTCTGGTAAACAGAACGCTGCGCCATGGCGTTGAACGGCTCAGGCCGGAACGCAGGATTATCCAGAGACGATGTCAGCGCGAGATGCAATTCGCCGGTTTGCGCTCCAGCACCCGCTCATAATAGCGGCCCACCGCATCCACAGTGCGTGTCCAAACATCGCCTTCATTTACAGCAGCGCGTTGTAACATGCAGACAACGGTTGGTTCTGCTTTTGCTCGGCGATATTCGATTGCACCCACGAATCCTGGCACGTTTGGAAACTCCGTCTGTTCTGTCAGGAACCGGTTGATTTCGACATCGGGATTCAAACCGTCCTCGATCTTCCGGTAGAGTTTAAGAAAAAATTTGTTATCGAAGAGCATCGACGAGTTGCTCTGCTCGCCACTGACTACCTGCGAATTACCAGGGGCAACCGTTTGATCCGCCTCGAATCTGCTGGCGGTGACGCCGACAAAATCGCCAGCCCGCGCCTTCATCGCCTGGCGACGTGCGATTGCTTCGAACAATTGTGAACGGAAAATTTCGTCCCAGATCGCGTCGAAGAGAATTGCTCCGTCGCTGCCTGCAAAGCGCGCAATGATTGCATGCGGCGCGTTCTGGGAAACTGAGCGCGCTGCGTCGTGTGAGGCGATCTTTACCGGGATGGCATATATTTCCGTAGGAGCATCCAGATAGTTAACCTCAATAAACCATAGTTGCGCGCCGTTCGCGCCCGCGGAAATGGGAAGCTGCTCGATCACTTTGAGATCGCGAAAAGTCCGCGCCTTCGAACCAAACCAGCGGCAGTTGCGGACATACATCGGCAAGATTTCGCGCTCGAGCTGTTCTCGTTGACTATCGTGAAGCAGGATTTCCAGCTTAGCCGGTGCTTTCAGCGTCGGCACAACGCGTTTCTTTTGCGCGCGACGAGCCTCGGCGGGCGCTTGCAGCGCGAACCAGTAATACGCATGGGGGCCGAGCGTGATGACGTAGCGCGACTTCCTGATCGGCCGAAAAAGATTACGACTAAAAACTTCCATCGGCACGCAGCCGGCGAATCGCGATAGATCCAACTCCGCCGACTGTGCGAACCGTGAAAGATTCGCCACCACCACTATAGTCTCGTTTTCCCACCGGCGAAGGAATGCCAGAACTTTCGCGTTATCCGGATAGAGAAACTCGAGAGAGCCGCGTGAGAACGCCTTGAAGTTTTTTCGCATGGCGATGACCCGCCGCGTCCACCACAACAGAGAGGAAAGATTTTTCTGCTGGTTCTCGACGTTGACGGCTTCGTAGTGATATTCAGGGTCGATCGTGACCGGCAGATAAAGTTGCTGCGGATTCGCTCTCGAAAACCCCGCGTTGCGGTCCGGGCTCCATTGCATTGGCGTGCGGCAGCCATTGCGATCGCCCAGATAAAAATTGTCTCCCATACCGATCTCATCGCCGTAGTAGATGATGGGCGTGCCAGGCATTGAGAACAGCAGCGTGTTGAGCAGCTCGATTTTGCGGCGACTGTTTGCAAGCAGCGGAGCAAGTCGCCGGCGGATGCCAAGATTAATTCGCGCGTGTGGATCCGTGGCATAAACCCGATACATGTAGTCGCGTTCCTCATCCGTGACCATCTCGAGGGTGAGCTCGTCATGATTGCGCAGAAACATCGCCCACTGGCAATTGTCGGGGATCGGCGGCGTCTGCTCCATTATGTCTATGATCGGAAAGCGATCTTCCATCTGCAGCCCCATGAACATGCGCGGCATGAGCGGAAAATGAAAACTCATGTGCGACTCGTCCCCTTTGCCGAAATAAGCGGCCGCGTCCTCGGGCCATTGGTTGGCTTCTGCAAGCAGCATACGGTTCGGGAACTTCGCTTCGACATGAGCGCGCAGCCGCCGCAGATATTCATGCGTCTCAGGCAGATTCTCACAGTTGGTGTCTTCCCGTTCGTACAGATACGGAACAGCATCGAGACGAAGTCCGTCCACGCCCATGGATAACCAGAAGTCGCAGACCTTCTCGACCGCATCGTGCACCGCCGGATTATCAAAATTCAGCTCCGGTTGGTGCGAATAAAACCGGTGCCAATAGTACGCTTTTGCAACAGGGTCCCACGCCCAGTTCGACGTTTCGAAATCTTTGAAAATGATTCGCGCGTCCTTGTATTTTTCCGGCGTGTTGCTCCAGACATAGAAGTCCTTGTAGGCGAGGTAGTCGCTGTAGCCGGGGTCGGTGACCCCGGACGCTGCCGTAGCAACAGCACGTCGGGACTTCTGGAACCAGGGATTCTGATCGGAAGTGTGATTAATTACGAGTTCGGTAATGACGCGCACGTTACGTTGATGTGCAGCGTCCAGGAGCGCACGAAAATCATCGAGTGTTCCGAAGCTTGGATTGACGTCAAAATAATCGGCGATGTCGTAGCCGTCGTCACGCAGAGGCGATGGATAGAATGGCAGCAGCCAGATGGCGGTGACCCCCAGCTCCTGCAGATAATCCAGCTTTTCGATCAGACCACGGAAGTCCCCCATGCCGTCGCCATCGCTGTCGCAAAATGTCTTAACGTGCAGCTCGTAGATGATCGCGTCCTTGTACCAAAGCGGATCGACAGATGTGTCATTCGGACCTTGTGCCATGCGCTTAACTTTTGACGCACAAAACGCCCCGCGCAATCAATCGATTTTGCAATCACAAAATCGGTGGACGAAGTGGCCCGCATAGATTAAGGCACGCGATTGCGATCCTGCGCTCGATCCTGTTTCTGATTCCTGCAATTCCTGATCACATATGAGGCCATCCAAAGTAATTGCTTCCACGCGCCGCAAGCCAAAGAAACGCGTGCGCCTGTCAAAATCGCGAGCGCAGGCGCGCACGGTTGTCCCGCAGCTCGCGCCTGGAGCGCCAAGTGACTTCGACTTGATGAAAGGGATCCAGACCGGCGACGCAGACGCGCTCTCTCAGCTCTACGATCGATATAATGGGATTTTGAAGGCACTTATCCTGAGAGTGATTCATAACGAAGCCGAGGCCGATGATCTATTACAAGAGATTTTCATGGAAATCTGGAATCAGGCGAAGAATTTTTCCGCGCAGAAAGGGAAACCGCTTGGATGGATGGTTACCCTCGCCCGGCGCCGCGCGATCGATGGTCTACGCAAGAAGCAGGCTTATGCGCGTGCCGAGGAACGCCTGCAAAACGAAACTGAACAGCAGCCTGATGCGTGGGTTCATAACGCAACTGAAGAAGAAA
>WNGM01010173.1_pt1 | contig 10870 bp, 8 predicted proteins | sample 5400571 | NCBI WGS metagenome assembly WNGM01 (sample SAMN13153378, study PRJNA577476) | soil metagenome | isolation source: 100 cm soil or saprolite under Garry oak tree replicate 2 | place: USA:California | collected 2016-06-15 | reverse complement strand
GTGCAGCTTTTGCAGAGCCGTGCCTTACCACTTGGCGACGTCGCCATGCCGCGTTCTGTCCAGAAAGGGGAGCGGGAGACGGGGATCGAACCCGCGACTTTCTCCTTGGCAAGGAGATGCTCTACCACTGAGCCACTCCCGCATTACATGAAAGCGAACTTCCATTCTCTTTGCATCATTAAAATATCATAACGACACAAATTTGTCAATAAGTTTTTGACAAAATAGTCTCATTCCACCACAAACCCCCGCTTCCTCAAAAGCTCGATCACCCTCTCCAGGTGCTCCGCCGGCACGCGCACCAAACGTCCCTCCTGGACAACCTCCGCCCCCAACAGCTCTCCTACTTCCTCATCGCTCTGGAGGTCCTGCAATATCTTTGCCGAAAGATACAGGAGCGGCGCCTGCTCAACCTGAATTGCGGGTCGCTCCCCATAGCCCCCGCCCCACAATTTGAGGCGAATAAGGAACGGAGCAGGTACACCATCCTCACAATAGTGCTGCAAAAAGCGGATGATCGCATCCAGCGTGATCCCCCTGCTGCAAGCCCGTTTAATCTCTGAGGGGGTTATCTTGCGCCAGCCTGTCAGCGCATCGAGCGTACTGATCCGCTCGACTTCTGCTACCAGGTAGAGATCAGTTACAGCATAGAGCGGCTGCAGCAGTCCATCATCGTGCAGGCGCCACTGCGGCTCGCGCGCCACAAAACGTCCACTATCCAGCAAGCTATCCTGGTCAGGAGCGGTCGTCAGCGCTGGCAAGTAGTCTTTCCGCCAGAACACATCTTGCAGCGCGTCTGCCCTGTTGGCCGCAACCTCCGCCAGCACCGGAGAAAGGCGACGACCCAGCAGCTCTCGCGCTTCCTCATCGGCGAATAGCTCATCTAGCAGCGCCGAGTCGTCGACTTCAAGCAGCGTCGCCCCTTGCCACACTTCTATACGTCGCGCCTGCCGCTCCCACTCCACCAGCGAATAGCTCACATTTTGCGGGATCACTGCTCCAGGTCCAGCGGACTCTTCCAACACGCGCTGAATTGTCTCCGCGTGCAGCCCCATCTGAATTGCGCGAGTGACGCTTGCCTTCGTGAGGCGATACTGAGCGATATGTTCCAGCCCTATACGCTCAGCAAAACGATCGAGCTTGATTAATAAAGCTTCCGAGACAGGAGCCAACGCCACTAACTCAAAATTTGGTTGCACAATCAACCGCCCCCAGGCGACACCTGTTTCAACTGCCTGGGCCTCGCTGGTGACCAACAACGTTCCTGGCGTCGAACAAAAGGCAACTGCACTCCCCTCATTTTTTACTTCTACCAGCCCCATCCACTGCAATGGCCCCAACACTACCGCCCGTATAAATCCACCCTCAACCAGGTGCCAACCCTCGCGATGCGTCAGCCAGCCTCGTCGCAAGCGAAAATCCCAGTTATACGGGTTACTCCCGACCGAATAGCGGTCCGCGCGCGTTCCATATTGGCGTGGGAAAAGTAGATAGGGCGCATAGAGCTTTGTACGCGCAATAAACGAAGACATTCCAAGCCACGTTCCCGCCTGCTCATCCAGCACTCGTTCCATCAGTACCTGGCGCGAGCGTATCACCTCTTCGTGCGCGGGATCAAGCATATTAGGCCCTGGCCGCACCATTACTTCTGGCAAATAGAGCAGCTCATTCCAAAATGAACCCTCCAACCATAAGTGATAACAACGACGCGCCCTCTCTAATGCAGGCAGTGAAAAAAATTCTTCCGCGTCAGCAGCATGGATACTCCCCTGACTCCCCTGACTCCCCTGCTGCTCTTGCAATAAATCTAACTTCATCAAAAGGAGCCGTATAAACAGCAGGCGTGGGACATCCTGCTCTGTACGAATCTGCTCGATATTTCCCTTATGCCCTTGCTGTTCGATCACCTGTCGCAGCATGGTACGCGAGAGGAGCCCGCTGTTCACGAGTTGCAAACCCTCACGCAGTGATGCCGCATGTGACCAGTACAGGTACAGCATACGCTGAAAAGCGTGTATGCCTTCCCCTATCCCTTCCTTCCGCGTCACAGGCTGTTCCGCCTGCGTGCTGCGCTCTTTATCGACGATGTCGTTCACCACGTCCTTCACCGCCTGCGGTACAATCACCACCCCATCGTAGATACCACTGGTATAGTCTCTGCCAGCAAAATTCGTTTGCTTCCCCCAGAAGACTAAACCTAACAACAGCAGGCGGCGTAGCGACTGTTCAAAAGGTCCATGGGGATGGGGCGTCGGATAGAACGAAGCGCTATGTTCGGCAATGCCTACTGGCGGCTCTCCTCCCTTCAAAGGGGTGAACACCCCTATGCTGCTAAAATACAGAGCCAGATCACGGCTATTTGCTCTGCCTCCACAGGCTACCAATTCGCGCAATACCAATCGCTCGGACTCATTCAGGCTGCGTATCGCCTCGCTAATAGTTGCAGCTTCAAAAAGATGCTGGGCGATTTCGGGGATCGTGGTTGTTGCAGGAGAGGTTGTTGCCGAGGCACCTGTAGCGCCTGTAACACCTGTATTCTGACCTCTGGACGTAACCGGCAAGCGCCGCAATTTTACCAGTGACTGCAAATGATATGGTGGCACTGCAAGAAGCAGATCGAGATCACTTTGTTCCATGATACTTCCTTTCATCCCTGCAACGAAGCCAGGTTGACCGCCAGGGTCAACCCTACTATATACGGCACACGGCGCGTTGTTGCAGGGATGACTTAGATACTCTCCTCTTCATGCAGCAGAGGGCCCTGGCTACGTCGCCTCAGATCTTCGACAATACGCTCTGTATCCTGCTTTTTGAGGATCATCAGCGTTGGGGTAATCGACTGTACAATCTGCTCTTCCACAGACGTTGTCGCCGCTAATTCGCGCATCACCAGGCTATCCGCTACCTCCATTAGCGAGACTCCCGTATAGAAGCGAACTCGCCCATAGCTTGCCGTCCAGTGCTCAAGCTGAGCGAGCAGCCGCGATAGGTGACTGTCATTTTCTTGCGCGATTTGCCGCAGTAACCTCAGTAAATCACCTGGTTGCTGTCCGCGGCCTAACGCTTCAGCCAGAGATTTCGGGGCTAGACGATAATACAAGCGTTCACCGCTCACACCGGCAATTTCCGCGAACTCTTCTATTAGTTCAATCAGCGGCCACGCTGCTGAGCGGCACTCGACCAACATTTCGCCCGTTTCCAGTACTTCTAGCCCCGGAGTTTCTCGCCGCCTGTCATCATCAGTCGCCCGCCCATCAGGCTCTGCTCCATTCATTAATAAGCCAGCCATAGGCGTCAAGCGAAAGGCCAGCAAACGTCCATCGTTTGTCAACGCCAGGTCACTCATGCCCCACCAGTGCAAAGGCCCCCGTAACAGGCGTGCCAGGTAATGACCCTCCGCCCGCATCCAATCGCCCATCTGTGTTGGCTGCAACGGTCGTCCCTCTTCCTGTTCCAACCACCAGTGAGGTGAAGGAAATAACCGCTGCCGCTTCTGTAAGAATGCCGGGTTCAATCGATAGATAAAGCGCGCAAAAGCCGGAAAGCTGATCCATTGATTCAAGGGAGCCTGCGCCACCAGTGCGACTAATATTTGCCGGGCCTCGCTATTTTCAGCCTCCAATTCTCCCGGACGGAGAATTGGGTGGCTCAGTGGCGTGGTACGACAGCGCAGTTGTAACCCCTCTTCCTTGAGATCAAATAATTCCTCGTAGCCGGGATGCGTCAACCATAATTCAAACAGGTCACGGGCCGCCAGCCGCAATAAGCGTACAGCAAAGCGCAGAAACTGCGTCGTCCTTGGTACGGCTTTTTGTAATCTCTCCAATAACGCTGTTGACGGAAAACCGCCTGGTGCAGCTATTATGGTCGTCCCATCGTGAGGAATCGCGCTAGAAGCACGTAGAGAGGCTAGCGCGTTTGCGCTGCGCAAACCTCCGCTCCGCTCATCTTTCTCATCATCAGGCTCCAGACGATAGCCATCCAGCGCGCGCCCTACCAGTAACAGGTCAGCTAGCAGACTATATGCTTCTACATGCTGTACTTTTACAGGCTCGGCTTTTCCCTCATGTCCATCAGTCGCCTGCTGTACATCGAAAGGCGTGACCGGCACAGATACACGTAGCACCGCTTGCACTTCTGCTGGTACATACCAGCCCACATCGTATAATAACCCGCTCAGTCCAATACGTTGTTGCGGAGAACTATTGAGGCTTGCGCGAAGCAGTAGCCCCTTGCCTTGTAATGACAGCAGTATGCTTTGTAATTTATCGGGTTGCCCAAACGAAAACCGCTCAAAGAGGCCGCGCAGGTCCTCGTCGCTCATCGAACCGCCGGCCAGGGTCAGCGTTGCCAACAATTGCCGTTGTGGTTTCTCCAGTCCGGCCGCGATCCTCCGTACCGCTTCTGGCTGTTGAAGCGCTCCTGCAATAGCCTCGGCCAGTTGCTGCTTACTGAGACCCGTCGTCACAATATCATACTCACGGGCGATCCCCCGCAGTTCACTCAGGCCGTTTTGGGACAGTATCTCCAGCAGGTTGGCCGATGGAGTTGGGCCGCGCAATTTCACGATATGGGAAACTTGTCCAGGCCTGTCTACAGCTTGCAAGGGCGTTTTCTGTTCTCCAATTGACCGCCCTACTACCTGGCGTTTAGTTGTTGCCGGCTTGCTGGCAACATGGGCAGCGGATTCGCTGGCGAATGACAGCGGATTCGCAAGCCATTGATAGAGAAGGGCGGCAGTATGCCGGCAGATGATAGAAGAATCAGGACTACAAGAACATGTAGCAAGCCACGTACTGGAGCTTTGAACCTCGATCTCGGCGCTGTAACGATGTTGATCGGTTAGCCCTTGTTCCGTTGCTTCTACTCTCCGTGTTGCTGTTGCAACATTTCCCAAATGAGAGGTATCAACAATGCCAAGAAGTTTTGCTCCTCGACGCATTGTTGCGTGCACTGCACCTATGCGGCAATATTCTTGCCCCATCGACGCTACTGCTAACCCCGCCATCCGGATAATATCCGCGGCCCTCAGGCGTTGTAGTGCGCTGGGTACAACATCATCCATAGAATAGGCCTACGTTAGTTCTTTATCAGGAATTGGTTATTGGGCTATAATAGCACGAAGCATCCACCTGGTCAATCTTAAAGCTCATCCAAACGTGAAATCAGCCCCCAAATGCGTACATCACATTCGCCACCGTCGCCAGCGCCGCGGTCTCAGCGCGCAAAATGCGTGGCCCCAACGTCACAGCCTGCACATGATGTTGCTGCGCCAACGTAACCTCCTCAGCCATCAAGCCGCCTTCGGGGCCGATAAACAATACCACCGTAATCGGCTCTGGCTGTAACGTAGTCAATTGCGCGTCCTTCCTACTTGCCCAGGCCTCAAGGCTCTCCCGCAGACTCTTGCCACGCTCTTCTTCCCACGGCATCAAAGCCAGGGCCCCCTGAGGAATATCATTAAGGGCATGCAGCAGCGGACGAATTGACAGTAGTTCCGGCATCTGTGCGCGACCACATTGTTCTGCCGCTTCCTGGATAATACGCTGCCAGCGCTGTATCTTCGCCGATCCCGCCTCCTCTAAGCCAGCCATCGAGCGGCGGCAAAGAATGGGAGCAAAGACGGACACGCCCAATTCGGTCCCCTTTTCCAAAATCCACTCGAAACGCGCTGATTTAAGCAATCCCTGGCACAGAACAATGCGCACAGGCGATTCGCTCTTCCCTTTCCGGCGTTCGAGCACCTCTACTTCTACCCCCGTACGGCCACTCTTTGCGATAGCTGCCAGGAACTCAGCGCCGCTGTTATCGAGCAGCACCAGGTGCTCCCCGACGCCCAAATGAAGCACGTCCCTCACCTGGTGAGCGAGTTTATCCGGCAGCGCAACAGAAAGTGCCTGTTCCATGCCAGCATGCATTGTTTCTTCTGAGGAGCCGTCCCTGGCGAGTGTGCGCGGGGAAAGCGCAGGTAGAACCTGCGCCAAAACTTGATGGGCGACAAAAAAGCGGTGCATGGCTTTCGCTCACTCCAGCTTCCGCATAATGAGGACGATCCAATCATCAATCATCGCCTGGTCGATCAATTCCAGGCCAGCGGCCAGCAGGGCCGGCTCCGCGTCAGCACGGCGCGCCTCAATAATGCCGCTGGCGATCAGCAATCCACCAGAAGTGAGCGCCTGGGCGAGTTGGGGAGCCATTCCGCCGATGATATGCGCAATAATATTCACCAGCACCATATCATACTGTCCAGCCATGCGCGCCGCCTCGGCCTCGTCAAGTATCCCGAGCACAACCGCAATCTTGTCGCTCAGCTTATTTACCGCCGCGTTCGCCGTAGCACTCTCCACAGCGACGCTGCTGTTGTCGATGCAAACGACACTGGCCGCGCCCAATTTCGCGGCAGCTAATGCCAGTATGCCGGAACCGGTGCCCACGTCCAGCACGCGCATCCCGCTCTTTGTGTGCTTCTCAACCTGTTCGAGACACATGCGTGTTGTAGGGTGTAAGCCTGTACCAAATGCCATACCGGGGTCAAGGTCCAGCACAACCTCATCAACCTCCGGCGTATATTCCCGCCACGAGGGACGAATAACGAGCCGCTTCCCAATATGGGTGACATGAAAATAATCTTTCCAGGCGTTCGCCCAGTCCTCTTCATTGACCACGCGCGTCTGCAAATCGCCTACAAAATGCTCTCCCAGGCTGGCAAGATGCCACAAACCCTCCGCTACCCTCTGCCGCGCCTCTTCCTCCTGCCCATCAAGGGGCAGATAAGCATGGACTTGCACCGGCTCCCCCGCCAACACTCTGTAATCCTGACCCTCGTCTATCAATTCTATCGCTTCTTCAATGGCAACGCCCCCCGGCGTATAGCGGCTCAATAGCTCGCTCACCGACTCCACCGCCTCAGGATGCGTCCGCACCGTCAATTCCAACCATCTCATACTACTCATTCCTAATACAAATCGATAGTATAATACCCATAGGTCGTTATCTCTACAAAACCACAGGAACGATACAACCCGATCGCATTCGTATTCTCCGTCTCTACCTCAAGCCCAATATCCTTCCTGCTCACCGCCCGCATCTCTTTAATAACCTGCTCCAGCATCTGCCTGCCGAACCCACGCCCTCTATACTCTAAAAGAACCGCAAATGCGTAAATGCCATACTCCTTATCGGATTCATACCGGTTCAGACATCCCACAGCTTCCTCGCCCAACTTCCCCAGGTAATACTGAACATAGAGATTCTCCATATTTTTCAGAATATTGCGCCTCGCTCCCTCCACCGATTGACCAAAACTCGACGAGGCAAACAGCGCAAGCGCTTCAACATCGCCCGCTCCAGCCTTCTGCAGAGCAATACGCTCCTGGTAGGGTCCTCTTTCCTTGAAATCCCTTAACAGCATCTTATGCTCGGAGAAATCGTACGCCGCGCCAATTGCCGCCACAAAAGCCTGACCAGAATGGGAAAAGCGTTCACATACTACAACCAGGCGCATCGTCCCTCTGCCTTGAGCCTCCTCTTTTGCCGCCGCCAGCAGCGCGCTGAAAATACCTCTACGCCGGTAATCGGGATGAACCATCCCCGTGAACTCTACCACTTCAGCGCCATACTCATCCAATGCCAGCCAACCAACCAGTTTCCCATCCGCATAATACACAAAATCATTGGCTACTTTGCCCTTCCGCATGCGCAGCATCCCCATGTCCAATTTCAGATGCAGACCATCAAACGCGTTACAAAGTTCTAATAACTGGCCTGCCTGCGCTATTTCGTCTTCAGCCCATATAGTCTTATGAACCAGGCCTTCCTTCAGATCATTCGTCAACAGATCACTCCCGTTTCAACACAAAATTGCAAGGATATCAACTGCCTAAAACACCGCCGGCTCCATATAATCCCCAAAAGCGCCCCGGAAAACATCCATGATCTCGCCTAATGTCGCGTACGATTTGACCGCCTCGATAATCGCCGGCATCGTATTCTCAGTCCCCTCCGCGACATGGCGCAGATTCTCCAGCGCCCGTTTTACCGCCGCATTGTCGCGCTTGCGCCGCACGCGGTTCAGCCGCTCAAGGTGTGCTCGCTCGCCAGCCCGGTCAATGTACAGCGTCGGCACCTTGATATCCTCTTCCATGATATTGTCGTTGACGCCGACAATCGTCCGTTTATGCTGGTCGATCTCCTGCTGATAGCGATAGGCCGACTCAGCTATCTCGCGCTGGAAGAAACCATTGAGAATGCAGGCCAGCACGCCTCCCAGGGCATCGATACGGTTCAGGTAATCCACCGCGGCCCGCTCAGTCTCGTCCGTCAATGCCTCGATAAAGTACGAGCCGCCCAGCGGATCAACGGTGTTGACCACTCCGCTCTCATGGGCGATGATCTGCTGTGTGCGTAGAGCAATCAAGACGGCCTTTTCAGTCGGCAAAGCCAGGGCCTCGTCCAACGAATTGGTGTGCAGTGAATTTGTCCCCCCAAGCACGGCCGCCAGGGCCTGGATAGTGGTGCGCATGACATTATTATCCGGCTGCTGCGCTGTCAACGACACCCCTGCAGTCTGCGCATGACAGCGCATCAACCACGAACGCGGATCCTTCGCGCCATAGCGTTCGCGCATCAACTTCGCCCACAGCCGGCGCCCGGCGCGGAACTTGGCAATCTCTTCAAAGAAATCATTATGCACATCGAAGAAGAAAGAGAGGCGCGGCGCGAATTCATCAATCTTCAAACCGCGCTTCAACGCGGCATCGACGTAGGCCAGCCCATCGGCAATAGTAAACGCCAGTTCCTGCACCGCCGTTGCCCCTGCCTCGCGAATATGATAGCCGCTGATGCTGATCGTATTCCAGCGCGGCATATGGCGCGTGCCAAACTCGATGGTATCCGTCACCAGGCGCATCGATGGCTGCGGTGGGAAAAGAAACTCTTTCTGGGCACTATACTCCTTGAGGATGTCGTTTTGCAGCGTGCCCCCGAGCGAAGCCATTGGGAAGCCGCGCTTCTCCGCGTTGACGATATACATGGCCCAGATAACCGCAGCCGGGCTATTGATCGTCATCGAGGTCGTGATTTTGTCCAGCGGCAATCCATCGAACAGCACCTCCATGTCGGCCAGCGACGAGATGGCCACGCCACATTTGCCGAACTCGCCCGCGGCCAGCTCGTGATCCGTGTCGTAACCATAGAGCGTTGGCATATCAAAAGCGGTGGAGAGGCCCGTCTGTCCCTGTGAGAGCAGATACTTGAAGCGTTTGTTGGTGTCCTCGGCGGTGCCAAAACCCGCGAACATGCGCATCGTCCACGGCTTGGCGCGATACATCGTCGGTTGCACCCCGCGCGTATAGGGATACTCCCCCGGTAATCCAATGTCGCGGCTGTAGTCGAGCGAATCGTTATCCTGCGGAGTATACACGCGATTGATGGGCACGCTAGAAGTGGTAATTAAATTATCTCGTTCAGGCAGACGCTGCTGTGACTTGCTCACCGTCGTCTCTTCCCACTGCCGCCGCTCATCCTGCAACTGCTCCAATGTGGCCTTATCAAAAAGTGTTCCCTGTTGAACATCTTTTATCTCTTTCGTCCCTGGCGATCTCTGCTCCAACATTATCGATTGCTCCTCTCCATCGAGTTTCATTGTAGGGTTGCATCGCACCCCATATCATCCCATTCAGGCTACATCATATCTATTACAGGCTGTATTGTATCATACTCAAATGGGAGGATTTTTAGGGCCTCACGTTGAATAATTTGGCTAAACAAAGATCAGATTTATTCTAGATCAAGCAACCCTAAGCGTATGAGTTTCTTAGCTAATTGGTACACATCTTTTTTATCCCCATCCCTGCGTATCCCTAACGTTACTACTAACACTGTAACCTGCTCACCATCGACCCTGTAAATAATACGATACCTTTGACCAACGGCTCGCACACTACGATAGCTTGCAAGCTCGTCAATCAAAGGCTTCCCTTGTAATTCCGGCTCATATTCAAGGCGTTTTAAACTGGACCTTAATCCATCCCGTATCCGTCGATCTTTGATAGCTGCTAACTGCATCTCCGCGTTTTGTGTAAGGCCAACTGTCCAACGTTTCATTCCCAACCTAACTCCTTCAGAACGTCATCTAGTGGCTTGATTCTGCCTTCTTCCATATCCTTGACGCCCTGGCGGAATGCGGCCATTAACTCTGCATCACCCATAATTTCGAGGGTTTCCATGATGGACTCGTACAATTCCCATGGGAGAATAGCCATTACGGGCTTACCATGCCGCGTGACGGTCACTGCCTCTGGCTCATGCTCAAACTGTTCTGGTAAGCGCGTAATTTGCTCACGGATTTCTGAAATGGAATAGATGTTCTCAGGCATTATGGTAGCCTCCTTTCACAGGAAATTGTACAATAAAACGTACATTTTGTCAACTAAGGAAGACAAAACACCAATGGAGGAGATTAATCTGAGCGACAAATGTAACTTGACGCTCATTACTTACTACAGATACAATAGGCCCGCTAACATCGCACTCTTCGGAAACCCTTGCATAAACTAAAGGAGATTTCATGAAAGACATCTCGTTATCGACAAACGATACTCCATTTGTTGAAAGGCTGAAAAATTTAATCGCAGCCCTGTTTCATTTTCTGGATTGGTTTACGCCTGCGCATCCTTTCATCACCGATAAGCGAGCGCGCACTTTCCTCGTTTCCTTCACGATGCTCTTCTTCGAATTGCTCTGCATTCGCTGGATTCCGTCTTATGTCCGCTACCTGAGTTATTTTAACAACTTTCTCCTGCTGGCTTCTTTCCTGGGCATTGGCCTCGGTATGCTCTCAGCGCGCCGCGAGCGTTTCTGGTTCCCTCCT
>WNGM01016023.1_pt1 | contig 10882 bp, 14 predicted proteins | sample 5400571 | NCBI WGS metagenome assembly WNGM01 (sample SAMN13153378, study PRJNA577476) | soil metagenome | isolation source: 100 cm soil or saprolite under Garry oak tree replicate 2 | place: USA:California | collected 2016-06-15 | reverse complement strand
GTATCTGCTGTGCAAATCTGCCCGGCGTATGGTCCGGCCCGACGCCGTCAACGAGAATGATGTCGCCACGAGGTGATCGGTCCGCAGGTGAAGAATTTCCTGATAGGCGGGCGACTTGTACCAAGCGCGTGCCTTGGTGATGTCGGGAAACGAGAGAAGTATCACCGATCCAGCCCAAGCGCCTTCAAGCACTTCGACGTCCGAGCCTTGGACAATAAACTTTCCGCCAAACGGATCTAAGGTCGCTTGGACTTTGTCCAAATAGTCCAAGACTTCAGGATTCAATACGCCCGGCTGGCGCAGATGGTTGACGAGATATGCACTCACTAATAATACCTCACATTGTGCGAGTGGGCCTTTCGCTCGCTAGTTACCGGGCGGAAAGCGGTGAGGCAACTTCGTTGCCTGACAAACTTGCGCGGAACACCTTCGGGCGCGCTTGAATAGCTGGTCAAGTCGCAACTTAGTGACAACCCACCTCTGAAGAAATCAAGAACTGAGGAACAATTTCATTTATTTCCTTCTTTCCTGCGTTCCTGAGAAATATTCTTCAGTCGACAAGATCGATTCTCGATGAACTACGTTTTCGCATTCGCCTTGGGAATTGGCTTCACCGCGGGCTTGCGTTCGCTTACGCCGCCAGCCGTCGCGGCCTGGGCTGCTTATCTCGGCTGGTTGAATCTCACGAATTCGCCACTCGCCTTCATGGGATCGACAATCGCTGTTATTATCTTTTCGCTGCTCGCGCTGTTCGAGTTGTTTGTCGATCTGCAACCGTCAACGCCGAAACGAACCGCGCCTTTCCCGCTGGGCGCGCGAATTCTCACGGGCGCTCTTTGCGGCGCGTGTCTTTACGTGGCAAGTCATCAATCGTTAATCGTCGGTGCCCTGCTCGGCGCTGTCGGCGGAATCATCGGCGCATTTGCCGGTTACGAAACTCGGGAAAAATTGGTCGCTGCACTGAACATCAAAGATATTTTCATCGCCCTGCTCGAAGACTTGGTCACGATCGGACTCGCCTGTTTCTTCTTCTCACGCTAGCGGTTCGCAGGGCGCAAGCGATGCCGCTTGCGGCAAGCCATGAGCCGAGTTTCTCTATTGATGGACTAGGGCATCATCTCGATTTCGTTCTTTTTCGTGCTCATGCCGCGGTGTCATTGCCCGTCCCAGGACAGGCCTTCCGTCATCATTTTTACTTCGCTCCCGCCGGCCTCCGGCTTGACGAAGATCGTGAGTTTCGCGGAACCGCGCTTACGATTCAGGATCGAAGAATTCGGGGTGATAAGATCATCGCCGTCCTTGGCCCATCCTTGCGCTTTCAGATTCGCGCTAAGGTCGGCGCAGGCGCTCTTTACGGGCAACTTGCTCTTGAAGCTCATTTGCTCCACGAGAGATTTGTACTCAACATCAGTCGCATCTTTGGTTAGCGCGAGGTCCTTGGCATTTAAGCCCGGTGCGGCTGGCTTTGTCGCCGTTCTGTTATCTGCCTCAACCGGTTCGGATTCTTCGGATTTTGGCGACGCTTGTTTTGTCTCTGTCGACTCGGCAACCTGGTATTCTTTTGGAATCTCGCCTAACGGCGCGACGAACTTGATCTTCACCTCCCACGTCTCGCCAAACGTATCAAGCTGCCCGTCGGTGGTGAGTTCACCTTCCACCTTGCCATTCTCAAAGGTGAAGTCGTTCGTGTGAATCGAGCCGATCGAGCTGAAGCCCTGCTTTTGGTGCGCGCTGTGGACCACCTGACAACCAAAGATTTCACCATCATCATGGAGCGAGATGATCAGCGCGCTGCCGAACCTGCCAAACGAAGCGTTGAGGTCGGGCTTCTTGTCTTTGGAATGATCCTTTTCAGTAAACACCAGGTCCATGCTGGGTTTGTCACCGAATGGCTCGCGCCAATGTGCCGACACGTACGCGAGCTTCGCGTCTCTACCGTTGCCCTTGAAGACGCCGGTTACGGACGGCTTCACGTTCGCCGCCGGACCAAGCTTTTTGGGGGTCGATGCCGCAAGGGAATCGCCCGCCTTGAGCAGCGCCACATCGAAATGCGCATCAAAGCCATTGGGAAACATTGAGTCGATCTCATTCGGTTGGCTGGCTTTGCCACTCACGCGTCCGTTTTGCAGCTTAAGTTCACCGGTCGCGCTGCCGCTACGCCGGCCGAGCATCGTGCCCCCCGCGGCGGCACTCCAGTACTTGAGTTCGCCCGTGTTCTTAAATACCAGCTTCAGGTATGGCCGCTTAAAATCGCCGTCCATACCCTGTTTCTCCGCTTCTTTCGCTTCCTTCAGCTTCTCGCTCGAAACCGCCTGTCCGCTGAGAACTACCGCGATGGCTGGCTCGTTGTCGATTGTCGCCTCGTACGCGAGGGCGTTTTTAAGCGGGTAGTTTTTCTTCTCCAGCATCAGCGTGCCCTCGGCTGCCTTAGTTGTCTCTCCCTCCGCGAAGCGCGTCACGATGCTCATGACGGTTACGATCAGAATCAGACTGAATTTCTTGGTCATACAGAGTGTTCTATGCTTGGCGTTGGATGCTGTTCCAACGCTGACATGTCACCAGAAAATCGCGAAAGTACCAAGCATGTTCGAGCGTTAAACGTGCGTTGAACTGGCGGCCATTTTGCTCTTCGCGCGAAGCCGTACGCGGATCAGCTCTCAACCACGACTCAACGCCTTTCCGGCGGCCATTCCACGCCCGCCAGTTCCTTTGGCAGTTGTGTAGGGTCCACTGGATATATCAGCGACAGGTCCATGTTAGATTTGGAACCTTGCAAAAATTCCAGTTCCTCCGGTGCGCCCACGATCAACCACAGCACCTCTTGATCAGTGTCGTTGAACACCTGGCGCAATTGGTCCGGTCCAACCAATACGGCTCCGTATTTCGGGACCGTCAACGCCTCATCGCCGACGCGCATTCGACCAGTCCCTTCGAGCACAAAATAAAATTCCTCCGAACGGATGTGCTTGTGCAGCGTGTTCGCGCTCTTCGCTGGCAAGCGCCATAGTCGCGCGCCGAGGTTCTCGCTTCCGGTGCGCTCCAGATAATCCGCGTTCGGAATTTTCATCAGGTTCGACGGTCGCCAATGCAAGTCTTCTGGTTTGATGAGGTGATAACCCTGAATCGCTTTCATGGCTTGTTGTAGAAACGCTCGCCGCGGCGAGCCCTGTTAATCAAGTTTGGCATTTGGACACAATGGAGTTAGCGGGAGCCCACGACATGGAAGCCTACGACATGGAAGAAGAGCTATCGGCCGTTAACAGAAAAAACGAAAGCAACAAATTCGCAGACACCTGACTTCCTTTGTTGTTCGCTCGCGTGTTAAAGTCGGCAGGAATGAAAACGACCCGGATCGAAGCGTTCAGCGACGGCGTAATGGCGATTCTCATTACGATCATGGTCCTGGAACTGAAGGCGCCGCATGATCCAACACCCGCTTCCCTGGCAGGCATGTGGCCGACTTTTTTTGCCTACGTCCTGAGCTTCGTCATCATTGCCATCTACTGGGTCAATCATCATTATCTCATTCACCTCGTGGACCGGGTCGATGCCGCGATTCTTTGGGCAAACATGAATATGCTTTTTTGGATTTCGCTCATCCCCTGGGCGACCGTTTATCTCGGCGACAATCACGCACTGCCATTTCCGGTCGCGCTTTATGCCGGCGTTTCGGCAGCGGGCGCGATTTCCTTTTACTTCCTGCGCGCGTCGATCGGCCGGCACCATCATGAGCCGGAATTCAAACGGTTGAACAAAAGAATGGCGCGCAAAAATCTTATCGCTCTTATCATTTATATCGCGGCCATCGTGGTGGCGTTCATTTACACGCCACTCGCGCTAATCATGATTGCTTTGCCAGCAGCAATGTACTTCCTGCCGGATCGCGGCATGGGGTTTTTCGTCCGCTAGCTTTACCAGGCGGGCATAGCTGCGCGCATTGATCGCGTCAGTCTGGCGGTTTTCGAATACTGATTTCGCCCGGCTCAATCGACAGCGAAGGTTGAAGTCTTGCGCGAAGGCGGATCAAGTCTTTACCATTTCAAACCAGACTAAATGGAAACGCCGTTGACGCCTCTCGAATTTGCTCGCCGCGCACGCAAACTTTATCCCGAGCGCGTCGCGGTAATCGATGGCGACTCACGCTGGACTTATGCGCAGTTTCTCGATCGATGTGATCGTTGGTCGGCGGTTTTGCAGAAACTTGGAATCAGCCCCGGCGACCGGGTCGCCTATCTCTCACCGAACACTCACCCGCAGCTCGAATCGTTCTATGCGGTGCCACAAATCGGCGCCGTGCTTGTGCCGTTAAACTATCGCCTTACGGCCGACGACTTCGTTTACCTGATCAACCATAGTGGTTCGCTCATGGTCTGCGCAGACCGCGATTATCTTGGCGCGATCGACAATATTCGCCAACAGCTTCCCACGGTTGAACATTTCGTCGCCCTCACAGCAAAAGGCGAGAACTGGCTGGACTATGAAGCAATGGTCGACGCGAGCTCGCCTGTATTTGCGCGCCCGGAAATTCACGAGACTGACCTGCTCACAATCAATTACACGAGCGGCACCACATCGCGTCCAAAAGGCGTGATGATCACCCATCGAAATGCCTGGATGAATTCCATCGGCACGCTCCTCTACGCTCGCATGACTTGTGCCGATCGTTATCTGTGGACGCTTCCGATGTTTCACGCCAACGGCTGGACGTTCGTCTGGACCGTTACAGCAGCAGGAGCGACTCACATCTGCCTGCGCAAATGCGAACCGCGCGCTGTCTGCGAATTGATGAAGACCGAGAAAGTCACGACTTTGTGCGCAGCGCCAACGGTTTTGATTGCGTTAGCGAACGCGCCGGAAAATATCCGTCGCCTCGCGCCGAAAGGAATCCACGTTATCACCGCCGGTGCGCCGCCCGCAGCCAATACCATCCAGCGACTTGAAGAAGATTTGGGCTGGACGATCACGCACGTTTACGGACTCACCGAGACAGCGCCATTCATCACCGTGTGCGAATCGCGCGCGGAACACGCGCCGCTCTCCATCAGCGAACGAGCCGCGATTAAAGCGCGCCAGGGCGTTGAGTTGATTACATCAGGCGAGTTGCGCGTAGTGGATACAAAGGGCAATGACGTGCCGCGTGATGGCGTTACTCAGGGTGAAATCATCGCCCGCGGCAATGTGATCATGGCCGGCTACTACAACGACCCGGAAGCGACCGAGAAGGCGTTACGCGGCGGATGGTTTCATACGGGCGACGCCGCGGTCGTGCATCCGGATGGTTACGTCGAAATTCGCGACCGTCTGAAGGACGTTCGTCGGATTCCCGCATGAAAAATGGGGCGAGGCGCCGCACGCCTTTGTTGTTCTCCACGAAGGGGCGCGCGCCGATGAGCGCGAGCTGCGCGAGTTTGCGCGCGCGAACCTCGCCCACTTCAAAGCGCCTCACAGTGTGACCTTCGTCAAAGAACTGCCCAAAACTGCCACGGGCAAAATTCAGAAATATATTTTGAGAGCGCAACGGCCTGCGATCGCTCCGCAGTGAACGGCCGCCGTTTGTTATCCGGTAGGCACGTCGCTAGAATCGCTCGTACTGAGAACCGTTGTCACGCTGGCCGCCTTTCTTCTGGCGACTAGGAGCCTGTTCGCTCAAGCAGATGAAACGAGCCGGAGCTGGAACAAACCCGTAGCGCCATTCCGCATCGCCGGAAACCTGTATTACGTCGGCGCGATTGAAATCACGTCATACCTGATCACCACTCCGGAAGGTCATTTCCTCCTCGACGGCGGCTTTGTCGAAACCGCGCCGCAGATCGAGCACAATATCGCCCAGCTCGGATTCAAATTGACGGATGTGAAATTTCTGTTGAACAGCCACGCGCACTACGACCACGCTGGCGGATTAGCTGAGCTTAAGAAGGTGACCGGCGCAAAATTTCTGCCCAGCGAAGGCGATGCTCCTCTGCTCCGCAGCGGCGGGCATGACGATTTTCGGTTCGGCGATACCCTCACTTTTCCGCCGATCGCACCCGATCAAATCGTCCACGACGGAGAAGCGATCCGGTTTGGCAATCAAATGGTGGTTGCACACGTGACGCCTGGCCATACCAAAGGCTGCACAACCTGGACGACGAAAATCCGGGACGGCGACAAGGTTTACGTCGTCGTCTTCGTCGGCCAGCCAGAGTGCACTCGATTATGGCGCCCACCTTCAGGCGTGACAGACCAATGACATTTGATTCCACGTACTAATATCGCAAGGCAGGCGTTGGCTCAGTTTCTGAAATGGCCTCCATCGTCGAAATTCTGGACACGGCCTGCCCACAGGCCGTTTTTCGTTTCAATCTGTCGATTTAACGGCGTGAGGGCACGCCGTCTCCAACGGCCAAGCAAAATCGGCAGCAAAACGAGGCTCTCTGCCAGCATACCTAGGATTTTAACGCACCGATACGCCCAGAGGGGAATGCAGTCACGATGAAGAATTGAATGCTAGACAACGCTTCCCCACCCACTCCGGCGCTGCGTCAGGACCGCGCGAATGTCCTGGCGATTGAAGGCGATATCGATCTGCACATTTCGCCTGCCGTCACAGAGGCCCTTAACGCAATGATCAAGAAAAAACCGGAACGGATAGTGATAGATCTTTCCCGAGCGACTTATATCGATAGCGCAGGGGTGGCGGCGCTTATTTTAGCCATGCGAGAGGTTAAAGAGTATGGCGGGAAGTTTTTCCTGAGTGGTGTGCAGGAAACCATACGCTCGATTTTGGAAACTTCGCGGCTTGATCGAATATTTTGGATTTTCCCAGATGTAGATGCTGCGCTGGCCGCGAACGCAGCGTGGTTCACCTAGCGCGATGGGACGTGGCTTCGGGCGGTTGTCTTCGGATGAGCGTCCGATTTTACAATGACGCTGAAAATGTCGTAGTTCCGGCGTTCGCGGCGCCTTCGGGCGCGTAGTTTTTCGAGCAAGTCGGTTGTTTGCTGGAACGGCACGTTGCGATCGTCGTCGCCATGGACCAGCAGCGCGGGCGAGCGCCAGGTCGCGACACCACGGGTTCTGAATTTGTCGAACGTAAGCCGCTTACGATGCAGGGGCACGGATGAGCGGAGGCGTACTGGGAGGATTTTACGTTGGTAATTGCGGATGAAGGGCGTTCTTCTATGTTTTCCGGTCAATGAGCACTGAGACGGCAAACCTGTTGAAACAGTTCGACGAGCTTCCTTTGCAGGAGCAAAAGGAACTGAGTGACGCTATTCTGAAACGCACGGCTAAATTCGATTACGAAGAGCCGTCAGACGAGGAACTAACCGCTGCCGCGGGTCGAGTCTTCGAAATGCTTGATCGCGAAGAGAATGATCCCACGCCGCGGTGAGGTCTGGATTGTCGATCTTGGTCTCGCGCAAAAGACGCGGCCAGCGCTTATTCTGAGCGCCGCCTATTCGGACGAAGACCGCGCGCTGATCACAGTCATTTCGCACACGACGAAACTCCGCGGATCGAAATTCGAGCTGCCGGTATCGGTGCCTTTTTTAAAACCCGGTGCCTTCGTCGTACAAAGCGTTACGACAATTCCGGCAAAGCTCGCGCTGCGGCGACTCGGCACAATCTCGGATGAGCAATTGAGGATGATCGAGGATGGCGTGCGGCGTTGGCTGGCACTGTAGAATTCGAGCAAAAGTGGGGTGCACGGGTTGCTCTCACACTTCGACCAGATCGGTGGTTTGCTGGAACGGCACGTTGCGATCGTGGTCGCCATCGCACGTCGACTGGATTCGGCTTAGAAGTGGACTAAGAATTTAGAGAACGAATTCGGATCACATGACTGCGACATACTCAGGCATCGATGGCTACGTTGGGAACACGCCGTTGATTCGACTGCGGCGCCTGTCCGAACTGACGGGATGCGAGATTCTGGGAAAAGCGGAGTTCATGAATCCGGCCGGCTCGGTGAAAGATCGAGCCGCGTATGGAATCATCACCGACGCGGAGGCAGCGGGTCGCCTTAAACTGGGCGCAACGATCGTTGAGGGAACCGCCGGTAACACTGGGATCGGGCTTGCAGTCATCGGGCGGGCGAGGGGATATCGCACCGTTATTGTGATTCCGAACAATCAGTCGCCGGAGAAAATGCATTTGCTCCGCACGCTGGGCGCGGAGGTAAAGGCGGTCCCTGAAAAGCCATACAAGGATCCAGAAAATTACAATCATATCGCGCGTCGCCTTGCAGAGGAGCGCGGCTGGTTCTGGGCGAACCAGTTCGATAACACTGCCAATCGCGACGCGCATTATCGCAGCACCGGACCTGAGATCTGGAAACAAACCGACGGCAAAGTGAGTGCGTTCGTCGCTGCTGTCGGCACCGGCGGCACGCTTGCGGGTGTAAGCAGTTATCTCGAGGAACAAAATCCAAAGATTGAGATTGTCTGCGCCGATCCGTATGGCGCGGCGATGTGGTCGTGGTTTACCAATGGCAATCTGGAGACGAACGACGGTGATTCTATTGCGGAAGGCATCGGTCAGGGACGGGTCACAAAGAATATCGAAGGCATCAAGGTTGATCGCGCTTATCGCATTCCGGATCAGACCGGCCTGACGATCATTTACCAGCTTCTGCGCGAAGAAGGCTTGTTCCTCGGGTTATCAAGCGGCATTAACGTTGCCGGAGCAGTGCGCTTCGCCGGAGAATCGGGCCCGGGTCAAACCATCGTCACGATTCTGTGCGACTCCGGTCACAAATATCAATCAACGCTCTTCAATCGCGACTGGCTCGCTTCCAATCATCTCGATCCAAACCTTCCGCTCGAATCGGTTCTTGCTTCGCCGACGTGATTCGTTAAAGCGTTAAATCGTTGACGCGTCGAATCGCTAACGCGTCAGAGTAAACGAGATGAACGACGAACAGATTGAGAAAATTAAATCAGCAATTGAAGCAGCCGATCATATTCCGGCCGAGAAGAAGGCGGAGCTGCTGGCGTTGTTCGCGAACCTCAAGCCAGCTATCGCCAAAGTTGCGGAAACGCATCCGGAGGATGCTCAGAACATCGGTCAAGTTGTCGAAGCTTCAGCGCACGAGGCAGCTCGCGAAAACAAACGCCCGGAACGCGTCGAGAGAGCTATGCGCGAACTAAAGGAATCCGTTGAAAAGTTCGAAGCGTCTCATCCGGACTTGGCGGCGTTCGTGAACCGATATTCCACGCTGCTGTCCGCATTGGGCTTTTAGATGCGCAATGCTATTTGCGAATTATGAAGTCGCACTTCGTCAGTCTGCATCCTTACTTCAAAGCGCATCCCGGGAAGCTCGACTCGGCTAAGATGATGTTGTCGGGGTTCGTCGAGAAAACTGCAACGGAGAAAGAAAATCTTTTCTTCGGGTTCAGCATCAGCGGCGACGAAATTTTTTGCCGTGAAGGTTACGATAGCGCCAACGGATTGCTCGCTCATCTGGATAACGTCAGCGCGCTACTAACGGAGATGCTCAAAGTGGCCGATTTGACCCGCGTCGAAGTGCACGGACCCGCGCAAGAGCTCGAAAAATTGAAAAGGCCGCTGGCACATTTGAATCCAGCGTGGTTTACGCTCGAAGCGCGGGTAACGAAATAACGACCTGAGTTGTCAGCTTTTCAGCGGTCCGTCGTCACAATGGGTTCGTAGCGACCGCGCTCTGCTCATTGTCTGTCGTAAACCGCGACGTTCTTGAACTTTTTCCCATTGGGAGTCGTTCCAGATACGTTGGCAGTACGGGTTTTGCCATCAGCGGATACCACAGTCCTGCTCTTGACGGTAACCTTCCCCTTTTTCTTAATGGTCACTTCCAGCGTCCGATCATCCACCTTTCTATATGCGCGAGTGTCTGCGTTCGGGTCGCCGGTAACAGGATAATCTTTCCCGTCGAACTTGCCCGACCACTCAACGTGCATCGGTTTCCCGTTCGCGTCCATGCCATCGCCAGTCACTCTAATGTTTCCGGACGTATTTTTGAAAGTCACGGTCGTGAATTTCGCTGTCCCGGGTGTGATCTTCGATTTCGCTTCATTCAGTTTCCACGTGCCCATTTGTGGGTCGGCGGCGAAACAGATCGCCAATCCGAAAAAGAAGAAGCATAGGATCAATCCAAAAGTTTTCGTTTTCATGTGTCCCATCGAGACAGGAGTTCGACCGCTGGTCAATATTTTTTCGAGCTAACCGTCACTGACTTTGTCCTTTAGAGCATCGGCAGCTGCTTTTTCGATTTCGGCGGTGGAAATTCTTGATCCAAGTCGGCCAGATCTTCTTTCGTCAAGTTGATATCGACTGAGCGCGCATTATCGCGGACATATTTTTCATTGCTCGCTTTTGGAATCGTTATGACGTCCGTCTGGCGCAAAACCCAGGCGAGCGCGATCTGCGCGGCGGTCGCGTCATGCCGTTTTGCGATTTTTTTGAGCGTCGCATTTTCAAGCAATCCGCGGCCGTGGCCGACAGGAGAATAAGCCATTAGGACCAGTTGTTTGTTGACAGTTGAGTGTTCACTGAGGAATGGCAGAAGATCGAATTCGATTTCGCGGTTTTCGAGGTTGTAGAGAACCTGATTCGCGGCACAGTTGCGGCCGCCATCAATCGAGAACAATTCCTGCATATCATCGACGGCAAAATTTGACACGCCCCAGCGTTTGATTTTGCCCGCGGAGCGGAGCTTCTCGAATGTCTCCAACGTTTCCTCCAGAGGCGGTGTCTTTTCGCGCCAATGCAACAGGTAAAGATCGATCGTATCGATGCGGAGACGTTCGAGGCTACGCCCGCATGCCTTGGGCAATCGACTGCGCGACGCATTATGCGGATACACTTTCGTCACAACAAACACGCGCTCGCGTTGCCCTTCGATTGCGTCGGCCACAACCCTTTC
>WNGM01006185.1_pt1 | contig 10888 bp, 13 predicted proteins | sample 5400571 | NCBI WGS metagenome assembly WNGM01 (sample SAMN13153378, study PRJNA577476) | soil metagenome | isolation source: 100 cm soil or saprolite under Garry oak tree replicate 2 | place: USA:California | collected 2016-06-15 | reverse complement strand
ACGCGCGGATCAGGGTCTCCTGCACCTGGTCCTCGGCAACATGGACCGAGCCGAGCATCCGGTAACAGTGCGCCACCAGCTCAACCCGGAATGGGCCGGCGAGCTGCGCGAAATCCGCCTGGTCGGTCATCGGGATGCCTCCTTGCCTGGTTGCACATGCCCCATCTGAGTTGATCCACGACACGGCCGAAAGTCACCGGGTGACGCGCGTTGGTTTCGGCTCCCCGCCCGGATCTGTACGGGCGAACCGTCTCACACCGCAAGGAGCCATGATGACAACTCAGCAGCTATCCGGAACGACGGCGATCGTCACCGGCGCGAGCCGTGGCTTCGGCCGCGGCGTCGCCGCCGCCCTGGCCCAGGCCGGCGCGCACGTCGTCGGCGTGGCCCGCGACGCCGGCGCGCTGGCGGAGGTGCGCGAGCAGCTCGGCGCCGCGTTCACGCCGGTGGCCGCCGACGCGGCCGACCCCGTGGTGGCCGGGCAGCTGATCGACCGGCACCGCCCCCGCGCCCTGGTGCTGAACGCTGGCGCGTCCCCGCTGTCGCGACCGGTCCACCGCCACACCTGGCAGACCTTCAGCCGCAACTGGGAAGTGGACGTGCAGCACGCGTTCCACTGGATCCGCGAGGCGCTGCTGGCTCGCCGATATCGGGCGGCTATGCCGGAGCCAAGGCCACCATCCGGTTCCTCACCGGTTACGCCGCCGAGGAATCGCGCCGGGAAGGACTCGGCATCCGGTTCGGCGCCCTGATGCTGACCGGCGCGGCGCTCGGTGACCGGTTCGGCCGCCGGCGGATTTACGTGCTGGGCCTGATGGCGTTTGTCGCCGGGTCGGCGTTCGCGGCCATGTCATCGGGCGCTGGGATGCTCATCGCCGCGCGCGTGGTCCAAGGTGCCGGGGCGGCGGTGCTGGTCCCGCTGACCCTGACGCTGATCAGCGACGCGTTCCCGGCCGAGAAGCGCGGCGCCGCCATCGGGCTCTGGGGCGGCATCACCGGGCTGGGCGTCGCTATCGGCCCGGTCGTCGGCGGCGGCATCGTCCAGGGACTGTCCTGGCAGTGGATCTTCTGGCTCAACGTCCCGGTCGGGCTCGGCGTCGCGGCGCTGTCCAGGCTGCGGCTGGCCGAAAGCCGCGGCCCCAGGCCGCAACTGGACCTGGCCGGCATGGCCCTGGCCGGGGCCGGGCTGTTCGCGCTGACCTGGGCACCGGTACGCGCGCCCTCGGCCGGCTGGGGCAGCCCCGAGGTGGCCGGATCGCTGGCAGCGGGCGCAGCGCTGATGGCCGCCTTCCTGGCCTGGGAGCGGCGCGCCCGGTACCCGATGCTGCCGCTGGCCTACTTCGGCCGCCGCGGCTTCGCCACCGCCAACGCGGTCGTCTTCTTCCAGTTCATCTCCGTCATCGGCTCGCTGTTCTTCATCACCCAGCTGTTCCAGCTCGGCATGGGCTACTCCCCGCTCCAGGCCGGGCTGCGGATCCTGGTCTGGATGGCCATGCCGATGGTGGTCGCCCCCATCGCCGGCGCGCTGGCGGACAAGATCGGCAACAGGCCATTCATGGTCGCCGGCTTGGCGATGCAGGCCATCGGGCTGGGCTGGCTGGCTGCGGCCACCGTGCCAGGGACCGGCTACGGCACCCTGGTCGCCCCGCTGATCACCGCCGGGATCGGCACCGCGATGTGCTTCCCCACTGTCGCCAACCAGGTCACCGGCTCGGTCCCGGCAGCCGACGTCGGCGTGGCCGCGGGAACCAACAACGCGCTCAACGCCCTCGGCGGGGCCTTCGGCATCGCGATCCTCGCCGCGATCTTCGCCGCCCACGGCAGCTACGCCACCCACGCCACGTTCATCAACGGGTTCCGGCCGGCCGAATGGGCCGCCGCCGGCTCCTCCGCCCTCGGCGTGATAGCAGCCGCACTCGCCCCCTCCAGGTCAGCAAGCGCTGACCGCGTCACTCTGGCGCCCGAGCCGACTCCCGCCGGGCAGCCCGCGTGACCACGGAAACGACGCCGGCCAGCGGCGGCGGCACCTACCAGTGCCGCCGCCCGGTGGTGCGGGTCGAAGAGGGTCAAGTGTCGAACAGATGGTTCAAAAATTCGCGGAACCTGGCCATAGCCACTAGATGCGCATGCAGACGGGCAACAGCTGACAGCTGACAACTCCCGAACGGAGATAGGCCGTGCGGCTACGATTCCTCAGAAAGCACTCCTCCCCGGGCAACTCGCCGACGTTGTGGGATACCGACGCTGGCCAGTACGTAATCCAGGGCTTCGAGCTGGACCCAGATACCCTTGCCCAGGTCGGTGACGTCCCGCCCGGCGAGCTTGTGATCCGGGTGCCCAAGGAACTCATGCGCTATCTCCCGGAGGCCTGTCACGATGCCGAGGATGACCTGGAAGGCGCCGCATCAGCCGGCCGGCTGTCGCGCACTGGTTAAGCACCGGGGAGCACAATCCGCCGCCGTGATGCCGGCTGCTCCCAGCCAGCCTGGCCCGGTCTGAGTAGCTGCCGTGCCTGGCCAGCCCCAGCAAGCCCGCGAGGCCCTCGGCACCCGGCTCCGGGAGATCCGGCTGGACGCGGGGCTGACCGCGCGGGCCCTCGCCAAGCGAGCAGGCTGGCACTTCACCAAGGTCAGCAAGCTGGAACACGGCACCCGGCGGCCGTCGCCGGATGATATCCGCGCCTGGTGCAGGTACTGCCAGGCGGAAGACCAGGTGATCGATCTGATCGCCACCGCCCGCGGCATTGACGCCATGTATACCGAGTGGCGCAGGCAGATGCGTGCCGGGATGAGGTATCTCCAGGACTCCGTGCGGCCGCTGTATGAGCAGACGCTGCTGTTCCGCGTCTACGAGACCACTTTCATCCCTGGCCTGCTCAACACCGCAGAGTACGCGGCTGCGATCATGGGGTTCTGGACCGGGCTGATGAGCCTGCCGGCGGACATCGAGACGGCCGTGGCCGCCCGGATGGACCGGCAGGACGTCCTGTACGCGGGGAAACGGCGCTTCGTGTTCGTGATTGAAGAACAAGCCCTCCGCACGCGGGTGGGCGGCGCGGAGGTGATGGCAGGCCAGCTCGACCGGCTGCTGGCGCTGATGTCACTGCCGACGATCAGCCTCGGGATCATTCCCGATGCGGGCGACAGGTACGCCCTGGCCCAGGGCAGCTTCTGGATATTCGACGAGACGCGGGTCCAGGTGGAAACCGTGTCGGCCGGGCTGGACATCACCCAGCCCGCCGAGATCAGCCTCTACGGGCAGGTCTTCGGCCTGCTGCAACGCTCGGCGGTCTACGGCCATGGCGCGCGTGAGCTCATCAGGGGCGCCGTGGGCGATCTCAGCCGCGAGTGATTTGGCCAACTTCCGGCAACATCCTTGAGGTTCACGGTGGGCGTTCTTACGCTCTCACCAGCCCATGTCACCGGGCACACGGACCGAGGAGACGAGAAGCCTCATGGATGAGCATGCCGCGAGACAGCCAGTCTCGGGCTTTTCGGGCTGGGACATCGGCGCCGCCGGGCTCCCGGCCGTCCGGCCAGGTATCGCACGGACGCGACATGCCTTGCGTCGGCTGCTGGCAAGCAGCGAACGGCTGAACTCTGCCGAACGCTATCGGAGAACGCACCATGTTCCGAGGCGGGGTTCCGGCTGACCGGCGGCGTGGGTAGCGGCGACAACCCGCTGGCGCCGTCGAAGGCGTTCGCGGCTTTTCCAAACGGGGCATCCAAGCGCCAGACTGCGCCGCCGGTGGTGTGAATTCACCTGATCGGCCCATATCGGTTCATAAAGGAGCAACCATGGAACTTCCGAAGATGGGGTCACGGGAAGAATGGCTGGCGATCCGCCTGGAGCTGCTGGCGAAGGAGAAGGAGCTGAGCCGGGCACAGGCCGCGCTGGCCGCCGAGCGCCGGGCGCTGCCGATGGTGGAGATCACGAAAGACTACGTCTTCACCGGACCAGGCGGCCCGGCCAAACTGGCAGACCTCTTCGAAGGCCGGGACCAGCTGATCATCTACCATTTCATGTGGATGCACGACATCGACGACGGCTGCCCGAGTTGCTCGTTCGCCGTCGATAACATGCCCGACCCGGTGCACCTGAACAAGGGCGTGGATACCACGCTGACGCTGGTGTCGCGGGCGCCGTTCGAGCGCATCGAGCTGTTCCGCAGTCGGATGAGCTGGACACTGCCGTGGTACTCCTCGTACGGCAGCGACTTCAACTACGACTTCCATGTCAGCAACGACGAGGCCATCGCCCCGGTCGAATATAACTACAAGGACAAGGCCACCCTGGAACGGGAAGGGCTGGGCCACTATGCGGCCAGCAACTCCGATGGGCAGGGCATCAGCGTGTTCGTGCGCGACGGCAACCGGGTGTTCCACACCTACTCTGCCTACGGCGTGGGCGCCGACGTCATGCTCAGCACTTACCGGTTCCTCGACCTGACCCCTGCGGGCCGTCAGCGGTACGTCAACCAATGGCCGCTGCACGACACTTACGGCCAGCCCGGCGGCCACGTGCACCAGCCAGGCCTGCCGGGATCGCCGGGCAACCGGATTCGGGCTGCCCAGTGATTTCCGGCCCGCCGGGGGATCTAACCAGTTAGCGGCCTGACACCGGCTGGTGACGATCGAGTTCGTCGGTCAGGACAAACGGTCGGTCTTCGAGCCCCGCCAGGTCGTCGTGCAGCGCGGTGACGGCGCGCTCATCGAGGCACGCGAGGACCCGGAGAGGTCGTTCGACGGTCATCAGTTCGAGACCCCGTGGGACGACATTCATCTCGCCTATTTCGTCGGGGAGGCACAGTGGACGTACCTGAATACGCCGTTCCTGTACACCTGGCCCGGGTTCGTCACCGAAGAGATCGCCCCCATCGAGGCCGGAGGTGAAACGTGGCGGCGGCTGAATGTGACGTTCCCCGATCACGTCAAAAGCCACACCCGCCAGCAGATCTCCTGCTTCGGCCCGGACGGGCTGCTGCGCCGCCATGACTTCACCATCGACATCCTCGGCGGGGCCACCGGGCTGCTCTACGCCACCGGCTACCGCGACATCGACGGCATCATCATCCCCGCCACGCGACGGGGCTACGCCTGGCAGGGCGACTACCAGCTCATCCCGGAGCCGCTGCTGGTCGCCATCGACATGAGTGAGATCACCATCCGCTGACCTCACGTTCCCTCAGGCGCCTTTGAGCCGCTGGTCGAGGGTGCGGTTGTGGGCCGCTCGAAGGACGCCGACGTGGCGCTGCGGCGGCTGGCCATATGGGCCTGTCCGAAGCCGGCCCGTGATCACGAGATCAACCACTCGAGAAAAGAGAATGACAATGCGCAAACTGATCGAATCGACCCTCGTCTCGCTGGACGGCGTCATCGAAGCGCCCGAACGGTGGGCCAACTTCGACGCCGAGGCCACGGCGGTATCCCTCGAGCAGCTGGGCAACTACGACGCGTTCGTCATGGGCCGGGTCACCTACGAGCAGTTCTACGCCAACTGGGGCGACGTGGCCGGCAACCCCTACCTCGACCGCATCAGCGCCATGCCCAAGTACGTCGCGTCCCGGTCGCTGACCCAGACGGCCTGGAATGCCACCCTCCTCGGGCCCGACCCGTCCAGCGCGATCGCCCGGCTGAAGGACCAGCCCGGCAAGGACCTCATCAAGTACGGCACCAGCCGCTTCGACGACACGCTCGTGCGAGACCACCTGATCGACGAGTTCCGCTTCTGGATCATGCCCGTCGTGGCCGGCGCAGGGCAACGGCTGTTCGAGGACGTGGACACCTCCGGGCTCGACCTCAGGCTCACCGACGAGAGGAGGCTGGAGAACGGGTCGGTGATCCTCACCTATGCGCCCGGCTGACCTCAGTCCGTGACAGCCTTAACCCAGCTACTGTCCCAGCAGCCACCGGCCCGGCGCGATGAGCTTGCGGGCGCCGGCCGGCCCCCACGAACCCGGCGCGTAGGACGCGACCTGCGGCGGGTTCGTCAGCAGCGGCGTGACTGCCTTCCACGCCGCGGCTAGCCCGTCCGGGCGGGTGTACAGCGACCGGTCGCCGATCAGGGCGTCGTGGATCAGCCGGACGTACGGCGGCAGCGGGTCGGCGCCGCGCAGGCCGGACAGCGGGAGCGACGCCGCGCCATGGTCCAGGTCGAAACCGGGACCGGGCTTCTTGGCCACCAGGGACAGGTCGATCTCGCCGTCGCCGGCCAGCGAAAACGACAGCACGTTGGCCTTGGCGGGCAACTGCCCGGCCAGCGGCCCGGGCGGATCGCGCAGGATCAGGCTGACCCGCTGCCTGGTTTCCGCCAGCCGCTTGCCGGTGCGCAGGTAGAACGGCACGCCGCGCCAGCGCGGGTTATCGATCCACAGCCGCGCCGCCACGAACGTGTTCTGCCCGGACTTGGCCGCCACCCCGGGCACCTTGCGGTAGCCGGTGAACTGGCCGAGCACCACCTCGGCCGGGTCGATCGGCCGGAACGACTTGATCACCTTCTCCCGGGCGGCCTGCAGGTCCAGCGCGCCCAGGCTGGCCGGCGGCTCCATCGCCACCTCGGCGGCCACCTGGAACAGGTGCGTGACGAGCATGTCGAGCACGGCGCCGGTCGCGTCGTAGAACGCCGACCGGTCGGTGATGCCGAGCTTCTCCGGCACGTCGATCTGGACGGACTCGACGTGCTCGCGGTTCCACATCGCGGCGAATAGCTCGTTGGCGAAGCGCAGCAGGTGCAGGTCCTGGGTGGCTTCCTTGCCGAGGAAATGGTCGATGCGGTAGACCTGCTGCTCGTCCAGGACCGAGTGAACGACCCGGTCCAGGGTGCGGAAGGACTGCGGTGAGGTGCCGAACGGCTTCTCGTAGACCACCCGGGCGTTCCCGGTCAGCCCGTGCTGGCCGAGGGCCTTGGTCGTCTCCTCGAACGCTACCGGGGGCACCGCGAGGTAGTGCACGAGCTGCGGGTCGCCGCTCAGCGAGCCGCGCGCCTCGGCCAGGACGTCGAGCAGGCTGCCGGGGCTGGAGCTGTTGAAGCCGCCGCCGGCGAACAGCACCCGCTCGGCGAAGGCATCCCAGGCCTTCTTCTCCGGCCGCGGGCCGAACTCGATGAGCACACTGTGGACGTGACCGCGGAAGTCCTCGTGGGCGACATCGCCGCGGCCGTTGCCCACCAGCAGCCACTGCCGCGGCAGCAGGCCCTCCAGGGCCAGCCGGTAGAAGGCCGGCAGGACCAGGCGCTTGGCCAGGTCGCCGGTGGCACCGAACAAGACGAAGATCGTCGGCCGCAGATCCGGACTGGAGGCACCGTTCCTTTTCTTGACCGCCATGAATCTCAACCTACGTGACCTGGTCAGGTGCGGACAGCCCCGTACTAGGGTGGGGAACGGTTGTTTGATCAAAGATGATGAGGAGAACCGATGCCTACTCGCACCGCACGCACTGGCTGGACCGGAACCCTGGAGCAGGGCGTGGGCAAGGTCGAGCTGACGAGTTCCAAGATCGGCACCTACGACGTTTCCTTTCCCAAGCGGGCCGCCGAGGACGCCGGGGGATGGACCAGCCCTGAGGAACTCATCGCGGCCGCCCACTCCGCCTGCTACGCCATGCAGCTGTCCGCGCTGATCGGCCAGGCCGGCGGTACCCCGCAGGCGCTCGACGTGCAGGCCGACGTGTCGCTCGGGCCGGACCCGGCCGGCGGCTTCCGGCTCACCGGCATCAAGCTCACCGTGCGCGGCGAGGTAGAGGGCCTGGATGCCGAGCAGTTCGCGCAGGCGGCCCAGGCGGCGAAGGCGGGCTGCCCGGTCAGCAAGGCGCTCACCGGCGTCGACATCACCCTGGATGCCGCGCTCGAGAGCTAGAGGGCCAGGCCGCCGTCGACGGGAACGATGGCCCCGGTCATCGCGCTGGCGCCGTCCCCGGCCAGGAACGCGATGACCGCGGCCACCTCGGCCGGGGACAGCAGGCGCCCCAGCGGCTGCTGGGCGGCGAAGGCGGCGGCCGCGGGCAGGCCGTAGAGCCGGGCGCTCTCGTCCAGGATGGGGGTGGCGGTCGAGCCGGGGCTGACCGCGTTCGCGGTGACGCCGGTGCCGCCTAGTTCGGCGGCCAGCGCGCGGACGAACCCGGCCACACCGGCCTTCGCGGCGCAGTAGGCAGCGAGCATCGGCAGGCCGCGGGTGGCGGCGGCCGAGGCGACGGCCAGGAAACGCCCCCGGCGCGGCTCCGGGCGGCGCAGCAGGGCCGGCACCGCCACCCGGGCCAGGGTAAGCACGCCGCCGAGGTCGATGTCGAGCACCGCCTGCTCCTGCTCGGGCGGGACCTCCCAGGCGGGGACCCCGCCGGCGATGACGCCCGCGGCCGCGACCGCCGCGTCCAGCCCGCCCCAGCGCTCCTCGGCCAGCCGCACGGCGGCGGCCAGGGCGTCCGGGTCCCGGGTATCGGCCTGGGCCGCGACGACGGCCGTGTCACCGGCGCCAGCGGGGCCGGCGGCCGGGCCGCGCGCCGTCGCACGGGCCTCCGCGACCACGCGGTCCAGGTCGTCGCGTGTCCCCAGCGGGTACGGCAGGGCCGGGTCGTCGGCGCACCGGTCGACCGCGACGACGCGCCAGCCGTCCGCCGCTAGGGCCGTGACCGTGGCCGCGCCGATGCCCCGCGCCGCGCCCGTGACGAGCGCGACGCGGGGCGTCACAGCTGTCCCTTGCCCGGGTCCCCGGCCGACACCGCCTGCAGCACGATGACCTCGGCCGGCCCGGCGAGCTTACCCGCGAGCCGGGGGGCCTGCGCGGCCAGGGCCGCGCCTTTGCTGTGCGCGCGCAGCGCCTCGGGGCTGGCCCACTTCTCCACCATCGTCAGCCGGTCCGCGGCCTGGTGCAGGGCGTACAGCTCGCAGCCGTCCTCCTCGTGCACCTTGGCCACGGTCTCGGTGATGGTGGCGATCACCTCGTCGCGGTGCTCGGGCAGCGGGACGATCGTGGCGACGACGACGACGGACACATGGACTCCTCGAGTTAGTAGGCGAAGATGGCGCTCAGGGCGGGCGCGACGTCGGTGTAGGCACGGATGCGCCGCAGCCGCCCGTGGCCGAGGCGGGCCAGCTCGCGGGCGAGGTCGGCGTCCTGCTCGCCGGAGGTGTCGAGCAGCACGTCCAGCCGTGGCAGCCGCGCCGCGAACGGCCGCGGATCGGGGCCGGCGTTGTGCACGCAGTCCGACAGCAGCACCGCCCGCGCGTCCCGGGCCGGGACCCTGGCGAGCTCACGTGCGGCGACTTGCAGCGGGAAGGCGATGTTGGTCAGCCCCTTAGCCGGGATGCGCAGCATCGTATCCAGCAGCGACTGCGGCGGCACGCGCTGCCCCAGGCGGCTCAGGACCGCCGCGTCTGACCAGAACGCCACGACCGAGAGGTCGTCGCGGCTCAGCTCGGCGGCCAGGGCGCCGACGGTCGCGGCGGCGGTGCGGACCCGCTCGCCCCGCATCGAGCCGGACACGTCCACCAGCAGCAGCACGCTGCGCCGGGTCCTGACCCGCTCGCGGACGATGATGTCGTCCTCCTCCGGCAGCGGGTGCTCGATCAGCTGCTCCACGGTCCGGTCCAGGTCGATGTCGTCCGAGCCGCCCCGGTACCGGAGGCTGGCCAGCTCGCCGAGGCCGCGCCGCGCGGTGGTGTCCCGGCGCGGCCGGGGCACGGCGAGCCGGGGGACCGTCTCCGGGTCGGCGGGCGCCTCGTCCAGGGGGCCGGCCAGCGTGCCCTGCTCGGCGGTGATGGCCGGCCCGCCGCGGCCTGGCCGCGGGGCGGCCCGCCCGGCCCGGTCGCCGCCGGGCAGCACCAGGCCCCCGGCGCCGCCGAGGGCCGGTTCCAGCAGCCGCGGTTCGGCGTCGAGCTGCTTGGGCCGGCGCCGCAGCGGAGTCGCCGGCCGCGCCGCCGGGGTCGCCCGACGCAGCGGCGAGTCGGCTGCCACTGTCCTTCAACCGGGGGCCGCCGCGGCCGGGGCCAGGATGAACTGGTCCTCCCAGATCTGCCGCAGCACCGCCTCCGGGGTCGCGTCGACGGTCTCGTCGAGGAAGATCCGGCCCGACAGGGCGACCACCATGGCGTCGTACACCACCTCGGGATAACCGTCGGTCAGCCCGCCGGTGATGCCGCGCAGCGCGAGCAGCTGCCCGGCCACCAGGGTGAGGTCGATGGCGCCGCGCACGCTGCTGCCCTGCCGGATGTCCGGGTGCTCGCGGGTGGCCCGGGTGACCGTCACGGCGTCGTCGGTCAGCCGCGCGTACACCTCGGCCGCGAGCCCGGGCAGCGGCGCCCGCAGCGCCACGATGCCGCGCTCGGCCGCCGCGTCCTGGTAGCCGATGGCCAGCCGGCAGATCCGGTCGTGCACCGAGGTGGACAGCCGGGTGGTGCCCACGTTGTCGTAGGGGTTCATCGAGGCGACGACCCGGAAGGTGGGCGCCGCCATCACGGTCCCCGCGGTGGGCACCGCGATCTGCCTCTCCGCCATCGCGGTCAGCAGGGTGTTGAGCGTGTCCTCGGGGGCGCGGTTGAACTCCTCGATGTACAGGAAGCCGCCCTCGCGCATCGCCTGCAGCAGCGGCCCGTCGACGAAATTGTCCGGGCTGTAGTCCTCGCGCAGCACCCGGGCCGGGTTGTGGTGGCCGATCAGCTTGCTGGGCGTGAGGTCCGCGTTGCCCTCGACGAAGACCAGCGGGATGCCCCACTCGGCCGTGATGGCCCGCAGCAGGGTGCTCTTGCTGGTCCCGGGCGGGCCCTCCAGGATGAGGTCGCGGCCCGCGGCCACCGCCGCGAGCACCAGCGTCAGCTCGCGCTCGCGGCCGACGAGGCGCGCGGCGACCCGGTCGTAGGCGGCCGCCAGGCTGACGGCCTCAGGAGCATCGGTCATTTA
>WNGM01016198.1_pt1 | contig 10893 bp, 5 predicted proteins | sample 5400571 | NCBI WGS metagenome assembly WNGM01 (sample SAMN13153378, study PRJNA577476) | soil metagenome | isolation source: 100 cm soil or saprolite under Garry oak tree replicate 2 | place: USA:California | collected 2016-06-15 | reverse complement strand
CCATGTAGTCGCCGTCCAGAATGGCATTGATGCGCCAGCCGAGGCTGGCGGACTGGCCCGCGCGGAGCGGGTCCACATACTGCGTCCGCTGCGGCGACCAGTCCTCCGGGTCGACGACGTCGCCCGACTTGCTCAGATTGATGATGTTCATCGCCACGATCAACGCGGGCGTAGCTTCCGTCCCAGTGTTGGCCAGCACCGTGTTGAATTGGATCGGCGTCCCCGCCCTGACGTCCTTGGTCTCGACGTCGACGGATACGGTCAGCTGCGGACCCATGGATGGCGTTGCCTGTGACTGCTGCTGGCGCAGTGCCATGGCGGGGGACGCGCCGAACGCCAGGAGCGAGACCATCAGGAGCAAGGCCGCCATGCGGCCCCTGAGCCCTTGAAAGCGGCGTGCTTTTCCGGCTTCCAGGCGGAGAGCGGGACCGGCATACCAGAACAGCAGGCCGAAGGTAAGAACGGCAAACGCCAAGGGCGACAGCAGCCAGGACCAGGCTCTCGCCAGGGTCCAGTTATTCACAAGCAAGCTGGCAAGAAAAACCCGAGGCGCCGCCAGCGGGTTCATCCATTGTCCAAAGAGTCCCATAGTTCCGCCCTGGGCATGCCCGGGTAATTGGGTTGGAAGGAAAAACAGCAGGTACAGACACAGGCTTATAAACAGGCTGGTCTTGTTCGAGTTGCACCAGAAGCCCACGAACATCGCCATGGCGGTGAACGCGAGCGTGAGGACGCACCCCAGGCCCAATCCCCAGAGGACTGCCTGGCCGAACACCTCATCCCCCTGGGACAGCACCTTCATATAAGGAATGGTGATGGCGAGCGCCGCGGGCCCCGGTGAGGCGGCCGCGAGGAACTTGCCGACGACAATCTGTAGGCGACTCGTGGGCGTCAGCAGCAGCCCCTCCAGGGTGGCGCGCTCCCGCTCGCCGCTGAGGCTGTCGGCGCCGATGATCAGGCCTACGAACACGCTGGCCACTATGGCGGCCTTGGTGAGCTCGTAGACCATTTCCTTCGGGGGAACGAGACTCAAGGTGCTGTCACGCGCCGTGATGTACGTATACACTCCCAGCACGACGGTGTAGAGCACCGTGAGGTGCAGCGCCTTCCCCCCGATCCAGAGGTCGCCGAGCTCTTTCTTTAACACGACCCACCAAGTGGGCGTCCCCGGCCCCGTCGGCACCGGTCGGCGCTCGACACGTCGCGACGGGCGGCTGGTGGGACTTCCCACCTCGGGCAGGCGGACCGCCGCCTCGCTGGGGGCCTCGTGCACCAGCCGGGCCGGCCGTGGCAACGAGCGCCTGCCGGTTGCGCCCAAGCGTTCCCCAATCGATCGCAGCTTCCTACCGATGCCTGGATCCAGTCGGAGACGGCGGCTCGCGACCACGAACAGCGCCAGGATGCCGGCCGCGAACACCACGCACAGGATGGGGACGAACCACACCTCGGCGAGGGGCGACCGTTTGATGAAGATCAGGCTGAGGAACCTCGATGCCGCATCCCACGGGTTCACAAACGAATACAGCAGCCCGCGTTTCATCTCGGCCGGGGTCTCGACCCTCCAGGGTCGGGACAACTCCGTCGGCAGCAACACCAGGAGGAAAAGACACAGGCTGACCAGCATGCTCGTCTTGTTCGAGTTGCACCACATGCTCACGAGCATGCCCAAGCCAGCCATGGCCGGGGCCAGGAGACTTCCCAGCACGCTCCCCCACAGCAGCGCCTGCCCGAACACCGGGTCCCCTTTGGAGAGGACGGCCCAGTAGGGGATGGCAATCGCCAGTGCGACCGGCCAGGGGGAGACGGCGGCGAGGAACTTGCCTATGGCGATCTGCCGGCGACTCGCCGGCGTCAACAGCATCGTCTCGAGAGTCCCTCGCTCCCGTTCGCCGCTGAAGCTATCGGCCGCGATGATCAGGCAGATGAACGCGCCGACGGCGATGGAGGCCTTGACCATCTCGAGGATCATCTCCCGCAGGGGCAGCAGGTTCACCTCTGCGTTGGCGGCGAGCATGTACGAATAGATGCCCAGCAGGACGCTGTACATGAGGATCAGGGTCAGTGCTTTCCCGCCGACCCAGAGGTCACGCAGCTCGCGCCAGAACACGATCGACCAGGTGGGCCGCACCGACCCGGAGGGCAGCTCTCGACTCGGGGGCACGTTGCGATTGTCGCTCATTTCGTTGCTTCCACCTTTCCGAGCTTCACCGTGACGTCGATGGCCGAGCCACGCGGCGCCAATGCCGGCGGATCAGGCTCCCGCCCCCGGCTTGAAGACGGAGACGCGGAGCGGCATACAGGAACAGCAAGGCAATGACGATGATGGGAAACACGACCGGCCCTTTCAGCCAGGAGCTGAAGTCGTGCACCGCTCGATTGTTCACCAGGATCTTTTCCAGAAACTCATCGGCGGCCGCCAGCGGGTTCGATCGCTGAAAGAACTTTCCCACCAGTCCCTTCTGGGCCCGCCCCGGCAACAGCGCCGGCAGGAGGAACAGCAGGTACAGGGTCAGGCTCACGAACAAGCTGGTTCGGTTGGAGTTCGACCAGAAGCTCACGAGCATCCCCAACCCCGTGAATCCGATGACCAGAAGGGTCCCCACGATGCCGACCCAAGCCAGCGCATGGCCCAAGATCGGATCGCCCTGGGCGAGCACCAGCAGGCAGGGGACGGTCACAGCCAGGGCGGCGGGCCATGGCGTCATGCCGGCGACAAACTTGCCGAACACGATCTGGGTACGACTCGCGGGCGTCAGCAGGAGCGTTTCGAGGCCGGCTCGTTCTCGCGCCCCACTCAGGGTATCCGCCCCGATGATCACCCCCATGAAGACGCCGATATAAATGCTGGTCTGTAGGATCGTCCACACCATTTCCTTGGGCGGGGTCAGGTCCAGTTGATTGTTGCTGACCAACAGGAACGACCCGACGCCCACCACGCCGGTGTACAGGAGCAGCAACATGAGCGCCCTTCCCCCGACCCAGAGCTCGTGCAGCTCCCTCCGGCACACGAGCCACCACGCAGGTAGGCCTGAGCCCGGACCGACCACGCGACCGGCGTTCACGTTGGGGTCCTCCATAACCGTCCCGTTCCTGCTTCCAGACGGAGCTTTGGACCGGCGAAGGCGAATAACACGCCGAGGACCACGACAGGGAACAGGACCGGCGTCGCCACCCAGAGCCAGAGCTGGTGCAGCGTCGAGTTGCCCATGATGGTGTCATGCAGGAAGCGACCGCTGGCCGCGATCGGGTTCACCCATTGAAGCACGTCCGACCGCGATGCCGTTTGCGAGCTCAGCGGGCCGGTCTGGGCCAACGCCGAAAACTCCGCAGGAAAGATCAGCAACAGGTAGAGGGCCAGGCTCACGAGCATGCTGGTCTTGTTGGAGTTGCACCAAACGCTCACCAGCATCCCCACTCCTGCGAAAGCGGGCGCCAGCAGGCTCCCCAGAACCGGGCCCCAGAGCAGCGCCGGCACAAGAGCCGCATCGCCCTTGGAGAGCACGATCCAGTAGGGGACGGCGATCGCCACAGCCACGGGCCAGGGCGAAACGGCGGCGAGGAACTTCCCAAGCGCGATCTGCCGGCGACTGGTCGGCGTCAGCAGCAGCCCCTCAAGGGTGGCGCGCTCCCGCTCGCCACTGAAGCTGTCCGCGCCGATGATCAGGCAGATGAACAACCCGACGGCGATGGCGGCCTTGACGATCTCCAACACCATTTGCTTCAGGGGGAGCAGGTTCAGCTCCGAATTGCTGGCGAACAGGTACGAGTAGATTCCCAGCAGGACAGCGTAGATGAGGATCAAGTACAGCGCCTTTCCTCCGATCCACAGGTCCTGCAGCTCCCGCGAGAACACGATCCACCACGTGGGCGACGCCGCCCCCGTCGGCTCCAGGCGCCGGTCGTTCCCAGGGTGTCTCTCGCTCATTTGATTGCCTGCGCCGTCAGGTTCAGGAACACATCTTGTAGCCGCCCGCCTTCCGGCTCAAAACTCAGGATCGGTATCCTGGCGCGGATCAGGGTCTCGAGGATCGCGTTGCTGATCTGGTGGTCATCCGACAGGACTTCGGAGAGCTCCACCCGCAGCCAACCCGTCGACCCGTTGGCGGCCGCTACCTTCCTGACGGCTGGGATCGTTCCCAATGCCCGCTGCGATTCCGCCAGCGACGGCACCGGGACGCGGATCCGGATGACGTTACGCTCGGTTCGTCCAATGACATCCCTCACGGATCCGGTCGCGACGATCTCACCGGAGCTGAGGATGACGACGTCGTCGCAGACGCTCTCCACCTCCGTCAAGAGATGGCTGCACAGGATCACGCCGGCGCTTCGCTCCTGGGCAATCTGCTTCACCAGCCCGAGCAGCTCCTGCTGGCCCCGAGGATCCAAGCCGAGCGTCGGTTCGTCGAGGAACACGACCATGGGATCGTTGATGAGCGCGCGCGCGATGCCGACGCGTTGCCGCATCCCGTGACTGTAGGTGCTCACCAGAGACCGTCCGCGCTGCTTGAGCCCCACTTCGTCCAGCAGCTCCAGACCGAGCTGCTTCGCTTGCCTCGCGCTGCGTCCGTAGAGCTGCCCGAAGTACGTCAAGTACTCGATGCCCGTCATTTGCTTGGGCAACCCGAACGTCTCGGGGAGCACGCCGATCCTGCGACGGATCTCTTCCGGATACTTGTGACTGATCCCGTCCACCGTGAACTGCCCGGCATCGGGCTCCATGATCGTCGTGAGGATGCGGATCGATGTCGTTTTCCCCGCCCCGTTGGGACCGAGGAAGCCCAAGAGCCGGCCGGCCCCCAGGGTGAACGACAATCCCCGCAGCGCTTGTCTCGGCCCATAGGACTTTTGCAGGCCTTCGGCCACCAAGACCGCAGTCCTGGAGCCTGGTGCTGGAGCATCGGCGCCCTGAGTCATGGGCTGCACGTCTGCTTTGGCGTGTTGCATCTCCGTCCTCCTACTCCTGTTGGGTGCTGTGCTGCGTCGATCCGTCAATGGGACGGAGCCGGGACTGCCACATTCCTGCTTTTCCCAAATCGCAAGTACAGGCTGGGAACCACGAACAGATTGAGCAACGTCGAGGTGATCAGACCGCCCAGAATCACGATCGCCATCGGGTACTCGATCTCGTGACCGGGGATGGCGCCGCTCGCCACGAGGGGCACCAGCGCCAAGGCGGTGGCCAGCGCCGTCATCAAGATGGGCGAAAGCCGCTCGCGACCACCGCGCACCGCGAGCGCCAAGCCAAAGGTCTCGCCTTCGTATCGCTCCAGATGCTGATAATGACTGATCAGCATGATCTGGTTGCGCGCCGCAATCCCAAAGACCGTGAGGAAGCCGACCAGCGATCCGAGCGAGATGACTTCGCCGGTGAAGTATGTGGCCAGCAGTCCGCCCACCAGCGCCGAGGGCAAGGTCAGGAACCCGCCAGCAGGATGAGGAACACTCCCAGCGCCGCACCGGTCGCGAAGATGAATAAGCGGGTCTGGGCGGCCTCCCGCTCGGCGTACTCGCCGAGCAATACCGCATGATACCCGAGCGGGAACTTGACTTTCTCGAGGCGATCTTCGAGCTCATCCATCACGGAGCCGAGATCGCGACCCCGCACGTTGCCGCCCACGTCAATGCGGCGCGAGTCGTTTTCCCGATAGATGACGCTCTGCGCCGGCGCGACGCGCACATCCGCCACATCGCCCAGACGTACATGCCCATGCCCGGGCGTGTCGATGGGAAGCTTACGAATGCTGGTCAGACTGTGGCGCGTTTCGGGCGTGCTCCACACGTTCACGTCGTACGCCTTGCCATCGCGGAACACGTCGCCGACTTCTTCGCCCTGTAGTAGGGTCGCCGAGGCTCGGCGCACATCGCCGGGTTTGATGCCGTAGCGTTGCGCCGCCGCGAGGTTCACGGTGACCTGGACCTCAGGCACCTCGGATTGGAGCTGCACATGCAGGTCCACGATACCGGGGATCTTCGCGAGGGCGTGCTCCACCTCATCGGCTTTGACGTGGATGCCTTTCAAGTCGGGTCCGTAGATGCGGACGACGAAGGTTTCCTTTGATCCCGAGAGGACCTCGTCAATACTCTCGTTGAGGTAGGTCTCCACATTGTGAAACAGCCCAGGATAGCCGGAGACCACCCCCTCGATGGCGGCCACCGTCTTGTCATAGTCTACGGCCGGATCGACGCTGATCCAATTCTCGCCGAAATTGACGCCGTTCACTTCGTCTGCCAGGAGGGCTTGCCCGATGTGGGATCCAAAGTTGCGGACGCCCGGGATGGACCGCAGCTCGCGACTGGCTCGCGTCGCCATGCGCCGCTCTTCCGCAACGGACGTACCCGGCTTGGTAATCCAGTGCATCAAGAAGTCTCGTTCCTTGAATTGCGGGAACAGCGACTCGCCGAGCCACGGCAACACTGCCACACCCGCGAACATGATGAGGGCCGTGGCGATGAAGACCGGGCGCGGTCGATGGAGGATTCCGTCGAGCACCGGTTGGTAGACACCCTTGAGCCACCGCATCAGCGGCGGCTCGCGTCGCGTGATCGGGGCCTTCCGGAGCAGCATCAGGCAAAGCACGGGGGTGAGCGTCAATGCGACGCCCATGGACGCCAGCACCGCCAACGCGTAGGAGACCGCCATCGGCTGAAAGAACGCGCCGGACACCCCACCCATGAAAAAGACCGGCACCAACACGACGGCATCGATCAGCGTCGCATGGATGATCGCCTGGCGCACCTCGAGCGACGCTTCGAGGATGACGCTGGCCGTGGATCGGGCGCTCCCGGCGGCGCGGTGCTGCCGCAGCCGCCGCACGATGTTCTCGACGTCGATGATCGCATCGTCGACCACCACGCCGACGGCGATCACGAACCCCGCCAGAATCATCGTATTGAGGGTCGCGCCGCGCGCGAGCAGCACGAGTCCACCCGCGACGAGGGACAGCGGAATGGCCACCAGGCTGATCAGGGCGGTGCGCCACTCGAACAGGAAGGCGGCGAGCACCATCATCACGAGCACGCACCCGAGGACCAGAGCCCGGGTGAGATTATCGAAGGCGAGCTGGATGAAGTCCGCCGGTCGAAAGATCGACGAGTCGATCTCCAGACCGGGGAGGCCGGGGCGCAGCTCCGCGAGCGCGGCTTCCACGTCGCGCGTCGCCTGCAGCGTGTTGGCCCATGGATACTTGAACACAACGAGCATGAGCCCGGGACCGTCGTTGATGACCGCGTCCCCGAACAGCGGCCAGGTATCCTCCACGACATCCGCCACGTCCCTCAAGACCAGCGGCGTGCCATCCACCTTCCGTCTGTCAGAAATGGGGACCTGGGCCAGGTCTTGGGGCCTGACGAGCGGCGAGACGGACCGGATGCCGAGCCGTTGATTGGGGGTGTCGATGAACCCGCCGGTACCGATGACCGCGCCGTGGCTGAAGTACAGGATCCCGACGTCCAGAGCGTCTGCCGTGACCTCCATGACCTGGTTGAGCGAGACGTCGTGAGCGTGCATGCGTTCCGGATCGACCCGCACCTGCGGCATCTTGATCCGCTCGCCCCAGATGGCCACGTTGGCGACGCCGGGCACACGGAGCAGGCGAGCCCGAATCGTCCAATAAGCGGTCATCGACATGTCGGTCAGGGAAATCGTCTTGGACGAGAGCCCGATCTTCATGAACCGGCCAGTAACCGACACCGGCGGCATGAGGACCGGTGGGGCCGCCCAGGTGGGCAAGTTGGGTATCACCGTGGCAATGCGCTCCTGCACCAACTGCCGGGCACGGAGAATGTCGGTCCCCGGCTTGAAGAGCAGCTCGATCGACGACAAGTCCGCGATGGACTTGGAGCGCATCAGGTCCAGCCCGGCCACACCGTTGAGCTCCTGCTCCAGCGGAACGGTGACCAGAGCTTCCACTTCCTGAGCGGAAAGCCCCAGGCAGATGGTCTGAATCTCCTCGCGTTCGGGCGCGAACTCGGGGAAAACGTCCACCGCCATGCTGGGGATCTGTCTGATGCCGAGCAAGAGCATCGCCGCGGAGATCGCCACGACGATGAACCGAAACCTCAGGCTCGCTGCAACAATCGACCGTATCATGGCTGGGGCGCCCCTCGCGGCGTCACTCTTCTTCGAACTCGAGCTCGGACCCGAACAACTCTTGCGCTCCGACCGTCACAACCGCGGTGCCCGGTGGCGGACCCGCCGTCAGAATCGCCCAGTCTCCCTCGATATAGTCGACCTCGATGCGAGTGCGGACGAAGGTCAGCGGCTCGGGGTTTGTGTACGTCCAGGTCTCGCCCTCGGGGTCGTACAGGACCGCTGCGTAGGGAATGACCTCTCGCCGCACTCGGTCGACCACCATGACGCGCACGGTGGCTGTCTGAATGTCGAGCCGTCTGGCGGCGTCCTTGGTCAAGGTCACGCGAGCGGGCTCGGCTCCCTCGAGATGCTCGACCTTGGCAGATACGGGTTCTCCTTCCGTGGCAGCCTGTGAGGCGTGTGTGCACGCTGCAAATTGCAGACAGGCAAACAGGAGTCCGACAACGCTGCGGCGATCACGACGCTTCATGGCTTGCTCCCCATTCGTGCTGCATGACTCGACCTCTGCATTCAGTCCCCGGCCATCCGGGGAATTGCCTGCATACCGTCAAACACTCGACCCGGAGCGGCTTCGATGACCAGATCGGGCTCCTGCACCCACCTCACCCCAAGAGTCAAGAAGAGCGCGGGCAGGAAGACCAAGTCGAGCAGGCTCGCCGTGACCAGACCGCCCAGGGTGACAATCGTCATCGGGCGCAGGATCTCGAGACCGGGAACGTCACCCAGGAGCAGCACCGGGAGGAACGCGACGCCGGTGGCGAACGTCGCCAGCAAGATGGGCGGGAGCTGCTCACGAGCCCCGCGCAGCACCAGCGCCGGACCAAAGGGCTCGCCTTCGTATCGCTGCAGATGCTGATAGCGATTGATCAGGACGATCTTGTTGCAAGCCGCGATCCCAAACACGGCGAGCAAGCCGGCGAGCGAACCCAGAGACAGAACGCCGCCGCTGATGAGCGCTGCCAGCGCGCCGCCCGCGAGCGCGGCCGGTACGGTCAATACGGCGAGAGCCGCCAGGCGCCAACTTCCAAAGGCTGCTTGAAAGAGGAAGAGCATCCCGATCAAAGCGGCAACCGCGAGAGCGAGCAGGCGGTCCCGGGCAGCCTGTCGCTCAACAAAGTCGCCGAGCACTTCGGCGTGATATTCGAGGGGGAACTGGAGTTGCCCGAGGCGACTCTTGACCTCAGCTGCGACCGCGGCGAGATCACGTCCTTCCACGTCGGCGATAACGTCGATGTAGCGCTTGACGGCGTCATGACGTATGACGCTGGAAGCGGGCACGATGCGCACGCGCGCCACGTCGCCCAAGCGCACATGCCGGCCGCCGGGCGCGTCGATCAGCAGATCGCGAACGCTGTTGAGGCTGTGGCGCGTTTCGGGCGTGCTCCACACGACCACTTCGAACACCTTCTGTTCCTCGTACAGGTTCCCGACCACTATGCCGGACACCAGGGTTGCCGCTGCGCGCCGCACGTCGCCGGGTTTGAGGCCATGGCGCTGCGCAGCGGCGATGTCGACCTGGGCTTCAAGAGCGACCTGCTGGACCGGAAGCTCGACGTGCGACGCAACGACGCCGGCGATCCCCGCGATGGCTCTGCTGACTTCCTCCGCCCGGTCGCGGAGGCCAACCTCGGTCTCGCCATAGACGCGTGCGACGATCCGGTCTTGGGATCCCGCCACTGCGCCTTCGCTCATTTCGCTCAGGTAGGTCTGCACCCGATGCTTCAGCCCGGGGTAGCCATCGACAACGCCCTGGATCGCAGCCACCGTCCGGTCGTAATTGGCTTTCGGATCGATGCCCACCCAGAGCTCGGCGGAATGCACGTCGACGGGCCGATCTCCCAGCACGGCGCGGCCGATGTGCGCCGCGACGCGACGAACCCCGGGGATGGACCGCAGCTCGCGAGTGATCCGACCCGAGATCCGCGTCATCTCCGGCTGTGATGTGCCGGGCGGAGAGCTCAAGTGGATCACCAGGTTCGGCTCCTTGAATGAAGGAAGCAAGGAGCGGTCGAGGGATCGCACGGTCAGAAGGCCCACTGCCGTGAGGACGGCCACGGCGGCGAATGCCACGCGCCCCCGCGGGAGGATGCGCGCCAGCACGCGCCCGTAGACACGTTGCAGCCACCCGACTAATGCGGACGCGCGGTGCTCGACCGGCGCATTCGCCAGGAGAGTCACGGACAGCGCGGGTGTGACGGTCCACGCAACCACCATCGACGCCAGCACCGCCAGTCCATAGGAGACGGCCAGCGGCCGGACAAAGGCGCCCGACACGCCTCCCATCCAATAGAGCGGCGCGACCGCCAGCAGCAGGATCACGGTCGCGTAGACGATCGGACGGCGCGCCTCGAGCGCCGCTTCGAGCATGATGTGCGGCGTCGATTCGGTCCTCCCGTCCTGACGGGACTGGCGCAGCCGTCGCGTGACGGTTTCGACGTCGATGACCGCATCGTAAACCACGATCCCGAGGGCGATCGCCAACCCCGTCAAGACGACCAAATTGAGGGTCGCCCCGGTCACGTAGAGCACTAGGCCCGCGGCCACGATCGACACCGCGATCGCCACGACGCTGATCAGGGTCATGCGCCAATCGAAGAAAAACGCGGCGACGAGCGCCACCAGGAGAGTCAGCCCGACGACCACGGCGACGGCGAGATTACGGATGGCCAGCTCGATAAAGTCCGCCTGGCGAAAGACTTTCGTATCGACTTCCATGCCCGTCAGGGCGGGACGTAACTCCGCGAGGGCCTTTCTCACCTCGCGCGTGACGGCCAGCGTGTTGGCGCCCGGGAATTTCTCGA
>WNGM01006889.1_pt2 | contig 10893 bp, 23 predicted proteins | sample 5400571 | NCBI WGS metagenome assembly WNGM01 (sample SAMN13153378, study PRJNA577476) | soil metagenome | isolation source: 100 cm soil or saprolite under Garry oak tree replicate 2 | place: USA:California | collected 2016-06-15 | reverse complement strand
GGCACCCTCATCACCAACGGAACCTACAGCATCCGCTGCAACGAGACCCCGGCCGTCGCCGGTGCGGCGATCTCGACCACCGTGAGCTCGAGCCCGACGTTGACGATCACCAAGACCGATGCGCCTGACCCGGTGACCGCCGGCAGCAACGTCACCTATACGCTCTCGTACTCGAACACCGGCAACGCCAACGCCACGAACACAGTGATCAAGGATACCGTGCCGACGAACACCACGTTCGTCTCGGCCACCGGGGGAGGCACCCTCGCGAGTGGCGTCGTCTCCTGGAGCATCGGCACCCTCAATGCCGGAACCTCCGGTTCCGTGCAGCTGGTCGTGAAGGCCAGCTCGCCGCTGGCGAACGGCACGGTCATTACCAACGCCACCTACAGCATCACGAGCACGGAGGCGGGGCCGGTGAACGGCGCCGCGGACACGACGACGGTGACCTCGGCCCCGGTCCTGAGCATCTCGAAGGCCGACTCTCCCGACCCGGTCAACGCCGGCAGCAACATCACCTATACGATCTCCTACTCCAACACCGGTAACGCCAATGCCACCGGCGTGGTCGTCTCGGACACCGTGCCGACGAACACGACCTTCGTCTCGGCGACCGGCGGCGGGACACTCTCGGGCGGAGTCGTCACCTGGAACATCGGATCGCTCAATGCCGGCACGTCGGGGTCGATCCAGCTGGTCGCTCAGGTCAACAGTCCGTTAGCGAACGGCACCGTCATCACCAACGGAACCTACAGCATCCGCTGCAACGAGACGCCAACCGTTGCCGGCGCGGCGATCTCGACCACCGTGAACTCGAGCCCGACGTTGACGATCACCAAGACCGACGCGCCTGACCCGGTGGCGGCCGGCGGCAACATCACCTATACGCTCTCCTACTCGAATGGCGGGACGCAGAACGCGACCGGTGTCGTGGTCAGCGACACGGTCCCGACGAACACCACCTTCGTGTCGGCCACGGGGGGAGGCACCTTCGCGAGCGGCGTCGTGACCTGGAACATCGGGCCCCTGGGGGCCGGCGGGTCAGGGTCGGCCCAGCTCGTCGTCCGGGTGAACTCGCCGCTGGCGAACGGGACGGTCATTACCAACGCCACCTACAGCATCACGAGCTCGAAGGCCGGCCCGGTGAGCGGGGCGGCGGTCACGACCACCGTCTCGTCGGCACCGGTGCTCGCCATCTCCAAGGCGGACGCGCCCGACCCGGTGAGCGCCGGGAGCAACATCACCTATACGCACCGACACCGTCCCGGCGAACACCACGTTCGTCTCGGCGACCGGCGGTGGGACGCTTGCGGGCGGGGTCGTGACCTGGAGCCTCGGCCTCCTCGGCGCCGGCGTCTCCGGGTCGGTGCAGCTCGTGGTCAGGGTGAACAGCCCGCTCGCCAACGGCACGGTGATCACCAACGGGACGTACAGCATCACGTCCAACGAGGCCGGCCCGGTGAATGGGGCGGCGATCACCACGACCGTGACCTCGGCGCCGATTCTGAGCGTCTCCAAGGTGGCGTCGCCCAATCCGGTGGCGGCGGGAATGAATATCACCTACACGATCTCCTACTCGAACACCGGGAACGCGAACGCGACCAGCGTGCTCCTGCGCGACACGGTCCCGGCGAACACGACGTTCGTGTCGGCGACCGGCGGCGGGACGATCGCCGGCGGCGTCGTGACCTGGAACATCGGGACGCTCAACGCCGGCGTCTCCGGCTCGGTGCAGATGGTGGTGCAGGTCAACACGCCGCTGGCGAACGGCACGGTCATCGCCAACGACACCTACAGCCTCACCTCCACCGAAGCGGGGCCCGTGAACGGGGCGACGGTCAACGTGACGGTGACGTCGGGGCCGATCCTGAACCTGAGCAAGACCGACGCCCCCGACCCGGCGGTGGCCGGCACCGACAACATCACCTACACGCTCTCGTACTCGAACACCGGCAACGCGAACGCCACCGGGGTCCTGATCCGGGACACCGTGCCGGCCGGCACGACCTTCGTCTCCGCCACGGCGGGCGGGACGCTGTCCGGCGGGGTCGTGACCTGGAGCATCGGGAACCTGAACTCCGGGGTCTCGGGCACGGTGCAGATGGTGGTGTCGGTCAACACGCCGGTGGCAAGCGGGACGACGATCACCAACTCGACCTACAGCATCACCTCGAACGAGGCGGGGCCGGTGAACGGCGCGGCGGATACGACCACGGTCCTGTCGAGCGTGCGGTTCAGCCTGGGCAAGACGCCGGCCCCGAACCCGGTCGCCGCAGGGGCGAACATCACCTACACGCTCTCCTACCAGAACACCGGGACGAGCAACGCCACCGGCGTCGTCCTGCGCGACCCGATCCCGTCGAACACCGCCTTCGTCTCGGCGACCGCCGGCGGGACGCTGTCGGGCGGCGTCGTCACCTGGAACATCGGGGCAGTGAACGCCGGCGTCTCGGGCTCGGTGCAGCTCGTCGTGCGGGTCAACGCGCCGCTCGCGAACGGCACGGTCGTCACCAACACCGGCTGGACCCTCGCCAGCAACGAATCGCTGGCCCAGACCGGCCCCGACGCCGCCGTCACGGTGACGTCGGCGCCCGTGCTCGCGGTCTCCAAGACCGACTCGCCCGACCCGGTGACCGCCGGGAGCAACATCACCTACACGATCTCCTACTCCAACACCGGCAACGCCAATGCCACGGGGGTGGCTCTCACCCAGCGTGGTCACCTGGACGATCGGCGCCCTGAACACCGGCGCGTCCGGATCGGTGCAGCTGGTCGTGAAGGTGAACGCGCCGCTGGCGAACGGCACGGTGATCTCCAACGGCTCGTACCAGATCACCTCCAACGAGACGTCGCCGGTGGCGGGCGGGGCGGTGACGACGACGGTCTCCTCCGCGCCGGCGCTGAGCATCTCGAAGACCGACGCGCCCGACCCCGTGAACGCGGGGAGCGACATCACCTACACGATCACCTACGCCAATACCGGCACCGACGCCGCGACCGGCGTGGTCGTCTCGGACACGGTGCCGGCGAACACGACGTTCGTGTCGGCGACCGGTGGCGGGACGCTCGCGGGCGGGATCGTCACCTGGAACCTCGGGACGCTCGCGGCGGGCGCCTCCGGCACGCAGCAGCTCGTCGTCCGGGTCAACACGCCGCTCGCGAACGGGACGGTCATCACCAACGGGACCTACTCGATCCGCTGCAACGAGACCGGCACGACGTCGGGCGCCGCCGATACGACGACGGTCAACTCGGTGCCGGTGGTGAGCATCACCAAGGTCGGCGCGCCCGATCCGGTCGCCGCCGGCGCGAACCTGACCTACACGCTCGCCTGGACCAACAGCGGCACCGCCGACGCCACGGGGGCCGTGGTCTCCGACACCCTGCCCGCGAACACCTCCTTCGTCAGCGCCACGGGAGGCGGGACGCTGTCCGGCGGGGTCGTCACCTGGAACGTCGGCACGGTGGCGGCCGGCGCCACCGGCAGCGTCCAGCTGGTGGTGAAGGTCGCGAGCCCGCTGGCGAACGGGACCACCATCATCAACGGCACCTACTCGATCCGCAGCACCGAGACCGGCACGATCGCCGGGCCGCAGGTGTCCAACACCGTGACGTCGTCGGTGAGCCTGAGCGCGACCAAGGCGTTCACCGACGTCAACGGCGGGTCGCTGGTGCCCGGGGACGTCGTCACCTACACGATCACGGTGAGGAACACCGGGAACGCCGACGCGACGAACGTCATTCTGTCGGACGCCATCCCGGCGAACACGGTTCTGGTGCCCGGCAGCCTGACGTCGGATGATCCGACCGACGTCCTGACGCCGGGTAACCCGCTCACCGTCGCCATCGGCACCCTGAACGGCGCCGGCGGAGCCGACCAGGACGTCGTCGTCACCTTCCAGGTGCGGCTCAACGCCTCGATCCCGAACGGGACCGCGATCGGCAACCAGGCGACGATCACCGCGGCCGGCGGCATCAGCATCGTCACGGACGACCCGTCGACGCCGGCGCCCAACGACGTGACGTCCAGAACGGTCGTCTCCGCGCCGATCCTGACGGCGACCAAGACCGCGGTCGACGACAACGCCGGGTCGCTGATCCAAGGCGACACCGTCACCTACACCATCATGGTCACCAACACCGGCAACGCCGACGCGTCGAGCGTCAACCTCTCGGACCCGATCCCGACCAACGCGACGCTCGTCGCCGGCAGCCTCACCTCGAGCGACCCGACCGACGTCCTCACCGAGGCGAATCCGCTCACGGTCGCGATCGGCACGCTGCCCGGAGGCGGCGTCCCCAGCGGGAGCGTCACCATCTCCTTCAAGGTCAGGCTGAACAGTCCGCTCGCTGGCGGCGTGGTGATCAGCAACCAGGGCAGCGTGACCGCCGCCGGCGGGATCAGCCTGGTCACGGACGACCCGGGGACGCCGGCGCCCAACGACGCCACCAACATGACGACCACCGCCGCGGCGCCGATCCTGGTGATGGACGAGACGGTCGGCGACGTCAACGGCGGCAGCCTGAATCCGGGCGACACCCTCCTGTACACGATCACCGTGACCAACAGCGGCACGGTCGACGCGGCCTCGGTGGTCGTCAGCGACCCCGTCCCGGCGAACACCACCTTCGTCTCGGCGACGGCCGGCGGCGTCCTCTCCGGCGGCACCGTGACCTGGAACGTCGGCGCCGTCCCCGTCGGTGCGACGATCACGCTCACCTACACGGTGACGGTCGACCCGGCGGCTCCGGGCGGGACGATCATCACCAACCAGGCGAGCCTGACGGCGGCCGGGCCGATCAGCCGCATCTCGGACGACCCGACGCGCAACGACGGCATCGAGACCGGGAACGATCCGGCCGACCCGAACGACGACGATCCGACGGTGTCGGCACCGGTCTTCCTCGGGGACATCCTGCGCGTGGCGATCGCCGCCGACGCGGTGGCCGTCCGCCGCGGCGACTTCGTCCTGTACACCGTCACCATCACGAACCCGACGGCGCTCGCGGTCGGCAACGTCACCCTGAACGACCGGCTGCCGGTCGGCGCGAGCCTCGTGCCCGGCACCTTCACGCTCACCGACCCGGTCACCGGCCTGCCGGTGGCTCAGCCTGACCCGGCGAAGGCGATCCCGTTCCTCACCCCGATCGGCACGGTGAATCCCGGCCAGACGCGGACCCTGACCTACCGGGCCGTGGTCAACGCCGGGGCGCTGGTCGGCGATCTCGAGACCCGCGCCTTCGCCCAGGATGCCGCGGCGCAGCGGCTCTCGCCGGAGGCGACGAACACCGTCGCCGTGTTGGAGGACCCCGAGTTCGACCTCGGCACCATCGTCGGCAAGGTGTTCGACGACAAGGACGGCAACGGGGTCCAGGGGATCGGCGAGAAGGGGATCGGCGGCGTCATGGTGGCGATGGAGGACGGGGTCTACGCGATCACCGACGGGAACGGCCTGTACCACGTCGCCGCGGTGCGGCCCGGCAACCGGCTGGTCAAGATCAACACCCATACCCTGCCGCCGAACGACGGGCTGACGCTCCCCGAGGCGCAGACCATCACCCTGACCCCGGGCCTCCTGACCAAGGTGAACTTCGGCGTCAAGATGCGTCCGCCGGTCGTCATCCGTCAGGGCCGTCCGGGAACCTACGGCGTGGCGATCGACAGCGAGAAGGCCGAGTCGCAGGCCGAGGTGATCGGCAACCTGGAGGACATGACCGCGGTCGTGAACGGCGTCCACGCCCGCCTGCCGAGGGCGCGCGTGAAGATGGACGTCATGAGCCTGGAGAGAAATCTGAGGATCGTGAACGGCCGCCTCGAGAAGCCCGCGGTCTTCCGCCTCTCGTACCCCGCCGGCCGGCCGCTCAAGGAGTGGACGTTCGAGATCTTCGACGCCCAGAACCGGCGCATCCGCGGCTTCCGCGGCAGCGATCTCAAGACGGCCGAGATCACCTGGGATGGCCTGGACGCCTCGGGCGCCCTGGTGCGCGGCGGCGGCATCTACCAGTACCAGTTCACGATCCAGTTCGCCGACGGATCGCTCTCCAAGAGCCCGCTCCGGATGTTCGGGGTCAACCGGACGAACGCCATCTCGTTCGAGCTGACCGGCGCGTCGTTCGAGACCAACACCGCAACGCTCAAGGCCTCGGCGAGGCCGGTGCTGGATCAGATCGCGGCGACGCTCAACAAGTATCCCGACGAGAAGGTGGTCGTCCGCGGCCACACCGACAGCACCGGCACGTCGGAGTGGAACCGCAAGCTGTCGCTCATGCGCGCCCAGGCGGTGAAGGACTATCTGGTGGCGGCCGGGACCGACGCGGACCGCCTGATCGTCGAAGGGGCGGGCGCGGCCGACCCGGTGGCGCCCAACACCACGCCGCAGGGGCGCGCCCGCAACCGGCGCGTCGAGATCAAGGCGCTCCTCGAGGAGAACGAGCTGGCGCGGACCTACGCCTCGACCGCCGCGTCGGGCGAGCAGCAGGTGATCGTCAACGGCCAGACCGTGCCGACCGAGGCGGACGGGTCGTTCCGGACCGTGGTCGATCCCCTGAAGGACCAGGGGCGCGTGTACGTCGGCATCAAGACCGACGACGGCGGCCTGGCGGCGACCACCGTCAACCTGCCCAGCCTCACGATCCTCGAGCCGACCACCGACGTCAAGGTCGAGATCGGCAAGCGCGAGGACCTGATCAAGCTGATGCAGCCGACCGCCTCAGGCGGGGGGCTCCAGTACCCGACCGTCCAGATCCCGGTGCGCGGCCGCACCGAGCCGGGGAACCAGGTCTTCATCGACGGGACGGCGGTCGAGGTCAAGGGGAGCGGCGTCTTCGAGACGAAGCTCCCGCTGGCGGTCGGCGAGAACACCTTCGGCATCGTGGCCACCTCCCCTGGCGGCTACACCAGCCTCGTGAACCTGGCGGTGAATCTGAGCGGCGTCGACAAGAAGCACGACCTGGTCCTGGTCCGCAAGCCGGTGCCGCAGTTCAGCATCGAGTTGCCGCCCCGCGGCGCGGTGCTCTCGAGCCCCAGCCTCTTCGTGCGCGGCACGGCGCCCAAGAATGCGACGGTGACCATCAACAAGTGGCGGATCCCGGTGCAGGGGAACGGCGCCTTCTCCGGGACCGTGCGCTTGGCCGAGGGTCCGTCGATCATCGACGTGGTCGTGAACATGCCGGGCGGGACCGAGGGTCGGGTCGGTGTCCCGGTGACGGTGCAGAGCAACTACTTCTTCCTGGCGGCGCTGGGTGACGCCACCGTCAACAAGATCAAGACCGACGGCTCGGTCCCCGACCAGTTCAAGGACGACCTGTACGTCGACGGCCGCGTGGCCCTTTACCTCAAGGGGAGGATCCAGGGCAAGTACCTGATCACCGCCGGCCTCGACACCGGCGACGGCCGCATCGAGGACATCGGATCGCGCCTGAAGGAGCGGAACAACAGCCAGTTCTACCGCAACCTCGATCCGGACGCCTTCTATCCGGTCTACGGCGACGCCAGCCGGACGGTGCAGGACACCAACAGCCAGGGACGCTTCTACGTCCTGGTCGAGGCCCCCTACGGCAGCGCCGAGTGGGGGAACTTCAACTCCGGGATCACCGGCAACGAGTTCTCCTCGTTCAACCGGACGCTGTACGGCGGCAAGGCGACCTGGAGGAGCCTGACCAAGGGGAAGACCGGCGAGCCTCTGGGCCGGGCGCTCGTCTTCGCGGCGCTGCCGGAGACCCGCGCCGCGCACGACGAGTTCGCCGGCACCGGCGGCTCGCTCTATTTCCTCCGATTACGAGATCGACTATGCGCAGGGGCGGATCCTTTTCCGCTCGCCGGTCGCGTCGGTCGCCGACAGCGCGACGCTCATCAGCGACTCGCTGCTGAACGGGAACCCTGTCTTCGTGGTGGTCGACTACGAGTTCAACGACGCCACGACGACGTCGCTGAGCGACACCACCTACGGGGCGCGCGTGAAGGAGACGGTCGGAGGCAACGTCACGGTCGGGGCGACCTACGTCGAGGAGCAGCGCGCGACCGGGACCTACACCCTGGAGGGAGGCGACGTGACGCTCCGGGCCGGCGCGGCCACGCAGGCGACGGCGGAGTTCAGCCAGAGCGAGAACGAGGCGCTCTCGCAGTGGGTCTCGGACGACGGCGGGCTCAGCTTCCGGCAGAAGGCGGTCGCCGCGTCGCCGCAGGCCGCGCAGGCCTACCGCTTCGAGTTCGCTACCGGCGGCGGCCCGGCGAAGATGACCGGCTACTACCGGCACATCGACGCCGGCTTCTCCTCGTCCTTCACCGCCGGCGTGAACCAGACCAGCCAGCTCGGCGCCACGCTGTCGCTGGCGATCGGCAAGACCGCCTCGCTGAACCTGCTGTTCGACACCCTGGAGACCCAGGGGGTCTCGACCGTCGACACCGGCACGCTGCAGTATCGACAGACGATCGGCAAGTTCGGGATCACCGCCGAGGGGCGCTACCGCGCGACCAACAATCCTACCGGCACGCCCGACACGCGCGAGGGGATCGGCGCGCTGCGGCTCGATTACCGCGCGACCCCCAGGCTCGACTTCTACACGCGCTACCAGGACGACTTCCTGCAGAGCGTCAGCACCGGCCCCGCGCCTGTGACCGGCCTGAAGCGCCAGACCACCGTCGGCCTCGAGGCCCAGGTGACCCCGAAGGTGAGCGCCAAGGCGGAGGTGACCTCGGCCGAGGCGGGCGACGCGGCGCTGGTCGGCGTCACCACCAAGGTCGACGAGAAGACGGTGCTGTACGGCACCTACGCCATGTCGCCCGACCAGACCGGGACCACGACCGGCGCCCTGACGCTGGGCGCCACGACCGGCGTGGGCGACCGGAGCCGGCTGTACACCGAGGAGCAGTTCAAGACCAGCGACCTCCAGTCGACGACGAGCAACGTCGTCGGCCTGAGCACGAAGGTGAGCGACCGGCTGACCACCTCCGTCGCCTTCGAGCGCACCAAGATCAATGGGTCGGGGACGAACCCCGACACGCTGCGCCAGGCCGGATCGGTCAGCGCCTCCTACGCCGCCACCTGGCTCAAGATCTTCTCGAAATTCGAGCTGCGCAACGACCAGAACGCCGGCCCCGGCGTCGACCGCCGGCAGTACGTCTACAGCAACGCGGTCGAGCTCAAGCTGTCGCGCGACCTGACCCTCCTCGGCCGCTACAACTACGGGACCACGGGCTACACCATCCCGGCCCCCGGCTTCAGCGACACCGTCTTCCAGGAGCAGAGCTTCGGCGTCGCCTTCCGGCCGGTGGCGGTCGACTGGGTGAACTTCCTGGCGCGCTACACGCGGGTGCGCAACCTGCCGCCCGACCGCCTGCCGCAGCCGCAGGACGCGGCGAAGGTCGACGAGGTCTTCTCCTTCCAGACGGTGGTCGACCTGCACCGCCGGCTGTCGCTGACCGAGAAGTACGCCGTGCGCAATCGCGCGGTCGACCAGGCGCTGCTCCAGGATCTGAAGAGCCAGCTGCGGCTCTGGATCAACCGCTTCAACTACCACCTGAGCGACACCTGGGACGCGGCGCTCGAGTACCGCACCCTGACGATGCTCCAGGCGGGCGACAACGCCTCGAAGGGCTTCCTCCTCGAGGTCAACCGGCTGTTCATGCAGCACCTGAGGATCGGCGTGGGCTACAACTTCACGGACTTCACGGACAACGAGTTCTCCGCGAACGACTACTCCGCAAAGGGCTACTTCTTCCGCATCCAGGGCAAGTACTGATCGGGGGCGGGACACTGACGAGGGCATCGCGATGAGGAGAGGGATCGGGATCCTGGCGTTGTTCCTGTTCTTGGGCGTTCTCGGAGTCGGCGGGTTCCACGTCATGCGCGGGCGGTGGCCGTGGGAGCCGCCGGCCGCGCCTCCCGCCCCGCCCCCGGTCGTGGCGATCCCGCAGGCGACCCCGCCCCCCGCGGAATTGCCACCGCCGACGCTGACCGGCGAGGCGCCGGCGCCACCGGCGCCGGCCGAGGCGATCGCCCGGCTCGTCAACTTCGAGCATTCCGTCAAGGCGAAGAAGGCGTCGGACCTCGCCTGGGAGGACGCCCGCGCGGAGATGCCGCTCTACGAGAACGACGCCGTCCGGACCTTCGAGAAGGCCTCGGCCACGATCGCCTTCGGGCCTCAGGATCTGGTCGACGTCGACCAGAACGCCCTGGTGATCATCAAGCCGCGCAGCCCCAAGGCCGAAGGAAACGAGATCTCCCTCGCCCTCCTGTCGGCGGATCTCCTGAAAGATCTGGAGGCGAAGCCGCCCGCCGAGCAAACGCGGGCGATCGCCGCGGCCGCCGCGAAAGGCGGGCTGACGATCCGGCCGGTCCCCGGGCCGGGGAAGGGTGGAGGAAAGACCCGCGTGGCGGTGCGAACGCTGCCCGATCGGTCGACCACGGTCGCGGCGCTGTCCGGCAGCCTCAAGGTCGTCGGGCCGAAGGGGACCGAGGTCGTCCTCAAGGAGAAGATGGTGACCCGGATCTCCGAGGCGGGCCTCCTGGCGGTGCCGCGGGTCCTGCCGGTCGCCCCCGAGCTGGCCTCGCCGAGGGACGGCGAGACCTACGCCTTCCTGCGCAAGGCGCCGAAGGTCGAGATGAGCTGGAAGCAGGTCGATCGCGCCCGTGCCTACCGCGTGGTGATGGCGAACGACCCCTCGTTCAGGAAGATCACGGCCGACGAGCGGGTGCAGGGGACGTCGTTCACCGCCCTCAACCTCCAGCCGGGGACCTACTACTGGCGCGTGCGGGCCCAGGACCCCGAGGGGTTCGAGGGGCCTTACAGCGCCGTGCGCTCGGTGAAGACGGTCTTCGACGACGTCCCGCCGCAGCTCGCGATCACGGCGCCGCCCGAGATGTTCGTGTCGCCCCTCCCCACCGTCGAGAT